>Ga0210405_10002987_pt1 | contig 16937 bp, 11 predicted proteins | sample IncBWH11MmetaG_FD_155492 | JGI IMG/M metagenome (GOLD analysis project Ga0210405, IMG submission 155492) | Forest soil microbial communities from Barre Woods Harvard Forest LTER site, Petersham, Massachusetts, United States - Inc-BW-H-11-M | ecosystem: Environmental > Terrestrial > Soil >... | reverse complement strand
AAAAGCGCATCTCCGTTCATGGATTGCCAAATCAATCCGGCCGACCCCAGGCTGATCGCTCCGGCCGCGGCCCCCGAGTTCAACATGGAGCCGATAATCCTTTTTGCCGAGGTTGCATTGTCGATCCGTTGGCCACTCCAGGACTCCGCTTCTGCTCGGTTGGGCTTTACAAAATCCGGCTTCCCTGCCAAGGCGAACTTAAATGGGTCGCCGCTGGTATCCAAAAACACGCGGCTGTCAAAGTCATGGGCCAATTCGATTAGCGTCTTGTAAATGTCCGGTGGCACTCCTTCTGGAAGGCTCCCCGAAAAAATTACCGTCGGCTGCCGAGTGGCTTGGTTCAAGAGGTCCGTGAGCGTTTTCTCGCACCGCCGAAGTTCGTCATCGGTAATGCGTTGGCCGGGCTCCAGAATTTCGGTGACGCCGCCGTCGTTTTCGACAATCTCCAGATTTGTTCGCGTGTACCCGCGTGTCGGTATGTCTTGCACCCGAATGGAAAGCTCCTGGAGCCCATCAATCAGCTGTTTGCCAGTCGCACCACCTGTAAAACCTAACCACAGCGGATCTGCTCCCAAAGTTTTTAACACCATGGCAACGTGAGCCGCTTTGCCTCCTGGAGCGGGGCATGCATTCGTTGCACGGTTGACATCTCCGACTCGCAACCGCTCGAGCCGCAGCCGCTTGTCTATCGCAGGGTTGAGGCTCACGCAAAGAAACATCAGGAGCCCTTCCCAGAGGAAGCCAAACTGCCTACGTTAAACCACGGCTTTGCGCTGCCCAGGCACTCATTTACATTTTCGATGTTATGTACTCCGTCGCGGCCCAACCAGTCCTGGAGCGCATGAGGCCCCTGCTTCACAAATATTTCGACGCCATCTTTCCATGTGGCCCTTCCGCAAAGCACGCCCGAGAACCCGACGCCGGCTTCGACGGCGAGCTCCAATCCAAAGCGGAAGGCATCGTTGCTCACGCCTTCGGACAGGTAAATGAACGGAATCGAAGCGCCGGCCGCAGCGCTCACGAAATATTGCTTGGCTTGCTCGCGCGAGTGAAGAATTGCTCCGCCGGGCGATGGCGATCCCTCGACGAAGGAAAGGTTGACGGGCATGCCGACTTTCAATACATCGACGCGGTACCGCTGCTTTGAGAATTCGCTCATCCCCGCAGCAACGACTTCATGTTTGATCCGCGCAAATTCGATACTTTTTTCGTCCATGCTCTCCGCATAGCTCACCAACTCCAGAAAGAACGGCGCATCCGCGGTCGCGCACTCGGCACCGACTTTTTCCACGAAGGCGTATTTGAACGCGTTGATCTCCGCGGGTGAGCGGCTTGAATAGTACAAGAGAAGTTTGATCGCGTTCGCTCCGGCGTCGACAAGGCGTTGAACGGACCATTGGTCGAGAAGGCGCGGGAGCCGCCCGGGAACTTTTTTGTCATATCCAGTTTGCTCGTACGCAAGCAGAAGCCCTGCGTTTTTGGCTCGCTTAGCAGCCGCGGGCAAACCATATTCCGGATCTAGAAGGATGGCACTCGCATGAGGCGTAAGAATGGAACTCACTGCTTCCTTGAATTGGGACAGATTTTCGCCGGGGACATCCGCTGCTGCAACACCCATGGCGCGCGCAAACAATGTCTGAAGAGCGCTGCGCTGGTCGATGGCCAAGGCCGCGATAACGCCACGCGAATCGGCGACTGCTTGCAGTCCCCTCTGTTTTCCCGGCGTGAGTGAGGGTGTCATACGGATGTTCCGTTATTTCCTAACGATCCAGATCACTGCACCACGTTCAATGGATGGAAGCTCAAACTCCATCGTGTCTCCGTGTTTTGTTCCGTGGAGAATCTGGGTCTGGCCAAGAAACGGAAGATAGGCCAGAGAATTTCCCACGGCGGCCGGAATACGGACTTTTGCTCCAGCTACGGGAGTTGGGGTCGCTACTTTCCCTGGAACCAACCCGCCAAAGTTTGCGAGGAAAAGGTGAGCGCTGCCATCTACAAGTCCGAAATTCGCAGCGATTGTCGATGGCGCGTCGAGTTCCATATCACTTTTCACGGTGAGGACTTGCAGGAACTCCTTCGGCATTTCCCGCAAGCCACTTGAAAAGTCTTTTCCCAGTTTGTCCAGATAGAGACTCGCCGGACAACTCTCATAGGCTATTACGCGCTCAGAAGAGGGGAGCCCAGTTAGATTGTGACCTGTGATGACGACGCGCGCCCCACTACCAGCGAATCGGTTCAGCGCCTGTTTTTCAGCGTCGCTCAAGACAGTGACATTCGGCAATACCAAAACGTCCCCGTGGAACGCGGCGAGCGTTTCGGGAGTGATCACCCGAAATTCTTGATGCGATTGCAGCAGCAGCACCAGGAGCCCGCGAAACGACGGCAGAAATCCATTCGGATCATAGTCCCGGCTCTTCGGTGAGAAGTACACGCCGATGGGACGCAAGGGGAGACGCGGGGAGTAAAAGGTCTTTTCGTTTGTTTCAATCCACCGGAAGATCTCCGTGCGCGTAGCTTTATCGTTGGATCCAGCCATCGAATGCCCTGGAGCATCCCAAAAATTGGCGCCCGCCACCACTTGCGACATCGCCAGGTTCTTCATCGCCTCACGCGGGTCGATATTCTTGTCCCCATCCCAGGAATAATTCAAAATCCAGGTGGCTTTTCCGCGGGCGAAAGCGCGAAACGTCAGCATCCCCGCCTGATAGAGGAACCAGTCCAGTTGCGAGCGCGAAGAAGCCAGGTGCTCTCCCTCGCCGAACTCGTACTCGTGGGCAACGGCATCCACGACTCCATACATTTGGTAGACGTCGGCCCCTACTCGGGTCGACTCCTGTTCGATACCGGGATAGATTTCCGGTATCACCATGATTTCGGGATTCACTCCGCGGGCATTCTGACGGATTTCCTTAACGAAATCCGTCATCGTCTCGATGCGAAAATCAACCCACTTGCGGAAATTAGGGTCTTGGAAGTCGCCCAACTTCAGATCTTTTTTCGCATCCAGCCCGGTTTGTTCGTGGAATGCGGCAACGGTCGCATCATCAAAACTCGCCCACGTGTCTTCCCAGCCGTCAAAGTGAGTCATCCAGTAGGGAATATCGACGTAAATGCCATCGATCCCCGTCGCAGCGATTTGTCGAACGCGTTGCATGTAGAGACTGCGCCACTCTTTCGCGTACGGGCTGACCCACACATCCTCGTCTCCGGGACGGATCCAAAAAGCTGCTCCCGAAGTGAAGACGGCGGGTTCACCCGTGATTTTGCGCTGCAGCCAGTCCGGATGATCTTTCACTACGGAATGGGCGGACTTATCCGCATTGGCGGTGATGCATTCGGTGCCGGCGATGTAGACGAACGCTTTGTTGTTGGCGCTGTGAGCGGCTTCGGCCACGGAGCGTATGGCCTTCAGTTTGTCTGCCGGGTCGAGCAGACTTTCATATCTTCCGGGAACGTCGTTATCGACTTCTATGCCGAATACGTGATCCTTTTCGGCGTCCCGCACAATCTCCGCGGCGTTCTTCGAACTCAATCCATACGCACCGATTCGCGCGTAATTCGTCCAGTTACGCGCCTGCGAACAGGCGAGACCGGGCAGGCAAATACAAGCGACCAGCGAAAGGAACTGCGGAGCGATGTAGCGTCTTCGCATGCGCGCGCCTAAAATTCGAATGCCTCGAAAATATTGGTGCCCACACCAGTCAGTTGGGGCATGTAGGTTGAATGGGCAGCCAGTCGCGGGTCCAGCCCGCAAATAATGTAGATGGTTTCGATTCATTTCTTTTACTTTCTTTTTATTCCGCTGTCAATCTCCCATTTGCGAGCTCCCCCCTCGTACCCATGACGATGTTCGTGAAACGTCGAAACCGCAACTCGAAAATACTGATAGAGCGAAACTGGAAAAATAATAGATCGAAATAGAAAGTAATAATACGAAAGTGCTTGATTCTCGCTTTTGTTCGTGTAAATGTAACTCCATTCAGGGGGGTGTCCATGCGAAATTGCCTTAGGTCTTTGCCGTCCGTGTTCGCGCTCGTTCTCGTAATTCTTTTTAGTTCGGCCGTTTCGCGCGCCGATGTCACCGGTTCGATTCAAGGAGTGGTCCGCGATAAATCACAGGCGGTAGTCGCGGGTGCCCACATCACCGTGACCAACCTGCAAACCAATTTCAAACAAGAAGCTACCTCGTCCGCGGACGGAACGTACCGGATTCTCGCGCTTCCCCCCGGCTCCTATACCCTGTCGGTAAACGCGGGTGGATTCCGGACTTTCGTCGAGACAGACGTCGTTGTGAAGGTCAATGACAAGCTGGAAGTCGACGTAACGCTCGAGGTTGGCTCTGTGCAGCAGGAAACGGTCAAGGTGGAAGCCAATGCCGTGCAAGTACAGACAGAGAGCACGCAACTCGGCGATGTTATCGACTCGAAGAAAATGCTCGCCCTTCCGTTGAACGGACGCAGCTACATAGACCTTTTGGGTCTGCAGGCGGGCGTTGCTCCAGGCACCGCTCAGACGATCCAACAGGACCGTCCGGTATCGGGGAATTTGAATCCAGGCAATATCTCCGTGAATGGCCAGCGCGAGACGGCGAACGCGTTCTTGGTAAACGGTGGAGATGTCAGTGAGGGGCGCAACCTCGGGGCAGGTTTGGTGCCGAACCTGGACTCCGTGGAGGAATTTCGCCTGATAACCAACAGTTTCGACGCAGAATACGGAAAATTCAGCGGCGCGGTCATGAACGCCATCACCAAGTCGGGTACCAACGGCTTTCATGGTGACGCCTTCGAGTTCCTGCGTAACGACGCGCTGGATGCCCGGAATTACTTCGCGCCGTCCAAGTCAGAATTGCGGCGCAATCAATTTGGCTATGCAGCGGGTGGGCCCTTCTGGAAGAACAAGATTTTCTGGTTCTCCGATTATCAAGGCACGAGGCAGGTGGCGGGCGCGGAGACGGGCCTTGTTACGGTACCAACGGCAGACCAGCGTCTGGGCAACATCGACCCTGCGAGCCTGGCCCCGAACGGCCCGAGCGGCACCTGTCAGGACCCAAATACAACTAATTGTGTTCCTGCCGGCTCGTACTGGGCACAAGTGCTTTCGACGCGATTGGGTTATCCCGTGGCGCCGTCAGGCGGAAATGACGAAGCGTACAGTTTCCCCGGCTGCAACAACACGAATCCAACATCACCGACAGGATGTGTTTTTCCGGGTGGCGTGATCGCCCCGCCCGGCGCAGGCGTGAGTTCGGCCTGGTCAGCACCGTCCAGCAGCATCCTCGCGTACATTCCCGCTCCGACCCTCCCGGGAGCTTCGCAGAACTATTCGAACAACAGCCAGAGAAACATCGTCAACGACGACAAAATCGGGGAACGCGTGGATTTCATCAACCAGAAGACCGGAAACTGGTCTTGGTACTACCATTGGGATAACACGAACGTCGATAGCGGATTGGCCGGTTTCGCGACTGTGCCGGGTTTTCCGACGACCACACCTTCGCTGGCGCAAGAATTCGTGATGAGCAACACCAAGACTTTCGGAGCGACGGCAGTGAATGAAGCCCGGTTCAGCTTCTTCCGGACCGCAGTGCACAAAGACAATCCGGCTGGGAGTTTTGCGAACCTGTCGGACCTGGGTTTTGTGACTGGCGCCGGCACTCTCGGCATTGTCCCGCTGGCCGGCTATGCACAGTACGTGCCTCAGACGACCTTTACCAACATGGGCTTAAACATTGGCGTGCCCACGCTTAATACCTTCCAACCCAACACCACCTATATGGTTAGTGACGTATTTTCAAAGGCCCAGGGCAAACATACGTGGAAGTTCGGAGGAGAATTCCGCTACCTGCAAGTGAACGAACGTAACTTTGCCAACCCTAATGGGGGCTTCACATTTGATGGCACTGTGACTGGAAACGAGTTTGCGGACTTCCTCCTCGGCGCGACCTCAACTACCAGTGCGCCTTACACCCAGGCCGCCGAACAGTTCCTCGATTCGCGCACACGCTATGGCGGCGCCTTCGTCCAGGACTCCTGGAAGGTGAAATCAAATCTCACGCTGAATCTGGGGTTGCGCTGGGAAGTGAGCATGCCGTGGTATGACATCCAAGGAAAGGATCAGACTTTCTCTCCTGGGCAACAGTCCACGGTATTTCCGCTTTCGCCCTCGGGTTTGGTATTCCCGGGCGACGCTGGGATTCCCAAGACGCTCGCCCCCACGAAATACAACAACGTCGGCCCGCGATTGGGACTGGCGTATTCACCTGGATTTTCGGACGGCGTCCTGAGCAAAATATTTGGCGGCCCGGGCAAGACCAGCATTCGGGCAGCTTACGGGATTTACTACACTTCGGTTGAGGACCTGAACCTGTTTTACGAGGTGGCGGATGCGCCGTTTGGCCTATATTGGACCTCACCCGTGTCGGTCATGTTTGACGAACCGTTCCTGGTTCGAGCCACGGGGGCGTCCTTGGGACAGCGGTTTCCGTTCACCGCGCCGGTTCCGGGCGCTGCATCGAACAAGACGCTGGACTTTTCGGTTTACGAGCCCTTCAACTTTTTCCCGGGCTACGACACCCACAACAAGTTGCCTTACGCGGAGCACTTCAACCTCTCGATCCAGCGCGAGCTAAGCAAATCAACGGTGCTGACGCTGGCTTACGTCGGGACCGAGGGGCACCGCCTCATCACACAGAATGACGCGAACCCCGGATCCGCCACTCTGTGCCAGCAACTCACTGCAGAAGGGGCCATAGACGTCACCGCGGGAAACACCCCCGGTTGCGGACCTGGTAATGAGAACGACGTTTTCCAGCTTCCGTCGGCTACAGTTCCGTGTGTTCCTGCGCCTGGTCAGCCGTTTAGTCAGACGCCTTTAGCCGGGTGCGTTTACAGCACCAGGCAGCAGATCTTGACTCCAAATTTCTGCCCCGGCGGCGCGCAGGTGTGTTACGGCTCCTCCAACACCAATACGCTTACGACCGCCAATTCGATCTATAACTCCGCGCAAGTCTCCGTGGAGCGTAAAGCCGGCGACGTGACGTTCATGGTGGCGTACACGTTCGCTAAGGGTTTGGACGACTCTTCGGCTTTCAACGACTTGGTAAACTTCGCAGATCCTAAGTTGAGCCGAGGGCTGTCATCGAGTGACATCAGGAACAATTTCGTGGCCAGCTACGTTTGGGCCCTCCCGATCGACCGGCTGTTCAGCAATGGGCCGAAGCGATTGACCCAGGGCTGGCAGATGGAGGGGATAACGCGGTTCTCGTCCGGCTTTCCCGTCCAGATGAACCAGAGTGTCGGAGACGCATCGCTGTCTGGCAGTTCCTCTACGGATATGCCGAATCGCGTGGGCCCAGTAGTGATAGTGGATCCGCGTAAGTCGAATCCCGGTTGCCCTACTACCGACGGCACGGGATGCTACTTCCTGCCCAGCGCATTCGCTGTTAATACCGATCTGGGGACTTTTGGCACCTCCAACCGACGCTTCTTCCACGGCCCTGGATTCAACAACACCGACTTCGGCATGTTGAAGCACACCGCGATCAATGAGAGATTCGCTTTCGATCTCCGGTTCGAATTCTTCAACATCTTCAACCACGCGCAATTTACTAATCCTGGCGGGGACATCACCGGCTCCAACTTCGCAATCGTCACCAATGCGCGCGATCCGCGCATCGGTCAGGTCAGCGCGAAATTCTACTGGTAGCACCGCAAAGCAGGCGAGCCGTCCCATCGGGCCTCCCCTTGGAGCCCCGCCTGACTCGGCGCGCATGTTAGGCTGTGTTCGATGAAGTCTGGCTGGACAGTTTCGATCATTCACCGTCGTGGGGTTTTGCCAATCGTGTGTACGCTCGTTCTTAGTGTTGAATATGCGGCGCCTTCGCTAGCTCAGACGGCCCAAACCTACCGCGAGCAAGCGAATGCACTAGCTCGCTCCAAATCGTGGGAGGAGGCCGTCGCCGCTTATCGCAAGGTTCTGGAGCTCGACCCCAATGACGCGCTCTCACATTACGACCTTGCCTTAGCACTAAAATATAAGGGCGACACGAAGCAAGCTGTCGAAGAATTCGAGGCCGCGGTTCGGCTTAAGCCGGGATGGGGCGAGGCCCACTACGGTCTCGGTGTAGCTTTGTATGACCTCCATGACCAGGCTGGCGCTCTGAAGGAGCTCCGCAAAGCGGTGGAGTATGGACCCCCCAACGCGGGTGCGCATCTTTTCCTCGCGCATGTGTATTCGGAGCAGAATGATTTCCCCGGTGCAGAACGCGAACTCAACCGTGCCGTCGCGCTGAAGCCCACTGGCGAAATGCATTTCGAGTTGGGGCAAGTGGAAGGCCAACTCGGCAAGCTTGATGCGGCGGCTGCTCAGTTTCGCGCTGCACTTCGTCTTGATCCCAAAATGGCGCGCGCTCACGTCATGCTCGGCATAACCTTGCGACGACAGGGCGATCACTCTGAGGCGCTTGCCAACTTTCGGAAGGCCGTCGAACTCGATCCTGCGGACGCCGATGCCCAATACAACCTCGCTATGGAACTTAAAGCAGGCGGTGATATCGGTGGCGCGATCGCCTCATTTCGACGGGCGATCGAATTGAAACCCGATTTCGAGAAGGCCCACTACGGCTTGGGGATCGCTCTCCGTGCGCAAGGCGACACCGCTGCGGCCCACAAGGAACTGGATCAGTTGAACGAGTTGCAGAGCTTTCGCGCTCACCTGGCCCAGGCAAAGCTCCTTATCGTTCAGGGTGTCGAGTCGCTGAAGAAGCAGCAGCTGGATGACGCTCTGAGTTTCTTTCAGCAGGCGATTGATCAGAGTCCGGAGTTGTCAACCGGCTACTACTATCTTGGTGTTACCTTGGATCGCAAAGGAGATCCCGCACGCGCCGAGGACGCTTACCGCAAAGCTCTGCAATTGAAACCCGACTATGCTCAAGTCCACACCAGCCTCGGACTTCTTTTCTGGCGCGAAGGCGACCGCGACCGCGCGCTTCAAGAGTTCCAGCAGGCGGTGATGTCGGATGCCGACCTTCCGGACGCGCACTACAATCTCGGCCTTGCGCTGGCCCAATCGGGGCATCTCGACGAGGCAGCCCCTGAACTGAATGAAGCCCTGAGCTTGGATCCCAAGTACACGGACGCGCGTATCCAATTGGGCTTGGTTTTGAGTCAAAAAAACGATTTGGCTGGAGCCATAAGCGTTTTTCGGGAACTTGTTCATCGCAATCCAAACTTCGCGGAGGCTCATAACAATCTCGGATTGGCACTCTTGCAATCCGGCGACAACGGCGGCGCAAAATTGGAATTTCTGGAGGCTGTTCACCTCAAGCCTTCGTACGCAGAAGCCCACTACAACCTTGGATTAGCTCTACACCAGGAAGGAAAGGAAGACCAGGCGCGCACGGAGTTCGAGAAAGCCTACGAGATCTCGCCGGAGCTACGAAACGCGCCCCGTCCTTAACCAATGAAACCCATCCGAAGCCTGCCGCTGCTCCTTTTGATCCCGGTCGTCGCGTTTGCGGTGGATGTATGCGAGGTTAAATCGCCAACGGCGGCGTTCACCGTTCCCTATGTGGCCAAGGCGCCCGAGCTCAACACCGATCCAAACTCGGCGACCTGGTCGCACGCAGCCTCCGCTTGGATCGAGAAAGACTGTACGCTGCAGCTCGACTATCCCAAGCTCAAGACCGAGGTCCGGGGTTTTTGGACTGACACCGACCTATATCTCCTGTTCATCTCCCCTTACAGCGAATTGAATCTCTGGTTGCCTGCGGACAATAGCAAAGATCGCCTCAAACTGTGGGACCGCGACGTGGTTGAGTTTTTTCTGGGCGACGATTGGACCAACATCCGGCACTACCGGGAATTCGAGATTGCTCCTACGGGGGATTGGGTCGATCTGGCCATCGACCTGGATCACGACAGCTATGGCGCGGAGTGGAACTCCGGCTGGCAGCGACAAGGACGGATCGACGAAGCGAACCATGTTTGGTACGCGGCGGCGCGTGTGCCGTTGAAATCCGTCAGTGATCTACGGGTGAAGGCCGGCACGATTTGGCGCGCCAACCTTTATCGTATCGACGGGCTCGGCGAGGATCCGCAACGTCACTTTATGTGCTGGCAACAGACCTGCGCTCCAAACCGCGATCCCAATCATGTGCCCGAACATTTTGGAACGCTCATTTTTGCCAAATAGCTCGGAAGAATCTCCCGGAGGTACGCATGACCATTCGTCCAGAATCATCGCGTCGCGGATTCATGAAAATGCTGGCAGCCTCACCGTTGCTCGCACAGATCGCCGCGCAAAGTCTTTATGCAAAATCGGCCGCTGCGATCGGATTGTCGCCAAGCGATAACGTGTACAGTCGCCTGGGCGTCAAGACCGTCATCAATTGCCGCGGAACGTGGACCTATCTGAGCGGGTCGCTGCAATTCCCAGAGGTGCGCGCCGCCCAGACGGAAGCGTCGCACTATTTTGTGAACATGGTCGAGTTACAGCGCGGAGCGGGGCGCAAGCTCGCGGAGTTGACCGGCGCCGAGTCCGGTATGGTCACCACGGGGGCAGCCGGAGCGATGGCTGCCTCCACCGCAGCGTGCATGGCAGGCAGCGATCCGCAAAAAATTTGGCAATTGCCCGACACCACCGGGATGAAACACGAAGTAATTATGGTCGGTGGCCGCAGTGCATTCGATAGCGCCATCCGGTTGACGGGCGCGAAACTGGTTCTCGTCGAGTCGCCGGACGGTATTGCCAACGCGATCACACCGAACACGGCGATGATCTACACCACCGATCTCGGCGACAAACTCGTGCGCGAACTCGCCATCGCCAAAGAGCACGGCATCCCGATGCTGCTGGATGATGCGGCGGGCATTCCACCGGCGGACAACCTCAAGTTGTATGCTCAGATGAAAATTGATTTGTACACCTTTTCCGGCGGCAAAGGGCTGCAAGGGCCCCAATGCAGCGGCGTCTTGCTCGGCCGCAAAGACCTGATCGACGCGGCCCTGCGCAACTCCGCCCCCTGGGAGGGTGCCGTCTGCCGTGCCATGAAGGTCGGCAAGGAAGAAATCATCGGTTGCCTCACGGCGGTGGAGACATGGCTGAAGATTGATCCCAAGAAACTCTACGCGGAATGGAACACCAGAGTGGACCGCATCGGCAAACTCGTGGAAACCGTGCCGGGCGTTAAGACCGAAATTTACATTCCTGACGACGGAAACCGCTACCCCACGCTGAAGGTTTCGTGGGATCAGCACGCGTGGGGCTACACCATTACCGATTGCGTAACGCAATTGCGCGCAAACGATCCGACAATCGAAGTGCTGGGCGCTGACAACCCCAGCCTCGTGCCGGCCGTGCGCGAAGGAATACAAAAGGCAAAACCCGACAGAAAAGAGAGGAGAGAGGTCGACCACATCGAGCTGGTTTCCATGACGATTCAGCCGGGAGAAGAAATGATCGTCGGCCAAAAGCTACGCGAAATTCTTAGCGCAGCCCGCAAAGGAAAACCGGCATGAGGTTCCTGTGCCTCCTGGGCGCAGCTCTGCTTTGTTTCACGCCGGATGCCCACGCCCAACTGAAGGCCGTCCAGCCTAAATCGTCGGCGGCAACCAGTGATGCGCTGGGCTCCGCCGGAATCGACGCCGGAGACTATGTTTATGTTTCCGGGCAGGGACCTCGCCGCGTCGACGGAAGCACCCCCTCAGGCTTTGCGGATCAGGTTCACCAATCGCTGGAGAATGTACGAGCCGTAGTCGAATCCGCGGGCCTGACGATGGAGCACGTCGTTTATGTCCAGGTCTATCTCGACGACATGAGCCACTGCGACGCGTTGGACACGGCCTTCGCCGAGTATTTCCCGAAGCTGCCGCCTGCGCGCGGAGTCTTGGGCATTGCCCGTCTCCCTGAACCTTCCGTTCAAATCAATGCCGTTGCCGTTCGCGATCTCACAGGAAAGAAAGCCGTGGAAGTGCCCCAGTTCCGGCCGAGCAAAGCCTATTCCGCTGGAATGCTGACGCACGACAGATTATTTGTTTCTACAATGCTGGGTAGCGACCCCGCAAATGACAACGTGCCGGCAAATCCAGCCGCGCAGGTCGATTTCGCGCTCGACCGTCTGAAAACAGTAGTAGAAGCTGCTGGACTCACCCTCGGCAACATGGTCTTCGTGAATCCTTACCTGACTTCAGAAATACCGAGCCGCATCATGAATGAGCATTACGCCCGGCGCTTTGAGTTCGGGAATACGCCGGGGCGCGCCACGATCGAAGTGTCGAGTCTTCCGGAAGGCGCGCACATCGCCTACACCGGCGTAGCTGTCCGCGACCTAGCCCAGCGACAAGCGATCCGGCCGAAGAACATGCCGCCAAGCCCGACCGCGAGCCCGTGTGTCTTCGCCGGTGACACCCTCTATTGCTCGGCTAAGAGCGGATTCATCCCGGGACCAAATGGCGGCGTTTTCGCCGCTTCCACTGCCGACCAGGTGCGCCAGACGATGCGAAATCTTCTCGACAACCTGGAAGAAGCAGGCATGAAGTTCGACCAGGTGGTCTCGACCACAATTTACCTGGATGATTTATCGGATTCCGCGGCGTTCGGAAAAGTGTATCGTAAATATTTCGGCGGAGTTTTGCCTGCGCAGACCACCGTTCAGCAGATCAAACCGAGCGATCGAAAGCCCGATGAAGAAGGCCACTATCAAGACTTGGAACAGGTGTCCCTCATCGCTGTGCGCAGCCCGGCGAAGCACTGATTTGCTGGAATCGCGGTCCGCAGCCGGAGCACACTTTGCGTAACGCACGCTGCAAGGGATTGTCTTAAAATCGAATTATCTATGACTTGTGCTGAAAATATTCGTGCCGCCCGCATCGCGTCTGGCCTGGGGTTCCTGCTCCTATGTGCCCTGGTAGGTACGCAGAGAGTTGCGTCGCAAGGACAGAACTCGCCGCCTTCCGCGAGCGGCGATGGCCAGCAAATCTTCGAATCGCGGTGCGCGGGGTGTCACGGCTTGGATGGGCGCGGCGGCGAACGCGCTCCGGACATTGCCACGAGTGAAAAAACGCAGCGGCGCTCCGAGGACGAGCTTTCGCGGATCATCGCAGGCGGTGTACCGGGAACGGGAATGCCTGCATTCGCATCTCTCGGAAGTAGCCTCAAGAACGTCGTCGCCTATCTGCGCCAGCTTCAGGGCAAGGACGATTCCGCGAAGTTCCCGGGGGACGTGAAGAGAGGCCGGGAACTCTTCTACGGAAAGCCGCGATGCTCTGAGTGTCACGCAATCGCCGGCTCGGGCGGATTCATTGCCCCGGAACTCTCTGGATTTGGCGCGAATCGTTCTGCGGACCAGATTCGTGAAGCCATCGTCAAACCTGCCAGTACAAACCGATTCGGCGGCACGATGATCGTGAAGACGCGCGATGGCAAAGAATATTCCGGCCTCGTGCGGAACGAAGACAATTTTTCGCTCCAACTGCAGAGACTGGACGGCGCTTTCCTTCTTTTTCAGAAGTCAGAACTCGCTGGCTTTTCGCGCCAACCGGACTCGCTGATGCCGGCTGACTACGGCGCAACTCTTAGCCGTGACGAACTGAACGACCTGGTCAGCTTTCTGATGTCCACCGCTCGTGGAGCGAAGACCGACGCAGCCAAGAGCAAAAAGACCGACGACGAAGAAGAAGAGTGAAGGTCATCGACTCAAATGCCTTTATTCAATCGAATTAATTTTGATCAGCAACTAGTGCCGGGCACGAAGAAGTGCTACAGTCCAGCCACTCGAGCTGCAGGAGAATCCCGATGATGCCACAATTTGGTTCGGCACATTTCCGCCAAGTCCTCCAGGCCGTCCTGCTGAGCAGTTTTGCCATTGCGGTCATCGGCCTCTCCGTAGGGCCACCCTTGGCTCGCACCCATCAAGTGGATACACCAGCTACGGATGACGCTTCATTGCTCGACGGCTTCCGCCACGTGGAAGTCGCCTCGGTTTCCGACGCGCTCGAGCAGATCACTGGCCGCAAGATGTATATGTCCCATCACATGCGCCCGATCTTTCCCACCAAGTTTGCGGGCTTCGCTCTGACCGTGTTTCTAAAGAAGGAATCCAACCACGATCCGAACGCACTCGACGGAATGCTCGCAGCCATCGATCATGGCTCTTCCAATTCTGTTTACGTAATGGTCGTGGAAGACGGAGCCGACATCGCTGGAATGGGCGGACTGATGGGCACGGCCATGAACTCGCGAAATTTCTCAGGCGCGGTAATCGACGGCGGCGTCCGCGATGTCGCTTATCTGCAAAAAATCGGGTTCCCCGTCTACGCGCTCGGCATCGTTCCATCCACTTCGGTGACGCATTACCGCTTCGCTGGCGCCAATATCCCGGTTGTATGCGACGGCGTCGCCGTGAATGCGGCCGACATCATCGTGGCTGACGCGGATGGTGTTGTCGTTGTGCCTCGCGCGTCCGCGCCTGCCGCGCTTAAGCTCGCCCAGCAGATGGATTTCAAGGAGCATTCCATGTACGCGACCATCGAAAAGCTGAAATCCATCCAAGAAGCTGTGAAACAGTTTGGCCGCCTCTAGGAGCGCTTGACAAGTGACTCGCGTACCCACTATTGCCTCTGTGACCCTGCTTCGCGCGCTCAGCAAATCCGTCGCGCTCGCCACCATTCTTCTGAGCGGCTCCGCGCTCTCCCATGGGCAAGATAAATCCTCTGCCGTCATTTCCACCTCCATCGATGTCCGGCCCGAAGATCTGCTCGCCCAGCCTCCCGGAGCAAACTGGGTCTCCTACAATGGCGACTACACCGGCCGCCGCTTCAGCAACCTCGCGCAAATCACGGCCGAAAACGTCGGCAACCTCCGCACTCAATGGATCTTTCATCTGCGCGACTCAACCGGGCTCGAAGTCACGCCCGTGGCCGTAGACGGCATCCTGTTCGTCACCTCCGCCAACGACGCCTTCGCCCTCGACGCCCGCAGCGGCAGGGCTATTTGGCACTACTCGCGCCCGATCACTGAAGGCCTCATCGACGACGCTTCCCAGCACCACAATCGCGGTGTCGCTATCTGGCACTCCAAAGTTTTTCTCGAAACCGACAACGCGCATCTCGTTTGTCTCGACGCTCGCTCAGGCCATCTTCTTTGGGACGCGGCCTATGCCGTAGGCAACAAGAACTATGGCGCCACCAGCGCCCCTCTTGTCGTCAAAGACAAAGTCATCGTCGGCACCTCCGGTGGAGACGATGGCGTACGCGGTTTCGTCGCCGCCTTCGACGCCGAAACCGGCAAGGAAGCCTGGCGTTTATGGACCATTCCCGGCCCCGGTGAATTCGGTTCCGAGAGCTGGCCCGGCGACCTATATCTTCGCGGCGGCGGCACCACCTGGATGCCCGGCACTTACGATCCCGGCCTGAACACTATCTATTGGGGCACCAGCAACGCCGCCCCAGATTTCGACGGCGGGCCACGCCCTGGCGACGATCTCTACACCGCTTGCGTCCTCGCGATCGACCCTGACACCGGCAAGATGAAATGGTATTTTCAGTTCACGCCTCACGATCTCTACGACTATGACGCTACCGAGACTCCCGTGCTTATCGATGCCGTTTATCAGGGCCAGTCTCGAAAATTGCTGGTTCAGGCGAATCGTAATGGATTTTTTTACGTCCTTGATCGCACCAACGGAAAGTTTCTCTCGGCCGTTCCCTTTGTCACCCACCTGAATTGGGCCAAAGGCATCGATGCACAGGGTCGTCCCATTCGCACCGGCCTCGAACCGTCCGACAAGGGCACGGAAATCTGCCCAAGCATGATTGGCGCAACGAACTGGTTTTCGCCTTCTTATAATCCGGCCACCCATCTTTTCTATTTCATGGCGCTCGAAGAGTGCGGCATCTTTTATCGCAAGCCAGAAAAATTCACCGAAGGCCGAGCGTTCTATGCGACCGGCGTCAAACGCGCACCCGATCGTACGCGCGAAAAAATTCTGCTCGCCTATAACCTTGATACCGCTGCGTTCGAATGGCGGTATCCCCAAGTGGGCGACGGCGGTTCCGCGGGGGGCACCATGACGACCGCGGGTGGCCTGGTTTTCTTCGGTGACGACTCGGAATCGTTCGAAGCCGTGGAAGCAAAAACGGGCAAGCCGCTCTGGCACTTCACCACCGGCCAGAGGTTTCACGCTTCTCCGATGAGCTACGCGGTCCTCGGAAAGCAATACGTCGCCATTGCCTCGGGAAACGATGTTTTCAGTTTTGCTTTGCCGTAAAACCAAGATTTCGGAACTAAATCATAAGGAGGAAAAACAAAATGTTTTCCAATCTTTTTACTCGCAGGGCTTTTGGGAGCCGAATTGCCGCGTTGCTTCCTGGCCTGGGCCTTGCCGCGGCGGCCCTGCCGTCGCCTGCCGAAGCGCAGGCAACGGGCGGCGTCAAGAAGCTTGATATCGATGGCAAGCCCGCCGGCACTGGTTTCATCACTCCGCTCATCGTCCACAACGGCGTCATCTATATCGCCGGAATCGGCGCGCACTCCCACAACAAAGCCGACTTCCCGAAGGACATCACCAATCACACGAAGAGCGTTATGGAAGGCGTCAAGACTGCCGTTGAAACCGGCGGAGGCACGATGGACTCCATTCTCCAGCTCACCGTGTATCTCGCCAGCATCAACGACTACGACGGCATGAACGCTGTCTTCAAGACCTATTTTCCGAATGGCGGCCCGGCCCGCACTACCGTCGCGGTTGCGAGTCTCCCCGGCGACTCACTGGTCGAAATCAACTGCACCGCCGCAGTCGTTCGTAAATAAGCGATTTACTCAGAGGAGAAAAAACCCGATGCCAATCAATCTGAAGTCCACTCGCCGTACCTTCATGAGCAGCCTCGGCGTCATGGCCGGAGCCGTCGCCGGTGCCATGTCGAACGCCAGAGGTCTTTTCG
>Ga0210405_10002984_pt1 | contig 16959 bp, 7 predicted proteins | sample IncBWH11MmetaG_FD_155492 | JGI IMG/M metagenome (GOLD analysis project Ga0210405, IMG submission 155492) | Forest soil microbial communities from Barre Woods Harvard Forest LTER site, Petersham, Massachusetts, United States - Inc-BW-H-11-M | ecosystem: Environmental > Terrestrial > Soil >... | reverse complement strand
AGGCAACGCCATTCGCCAGGCCGAGATGCTGCGGGACCTCGGCGTCAAACCGAGGAACCAGCTTCCGCGTGCCCTGGCCGGCTCGCCAGCGGAAGACGAAGACGTCGCGCTGCTGAACGGAAACGGGATCGCCTAGACGCTCCATTCAGACGAGCGCCCCGGCGCGGGCTGCCGGAGATTGAACGCGTGGCAAGCAACCTTCTGCAGCAGCTTTATCCACAAGCGCGGCAGACCTCGCTGCAAGGGTTGTATCTGGCCCATCGCCTGCATACGCTAGGGCTGCCTGGACTGCCCTTCGTGTATGGCAACTTCGTCATCAGCCTGGACGGGCGGATTGCACTGCGTGACGCCGCAAGCGGTGAGAGCCGTCTGCCGCAGGCGCTGACGAGCTACTCCGACTTGCGCTTGTTGCTCGAACTGCAGGCTCAAGCCGACTGTCTGGTCACGCACGGCGGATACCTGCGCGCAATCGGTCAGAAACGCCTGGACGACATCCTGCAGGTCGGCTCGGTGCCGGGTCATGATGATCTTGCGGAGTGGCGACAGGTCAATGGCTTGCGTCCGCAGCCGGCCATTTGCATTGCCAGCGCCAGTCTGGATTTTCCGGTGCCCGACTCGGTCGGCCGGCATGGCCAGCAGGTCTTCATCGCAACCGGAAGCCTGACCGACCCGGCGAGGCGGCGCCGTCTCGAGCGGGAAGGCTACGAGGTCGTCACAGCCGGCGCCGGTTCGTACGTCGAGGGCAGGCCACTGGTCGACGCGCTGGCACAAAAGGGCTTCCGAAGCGCGTTCCTGCTGGCCGGACCGCGCATGCTCGAGACGATGCTGCGCGACGCCGTGCTGTCACGCCTGTATATCACGCTGCCGCATCGACTCCTGGGCGGCGAGAGCTTTCGTTTCGATGATCGAAGGGCCGGAGCTGCAGGCAGCCGGTCGCCTGAAGCTGGCCGCCCTCTATCTGGATTCCGAATCATCGAATGGTACCGGCCAGTTCTTCGCCCAGTTCGAGCCACTGCGGTAGCGCCGAGGCGCTGACCCGCGCCATACGACGATGGTCGAATATCGCCCGCGTGAACGCGACGCTAGAATCGCCGAGGGGAGGCACGGCATGTCGCAACCGAAGCTGATCATTGCGGACGATCACCCGTTGTTTCGCGCCGCCCTCAGGGAGGTCGTCGGCCGCCAGATACCCGGGGCCCAGGTGATCGAGGTGTCGTCGCTGGAGGCGCTGCAGGTCGCGATCGCCGAACATCCGGAGTCGGACATGATCCTGCTGGACCTGCGCATGCCGGGAGCCAAGGGACTGTCGTCGCTGCTGCACCTGAGAACGGAGCGTCCCACGGTTCCGATCGTCGTCGTTTCGGCGTCGGAGGATCCGTGCATCGTGCAGAGGACCCTGGATTTCGGCGCGTCCGGGTTCATTCCGAAGTCGGCCAGCATCGAGACCATCGGCGAGTCGCTCCGCACGGTCCTGGACGGCGGAATTTCCGCGCCGCACCTGGCCGAACACCGCACCAAGGCGGAGGAACAGGATCGCGAGTTCGCACGCAGGCTGTCGACCCTGACGCCCCAGCAGCTCAAGGTGCTGGTCATGCTGGCAGAAGGTCAGAGCAACAAGTACATCGCGGGTCACCTGGCCATCACGGAAGCGACCGTGAAGGCCCATATCACCGGAATCCTGCGCAAGCTTGGAATCGAACGCCGGACCCAGGCCGCGGTCCTTGCCCAGCGCCTGATGCAGACGGACGAGCGGCCGGAGATCGACGCACTGGACGACGACAACTAGGCCAGCAAGCTGTTCATCACCGCTCGCAGCGCGGCCGGCTTGATCGGCTTGCGCAGAATCTGGCAGCCGCGCGCACTGGCCGCGCTCTGCGCGCTCTGGGTGTGATCGGCGGTGATCACGATGCTGGGCAACCGGCTGCCCCACAGTCCCTGCATCTCCTCGGCCAGGTCGAGCCCGCTTTGGCCGCGATCGAGGTGATAGTCGACCAGCATCACGTCCGGAACCGCTTCGCCTGTGCGCACCCAGCTCAGCGCCGACTCGCGGTCGCGCACCGCCACCGTGTCGCAACCCCAGCTGGACAGCAGCGCTTTGATGCCGTCCAGAACCGCGGGCTCGTTCTCGATGCAAAGCACGCGCCGGCCCGCAAACCGGTTCTCTGCAAGGTCGGGGACGGCCGGGCGGGGCAGCGAAACCGCGGCCTTGTCGCCGATCGGCACGCAGATCGTGAACACGCTGCCGCGACCCGGCCACGAACGCACCGACAGCGGGTGTGCGAGCATCTTCGCGATCCGGTCGGCGATCGCCAGGCCCAGACCGAGACCGCGATCCTGTGCGTCGTCATAATCGTCCAGGCGGCGGAATTCCTCGAAGATTTCGCGTTGCTTTTCCGCCGGAATGCCGCGACCGGAGTCCCACACCTCGATGCTGAGCGCACCGCCTCGACGCCGGCACCCCAGCAGCACGCTGCCGCGCCGCGTGTAGCGCATCGCATTGGACAGGAAGTTCTGCAGCACGCGCCGCAGCAACTGCGGGTCCGAGTGCACCACGTGCTCGTAATTGGCGGTGCGCAGCTGCAACCCGCGGTCGCGCGCGATCACCGAGAACTCGGCCGCCAGGGGCCTGACGACTTGAGCGAGCGGGAAGTGTTCGAGGTGGGCCTCTTGAGCGCCCGCGTCCAGGCGGGAGATATCGAGCAAGCCGCCCAGCAGGTTCTCGGCCGCGACCAGGGCTGTCTCGGCCTGTCCCACCAATGCGGCGCTGGACGGCGCAAGCCGAGTCCGGTCCACCGAAGAGATGAACAGGCGCGCAGCCGTCAATGGCTGGACCAGGTCGTGCGAGGCCGCCGCCAGAAAGCGCGTCTTCGCATGGTTGGCCCGGTCGGCCGAAATCTTGGCCATGGCCAGTTCGCCGTTCAGTTCGGTCAGCTCGACGGTGCGCTGCACGACCCGGAACTCCAGCGTCTCGTTGGCCTCCTGCAGCGCGCGCTGGGCGCGCTTGTACGCGGTGACGTCCGAATAGCTGGTCACGAATCCGCCGCCCGGCATCGGATTGCCGAGAATCTCCAGGACCGTACCATTCGGAAGCTCGCGCTCGTGAGAATAGGCTTTGCCGGCCCGCATGTACGCCAGGCGACGCGCGACCGCCGCATCGACATCCGGTGTCACGACCCAGCCGCGCGTGGCGTTGTAGCGGATCAGCTCCTCGATCGGCCGGCCCACCGCCACCATGCCGGCCGGATAATCGAACATCTGTTGATATCGCTGATTCCAGGCCACCAGGCACAGGTCGACGTCCACGACGCTCACCCCCTGAGACAGATTTTCGAGGGCAGCGCGCAACAGCTCCCGGTTGAACTGGATCGCGTGTGAGGTCTCGTCCAGCAGCTGGACCACATCCTCGGGCTGCATGTCGCGGCCGCGCAGCGTGGTTCCGAGCACGAGGCGTGCGCTCGAAGTGCCGAGCACGCCGGCCAGCAGGTGCTCGACGAAGCGCGCGAATTCCGGATCGGCCTGATCGGCGCGTTCCAGCGCGGGCCGCCCGACCCGGCTGGCGTAATCGGCAAACGACGCGGTGGTTCGCTCGGGCCCGAGAAAGCGCTCGACCAGCTCCTGCAGATCGCCCACCGTGGCCAGAGTGCGGGGCAGGCTGCGCTTGGGTGTGCCGGCGCCCACCGCGTCGTCCATAAACTTGGCGGCTTGAAGCCGCTCCCGCAGTCCCGGCGACCTTAACAGCGACACCGCGACATAGACGGCCAGGTTGAGTGTCAGGCTCCAGAACACGCCCTGCGTCAGCGGATCCATCGCGGACCTGCCGAACAGCGCTTCCGGCCGCAGCCAGCCGATGCCGAACGGTCCGTCGCGCAGGATTCTGAGGTGGCTGCCGCTGGCGAGCAACAAGGCGGGCATCAGCAGCGTGTAGGCCCAGACCGCGAAGCCCACGACCAGGCTGGTCACCACCGCGCGATAGCGCCCGCCTCTCCAGAGAACGCCGCCGAAAAGGCTCGGGGCAAACTGAGCGACCGCGGCGAACGACAGCAGCCCGATCTGCGCCAGCGTGCCCGGCCCGGTGAACAGACGGAAGTATCCGTACGCCAGGCCGATGATCACCACGATCGCCACGCGCCGCACCAGCTTGATCAGCCCGGACAGGTCCTGGCCCGGAAGGCGTCCCAGACGGTTGGACCGCAGCAGCAGCGGCATGACGATCTCATTGCAGATCATCGTGGAAAGAGCGATCGTTTCCACGATGACCATGCCGGTGGCAGCCGAGAACCCGCCCAGGTAGGCGCCCAGCGCCAGCAGCGGATGATTGCCGGCGAGCGGCAGCGCGAGCACGAACGTGTCGGCCGGGATCGAAAGTCCGGCGAACTGCTCCAGGCCGCTGGCCGCGATCGGCAGCACGAAGAAGCTGATGATCGCCAGGTAGGCGGGGAACACCCAGCGCGAGGTGCGCAGATCCGACAGCACCGTGTTCTCGACCACGGCCACATGGAACTGGCGGGGCAGGCAGACGATCGCGATGGCCGCAAGCACCGTCTGCGACACGAAACCGATTCGCCACGACGTCTCATCCAAGCGGCTCATCACCTGCGGCAGCGCCAGAGCGTGTCGGTACGCTTCGCCGATTCCGTTTTGAAGCCCATACACGGCGTACAGCCCCACTGCCAGGAACGCGGCCAGCTTGACCAGCGACTCGAACGCGATCGCCAGCACCATCCCGTGGTGGTTCTCCGTGCTCACCAGGTCGCGCGTGCCGAACAGGATGGCGAACGCCGCCAGCATCAGCGCGATCGTCAACGCACTGTCCACCCGGTGGGGCGCGCCTGCCGCCGCCAGCATCGGCAGGTCGAATCCGAACGACACCGCCTTGAGCTGCAGCGCGATGTAGGGCAGCACGCCCACCGCGGCGATCGCGGTCACCAGCATCGCGATCGCCTGGTGGCGACCGTAGCGGGCGCCGATGAAGTCGGCGATCGACGTGATGTTATGGCGCTTGGAGATCCGGATGATCCGCTGCAGCAGCGGCCCGCCGAACAGGAACACCAGCGCGGGGCCCAGATAAATCGGCAGGAAATCCCAACCGCTGCTGGCGGCGCGCCCGACCGCCCCGTAGAAGGTCCAGGAGGTGCAGTAAACGCACAGGGCCAGGCTGTAGACCCAGGGCTTGCGTGCGGGAGGCCCCTGGGTGCGGGCGCGACGGTCGCCCGCGTAAGCCACCGCGAACAGAATCGCGACGTAGCCCGTGGAAAAGGCGAACAGCGTCCAACTGTTTAGCACCGGTGCTCCTCCTCCCGTCGACACGGCGCACGAAGCACGGGTGTCGAGCCGCTCTTTATTGGACCGCGCGCAGGTGGCACCACGGCCATCTCGCGGCGGAAGCGGCTGGGACGGGGTGACCGGATCTTATTCTCATCACGCTGCGATGCGAGCCGCAATCCGATATTGCAATGCAGTAAGGCCTTCATCGGAGAATCGATTCCGGCCTCCCGCCGATTCGACCTTGGTCCAGTGGAGGCATCGGCGATTCTGTGGTATTTGCAGGGTCGACATGTCCCGATGCCCGCTCGTCTTCGTCTTCGCCGCGGCAGCCCTGTGCGCCTGTACCCCGGACAAGAACCCTCCCCATCACGCTGAGGAGGCGATGCCAGCGCCGGAGCTGTTCGTCGACGCCACCGAATCGAGCGGGGTGCGTTTCCAGCACGTCAACGGACGCACCGGCCAGTTCTACTATCCGGAGATCATCGGCTCGGGCGTGGCGGTGTTCGACTACAACGGAGACGGCAAGCTCGATATCCTGGTACTGCAGGGCGGTGCGCTCGGCCCCGGGGCCGACCTTAAGGCGGCGAACGAGTCGTGCAGCGCGCGCCTGTTCCGCAACGACCTGGTCGTGCATCCGGACGGCACGCGCGAGCTTAAGTACACCGATGTCACCGAAGCCTCCAGGCTGTGCTCACACGGTTACGGGATGGGGATCGCCATCGGCGATTACAACAACGATGGATGCCCCGACGTCTTCATCACGCATTTCGGCGCGCCCAATCAGCTGTTCCGCAACAACTGCGACGGCACGTTCACCGATGTAACCCGGCAGGCGGGCGTGGCGGGCGACGGCCGCTGGGGGTCCAGCGCGACCTTCGTCGACTACGATCGCGACGGCTTTCTGGACCTGTACGTGGCCAACTACGTCGACTACCGGATCGATAACAACCAGACGTGCTATGCCAGCACCAGCGCGCGCGACTACTGCGCGCCCTCGGCCTACAAGCCGGTGCCGGGGATTCTGTACCACAACCGCGGCAACGGAACGTTCGAGGACGTATCGGTCAGGTCGGGCATCACGCGCGCCTACGGAGCGGGCCTGGGCGTGATGGCCGCGGACCTGGACGGCGACGGCTGGCCGGACATCTACGTGGCCAACGACGGCAATCCCAATCAACTGTGGATCAACCAGAAAAATGGCGCCTTCAAGAACGAGGCCGACATCCGCGGCTGCGCGGTCAACGCCGACGGCGTCGCTGAGGCCGGGATGGGAGTGGACATCGCCGACTTCGACGGCAACGGCACCGAGGACATCTTCCTCACCCACCTGACGCGCGAGAAGAGCACGCTGTTCGTCAACCGGGGCGGGGGCTATTTCGAGGATCGCAGCGTCGAGACGGGGGTTGCGGCGCCCAGCATTCCCTTTACCGGATTCGGCACCGTGTTTTTCGACTACGACAACGATGGATGGCTGGACATCGTCGCGGCCAATGGCGCGGTGCACCTGATCGAGGAACTGAAGACGCCACAGGACCCTTATCCGCTGCAGCAAAGGAACCAGCTGTTTCACAACTTGGGCAACGGCCATTTCGAGGAGAGCACCGCATCGGCGGGTCCGGTGTTCCAGCGCCTCGAAGTCGGGCGGGGCCTGGCGGCAGGGGACCTGGACAACGACGGCGGCACGGATCTGGTCATCAGCAACAACGGCGGGCCGCTGCGCGTGGTGCTGAACAAGGTGGGCAGCGCCAATCCCTGGCTGGGCTTGCGGCTGCTGAGCGGCAAGCGCGACGCCTACGGGGCCAAGGTCGAGATCAAACGGCACGGGCTGCCCACGCTCTGGCGTCGCGTGCGCGCGGACGGCAGCTATCTTTCGGCCAACGATCCGCGCATTCTGGTGGGATTGGGCAGCGCGCCGCAGATCGACAGTGTCGCGGTGCACTGGCCGGACGGCCGCACCGAGCGCTTCAGTGTCCCGCCGCTGCGCCAGTACACGACGCTGGTTCAGGGCTCCGGGTCGGCCGAATCGGGCAAGTGAAGACCGCGCCGCACCTGAAGCTCGCTCGATGGGCCGGCATCGGCCTGGCCGTGGCGTTGATGAGCGCCTGCCCGCAGCCCCGTCCCGAGATGCGGCCGTTGCCGGTGGTGGACACGACCGACCTGGAACCGTCCGTACGCTCGGCGCTCTCCCGCGCGCGGGCGCAATTCGATCGCGTCGCCGAAGGCCATCCGAAAGCGACGGAGCTCGCCAACGCCTACGGCGAGCTGGCGATGACCTACCAGGCGCAAAGCCTGGTGCCGCCGGCTGAGGCGGCGTATGCCAACGCGCGGGCGCTGGCGCCCGGCGACAAGCGCTGGCCGTACCTGCTCGGGCACTTGTACAACGACGCGAGCCGGGTGCCGGAAGCGATCAGCGCGTTCGAGGCGGCGCTGGCGATCGACGGCAGCGACGGCCCGATCCTGCTGTCACTGGCGGAGGCGTACCTGCAGCACGGCGACTTCGACCAGGCCAAAGCGATGTACACCCGGCTCGAGTCCAATCGCGATGCACGGGCGGCCGCCGTGGCCGGCTTGGGCAAGGTGGCCCTTGCCACGCATCAATACAAGATGGCCGCGACCTACCTGGAGGATGCGTTGAAGCTTTCGCCCGGCGCCACTCGTCTGCACCAGCCGCTGGCGATGGCCTATCGGGAACTGGGCGATCGCACCAAGGCCGAACAGAACCTTCGCCAGTTCGACCCCGGCGGCATGGAGCCCGGCATCGTGGATCCGATGGCCGAAGCCCTGGACGAGAAGGTCGCCGCATCGCGCACGCTGGTGCGTCGCGGGCAGCGCTTCGGCAGGGCGGGGCGCTTCGACCTGGCCGAGCCGGCGTTCCGGGCGGCGGTCGAGGCCGACCCGAACAATGCCGACGCCATCGCGAACCTGGGCATCTCGCTCGCCAACCTGGGCCGGCTCGATGAGGCGCAGCGGCGACTGGCGCAATCGCTGTCGATGGACGACCGCAACGCGCTGGCCCATTTCAGCCTCGGTGTCGTGCTGGACCGCCAGGGGCGGGACCAACCGGCGATGGATCAGTACCGGCAAACGCTGGATCGCGATCCGGCCAACCTGCAGGCACTTGTGTACCTGGCCGACGCGAAGATGCGCGCCGGTCTGGCCGACGAGGCCGCGGCGCTGTACCGGCAGGCGCTCGAGCAGTCGACCGATTCGCCGCGGATGCGCATGTCGCTGGCGATGGCGAGCGTGAAGGGCGGGCACTACAACGAAGCTCGCACGATCCTGGAGGTCGGGCTGAAAGCGCACCCCGGCAACCCGGAGTTCACCAACAGCCTGGCGCGGATCCTGGCAACAGCGGCGCAGCCCGGTGTTCGCGATGGCCCGCGGGCGCTGCAGCTCGCCAAGGCACTTTTCGACTCCACGCACGATGCCGATGTGGGCCAGACCTACGCGATGGCGCTGGCCGAAACGGGAGCTTTCGATCAGGCCGTGGTGCTGCAACGCGAGACCATCATCGTCTTCGAACACACGGGGGGCGAAGCCCGCCGGCCCTTCCTGCAGAAGAATCTCGCCCGCTATGAGCAGCGCCAGCCGGCCCGAGAGGGATGGGCCGCCGACGACCCGATGTTTCAGCCGCGCAGCCCGGCGGCGCGCCTGGCTAAGGGCGCGCCGGCTTCGTGATATGAATCTCGCGATCCGTCTGGGCGACCGGCACCTGCTGCGTGGTGCCGTCGGTCCAGTGGACCGTCAATCGTTCCACGCGCGTCGCCTTGCCCAGACCGAAGGTGAGCGTGCGCTCGACCTGCGACAGGTAGCCGCGCGAGGGCATCACCTGCCGGCGCTGCGTCACTCCGCCGGAGGTCACCTCCACCGATGAGCCGATCGCGCTGCGATTGACCTTGCCGTTGCCATCGAGGCGCACCCGCAGCCAGTGGTTGCCCGAAGCCTGGTCGTTGCGCAGCACGAGCGCGGGGCCGCCGACCTGTGTAACGACCAGGTCCAGGTCGCCGTTGCCATCCAGGTCCGCGTACACGGCGCCGCGGCCGACAATCGGCCTGGCCATTGCGCCGGTCTGCGCGGGTGGCACCTCGACAAAGCAATGCTGGCAGGCCGCGCCGCAATTCCAGAAAAGTTTCATCGGCTGCGCGTACTGCTGGCTGGCCTGGACCTTGTTGATCTGGTCCTCGATGTGCCCGTTGACGTGAACCAGGTCCAGCCGCCCGTCCAGGTCGTAGTCGAAGAACAGCACGCCGAAGGTCAGGTTCTGGCGCGTGGCGGCGCCGATGCCCTCCACGATGGCCAGGTCCTCGAAGCGCGGCTGCGCGCCGGCGCTGACATACAGAGCGGACATCTCGTTGGCGAAGTTGCCGATGTTGACGGCCAGGTCCCGGTCGTTGCGGTAGTAGGCGGCGTCGATTCCCATCGCTCCGCGGGCGTTGCCGTTGACGTCGTAGGCGACGCCGCTTTCCGTGCCCACTTCCTTGAAGGTGCCGTCGTGCTGATTCAGGAACAGGAAATTGCGAACCGTGTCGTTGGCGACCACCAGGTCCATCCAGCCGTCGCCTTTCAGATCGATCGGCAGCACGCCGAGCGACTTGCCCATTGGCTGGCCGGTGGCCGGATTGACGACCCGCAAGCCGGCCTTCTCGCTGACCTCGGTGAACGTGCCGTTGCCGTTGTTCCGGAACAGGCGTGGATACGAACCCTCGAACGAATTCGGCGGCCCATAAGCGCGCCCGATGCCCGTCATCCGGAAGTCCATCTGGCGGTCGATCTGCGGCGACCAGCGCACGTATCGGCAGACGAGCAGGTCCAGCAGCCCGTCGTTGTCGAAATCGAAGAAGGCCGCGCAACTGTTCCAATCCTGCGGGCCCGACGCGATTCCGGCCCGGCGGGTGACGTCCTCGAAACGCCCGGTTCCGCCCAGGTTGCGCAGCAGACGGATTCCGCCCACGCCGGTGACGACGATGTCGTCGTAACCGTCGTTGTCGAAATCGCCGATGGCCACCCCCATGCCATACAGGCGGACCGACTCCAGTCCGGAGCCCGCGGTCGCGTCGTGAAAGTGGCCATGGCCGTCGTTGCGGTACAACTTCAGGGTCGGATAGCGGGGCTGCGCCGCCTTCCAGGGCCAGTTGCCCGAATCGACGAACAGCAGATCGGCGCGACCGTCGTTGGCCACGTCGATCACGGCCACGCCCCCGCCCATCGTTTCGGGCAGCAGCTTTTCCCCGTAGGCGCCGTTGTGATGAACGAAATCGATCCCAGAGGCCGCGGTGACGTCGGTAAAGTGCGCGGCCGGCGCGGCCACCGCGGCCGGCTCGGGCGCGGCCGGCGCCTGGACCCTGGTTTCGGTGAAGGTGGCAGCAGGATGCGGCCGGTGCGTTACGAAGTACAGCAGCAGGGCCGCCAGCGCGGCAGCCGCGATGATCCAGAGCGAGCGGCGGAACGCGACGCCGATGCGGCGGTCGTCCGCGTCAACGTAGTCATCGGACTGCGCGTCGGACTGCGTCTCAGCGGAGGGTGGCAGGCGATCGGTCACGGGCAGCGTTGGCGGCGACCGACACCGCCGGCTTCAGGATCGGGCCGACGTCGGCCAGGTAGCGCCCCTCGCGCTGCAACTCGTAGATCACCACGGCCTCGGCCGCGTGATTGGCGGCGGGATTGCGCGAGCGGTGCAGCGCAACCGTCGTGTCGCGGGCGTTGTCGTCCGGCTTGTAGCGCGCGTACAAGGCTCGTTCCTCGGCCGCGCGCTTCTCGTTGCCGAGTTCTGCGTGGATCAGCGCCAGGTTGTAGTGGGCTGCCAGGTCCTCCGAGTCCAGCGCAAGCGTCTTTTCGAACGTCGAGGCGGCCTGCCGCAGCAGCCGCTCGCGCTCGGCCCGCTGGTTCGGCCCGCGCTCCTGCTTGGCGCGCTCCATCAGCGTCTGGCCGAGCTCATCGAGCGCGATGTAGTCCTTGCCGAAGTCGAACTGGCGCTTGCGCGCCTCGGCGAAGTTCGTCGCGACCACGTCCTCGAAGTTGCGGATCGCATCGTCCAGCCGCCCGTTCTGCTTGTTGACCAGCCCGCTGAACCAGGTCACCGACCACGGATAGGCGGGCACGGGCGCGTTGGCGGCGCGCTGCAGCGACGCTGCCGCATCGTCCAGCCGCCCTTCGCGCAGCTGCACCCGCGCCAGGTTGAGCGCGCCATCGCCGCGTCCCAGCTTCTCGACTTGAGCAAACGCGGCTTCGGCCTGGCGCAGCTCCCCCCGGCCGCCCTTGCGGAGCAAGCCGATGCCGTAGTCGTTCCAGCGTTGCCAGGGATCGATGCGCGAGGGTGCAGCGACCGCCGCGATTGCGACGCCCTTGACCGGAAAGGTGATGCGGTCGCTCGCGAGCGTCACCACCGGCAGGGTGTCTTTGGCGCCGGGATCGCCCTGGAAGTACCTGACATAGGTCGCATCGAACTTCCGGTACTGCAGCCGCACTTCGACGTCGATCGGAGCTTTCAGCCCCGGCGGCACCGTGAACGCGAAATGCACGGTGTCGGCGGCGCCGGGCGGGATCTGGTTGTTGTACAGGGGCGTGAAGATATCCTGCGGATTGCGCCGGTCGATGCGGTTGCCGTTGCGATCGAGCATGTAGACGTTGACGAAGTGCGACCACGGGTCGACCGCTCCGTCGGCGTCCATCGCGCCGCTGCGTCCGACGACCCGGTCGCCGCTTTTGAGAACGACGTCCAGCCACAGCTCGTTGGAGTCCGCCGTGCCCTGGGTCAGCGGGTGCCCCAGCTTGAGCGTGCGGATCACCGTTTCGAGCAGGTAGCGCCGGCCGGGCTCGAGCACCGGGACGTCAGGCCCCAGCGGCGCCACCAGCTCTCCGTCGATGGTGCCGCCGGTTTTCAGGCCGAACAGATCCACCCGCACCGCCCCGTCGAGGAATCTCAGGTGCGCCTGATTCACCCAGCCCGGGTAGTTCAGCAGCTGGGGCAGTGCCGTGTTGGCGGCGGGAAACTGGTGATCGTGGATCTTCAGCAGCCTGGAGTCATCGAAGCGGCCCGCCCCGAAGTCGGCCGAGGCCGCCAGCGGCATGTGGCAGACGCTGCATCGGTGCGTGGCCGCCGGCGGGTAGTAGAACGACTGCGCGAAGTAGCCCGATACGCCGCTCAGGAAGTAGCTGTCGTAGTGGTTCTGCCCGCGCACCCATTTGTAGCGGTTCAGCTGCTCCGGTATGTGGACCTTGTGGCAGGTGGAGCAGAACTCGGGACTGCGATGAAGGTCCTTCAGGAAGGTCTTCTTGTGGAACGCGGGCTTGCTCTTGACCAGCTGGCGGTTCACCCACTTCAGGATCGGGTTGTGGCTGAAGGCGAAGGGGTAGTGCAACGGCTCCTCGATCGTGAAGTCGGCGTTGCCGCGGGTCGAGTTGATGTTCGTGATCGCGTGGCAGGTCGTGCAGGTGATGCCGGCGCCTGCCAGGACGTCCTGGCCGATGTCGTAGTTGGGGTCGTCGAACCGGGTGCTCTCGAAGGCGCCGGAGAAGAACGGCACCGGGTCGTGACAGCCCGCGCACCAGCGCGAGGCGTGCACGTTGCCGTCGCGTTGCATGCCGACGCGCCGGGTCTCGCGCACCGAGAACAGGTACGCCGGGTTGCTGAACGAGCTGAAGCGATGGGCGCTGTGGTCCCATTTCTCGTAGGTGTCGCTGTGACATTCCTTGCAATAGGAATCCATCATCAGCGTTGCCGCGGGAATGAAATTGCCGGTGGCGGTGCGGGCCAGCGAGGGCGCGTAATACCGGGCTGCGGAGGCCGGCCCCTTCTGGTTCCATTGCCTCGGGTCTTGCGCCTGGATCAGCAGCATCAGGCCGGCGAACGTCGCGGCGAACGCGGCCCAGCGCCACGCCAGCTTCCAGTTGATCCGCTTGCCGGCCAGCCGGTGCAGCACGTACAGCCACGCCAGCGCCAGCGGCGAGACCACGTGCACCCAGTAGGAGCCCTTGCGCAGCGCGGGTTCCTTCAGGTCGAAGAATCCCAGGCGAGTGAGCGCGATGCCCGAAACCAGCAGCACCAGCGCCGTGCAGAAGAGCGCGATTCCAGCGCTGACCGCGCGCCGGTTGGGGCGCTTGATCGCATTGCGGAAGTGCAGCGCACCGAACACGAGGACCGGAACGATGATCAGGAACCCGAGCACCAGGTGCAGCAGAAACACGATCTGGTAGAAGTAGTCCTGCAGCGTTTTGCCGGACCACCATTCGAATGCGGTGATCGTGCCGAGGTAGACCGAGTCGACCGCGAGCAGCGCGAACAGGGCAAAGACTGCGAGCAGCAGCTTCCTGAGGCGGGGACCGACGGCCGGAACGTAGCGGATCCTGGGACGGTCGCCTGCTCCTGGCGCGACGGGGTCTTGCGGTCCCATCCTGCTTTGCCTTTCCCGATGCCCGGACGCCGAAGGACCGCCTTACCGGCCCGAGGCAAACCGCGTGTTGTACTGGTTGTTGAGCCGGTCGCGGCGCGCAACATCCTTGCCGCTTACTGGAAGCGGACCGATCGTATCGCCGTCCCGGGTATAAAGGTCCATGTCCTTGGCCCAGCCGTGCGCCTCGAGCACGAAGCGCCTGGACCATCCCTGCGCCAGCGCAGGCAGCGCAGCGTCGAATTCGAGATGGAGTTGCTCTCCCGGCCCGATGATCGCCAACGCGTCATCATCGTCGGCGATGAGCTCGTCGACTCTTCCGAAAGCCGTATAAAACCCCGATTGTATTCGCGTGTCCCACAGCGGCGCGATTCGACTAAAGTCGTACGACGGCTGTCGCTGCCCACCGATGGATGGCCGCGGAAATCCCATCGGGCGCACCTCCGCCGTTGCCAGCGGCAGCGGGTGCTGTACGGCGGCTGTCGCCTCGGCCCACGCGACCGAAATGCGGTCCCAGTAGATTTCCTGGTTGGTGCTCAATCGAAGCGAGCGCGTTCCCGCGGGCAACCGCGGCAGGGGCACCGCCATCCGGCGCGGCGTGCCGGCGGGATAGCCGAACTCCTTGAGCAGCGTGCGCCAGCGGCCATCGGCCCCTTTGGCCTCCAGCGTCGGGGCGCGATAGTCCACGCCCGCCTGCCAGGCAGCGAACATCGTTTGCGAATACGGATACTCGATCCAGCCGTCGGCCACCAGCAGGGGCAGTCCCGGGGCGGCGTCCAGGTCGGTCGCGAATTCGAGCGTGAGCACGTGGTCGCGGGCCAATCGCCCGATGAAGCGCCCGTCGTGCGCCCCGGGGTCGGCGGCCTTCAGATCCGCATCGTGCAGCACGGCGGTGACGTTCTCGCCGCGGTCGTTGACCGCCTTGATCGGAAGCGCCTCGCGCCGGAAATACAGCGGATCGCCGGTCACCGCGGGACCCGCGACCGCCATGCGCTCGTCCAGAACGAGGTTCCAGCCCGGCGGCAGGTCGTGCGCGACCAGGCGCACGGAGTCGATGTAGGCCGCTTCCTCCATCGACTCGCCGATCTTGATCAAGTAGCGTCCGTTGCTGGGTTGAAGCGCCGCTGCTGGCAGCAGGAAATTCTCGCGCGGCCGCGGCGGCGCGTATTGCCCCGGGGCCAGCAGGTATCCGATGCCGCCGACACCCAGGATGTCGCTGATGAACTCGTATCGATCGCCGTTCCAGGCGAACACCAGCGGGCAACTGGACAACTGGCGCTGGGTCTCGGCAATCTTGTGCGATGTGGCGCCATCAAGAGCCAGCTCGGTCTGGAACACCCCGTCGGACCAGTCGATGCTCACATAATCGACGCCGGGGGCGCCGCCCAGGCCAAGGGCGATCGGCGTGAGACTCTGGCCGGGACCGGATGAGTCGCGCAGACTGTCGCGCACCACCCAGCGGCCTTCGATGCGGGCCGCGACGCGTGCGCCGATGCCCGAGGCGTTCGAGCGTGTGGAGGTCGCCTTTTCTTCGCGGCCGCTCAACGTGAGCAGGGCGTAACCGAACCGGCCCGCACCGGGCCGGAGCAGCGTAACCGAGCCGTCGCCGTGGTGAACGAGCAGGGCCGGGCCTTTCTGGTCGAGCGTGGCGATTGTCCACGCGGTCATCGTTTCGTCGGCCAGGGTCAACCGATGTTCGGCCGTCGTACCCGCAAGGCGCCAGACCGACACGCCATGGCCCGAAGTGACCAGGATCTCGGGCCGTCCGTCGCCATCCACATCGGCGGCGGCGAGTTGCGCGCGGGCGCCCGTGGGCGGCGGTTCCGATTCCGGGATGATCGTGGTCGCAGCCCAGGAGCCATCGCCTGCCTTGGACCAGCGGCGCACCGCGAACTGCGGTGTCAACGTCAGCAGATCCGGTTCTCCGCGGGCTTCCAGATCGGCCGCCACGACCGCCAGCGCCGGCTCGGCGACGAAGGCATCGAAGCCGCGCGCGCTTTTCCAGTCCCACAGGCCGTCCTGCTCCAGCACTTCGTGGGGCCCGTTGCCGTGAAGCACGATCAGCGCCAATCGGCGGCCATTGTCCAGATCGGTCGCCAGCGACTGGATCGCATCATCGGTCCGGGCGGGTCGCGGCAAGCGATCCGTCAACGCACGGAATGTGCCGTCGCCGTTGTTCGACAGCACCACGCGCTCGCCCGCGCGCGTCACCACGAAAAGATCGACGCTGCCGTCGTTGTCCGCATCGAAGATCTGGCAGTCCCGGGCCTCGCCCAGGCGCTTCAGCGCCGGAACCTCCACGGCGGTCCAGTGGCCGGCGGGCGCCTGCCGCACCAGCAGCGGCGAAGCACCCGCGCGGCACAGCAGCACGTCGGTGAGGCCGTCGTTGTCGATATCGCCCCAGGCGGCGAATTCGACGTCGCCGAACGCGGCCAGCGGATGCTCCGGATGGGGTTCGAATCGATCGCCCCTTCGCAGCAGCACCTGGCTGCGGCCGCCGCGCCCCCCTGGAAGGAACAGGTCGATCTGTCCGTCCCCATCGATGTCCGCCGCCGAGGCGACCGGCCGCGTCGCGGGCGCCGGCCCGGTGCGCAGAGGCTCCGGCTCGGCGAACAGGGCCCCGCTCGGGGCCGGCGAGCGGCTTTCGGCTCGCACCGCGTTGATGACCTCGGACTTGGGGCCCATCCGCGTGTACTTGAACTCCGCCAGGCGCGCCAGGGGGTTGTTCCGAAGCCGCTGGAACTGCTCCACGCGCGCGGAGGCCTCGGCGCTGCGGCCCAGGCGGGCCAGCGCCTGCGAGGCGCCGTACTGGGCGCTTCGCAGTCGCGAATCCAGGGCGAGGGCGGCGTCGAACAGCGCGAGCGCTTCCTCGGCACGCCCCTGGGCCAACACCGATTGGGCCAGGAAATACTTCGCGTAGGCGTCCTTCGGGTCGCCGTCCACGACCCGGCGCAGCAATGGCTCGGCCTGGCTGGGCGGTTGAGCGCGAAGCGTCATCAACCCGAGCAGATAAAGTGCCCGCAGATCGTCGGGTCGGTCCTTCAGCAGCGCGCGCGCCTGCTCGCTCGCGGCCGCTTCGTCGCCCGGCTTTTGCCGGTTCAGGGTCGCCACCGCCAGGTCCAGGCGCGCCTCGTACCAATCGGGGTGATGTGAAGCGAGGGCCGCGAACACATCGTGTGCGGCCGCGAAATCGAACTGACCCATCAGGCCCACGCCGCGATCCATCTGGCTCAGCTCGGCGGGACTGGGCGGGCTGGACACCTCGCTGCGGTGGCATCCGCTCAGCACCAGCGCCAGCGCGGCGAGG
>Ga0210405_10002983_pt1 | contig 16959 bp, 16 predicted proteins | sample IncBWH11MmetaG_FD_155492 | JGI IMG/M metagenome (GOLD analysis project Ga0210405, IMG submission 155492) | Forest soil microbial communities from Barre Woods Harvard Forest LTER site, Petersham, Massachusetts, United States - Inc-BW-H-11-M | ecosystem: Environmental > Terrestrial > Soil >... | reverse complement strand
CCCAAGATTCTTTTGCAATTGAGTTTCGGTCTTTGGTGGGCCATTCCCGCGCTCATTGCCGGCGCGGTCATGCTGATTGAAAACGCCCGCCAGGCGAGCGCAACCGAATGGCAAGAGCAAGATAGAGAAGTAGAGAAATAAATGGAGTTCGAAGAAGGATAGAGAACACAGATCATGACCGACTACGCACAACGCGCCAGCAATTCCTTCAACGAAAGGATGCGGCTCATCCGCTTTCGTCGCAAAAGAGAAAAACTCCGCTTTTGGGACGAATTCAAGCTCGTCCCGCGCTGGCTGGTGGCCGTCGTAGTCTTCCTTTTCATCCTCGCGCAGGTGATCGGCTACGTGGTGAACACCCATGGGCTCGCCAACAACGGCGAGATCTTTCCACCGGAATTGAAAAACGATCCGGCCCTAGCCTCCCTGGCGTTGGCGGGTATCATCACCGCCTGCGCGCTGGTAATCGCTCCGTTTTTGCTCCTTTTCGGCTACGTCAATCGTGACGCCAAGCGTCGCGGCATGAATTCCACTCTTTGGACTCTTCTGGTGATACTCCTTTTTCCGGCCTATTTCGCCCTTGGCTTCATCATCTATTTTCTAATGCGCGAGCCGCTGCCGTATCCTTGTCCGCAATGCGGAAACACGGTGGGCGCGCGGTTCAATTTCTGCCCCAGCTGCAAATGCAACCTTTATCCTTCCTGCCCCCAGTGCAAGCGCGAAGTCGTGGAAACCGACAAGTTCTGCCCGTATTGTGGAAATGACCTGAAAGCGGTAGCAGAAGGAGCCGAAGTTTCAGCGTAAAATTCAATGCGGAGCTCGTTGTCATCCATCCACGGACTGTTTCTCAAACGCCCCGGGGCTCCAGCCTGCTTGCGGGAGCTTCTGGAAAAACTGGCTTGCGCTTCACCACGTCTTCAGTCCTTTTTATTCTTGACCACCAGCTTCTCCCATAGCATTGTTGCTGCACGTTTATTAGCGGAGAGACCCCCTCATGCGAAAAACTCTGGCCCTGCTCCTGGCCGTTACCGCACTGGTGTTCGCCGCGCAAATGCAAGGACGCCCCGCGGGAACCGACGACGAAACCCAGCTCATTCAACTTGAACGCTCCTGGAACCAAGCGGAAATGGGAGGCGATGCCGGTGCCATCACCTCGCTGTTCGACGACTCGCTGGTGTACGTCGATTACGACGGCTCACTGATGACCAAAGCGCAGTACCTGCGCTCCGTGGCCGAGGCCACGTCCCGCCCCGACCATATGTACGACGAGGGAATGAAGGTGCATGTCTACGGCAGCGCTGGAATCGTCACGGGCGTGTACCGGGAAACCGGCGGTACCAAGGGAAAGCCGTACGTTCGGCGCGCGCGTTTCACGGATACCTGGATCAAACAGAGCGGGCAGTGGAAATGCGTCGCCAGCCAGAGCACGCTCATTCAGTAGGTCAGATCTCCTCGAAAATCTAGTAGCGTTCGACGGCGACGGCGACGGCGTTGCCGCCGCCGAGGCAGAGGGCGGCGATGCCGCGTTTCAAGTTGCGGCGCTGCAATTCATAGAGCAATGTGACGAGGATGCGCGCGCCGCTGGCACCGATGGGATGGCCGAGCGCGACGGCGCCGCCGTTGACGTTTACTTTTTCGGGACTGAGCTTGAGCTGGCGCGTCACGGCGATCGCCGCAACAGCAAAGGCTTCATTAAGCTCGACGAGATCGACATCTTTGTCGCGGTCCCAGCCGGTTTTCTTCAGCAATTTTTCCACGGCGTCCACAGGTGCCATCATCACCCACTTGGGCTCGACGCCGCTGACGGCTTGCGCGACGATTCGTGCGATTGGCGTTTTGCCGAGGCGCGACGCATTGCGTTCGCTGGTGACAATCAAGGCAGCGGCGCCGTCATTGGTGCCGGGCGCGTTGCCCGCAGTGACGGTGCCGTCTTTTTTGAAGGCGGGCTTGAGTTTCGAAAGCGCTTCGATGGTGGTGTCTTCGCGAGGCGATTCGTCGTATTTGATGACGATCGGATCGCCCTTTTTCTGCGGCACTTCGAGCGGCAGAATCTGCGCTTCGAAGAAACACGATTTCCGTGCGCGCACGGCTTTCTGGTGGCTCTCAAACGCGAACTTGTCTTGCTCCTCGCGGGTGATGCCGTATTTTTCGGCCACCAGTTCTCCAGTCATTCCCATGTGAAAATCTTCGTAAGCGTCCCAGAGGCCGTCGTTGATCATCGAGTCGACAAGTTTTCCATCGCCGATGCGGTAGCCGGTGCGGGCTTGCGGCAGCAGATACGGACAGTTAGACATGGACTCCATGCCGCCGGCCACGACAATTTCCGATTCGCCAAGCTGGACCGCTTGCGCGGCCAGTGCGACCGCTTTGAGTCCGGAGCCGCAAACTTTGTTGATGGTCATGGCCGCTACGCGCGCATCGCAGCCGCCTTTTAGCGCCGCCTGGCGGGCCGGATTCTGCCCTAGCCCGGCTTGCACAACGTTGCCAAGAATGGTTTCGTCAATTTGATTCGAGTCGAGGCCGGCGCGGCGGATGGCTTCGGCGACGGCTTTGGCGCCAAGTTCGGTGGCGGGGAATCCGGCCAAGCCGCCTTGGAATTTTCCGATGGGTGTTCGAACGGCGGAGAGGATGACGGGAGTTTCCGTGGTCATGGCAGGCCTCCAGCAGAGCAACGCACATCATTATAGCGCGAAGGAAGAAAGGAGGCTCGAACGGCGGGAATTTCGCGGCAGGGGAACCAAGGCACATTCAAGGCGGCGGTCTGGCTTACAATTCTTACGAATATTTTGCGTACTAACCAAAAGCTGGACAAGACCGGGGCAATTCCCACGGTCGTGCCGAGTAGGGGCGCAGCATGCTGCGCCCCTACGGATGTCAAAGGACTAGTTTGCGGCAGCTCCGGCTGCGTCCGGCTGGGCCTCATCGGCGCTGGGACCGTAAAGGCCCGGTACCGGAACGCCTACTAAGCGGAAGTAGACCGTGAGTTGCGCGCGGTGATGGATGAGGTGGTTGAGGCACATTCCGCGAATGCACGCGACGCGCGGCATGGTGAAAATCTCCTGGCCGCCGGCCAGCAGCTTCCAACCTTTCGCGATGTCAGCGTCGCTGACTTTGGCGAGCGCGGCGCGTGCTTCGGCGCTGCCTTTGTCGAAGGCGGCGAGAAGCTGCGCGCGATTCTCGATCTTTGGCGGCTGGTAGGAAGGACCGTCCACGGGGGCGTAGTCGAGCTCCGCCGTGTTGATGGTCATAGTGATCCATTCGGGGACGGTGCCAACGTGGCAAGCGAGCCAGCCAAGGGTGCCGGATTTTTCGTGTGGCTTCCAGTTCCACTTTTCATCGGGACAGCGTTCCAGGACTTTGCGAGTGTTTTGCATCTCCTGGTCAAACTCACCAAGCATCATTTGTCCAATGGTCATGATTTCCTCCCATGCGAAACGTGAGATTCAGGCGCAGCGATACTAGGCGAATAAAAAGCGAATTGTCAAGCACTATTTCGGCCGCCCCGGGGGCCCTTTCCTTCGGACCGCTCAACTCGTGTTCTGCTTCGTTGCGCGAGCGAGACAGCTGGTTGCCTGCCATGAATGAGAATTGATGTGCGCGGCCAATATGCAAAACTGAGGTTGACAGGTTCGGACGACGGTGGAAAATGGCGGTATGGCACACCAATTCTCCACGTCGTATGTGAAAGATTCCATCGGTGTTTTTCAATATTACAAAAAACTGGCAGAGCGGGCGATGGCGCAGTGTCCGGACGCTGGGCTTTTCGCGACTCTCGATGGCGAGTCCAATTCCATCGCCATCATCGTGAAACATATGTCCGGGAACATGCGCTCGCGCTGGACGGATTTTCTAACCAGCGATGGAGAAAAGCCGGACCGCAACCGCGACACGGAATTTGAAGCGCCGCCGACAACGCGCACGGAATTGCTGGAGATGTGGGAACGCGGGTGGAAACCCCTTTTCGGGGCGCTGGAACCACTCGGCGATGCGGATCTGACGCGGACAATCACCATTCGCACCGAGCCGCATTCGGTGATGCAGGCCATCAACCGGCAGGTGGCGCACTACTCCTATCATGTAGGACAAATTGTTTACCTGGCGCGGCACTTCGCGGGTGACAAATGGCAATCACTTACCATACCCAAGCAAAAGTCGGCGGAGTTCAATAGAGAAGTTGCCGCCGGCGAGAAGTCCCAGCGATAGCGTGACCCGGACTGCAAACCTTTTTGCTTCTAACCCGCAAGATCGTCCACGTTTCCCCTTCCACGAAAAATCCGATACGCTGCTGGAGTCATGGCGACCTTATTTGAGATGGCGCCGCTGGAAGAGGGCGGGCTGAAGCTGAATGACGCGCAGAGGCGCGCGATCACGCACGGCGAGGGGCCGCTGCTGGTGATTGCGGGCGCGGGCACGGGAAAAACGCGCGTGATCACGGAACGCATCCGGCACTTGCTGGAGACGGACGCTTCGCTGTCCGGCGAAAATATCCTGGGGTTGACGTTTACGGACAAAGCCGCAGGGGAAATGAAGGCTCGCGTCGTGAAGACTGCGGGGGAGCGGGCCAAGGAAGTAACGCTCAAGACTTTTCATGCCTTCTGCGAGTCGCTGCTAAAGGACGTCGACGCCGACCACGTGATGCTCGACAAAGTCGACCACTGGATCCTGCTGCGGCGGAATTTGCACCGGCTGCAGCTTGACCGGTACCGGCGGCTCGCCGAGCCGGGGCAGTTCTTGAGCGACTTCATCGAGTTTTTCTCGCGGTGCCAGGATGAACTGGTCTCCAACGGCGACTATCTCCGTTATGCCGAGCAGCTTGCCGCCGAACTGGAAGCCGAGCGCGGCCAGCTCGACCCGGACACGCTCGGTGAACGCGAAGAAGCAGTAGCGCGAGAGCGGGAAATCGCCCGCGCTTACCAAGCGAGCGAAGAGTTGCTGCGGGAAAAGAAACGCTCGTCCTTCGGTTCGCTGATCACCGGAGCCGTCGAGCTTCTGGAGCGCGATGCGGCCCTGCGCGTGGCGCTGCAAAAACGGTATCGCTACATTCTGGTCGACGAATTCCAGGACACGAACATCGCGCAACTGCGCCTGCTGGAGCTTCTGGCCAATGAGAACAGGAATATCTTCGCGGTGGGCGACAATGACCAGGCCATTTACCGCTTCCGAGGAGCGTCTTTCGGCAGCTTCAAACTTTTTCTGGAGCGTTTCGCCGGATGGCGCGAAGGCGAAGATTCCAGGCCCTTTCGCGTGAGCCTCACGGAAAATTACCGCTCAACGCCGAACATCCTGCGGGTCGCGAGCCAAGTCATCGGAATGAACACAGCTAGCGCGGATTTTCCAAAGAAAGTGCTCACCACGAACCGGCCGGATGGCGAAAAGATTCGCGTGGTGGAACTCGCTGAAATCGAGGACGAAGCGCGATGGGTGGCTGGGGAAATCCAGCGCATTCACAGGGCAGGCCGGCGGTGGCGCGATTTCGCGGTGCTGTACCGCGCGCACGGCCATCGCAATGAGCTGGTGCGGGAACTCTCGAAGCGCAAAATTCCGTTTGTCATCTCCAGGCTCTCCATCCTGGAACATCCGCTGGTGAAGGATCTCATCGCGTATCTCCGCTTGATCGCCAAGCCCTACGACGACATTGCGGCGGCTCGTGTGCTGGCGGCTCCGGCGTGGCGGCAGTCGCCGTCCGACCTGGTACGTTTGGCGGAACGCGGACGCAAGAATCGCAAGAAGATTTATGACGAGCTGCAGACCAAGCAGGCGAGCCTGCCTTTTGAACCCGCCGCGAACGAATTGAGCGAACTGCTGGACTTCCTCTCCGCGCAGCGCAAGACAATGCAGCGCCGCACGGCGGGGGAAGTACTGGCCGACCTCGTGGAATGGCTCGAAATCTACGGGCGGGCTTCGGAGCAAGACCGTGCCTATGTAAGAAGGCTTCCGGAGTTCGTGAAGGAGTGGGAAGCGAAGAGCGAGACGCGCGGCCTGGCGGAGTTCGTTGAGTATCTCGAATACTTCGACCAAGCGGGCGGAACGATCTGCCTGGAAGAGGACGCGCCGGGCGACGCGGTCCAATTGATGACCGTTCATGGCGCCAAGGGCCTGGAGTTTTCCCATGTATTTGTGCTGCGCGTGAACAGGAACAAGTTCCCGCAGCCGGAACGCTCCCACGTGTTCGAGTTCCCGGCCAGGCTAATGAAGGAAGGCGCTCCCGAGGTTCATTTTCACCATCAAGAAGAGCGCCGCCTGTTCTACGTGGCGCTGACGCGGGCCCAGGACCGGCTGACCATCACTTCGCTCGTGGAGAGGAGAGGAAAAGTACCACCGTTCATCGAGGACATATTGATGGAACCCCGGGTGAAGCGGCGCGATGTGCTGCAGCTTGCGCCAAAAGTTGCACCAGTACAGGCAGAAGTTTCCAGCGAAGCACAGAGCGAAGGGGAGCAGGATTCGCTCTTTGCTCCATTGGGCCGAGCCAAGGTTTTCTCGCGCATCGCGCAATGGGCGAAGGCGTTTCATCCGCCGTCGCCCGAACCTCTCGAGCTGCATCCTTCCGCTGTGCAAAGCTACAGGTCTTGCCCGCAAAAGTACCTATTCTCGTCCTTGTGGTCTTTGCAGGAAGGTCCCAAGGCCACACTGACATTTGGCCGCGTTATGCACGGCACCATCCGGCGGATGATGGCGGAGTTCAAAAAAGGCAACCGCTTGCCGTTCGACGAAGTTCAACAGATTTATGAAACCGAATGGTCCCGTGTGGGCTATGAAGACGAATATCAGGAGGGGGAGTACCGGAAAGACGGGCTGGAGCAACTGCACCATTTTCATCAGACGATAGTGGAGCAGCCTTTGGTGGTGCTGGAACTGGAAAAGAGCTTCGAGCTGCCGGTCGAGAACAACGTGATTCTGAAGGGCCGCATGGACCAGGTGAATTCACTGGGACGGAGGGACGTGGAGATCGTCGACTACAAGACGGGCAGGGCAAAAAAAGATTCGGATGCACAAAAAGACCTGCAACTGAGCATCTACGCGATCGCGGCAAGAGAGATTTTTGAGTGGAATCCGGTTCGCATGGTTTTCCACTATTTGCAGAACAATCAGCGGCAGGAGACCACACGGGACGCGAAGCAACTGGACGAAGCCCAGAAAGCGGTGCAGGAAACTGCCGCGGACATTCGCGCTGGAGAATTTCCGGCGAAGCCGGGTTTCGTCTGCCGCAATTGCGCGTACAAGCCGATCTGCCCGGCGCATGAAGAAGCGCTGAGTCCCTAAAGCGGCGGCACAACACGCATGGCGGTTTCGTGCGTGAGAAGGCCCGAGTAGAGGAGGTCCCATGAAGCCAAAGAACGTGTACTTGTTTCTTTGCGTGCTCGGATTGGCAATTCCCTACTCACAGTTTGTCCCGTGGTTGCACGAAAACGGGATGAATCTCGGGCTGCTCGTACGTCAACTCTTCGCCAACCGGATCAGCGCGTTCTTCGGGCTGGACGTCCTGGTCTCGTCCGCAGTGCTCGTGGTGTTTATGCGCGTGGAAGGACGGCGGCTTCGCACGCGTTTCCGTTGGCTGCCGATTGTTGCTCTTTGCACAGTGGGAGTTAGCCTGGCCCTGCCGCTGTTTCTCTATCTTCGCGAACGCGCTCTGGAAGGACCCGAAGGAACCTCTTATCGCGGGATGGCTCCGGCGTAGTAGCCTTCGCGGGCCAGGATGGTCAACCCTTCGCGCCGCACACGGACCTCGATGGAATGGTATTCCGCGCCGCGATCGGTTCCGCTGGGGGAGTAAGCCAAGGTGTATTGGTTGCGGGCCTCTTCGGTCACGCGCGCGTAAAGCTCCTCCATCGCGTGGCTCTTCAAGCCATAGTAGACGTCACCGCCGGTGTCGTGGGCGTACTTGGAAAGCCGCTCGAAGCGCCGTTCGAAAAACGCGCTGCCCACGCCCACACCGTAGACGGCAATGTTGTAACGCAAGAGCTCCTTCCGCACGGTGTCATAGTTGTTGGTGTTGAACTTCGGCCCGTTCACGCCGTCGGAAATTAGGAAAATAATCTTGCGCCGCTGCCGCTCCGGATCGCGGTCCTTCAGCAACTGGGCCGCAGCGTACACCGCATCATCCAAGGCCTTGGTCGGCTGGCCCTTGATGTTGATCGTCGCGCCGGTAATGTTGGGCGCATCACTGGTGGCGGAGTGCCCGTTGATCGACGGTGAATTACTGATGGCCGCGCTGGAAGGCCCCACCGAGGGCTCATCGTCCAGGCGCGTGCGCTTCAACTCCGTGAGCAGTTTGTCCTGGTCGCTGACGAAGCCCTTGCCTTCGTGAAAAAACTGGTCAAAGCGGCAGACGAATACCTCATCGGTCAAGCTCAGGCTGGCCACCACGGCGCGCAAACTCTCAGAAACTTGCTTGGCGTCCTTGGATTTCAAGTCGTTGTCAATCAGCAGAACCATGGATATGGGAAGCGGATCGGCTCTGAAAGAGGAAACGCGTTGCTCGACGTTGTCTTCAAAAATCCGAAATTCGTCGATGCGCAGGTCGGGAACCAGGCTTCCGGACCTGTCCTTCACGGTGACGGGCACGACGACTTCGTTTACCGAGAAAGTGATTCTGCCTTGGCGGTTCTGTGGTGCAGAGGCCGGCTGGTTCTGTTGCGGGGGAGCGGGTGTGGCGCCCTGCTGGGGCGCTTGCGCGCCAAGCTGGGTAAGCAACACGGCGAGTAGCAAGCTGCAAACCAACGGAAACGTTTTTCGTAGACTTTTCATAGGCCTCAAGCCAGACTTTGAATTGAAATTATCCGCGCGGTTGACTTCGGCCACGCATCCATCGCACCGCTTGGCGGCATCCTACAGGGCGGCAGTACCCGCGCGGACTCTTTCCGGTCGGGCATCTCTCGCAGGGGAAAGTATACATGGGTTCGATGCACAAGCTTTTGATGCAATGTATGACCGCATCGGTTGCGGCGACTTTGGCCCTTCCGGCTATGGCGCAGGAGCCCGCCTCCCAGGAGGCGACGATCAAGTCGCAGGTAAGCCTGGTGAACCTGTTTGCGACCGTGCGCGATAAGAGCAAGAAAATCGTGCCCACCTTGAAACAGGAAGATTTCCGGATTTCCGAGGACAATCAGGAACAGAAAATCGCCTTCTTTTCGAGAGAAGTGGCTTTGCCGATCACGCTGGCGCTGTTGCTGGACACTTCCGGCAGCGAGCAGGACATGCTGGCAGCCATCCAAGACGCGGGGAGCCAGTTTATCGGACGCATCATCCGCAAGGGCGATGAAGCGCTGGTGATGTCCTTCGATGCCAATGTCGATCTGCTCTCGGATTTCACGGACGAGCGCGGGCAACTGGAGCGCGCGATTCGCAAGAGCCGGATCAACATACCGGACCAGGGATCGATGGGGGGAAATCCGGGTCCCATCGGATCGCGGCAAATCACCGGCACGGCGCTTTATGATGCCATCTATCTGGCGTGCGGCGAGAAACTTGCCACGGAAGCGGGGCGCAAAGCTATCGTGATCGTCACCGACGCGCAGGATGAAGGCAGCAAGGTGAAACTGGACGAAGCGATTGAAGCGGCTCAGCGGACGGACACGGTGATTCACATTTTGCTGGTGGTGGACCCGCGGTATGGCGGCAATCCTGGCGTGGCGCACAAACTCGCGGAGGAGACCGGCGGACGCATGATCTCCGTTCGCTCGGAAAAGAAACTGATGGAGGCCTTCGACGAGATTTCGCAGGAACTCCGCAGCCAATATACCCTGGGCTACTATCCGGCCAATCCGGCACGCGATGGAAAATTCCGCAAAGTCAAAGTCGAAACCACCGAGAAGGATCTGAAAGTGCTCGCCCGAAAAGGCTACTACGCGCCGAAAGGATGAGCAGGCAGACGACTTGGACGGCAACACGTAGAGCCGTTTTGTTTAGGCAGTGGCGCTGCTCCGTGCTGGGGTCCAGCCTGCCGCATAATTCCCCCGGCCCAACCAAAATTCAAAGTCAGTGATGTTCGCAGCAACCGCTTGCCGCGTCCGTGGCCTTGGTGGGCTGCACGTACTCGGCTTGCGCGTCCACTTTGTACGATTCGTCGTACTTGTCGTGGTGGCGCACCCAAGCCATGCCGTGCTTCAAACCTTCTTCGTCGCGGCCCTTTGGGGTAAGGTCAAGCCAGTTGTACGCGCCAATGAGAATGTCCAGCCCGCGAGCGTAGCTCGAATACGTGTGGAAGATGTTGCCAGCGCCATCCTTGTAAAACACGCTCGTCCCGGGCCGTTCGTCACTCGGGAATTTCTGCATCGAATAGTTGTAGTACACCTCGCCCTTCTCCAACTCCTCCTTGGTCATGGATACCTGATAGTCGTAATTGAAGTCGCCGCCGTTTGACGAGACCCAGTGGAACCGCCAGCCCATGCGCTTCTTGAAGGCTTCGATTTGGGCCAGCGGCGCCCGCGAAACCACCGCCAGCCGTACGTCTCTCGCCGCCAGATGCGGCACGCTGCCGTCAATATGGTCCGAAATGAACGAGCAGCTCGGGCAGCCTTCCTTCCAGTCCGGGCCGAACATGAAGTGATACACAATCAGTTGGCTTCTGCCTCCAAAGAGATCCGCAAGCGTCTCTTTGCCCTTCGGCCCTTCGAACACATAGGCTTTTTCTATTTTTTCCCAGGGCAGTTCGCGGCGTTGCCGGCTCAGTTGGTCACGCAGCCGCGAGAACTCCTTTTCCTTCTTCAACAATTCCTTTCGCGCGGCAACCCATTCCGCCGGCGTCACGACCTTTGGGTGTTCCATCGCTCTTGTTGCCATGTCTGATTCTCCTTTTTCAATCGTTCACTCCTCGCCAAAAACAGGGCCCCCGGAATTGAGCAGCAAACGCCGCGTCAGTGAATGCGGGAGCCCGGCAAGGCTTTGCCCCGGCAAGCTCCCGCATTGTGTCACCGTTTACCTGAAAATAGAGCGGTCGGTAAGCTTGAACTCTAGCTTGCCGCGGCCTGCGCCTTGGGCGCTTGGGTTGCCTCTCGCATCTGCGCGAGCACCTTGCGAATGGCTTCGTTGGACCCGGGGCTGCGCTTCTCGCGCCAGGCCTCAAGGCGTTTGGATTGTTCTTCGAGGTTGGCGAGGAAGTTCGGGCTGCTGAACATCGCGCGCCATGCAGCGAGCACCGGTTTCACCTGTTCAAACACCGCCCACTGTTCCCCGTTGCTCTCGAAGAAGAATTCTTCGTCGATCAGGCCGCGGTTCACGATGCTCGCCACCATTTCCCAGTAACCAAGCACCATGCGCATGTAAGTGTTTTCCTTGCTGCCGGGAGGGCACACGCGGATCAAGTCGTCCGCTGTTTTCACGTGGAAGTTGGCCGAGAACCAATCCCGCGCTTCCCTCAGCTTCGGCTCGCGCCGATCCTCGTACAGCCGCAACATCAGATTCACCTGCTCGTTCGTTACTTGGCCCATATTTCCTCCTTTTGGTTTGGATGTCCGCTAAATTTTCAAAGAACTAGGCAAACGGATTTTCGTCTGCGCTCGGCCCGTAAATCGACGGCACTGGAACATCCAGCATGCGCAGATAGACCGCGAGCTGGCCGCGATGGTGATAGTTATGGTTCATGAGAATCGAGCGAAGGAAGCCAATGCGCGGGACGGACATCACGACCTTCCCATTTTTCGTCAAGGTCCATGTGGACATGAGCCGCGCATCGTCCATCTTCTTCAGGGTTTCCTTTGCACTTTCGAGGCTCTTCGAGAAAGTGTCCAGAATTTCCTGCCGGCTCTTGGGTTCCGGCTGTGAAAAGTTCCCGGTTTCCCTAGTGTCGGGCACAGCTAACGCAGCGACGTTGCCGGGGAGGGACGCAACATGCAGGGCCAACTGGCCCAGCGAATAGGATCTCGGGTGTGGTTTCCAGGCGAGCTTGTTCTCCGGAACTCGGTCCAAGACTCGCCTTGTCGTTTGTGCTTCGTGCTCCATTTCCGCCAGGATCGGGTCTATCATTTTCATGTCGGTTCCTATCCTTTCTCTCCTCGAATGAAACTTGTTCACGACCAGCGCGGTCAATCCACCTGCGGACATCAACTTTCCGGCCATCAGCGCTGCGCTGCCGATGCAAAATGGACACATGGGTTCCTCATGTCGCCGCGTCGCCGTTCAATGCGAACGAGCCGCTTCCGCCCTCTCCCGCACGCGCTCATGGATATAAGACCATCCCTTCGAGACACCCTTGCGGTGGTCATCCAGAATCAGTCCCAGCGCCGTGTGATGAAAAGTGAGAAGCGTTCCGCCATCTTTCTCGCTCAAGCGGTACTGGACATTCGATACGACCGGATAAGACATGAATAATGGCCCGGTGATTTCAAGCAGCGTCGGCCGCTTGATGGCCTGCACCACTCCCCAAAAGTGGCCATTGTTGCCGCCGAGGTCGCGGTACCACCTGCCACCCGGCCACGCCTCGAGCTTCATCGGCATGGGCCCGCTCTCCGGACCTTCGCTGTGCGGCCCCAATTGCTCCAGCAGAGCGGCAAATGTCGAGTCCAAAGACGCGCGCACGTGAATTTCCTCCGTGATGCCCAGCGTTAAATCCTCAATTCTTGTTGCTGTCGAAATCATTTTTCCTCCCTGAAATGAAGTTTGGTCTCGAATCGTTTGACGGATTGCTTTTCCCTTCGGCGCGTTCCTTGACTCGGCTCAATTGATGACGCCAGAAGCGCTCAAATGTTTCTGTCCACTCGTGAAGCGGGCGGATCGCGTCCGCGTTGGTTCGATAGAGCATACGCCGGCCATCGCGCCGCACGTTGACGAGTCCCACCTCGAGCAAGACGCGCAGGTGCTTCGAAACCGAGGGCTGCTCCAATCCCAACGAATCCACTATCTGCCCCACCGGTCGTTCTTGCTGCGCGAGATAGTTCAGGATCGCCCGGCGCCGCGGCTCCGCCACCGCATTAAACGCATCCGAAGTTGTCGCTGCTCGTGCCATGCCCACACAATACATTCCCATATGGGAATATGTCAAGCACTATTTTTCCCAGAGGGCTACGCCCCGCAGGACGCCGAATATGGGACCGCAGCCGTGGGAGCCTTTCCAGGCTGACGCGCTCCAAATAACGCGGGGTGGCAGGCGATGACCGAACTGAGTGGGGAGCGTCAAAAAGGGCAGGGACCTCGAGGAGGCTCGATGAATATTCGCAAACTGTTGCTGGTCGTTCTACCGTTGTTGGTTTGTCCTGCGATCAGGGCCGGCGGAGACGGGCTATCCGCGGAAGATATCGCGAAAATAAAACAGGTGCATAGCAAGTACGAAGAGGCTTGGCTCAGGGGAGATGCGGATGGCGTACGCGCGCTCTTTACAGAGGACTGTGTGCTGCTGCCGCCGCATGGAGACACGCCGCGGATCGGGCACAAGGGATTGAACGAATACTGGTTTGCGCCGGGTACTCCGCCGACTCAGATCACGAAACTGTTGGTGACACCGCAGAATATCGGCGGCGACGGGCAGATCGCCTATGTGTGGGGAACGGACGAAGTAGCATGGACGACGGTGCAGGACGGCAGGACGACTCGCTCCGCACACAAAGGCATATTCTTGAATGTGCTTCGGAAACAGGCAGATGGTGAGTGGAGACTGTCGCACCATATGTGGGATGACGCGGTTGAGCGTCGTTGAGTTGCTGGAGTGATGGACAGGGTACGGCTTCCGCAAGGTTAGCCATCCATCGACGGAGTCGAAAGGAAAATTCTTCCAACTCTTTTCATCCTCACTTGCCGTGCGAAGCTAGATCGTCAGAAGAATTGTGCAGGTGTTCGAGGAAGGGTTTGCCTGTGTTTTTCAGCTTTTCTTCGAGGCGCGCGGTGCAATCGCAATCTCCGCAGGCCCACGGCTCGGAGCCATTTTCGTCGCGGCATTTGCGGCGGTCGTGCGCGTCCTGCACCTTGACCAGTTCAAAATTCTCTTCCCAGTAAGGACGCTCCTCCTGCAGCAGAGTGGGGCAGTAACAAACTTCCACCCAGCGCACTGTCTGGTCGGCACAAACCCTCGCCTCGTTCATGTTGCGCAGGTATTCGTCCCCGGCGATTGAACCTACGCCCAGTGTGCCGCGTTCGATCGCTTCCGTCAGCGCTCGCTGGCAACCAGCTTTCACCCGCGCTCGCACCAGATATCGCATGTTCTATGGAGGACCATCCTCAGTCAGACGCCGCACACCCAAATCTACCATCGAACCAGCCAAAAATGGGCCCAACACTCATCAGGTTCCGGATTTCTATGCCCTATTCCCTGCCCCACCGTCTCCCATTCTTCCGAATGAATTGACCGCACTCCTCCAACCGTCTACCATCCTTGCTTCATTCCGCGCCCATGCTCAACGAGACCATCGCCCACTACAAAATCCTCCGCCAACTCGGCAAAGGCGGCATGGGCGTCGTCTATGAAGCCGAAGATAGCAAACTTGGCCGCCGCGTGGCCCTCAAATTTCTTCCGGAGGACTCGCACCGCGATCCCCAAGCTCTCGAACGTTTCCTCCGCGAAGCGCGCGCCGCCTCCGCGCTCAATCATCCCGGCATTTGTACCATTCATGCCATCGAAGAGCACGATGGCCGCACCTTCCTTGCCATGGAATTGCTCGAAGGCCAGACCCTCGACAAATTGATCCCGCTCGGCTCGCTCCCGATTCCGCGAACCATCGACATTGGCATCCAGCTTGCCGACGCCCTCGACGCCGCTCACAAAAAAGGCATCCTACACCGCGACATTAAGCCAGCCAATATTTTCGTCACCGAACGCAGCACCGTCAAAGTTCTCGATTTCGGCCTTGCGAAGCTCCTTCCCGAGCACCATGCCAACTTCGGCGGCGAGACTCTCGGCGATCCCGAAACTCTCCTTCTTACGAGCCCCGGCACTGCCGTCGGCACTATTTCGTACATGTCTCCGGAGCAAGCGCGCGGTGAGGAACTCGACCCGCGCAGCGACCTCTTCTCCCTCGGCGGCGTCCTCTACCAACTGACCACAGGCAAGCTTCCCTTCCCTGGCGGTACCAGCGCCGTCGTCTTCGACAACATCCTGCACAACGCTCCGATGGCTCCCGTCACGCTGAATCCCAATGTTCCTTCCGAACTCGAGCGCATCCTCAACAAAGCTCTCGAGAAAGACCGCGACGTGCGCTACCAGGTCGCCGCTGAGTTGCGCGCCGACTTGAAACGCCTGCAACGTGAACTGGACTCCGGGAAAAGTGCCACGCCTTCTCTTTCTTCGGCTCGCATCGCAGCGCAATCGTCCACGCTGGCTGCCCAGCCCGCCGACCCGTTACGTCCCACTTCGAGCGGCTCCGTCTTGATCGCTGCCGCCGGCAAGAACAAATTCGGCACGGGCCTGGTGCTCGCGGTCGGGCTTCTCTTGCTCGCCGCCGCCGCTTTCGGCATCTACTCCCTTCTTCCTCATAAGACGGCTTTGCCCTCCGAAAGCACGTCTATCGAAAACCTCACCAATAGTGGCCACGTCTCCCTGGCCAGAATTTCCCCCGACGGAAAATACCTGCTTCATGTCCTGGACGAGAATGGCCTGCAGTCCCTCTGGCTCCGCCACATTCCCACCGGAAGCAACACGCAGGTCGTTACGCCGGCCGCCACGCGCTACAGCGGCCTCACCTTTTCTCCTGATGGAAATTACATCTACTTCGTCCGCCGTGACGACTCCGAACAAGCGATCGCCTCACTCTACGACGCTCCCGTACTCGGCGGAACTCCGCGGCTGCTCATCAAGGATGTCGACAGTCCCATCGCGTTTTCTCCCGATGGCCAGCGCTTCGCCTACCTGCACAAACACGGCGACTCCAAGGTGACCGACCTCAAGATCGCCCGGCGCGATGGTTCACTGGAGCGCGATCTCTTCCATCACAAGGACGTGGAGACCGATAGCCTGACGCTTTCCTGGTCCCCCGACGGCAAAACCATCGTGATCCCTATCGTCCAGCCCACGCCCCGGGACCTCGGCGGGTTTCTCGTCGTGGATGTCGCCACTGGCGACGCGAAGCGAACCGCCATCGCGAAGGATCGCATCTACTATGATCCCGAGTGGTTTCCTGATGGCCGCTCCTTACTCGTCTCCGCCGCCACCGCGGAAACGGGATTCCACCGCAAGCAAATCGGAATTGTTTCCTTCCCTAGCGGTGATTTCCATCTCCTGACCACCGATACGAATGATTATTACCATCCCAGCCTCTCCGCAGACGGCCAAAGCATCGCGGCAAACCAGAGCCAGTCAAGAATCCAGCTGGAAATTGCGCCCGCCGGATCGCTCGAGAACTTCACTCCCTTGAAATTGTCCTCGAACCTGCCTTTTTCGGATTGGGACTGGACGCCTGACGATCAAGTTCTACTCACTCAGGGTTCCGACATCCGCTTGATGAACCCCGCCGGGGGAAACCGCGTTGTCTTTTCCGACCAAAAGTTCCCGATTGAGCAGGCGGTTTCTTGCGGAGAAGGACGCTACATTGTCTTTCGCGCCATCGGCCGCTCGGGGGGTGCCGAAGCCAATCTTTGGCGTGTAGATTCGAATGGCACAAACCTCAAGGAGCTTACCTCCGGGGTGAACGAAAGAACGCCGGCTTGTTCGAATGACGGCAAGTGGCTGTACTACATTGACGCTGCCGAGAATCATTTCCTCAAACGCATCCCCATCGACGGCGGTTCGCCCGAAACAATTATCAAGTCGCCCGCGGAGCCGTACAGCCTTTCTGCAGACGGCAAAAGCGTCGCCACATTCGAAGTGCGTGACTCGGATCACACCAGCATTCTTGTTTTGTACTCCGTCGAGGACGGGAAAAAATCGTCATTCGAATTCGATCAGCGCGGGCTCCCAAGCATGGCCTTCGTTCCGTCGGGAAAAGCGATCCTATACGCCGTACGGGAAAAGGGCGTGGACAATCTGTGGATTCAGCTGTTGGACGGCTCGGCGCGGCGCCAGCTCACGCACTTCACGTCAGAGAAAATTGGCGGATTCGC
>Ga0210405_10002981_pt1 | contig 16965 bp, 21 predicted proteins | sample IncBWH11MmetaG_FD_155492 | JGI IMG/M metagenome (GOLD analysis project Ga0210405, IMG submission 155492) | Forest soil microbial communities from Barre Woods Harvard Forest LTER site, Petersham, Massachusetts, United States - Inc-BW-H-11-M | ecosystem: Environmental > Terrestrial > Soil >... | reverse complement strand
GGATTTCGCGGTATGAAGAGCTGCCGCAGAAAGCGCGCGAGTATTTGGAATTTTTGGAATTCCGCACGGGGGTTGAGGTGGGCTGCATTTCCACGGGGCCGGAGCGGAATCAGACCATTGTCCGGAGTGGATCAAGACTGGCGAAGCTGATCGCGTGATCGAAGGGTTACTAAGGACGCACCGTGGATTCAAACGTCGATGATCGCTCTCGCCTTATCGACTACAGCGAAGACGGCGTCGACCTGACGCTCATTCGCTGGATGCTTTCTCTCACGCCGCTGGAGCGCTTGCAGTTTCTGGAAACACGGATCAACGACATTCAGGCGATCCGTGAGCTGAATGCAAGAAAGTAAACTCGTCGCGACATTCCGGGAGCTCTGCAAGAGCGATATTCAGTACATTTCCTGCGAGATATTGACGCCATCCTCCGCCTTCGGCCGGAGAGACAGTTGCGGCCGACCGAAAGCCATCTTACCGCGGGCGGCCATATCAATTTGGTAACGCGTTACGGTCCGGTCGATCTGTTGGCCACCATCGGGCAAAACCTCACCTTTTCGGATCTGCTTCCGCCTTCGAATGAAATGGCTATCGGCGATGGAGTCAGCGTTCGGGTTCTCAACCTGGAGACTCTGATCTCCATCAAAGAACACCTGGCCTCGGAAAAGGCTGTTGCGATGCTTCCGGTACTACGCCAGACGCTCCGGGAGCTAAATAGGAAGAAGGGAATTTGATTCAGCCACGATTGTGCGGAGTGGATCGCGGCTGGCGAAGCTGATCGCTTGATCAGGGCGATCACCTACGCCGGCATCGTTCAAAGGTTTGGGAGCGCCTCAATTCGTTCGAGCCAATTCCGAAAATGCTCACATTCCTGCCGCATTCTCGCAATACCCACGGCTCTCGCTGCGAGCGTGCCCTCGATAACTTTTCGATAGGCCGAATAAATCGCAACTAAACGTTTGGAAGGCGCGCTCACAGGGCTATCATCGATGTCCTCTGGCGTCGGAAAATCATTCCGAACCTGATGGAAGCGATACGCGAGATTGGACTGCTTGAGTGCGTGGGCTAGTCCATCTGGATCGCTAAATAGCAGCCCTTCGTATTCGTGCAAGGAGAGATATGGAATCAGGCGGACATTGGGGCGGAAATCGGGAATTCGGCCGCAAATATCATTCTTGATGGCGCGCTCGATATGTTCAACCTTCTGGATATTGCTAAGATGCGGGGGCAGCGGTGTGCCTGGAAAGCCTCGTCCCAACCCGTAAAAATCAATCATTGTTGAACAATAGGCGGTTGGGTCTTGCTTGAGCTGCCTGAGTAAATCTTTCTGGACTCGGGCATAGTTTGTCCTACCCCCTTTATGACCAGGAACGCCGAGAATGATCGGGGTCAAGTACACTTGGCGCGGCCACAAGTCCTCTGCCAAAGGGCCCTTGACAAACGATTCTTCGGTTGGCCCCTCTACGATGACGAAGACGCGGCTCACGAACGGTGATCGCCTCCGCTAGGCACTGGCTCATGGGTTCGGTCTTCTTGTGGTCTTCCTCCTAGAACATTCTTCTGCCATAGTTCGCCGAGCGTATACTCTTCCAGCCATTCTGAAAGGTGAGCGGAATCAAGCCATCTGAATGTGGATTCCCCGTTTGTTCGTTCAACAACGATCACGTCCTCTGGAGCAAACTCATTTAGCAGAAGAGCTGACTGTGTTGAGATGATGACCTGCTTACCACGCACGGAGGAGGCTTGTTTGAACAGATTCCCCAGCAGGGTAAGGGCATAAGGATGCAAACCAAGTTCAGGCTCATCGAATAGAACAGTTGGGGGGCCGAGGCGTTGGAGGAGCGCTGTCGCAAGGCAGATGAAGCGAAGCGTGCCATCTGAGAGCTGATTAGCGCGAAACGGGTAGTCTGAATCGCGCTGCAGCCACTCCAATTGAATCATGTCAGGAGTCGTCGGCATCTGACGCAGGTTGAAATCGTCGAAGAATGGAGCAGCAAGGCGAACTACGTCTCGAATCCGTGAATAGCTTGTCGGGTCGGTCTTTTGAATACGATACAAAAATGGCGCTAGGTTTTCGGCATTGGGCCGGAAGACTTCGTTGTCATTGATCGCACGCGGGCGCCGTACTGACGCTGAGATGCTCGTGTCGTGGAAGTGATAAACGACCCAACTTGAAATAGCGTTGAAGACGTAGTATGCAGCCCCGCGGCTCGCGCCCGACTTTCCGGGATCGTCCTTTCGGTCTTTCAGTTTGGCTTCCGTATGTCCTGAACCGAAAGAAGAGCGGTCAATCGTTAAGTTACCGTAGAAAACTGTCTTCTCTTCTGAAAAAATGAGCTGGTTGTCGGGAGTGGGAACAAGAGAGAATTCATAACCGTTCTTGCCGAAGTAGAGCTTAGCGACGAACTCGCGCGTGATTTTGGGGCCAAGGTACAGGCAGGCGTCTGCGCCACCCTCGGTGGTCGCGAGAGCCACCTGTAAACGCTGTTCAATCATTTCCCGCAGCAGTCTGAAGAAGCCTACGAAGTTGCTCTTTCCGGCACCGTTGGCGCCGATCAAGACGTTCAAGTCGCGAAGCTCGAAGTCTTCCAATTTGCGAATGGACTTGAACCCTTCGATCGTCAGCTTTTTGATGGTGTCTGCCATTTCCGGTGTTCCTATTGACTAGGGTATCGAACCCTTCACCTTAGCACTAGCTTGCGACAACCAGTGCTAATAGCAACCACAGACCTGTTTGGCTAGCGGGAGGGCGCTAAACAGCGGCGTCTTGATCGAGCACGCGCGTTTAAAAGCGACTACACAACCGTCACGGAAAACCTTTCCGGCGACCCCGCCGCCGCGCACGCCTCCAGAGCCTTGCCGAGCCTTCTCGATCCCTCTTCAAGCTGCTCCACGTTGCTGCTGGTAAAGCACAGCCGCAGATGGTGAGCGCCCGCCTCGTCGCAATAGAACACCTCGCCACTGGCGAATACCATGCCCATAGCCTTGGCCTGCGGGAGCAGACGGGCCGTGGTCAAGCCGCGGCTGAGACGGCACCAGAGATATGCGCCGCCCTGCGGGCGCGTGTACGAGAGTGCTCGCTGCGGGACGTACCGTTCCACCGCGCTCACCAGCGCGTCGCGCCTTCGGGTATGCTCGTCGCGCAACTTGCGCAAATTCTCATCGAACAAGCCGCAATGCAAAATTTCCGCGATCGCCAGTTGTGTCAGGCAGGGCGAGTACATATCGGTGTTTTGCTTCAGCATCGCCAGTTGATCGACGATCACCTCACTTGCCGCAATCCATCCCAGGCGGAGTCCGGGCGCGAGCGTTTTGGAAAACGTGCTCAGATAGATGACCACGTTGTACTCATCGAGCTGCCGCAGCGATGGCGGCGCTGGCGCATCCAGGTAAAGGTCCCGATAGGTATCGTCTTCGACAAGCGGGACACGATACCGCGCCACTAGTTTCAGCAACTCGCGGCGCTCGCCGAGGCCGAGTGTATGCCCGGTTGGATTTTGGAAAGTCGGGTTGGTGTAGATCATCTTCGGCCGGTAGCGCAGAATCAGATCTTCCAACTCGCCTAGATCGCATCGGCGGATGTCCCAGCCCACCAGCCTCGCGCCCGCCGCGCGGAAGGTCTGTATGGCGCCGAGGTAGCAGGGCCTGTCCACAATCACCGCGTCACCGGGATCCACCAGGCACTTGGCCAGCAGATCCAATCCTTGTTGAGAGCCGGCCACCACCAGAATGCGATCGGACCTCGTTCCGATGCGGGCCGCCAGCATGCGACGTAAGCGCGGCTGTCCTTCGGTGGGACCGTGGCCGAGCGCCGCATGCGGCTCGCGCTTGAGGATCTGTTCGTAAATGCGGCGAAATTCGGCGGTGGGAAAGCACTCCAGCGCCGGACCTCCCAGCGCCAGCGAGATGACGGCCGGGTCGACGCCATCCTGCATCAGATTACGCAGCGCGGGATTGGTCGAACGCAATGCGGTCGCCGAGACTTTGCCACGCCACGCGAATGGGATCTCGTCAGGCTCGGGGGTCGCGCACACAAATGTGCCACGCCCCACGTGCCGCCGCAACACGCCTCGCGATTCCAGCTCGCGATAGGCGTTGGTGGTAGTGGTGCGGCTGAGCTTCAGACTATTCGCCAGCTCCCTTTCAGACGGGAGCCGCGCGCCGGGCGCAAGTCCGCCCTCTTCGATGGCCGACTCCAGCGCATTCACAAGCTGGTCGTAGAGGCTCTCGCCATTGGTGCGGTGAAACTTGAGCTCGGATAGGTCCATATCGTAATTGGATACTATTTTGGCAGAGAATCAGGTTGGCTGGAAATAGCCATTGGCAGATTGGATATTTACAGATTGGCGCCTATGCCGCAATATATTCCAATGAAACTCGAAACACTGGCCGTGCATGCCGGTTACCACGTGGATACCTCTACTGGAGCGATCATCGCTCCGGTCAACCTTTCCATGACATTCCAGCGCGCCGTGGACGGGTCCTATCCGGGGGGATACATTTATAGCCGTCTGAATAATCCGAATCGGGAAGCTTTGGAGCGATGTGCCGCGGCGCTCGAAGGAGGCGCGGCTGCGGCGGCATTTTCCTCCGGATCCGCCGCCGCCATGAGCGTGTTCCAGGCGCTTTCCCCAACCGATCACGTGATCGCTCCGAAGGACGCGTTCTACGGCACCGCGGATCTGCTGCGCGACCTGTTCGCGCGCTGGGGCCTGGAGACCACGTTCCTCGATATGACCGATCCGGCCAACGTGCGCCAGGCGATTCAGTCCAAAACGAAGCTGGTCTGGGTGGAGACTCCTTCGAACCCGCTGCTGAAGATTACCGATATCGCCGCAGTCGCGGAGATTGCTCATGAAGCTGGCGCGCTCTGCGTCTGCGACAACACCTGGGCTACTCCCGTTTTGCAGAATCCATTCCAGTTCGGCGCCGATCTGATCGTGCACGCCAGCGCCAAGTATCTCGGTGGACATTGCGACGCGGCCGGCGGATTGGTTATCGCGCGCCATGACGATTGCTTCTTCAGCAAAGTGCGCAAAGTGCAGACGGTCGGCGGCGCGGTGGGGGCGGCGCTCGATTGCTGGCTGGTTCGCCGCGGCATCCGCACGCTGCCCTATCGCATGCGCGGCCACTCCGACAACGCTCTGAGAATCGCGCGATTCCTTTGCCAGCACGATGAGGTCGAAGCGGTGTATTACCCGGGGCTCGCCGGGCATCCAGGCCACAAGATCGCAGCGCGACAGATGCGTCAGTTCGGCGGCATGATTTCATTCCAAATAAAAGGTGGAATGAAGGAGGCGTTCGAAGTGGTGGCGAAGACGCGAGTATTCACGCGCGCTTCGAGCCTGGGCGGAACCGAGAGCCTGATCGAGCACCGCGCCTCACTGGAGAGCGGCGGCACGCGGACACCTGAGAATTTGATACGGCTTTCGGTGGGATTGGAAAATGTGGATGATCTGGTGGAAGACTTAGCGCAAGCGTTAACGGACTAGGCCAAGCGTCAGCGGGGTCCGCCCCCGCGCTGACGCTTGGGCTGTGGTTGTGCTATTTAAACCGCAGCATGAGCTTCGACCCTGGACCGGCGTAGGTCAGTTGCAGATCCTTGTTCTTCTGCTTGGGCTCCATCGGGAAAAACAGCAGGCCGGAAATGGGCTGATCGGTCTCCTTCTCCGGAAGCACCTTTTCATTGAGGACTCCGAGTATCGGGTTCTCCTTGTTCTTGGAGCCTTTGTCCATCTTGGAGCTGTTGGTGACCGCTTCTGACCCGCTTCCCATACCAAAACCACCGAGACCGATGCCGAGCCCGCCTCCGCGGCCATCCGACGATGGCGTGACGATCAGAGCGCCGCGTCCGGCAATCTGGCTGGGAGAAAACGGCTTGGATTTTTCGCCGTCGCGGTCGGTTTTGAGCTGGAAGTCGTCGCGGTAGACTTTGATCTTTTCATCATTCTTGGGAGTCAGCCGAACTTCGACCACGACGTAATATCCGCCCAGGTCGGAGCCGAGCAATTGCTGGATCGATTCCTTGTCGGCGTAAAGGGTGGCGGTCATCTCCACCATGGCGTTGCCGGTCTTGTTGGTGGGTGTCGGCTGGGGCTTGTGCGCGGCGAGCGCCACGCACGCCAATAGTTGCGCTACAAGTAGTACCTTCACGTCCACATTATAGCCCCCGGCGGCGCTTCTCGCGTAGAAGTCCGCATGTCACAATAAGAATGTGCACCCCACTCTTGCCAGCTCGGTCCGGAACGTGCCTCATTCGCGCATTCGCGAGTTGGCGGAGATGGCGATGTCCATGCCCGGAGTCCTCAAGCTCTACTTCGGCGAATCGAACCAGCCTACGCCCGAATTCATCAAGCAGGCCGCCGTCCAGGCGCTGGCCGATGGCTACACGTTCTATACGGAGAACGCCGGCCTGCCGTCGCTGCGCCGCACCCTGGCGGACTACTACCGCAAGCTGCAGGGAGTGGCGCTCGACCCTGAAAGCGAAATCGTCATAACCGCTTCCGGCGTGCAAGCTCTGAACGTCGGCATCCGCTGCGTCCTCGATCCTGGCGACGAGGCGTTGATCTTGACTCCCGCATGGCCTAACGGCTCTTCGATTGTCGGGATGGCTAGTGGGGTAGCCCGCCAGATTCCCCAACCACTTTGTGGCGAGCGCTACGCAATCGATTTCGACGCGCTCGAGCGCGCTGTGAATCCGCGAACCAGGCTGCTGCTCTACACGTCGCCGTCGAATCCATTAGGATGGGTAGCCACAGTCGAGGACCAACGGCTGCTGCTGGAATTCTGCCAGCGGCATCGGCTCTGGCTGCTGGCCGATGAAGTCTACGATCGTCTCTACTATGCCGGCGCGCGACTTGGCGAGCCTGTCGCTTCCATCCTGCGGCTGGCTACTCGCGATGACGCTGTCCTGGTGGTGCACTCGTTCTCGAAGAGCTACTGCATGACGGGTTGGCGGGTGGGCTGGCTGATGGCCCGCCGCGATCTCGCCCGCAAGGCCACGCAGCTCAACGAATTCATCATCTCGCACGCTCCCAGCTTCGCCCAGAAGGCGGCTGAGATCGCGCTCAGCGCTGGAGAAGAGGAACTGGTCCGCATGCTCGGCCGGCTCAAAGCCAATCGCGACTTCTGCATCGAAGCCCTGCGCCGCATGCCTGGGGTGACCGTGCCCGAGCCGGACGGCGCATTCTACCTGTTCCCGAAAATCGAAGGCCTCAGCGATTCCTTCGAATTCTGCCGCCAGTTGCTCGAACAGGAGCGCGTCGGTCTGGCGCCCGGAGTCGCGTTCGGAGAAGGCGGGGAGGGTTCCATCCGCATCTGCTACGCCGCTGACCGCTCGGTACTCGAGCCGGCGATGGAAAGGCTGGCCAAATTCCTGTGCTTCGCGATCGCAGCCTGATTCCGCTTTCCCAGCAGCACCACAACGGCCTCGGCCTGTGCGTGCTAACCGAGCGCTCGCTCGGCGAGGATGGCTCCGCCGCCAACGTGGCCAAGCTGGCCCGCAAGGCCATCGACCGCTACGAGCTCGAGCTCACCAACCATTTTGAAATGGAAGAGAGCATTCTCTTCCCCGCGGTCGCAAGTCATCCGCTGGTCCCAGGCCTGATTTCCGAGCATCGTCAGCTCGAGGCTCTGATCGGCCGTCTGCGAGAAGAGCCTACTTCGGCCCTTCTGCTGGAATTCACCACGCTGCTGCGGACGCATATCCGCCGCGAAGAGAACGAGCTGTTCCAAGATATTCAGCGTCTCCTTGGACGCGACCTGCTGAATTCCCTAGGGAAAGAAATCGACGCGAAAGCAATCAGAATTTGTCTTTGAAAAATCGCTCCACCGGGTTATGATGGAGTTCCCCCGAGCCTAGTCGATAACGTGAACGTAATCCTCGATACAAAGTTCCCCGGTCTGGAGTTGTACGCGAAGGGCAAAGTGCGCGACGTGTATAGCATCGAAGACCGGCTCCTGATCGTGGCCACCGATCGCATCTCGGCGTTCGATTGCGTCCTGCCTACGGGCATTCCCGACAAAGGCAAGGTGCTCACGCAGCTTTCGGTATTCTGGTTCGAGTTCCTGCGGGAGGTGACGCCCAGCCACTTCCTGACGGCGAAGGTGGAGGAGTACCCCGCAGCCGCCCGCCTTTACGACGCGGAGCTGGAAGGGCGCTCCATGCTGGTGACCCGCGCCAGGATGGTGGAAATCGAATGCGTCGCGCGCGGCTACCTGGCGGGCTCGGGCTGGAAGGAGTATCGCGAAACCGGCGCGGTTTGCGGCGTGCGGCTGCCTGCCGGCCTCAAAGAGAGCTCACAGTTGCCCGAGCCTATATTCACACCGGCCACCAAAGCGCAGAGCGGTCATGATGAGAACATCTCCTTCAAAGCCATGGTGAAGATCACCGGCGCGGACCTGGCCGCACAACTGCGCGACCTGACATTGAATATCTACGCGCGCGCGGCCGAGTACGCGCGGACAAAGGGAATCATTATAGCGGATACCAAGTTCGAATTCGGCATGGTGAGGGGCGAGCTGATCCTGGGCGATGAAGTGCTCACACCCGATTCTTCTCGCTTCTGGCCGCTCGATACTTACGAGCCAGGCCGCGCCCAGAACTCCTACGACAAGCAGTTTGTGCGCGATTACCTGGAGCGGATAAAGTGGCCCAAGGTACCGCCTGCGCCGCCGTTGCCTGCGGACATCGCCGCCAGGACTAGCGAGAAGTACAAGGAAGCTTATCATACCTTGACAGGTCGGGAACTATGAACTGGCTCGATGTGGCGCTCGTGATTCTTCTGGTGGGCTCGGTGGCCAGCGCCTTTTCCAAGGGCTTTGTGCGCGAGTCGATCGGGCTGGCGGCGGCCTTCATCGGGCTGTTGTGCGGGGCGTGGTTCTACCGGATGCCGGGCGATATTTTGCGGCCTTATCTCTCGTCGCGAGAAGCAGCCAATCTTTGCGGATTCCTGCTGATCTTTGTGGGCGCGATCTTGCTGGGGTGGCTGGTGAGCAAGCTGGTCGGCATGGTGGTGAAGGTGGTTGGGCTGTCGTGGCTCGACCGCCTGCTGGGCGCGGCCTTCGGAGCCGCGCGCGGGGTGATTGTCTGCGTCGCGCTTATCACCGCGATCGTGGCGTTCGCGCCGGGCAGCGACCCCAAGACACCGCCGCGATCGGTGGTTAATTCGCGGATTGCGCCTTACATGCTCGACGCCGCTCACCTGCTGACGATGGCTACACCGAAAGAACTGCGCGATGAATTCGCTCTCCATTACGAGCAGATCAAGCGCATCTGGGATGATGCGATAAAACACGGGCTCCGTCGCCCGGAATCGGAAGTTTAGAGAAAATATGAAACATACGTTCGACGACCTCGTGGACCATCTTATGAACGGCGGCTTTTTCCTCGAGGAGGCGGTGGAGATTCTGGAGAAAACTCTCATGACTCGTACGCTGGAGCGCACGGGCGGTAATCGCTCGGCCGCAAGCAAGCTGCTCGGCATCCACCGCAATACGCTACAGAAGAAGATGCACGACTTCAAACTGGATACTCCCCCGCTTCAACGCAAGCCGCCCCAGAGAGTGAGAAAGGCCGCCCGGCGTGTGGCGTCGGCGTCGTGAACAGACGCATGGACCTGATCATCTTCGATCTGGACGGAACGCTGATCGATTCCAAACAGGACCTATCTTGCGCGGTCAATGCGGCTCGGGCGAATGGCGGCATGGCGCCGCTCGATAACGAGACCGTCTACTCCTATGTGGGCGAGGGCGCGCCCGTGCTGATTCGGCGCGCGCTTGGCCCAGGCGCTACCGACGACCAGGTACGGGACGCGCTCGCGTTTTTCCTCTCTTATTACAACGACCACATGGTCGACCACACTGTGCTCTATCCAGGCGTGCTCGAGACGCTGGACCGGCTGCTGGCAGCGGGGGTGAAGATGGCGGTGCTCACCAACAAGCCGGTGCGCATGAGCCGGGCGATTGTCGAAGCTCTGGGCATGGGCGCTCATTTTGCGCGCGTCTACGGCGGCAATAGCTTCGAGCAGAAGAAGCCGCATCCGGTCGGCATTGAGACGCTGCTGAGCGAGTGCGAGGCCACGCGGGACCGCACGATGATGGTGGGCGACAGCGCCGTCGACATCCGCACGGCGCGCAACGCTCAAGTGAAGGCGTGCGGCGTCACCTACGGATTTCAGCCGGAAACGCTGGGCGCTGAGCCTCCGGATCTGCTGCTGGACCGGATTGAGGAGCTTGCCGATTGGATCGTTGGTGCCGAAGAGCCCCCGCGCTGACGCTTGGGCTGTGGTGATGATGGCTCTTACAGCCCAAGCGTCAGCGCGGGGGCTCTAGTTATCGTGATAACGGCTCCAGTTGAACGAATAGTCTTTAGTATTTTGCACCGGCTCCAGCGCGCGGCCGGCGAGCGGGCCGGCTGTGGCTTTGCCGGCGAAGTTCCAGGCGCTGCCGGTGGCGCTATCGATCATACTCTCGTCGCCGGGACGGCGGTAGAATTCCAGCGGCTTGCCGTCGAGAGTCGGTCTCACGAAACTGCGCACGCTGTTACCGTCGAGTCCCACGATTAGCAGGACGGGCGTGCGGCCTACCTGCTCGTTGCGCGGGCTCTGCTCACGCAATTTGGCGAGCGGGTAGGCCGCTGACGCGCCGTCCAGCTCAATGCCCACGATCAGCTCTCGAGGGCCCATCAGTTTCGCGATGCGCGGCTCCCAATCCGAGGGAGGATAGTCTGCCAGATGGCGCGGATCGAACCGGACGATGGTGCTTTCCGGCCGCTCCTCACGCCAGGACGCTAGCGTTACTTCGTCGCTCGAGATTCTCCGCAGATGATTCCCCTTCAACGGGCCCAGGATGCACTCGCCAGTCACCTGCTGCCACCAACTGCCGGTCTCCTCATCGGCTATGAGAAGGTTCTGATGGTTGAGGCCGGCCAGATGGAAGCGCAGCACGCGGCCATTGACCACACGGTCCCACACCAGACCGGTGTGGCAGAGCGTTCAATAAGTGGGGAGCAGCGCGGTGGATCCCAACTGGTCGTTGAGCATGTGGTGATACGCCAGATAGCGTACGGGATAGGCACGGCTCTGGCCGCCGATTACGACGCCGATCACCATGTCTGTATCGCGGACGTCATGGAAGTTCCCGATGGCGGTTGTCCCCACATCCATTGCGGGAGCGAAGACCCGCTCCAGTAGATTCACTCGCGACAGCACGACGCAGCCAAGCGCAACTGCCAGCAAGGTCATAGTGCGCCAGGTTCGGCGGCGCCATACGTGGATCGCTGCTAGGGCCGCCAGGGCTAGCGACGTGAACGGAGAAAGAGTCTGCGCCAGGTGCGCGGCGGCCAACATCGCCGGCGTCTGGTTGACTGGCGGCAGCGCAACTACCGGTGGCGCTAGAATCAGCGCGACGTTCAGAATTGTTAGCGCAATCAGCAGTTTCATCACGCCTCATTGTGGAAGTAGCGGTCTGGCAGGAGCCAATACACGAGGCCCGCCGAGAGGGGATGCATTAAGCCCGCCATTAGGAATATCGGCGCGTAGGAGAAATGCTGCACCACCCATCCGGTTCCTAAGTTGGCGAGAATGCCGCCAACCGCCCCGCCCATGCCCGAAAAACCGGAGGCGGTGCCCATCTCTTGTCCGCGAAATAGATCGGTAGGCAGCGCCTGCAGATTCGCTACCCAGAAGCCATGACCGAAAGTGGCAAAGCAGGTGGCGGCGATCGCCATCCAGGCATCCGGCAGGAGCGGGGCTACTATCGCAACGGGCAAAAACGCGGCGCCTAATAGCATTACGAATTTGCGCGCTTTCGGCAGCGTCCATCCTCTGCTCATCAACCAGCCGGAGAGCCATCCGCCAAGAATATAGGCGATGCCGCCAAAGATGAATGGCACCCATGCATATTTTCCAACCATGGCCAGATCGAAATGCCGCTCCTTGCGCAGGTATTCCGGAAGCCAGAAGATGATGAAGTAGATTACGGGATCGGTGAAGAAGCGGGCGATGATGAGCGTATAGCATTCGCGCATTCCCATCACTTTGCGCCAGTTCACAGTGCTGGCCGACGCAGGCGCGGTTTCTTCGGGCGGGCGCACGTGGTCCTTGATTTCCAGATATTCTTCACGGCGCAACAGCCGGCTCTTGTGCGGGGGCTGATAGAGTATCAACCACGCCGCCATCCACACCAGGCCGACGGCTCCGATGAACACGAACCCGGAGCGCCATCCATAGGCGAGGGTGAGGTAGGCGACAACGGGAGGGGCTAAGGCAGAACCGAGCGACGAACCGGCATTGAAGATCCCCACTACCAGCGCGCGCTGGCTCGCCGGAAACCATTCGGCAGTGGCTTTGGCCGCGGCAGGCCAATTTCCAGGCTCGCCCAGGCCGAGGAGGAATCGCGCCCCGCCGAGCGACCACTTGCCACGCACGAACCCATGCAGCATGGCGGCCAGCGACCAGGTGAAAATGAAGACGGCGAATCCCACGCGCGTGCCGAGCCGGTCCACTACATATCCCGAGGCCGCATACATGAAGGCATACGCAACCAGAAACGCGGTGATCACATAGGAGTAGTCCTGCTCGGTCATGTGGAACTCGGCCCGCAGGTCGGAGGACACAACCGAAAGCGCCAGACGGTCGGCGTAGTTGATGCTGGTCGCGAGGAAAAGCATCATCGCGATGACCCAGCGCAGATGAGGAATCTTCATTGGAATCCGAAGGCTACCACAGCCAGCTTACGGGTGGCCGGGTCCCATTTGAGCAGGACAGTATCGTTTCGATCACCCGCCGGTGGCTCGGATGCGGCCGAGCGCAACTCGGGACCGGGATAGCCGTACAGGAATCGGAGAGCGCCGTCGACACCCCACCAATTGAAACTGCCCGGCAATCCCTCATATAGAAACACGCGCGGAGGCTTTGAAGTTTGCCGAAAACTCTGGAGCGCGGAAACATAGGCGCGGGCATCGGCATCGGCCGCCAGCGTGTCTCCACGATTCTTCCGTAGTTGTCTGAAATTCCACGGGACCCAAAAAATGCAGAGCAGCGCTATGACGGGAGTGGGGTTGGGTTGAGAAGCGACGGTCGCCGCCATTAGTGCGAGTCCGGCGGAAGGCAGATAGCAGTAGGCGGCGAAGAGCCGTCCCGGCAGAAAAAGGAGCGGACCGAAAAATAAGGCCAGCATGGCGGCTCCAAACCACAATCTTCGGTCGCGCACCAGCAGAGGCAGGACGATCAGAGCCAGTCCGGCGTAGGGAATCAGAAAAATCCGGGATGCGTAGAAGCCCAGCGATTTCCAAAACGCGGGGAGCGTGAAGCGGAATGTGTAGTCGTTGTCGGTGTTGGGATTCAGAAACATTGCCTGCAAGCCGAACGAGAGCGACACCGCGAAGAATGGAGCCAGGCGCTTCCAGCTACGGTCTTCGGCAAACCAGCATTCATAGCAGGCGAGCACGACGGGAAGCATCACGGCCAGCTCCTTGGATTTGTACGCCAGCCAAAATGCGCAAAAGGCGAGGACGTAACGGCGGCGCATATAAAGAAAGATGGCCAATAGGGAAAATGTTGCGCAGAACAGGTCGAAGACGTACATCGGCTTCCAGTAGACGTCGAAGGCGGCCATGTGGAAGGCGAAGAACAGCGTCCCAAGCGAGGAAGGCAGCGGTCCGATACCGAGACGGCGCGCGATCGACCAGACCAGCCACACGTTGAGCAGATGAGCGAGATGCAGAATCGGCAGATACCGGCGGAAATCCAGGCCATAGACCAAGCTCATCTCCCGAAAATAAAAGTGGCCGATGGGGCGAAAATTGTTGACGAAAAATCGGGGCGTGAGGATGGCTTTGGCGTATTCGATTGCGGGAATGTCGCGAGTCCAGGCGATATTGTTCAGCTCGTCATCCTGGAAAAATCCTTTATAAGCGGCGCGGTTGGCGATCAGAAACAGCACGGCTGTGGCGAGCAACAGGGCCGAGCCGGCGCGCTTAGTCATAAGGACCTAGTCTAATCCCCCGCGCTGACGCTTGGGCTGCGCGATTCCAGTCAAGCGGCTACTTCCTTGACCTGTATTGGGCCCTGGTTGGGTTTGACCTACACGGATTTCGTGCCTTCCAGCTATAATCGTCCTTGAGGCACTGACCGTGGCGAAGCGTAAGCAGCATCAGTTGGCTAAGCGGATGATCGGGCGATTCGTCGTCGCCGATCCAACGATCTGCCATGGCCAGCCGACATTTCGAGGAACCCGAATCCTGGTGGCCGACGTTTTGGAGCAGGTGGCCGCGGGCGTTGCTTGGGAGACGATCGTCGAGGAGTGGCGTGGCGACGTTTCTTCCGACGCGATTTCCGAAGCAGTTCGATTGGCGAGCCAGGCGTTTCGCGATCATTCCGCCCAGTACACTGCACCAGAATACGTGCTCGAACGAGCTCAGGCTTGATCGTTCTCGACGAGAATATTCTCGACGGGCAACGCCTGCTGCTGGAAGCATCGAGGTTCGCTCCCAGACAGATTGGAGTCAATATGAAGGACGAGCAATTGTTGGTTCTCTTCGGGACGAGGCCAGACCTCAAGATGACCAAGTGCTTTGCCGAAGAGCGACCGCTTAGAATCTGACTAATGAAGCCACCGACGCTTGAAAAATGGAACGTAGCTGACCTTCGTCGTCATCTCCTGGCACGCCGCTTCGCGGTTCCAAAGCTGCAGCGGAACTTCGTTTAGGATCCTGGACGTGCCGCGAAGCTCTTAGACAGCATCTACCGCGAAATGCCAATCGGCTCCCTATTTCTCTGGGAGATGGACCGAAAGTCGGCGAACCTGATCCGCCAATCGGCTGAGGTGCTGCCCTCTTTCAGGAGTACGAATAAGCACATTTGGTTTGTAATCGACGGGCAGCAGCGTCTATCAGTCATCCATCAGCCGTTTGAAGCACAGGTCCGAAAGAACGACGCGGGCCGTAACATTGATTTCGGCCTCCTCTGTTTTGTCGTTCATCCGACAGAAGAGAAGCCGGACCGGGTTGTATACCGAAAGCCGGCCGATCAGCAATTGATTCCAATCCGCGACATCCTACCCATCGACTGGAAGAGCAGGATGCCGAGTCAAGCCAAGGGGTTCTTGGCGAAGATCAGGGACTGCCGGGATCGCTTTTTGAGCTACCCGGTTCCGGTCGTGATCGTTCGTTCGGCAACCCTCGACGAGATCGGCGACGTGTTCATCCGCGTCAACACGCAAGGCATGCGCATCACATCCGCAGATCGAGCTATTGCACTCATGGGGAAGCTTGACGTGCGCGCGATGGCGCATGAACTCCGCCAGAAGGTTCGAGATGAAGTTTTCGCCCTTGGCGGGATCGACCCGATCCTCATGGGATTCAATCTCATTACGGAGCGGCCCCAGCTTGATGGTGACCCTCCGAAACAACCAGAAGATCGGGATGCACCTTCCAAGCAGATACCTGGCCGAGTACCGGGATGCCGGGCGAAAGCAATTTGGGCAAGTGATGAGAAGCCATCTAATACACGTGAGGGATGAGAGCGGAGTCTGGGAGAGAGGAGTTGTTAGGGCTTTCAAGCAATTCCGTCAACAGAGGCTCATAATGATATGCGCTGGATTTGAAAAGCCGCTGGGATTAAGCTTTTCAGAAAGAGTTGATCTCGACACGCGGACCAATCGTCTGACGGCGCCCGTGGACGAGCTGCCGACACGGAGGTTGGGGCGAGCAGAGTCACGAACCCGAATCAAAACGGTCTGGGGTACAATGATATTCGAGATGGATCATGTACCCCCACAACCCGTCAAAGATCCTCCCAATCTGGTTCGTGCTGGATCTTTCTCTCTCGATCAGCTCTTGAGCCACATCGATCCTGGACCGCCGGAGGAATCCGAAGGCTTCGTACGCCTCATTTATGAGCAGCGCCGCTCTGACGTCTCCTCCGACCGCAACAGCAAGATTGGTCGTTGACACCGATGTTGCCAGCTTTATTTTCAAGTGGCACCCCGACTTTGCACCTCGGTACGTGGGGATCATACGCGGCTTTGAGTTAGTCGTCTCTTTCATGACTCTGGCGGAAATGCGCCAAGGAGCGTTGGATGCGAACTGGGGACAGCGCAAGTGCGACCTACTGGAAGCGTATCTGGCCGATTTTTCAGTACTACATTCCGACGAACTGCTCTGTTCGACCTGGGCTGCGGTTCGGAACGAGAGTGTGCGCAAGGGACGGCAGATTAGCTCCGCCGACGCCTGGATTTCAGCCACGGCTCTTATTCTGTCGGCCCCCTTGGTGACGAACAATCCGAAGGACTACCGCCACCTGGAGAAGGTCCAGCTTATTTCCGCGGCTGCCGGATAGTCACACCATTTTTCCGGCGCGGCGACCCAAGCGCACAGTATTCATTATTTCTTTTTCGATCCAGTTGGCTTTCGGGGTTTCCTGCCCCTCGCACTCTTCGGCTTCGCAGTCTTCGCCGTTTCCGGACCAATCCCTTCAGCGATATCCAATCCAAACAGCGCGGAAAGGTCTTCGCCGGCGATGACCTTCTCGGCAGCCGGTGCTTTCCTGGACAACGGAAGCGCCTTTCCGGCGCCGGCGATTAGTTCTTTTTCGTCCACTTCATGCAACCGGAAGAGGAGCTCAGGCTGCTGGTCGATCCTGGCACCGATGCCATAGAGCACAGCCGCAACGTGCTTGCACATTCCCGCCCAGTCAGGACAACTGCACGAGAGCTTGATCTCGTCAGGTGACGGGAATAGGCCGGTTTTTTGGCGGCAAACGCGTTCCATGACGCCCTTGGAGAAGCGTCCCTGCAGAAGCTCGATGAGCGAATCGATCGCGCCGGCGCAGTCTGTGCAAATGGATTGCCAGCGCGCCTTCGAGACCGGCGCAACTTTCACCGCCACCTTGTATATCGACGAGCCGCTGACCAGAGCTTTGATTTCGCCGGGCGAAATCTGAAGGTCGATTACCGATCCGTTCCGCA
>Ga0210405_10002980_pt1 | contig 16965 bp, 12 predicted proteins | sample IncBWH11MmetaG_FD_155492 | JGI IMG/M metagenome (GOLD analysis project Ga0210405, IMG submission 155492) | Forest soil microbial communities from Barre Woods Harvard Forest LTER site, Petersham, Massachusetts, United States - Inc-BW-H-11-M | ecosystem: Environmental > Terrestrial > Soil >... | reverse complement strand
CGCGACCGAAGCGGCTGCGCCGAACCCCGCGTTGATGGTGCTTGCGGTGACGGTGCTGACCAGCATGGACCACAATGACCTCGATAAAGTCGGAGTACACGGAACTGTGGTCGATCAAGTCCTTCGACTGGCAGCGCTCGCCTTGACCAACGGATGCCAGGGAGTGGTTGCTTCAGCGCGCGAAGCGTCGGCGCTCCGCCAAGAACTGGGAGATGACTTCGCGATTGTGACGCCAGGAGTGCGGCCAGCAGGATCTTCCCATGGCGATCAGGCACGCGTGGTGACTCCCGAAGAGGCCATCTCCGCCGGTGCCACGCACATTGTGGTGGGACGCCCGATCACGGGCGCTGCCGATCCCGCTGCTGAGGCAAGAGCAATACTGGGGCAAATGACGGCAGTGCCGAGCTGGTAGCCAGCGATCAAGCCAGCCACCAGTGTGGGCTTAGAGTTTTTCGAAGAATTCGCAAGCCGAGCAGGAAATAAAGATCCCTCCCGGGACGTTGCGTTCGCGGTCCTTTACCCGCTTCACAATGCGCGTAGGCTTGCCGCACTTGGGGCAATCGGTGCTCTTGGTGGTGTCCATGACCTTCTTACGGTCGGCTGTCTTGGCAATTTTCACAGTCTTCTCCTGACAAAATCTTCCCCAGCGAAATCCTGAGGATTCTAAAGTGCGGGAGTAATTTCTGGGCTGGCGCCGGGCTCACGGGCCGGCGAAAGGTCCGAATCGAATACTCGCCTTTGTGATTTTACACGAAGCGATGGTTGTCCTGCCGGGCAATATCCCTTAGCCTAAGCTTTCATGACAAATACACCCAGGCCTGCGCTTCGCGTCGGCAAGAGCGGTATTCAAGGTAAGGGGCTCTTCACGAGCGTCGCGTTGCGTGCGCGCAAGAAATTAGGCGAATTTACCGGGGAACGCATCTCGACCCAAGAGGCCGCCAAACGAGCGCTAGGCGCGAAACGAATCGCCATCGTCGATGTCACAGAGCGGGAAGCGATTGACGGCAGTGTCCGGGGAGGTCCGTTTCAATTCCTGAACCACTCCTGCGAGGCCAACGTATTTATCCGCATTGCTTATGGGCGAATCGAGTTTTATGCGCGCAGAAATATCAAGGCAGGCGAAGAGCTGACTTGCGATTACGGGCTCTCCTATCACGAGGGACGACTGGCTTGCCAATGTGGGAAAGCTAAGTGCAAAAAGTTCATCTAAGTTTGCATGATTCCTTTCTGACTACCTAGACGAGAGTTATCTTGACCTAGTCCGGTTCTCACTGTATTGTCTCCAGCCAATACGGCATTTGGGAGGCACATTGTTGCTCGGGCTTTCGCACGTGGTACGTGGCCTTTCCCCTTCCCCTGCCGGGACTCGTCTTGCCTCACGCTGGAAATCAGGAAGGAGTTTGCCGTGCTGCTTCGTCGCTTGCTGGCAACCGTATCCACCACACTAAGTTTTCTGGTCCTCGTTCATCTCGGTTCTGTTCAGGCGCGCGCCTTTGAAAACTACGGGTTTCAAGCGCCCGTTCCCGAAGAATTGCAAATGACTGGGGAACCTCTTGCCCCGGGCGCGCCGGCAATCCTTCTCTATCGCCGGATCGACCGAGACGATAACGGCCGCACCTCGCACGAGGATAACTACTTCCGGATCAAGATTCTCACCGAGGAAGGCCGCAAATACGCGGACATCGAGATTCCGTTTTTTAAGGAATCAACTAACGTTGTCAATATTCACGCCCGCACGATCAGCCCGAATGGCGCGATCACTAATTTCGACGGCAAGGTTTTCGACAAGAATATTGTCAAGGCCAAGGGCGTCAAATACCTGGCCAAGACTTTCACTCTACCGGCCGTCCAGGTTGGCAGTATTCTCGAGTACTACTACACGTTCGATTTCAGCGAGCAATACATCTATGACTCCCATTGGATCTTGAGCGACGAGCTTTTCACCAAGAGCATAAGTTGTTCGCTGAAGCCATATCAAAATTCGTATGTCCCCGTTAGTCTTCGTTGGAACTGGCAAGGATTGCCCCCCGGTGCTGGGACTCCACAGCAAGATGCCAAGGGCATCGTTCATCTGACGGCGAACAACGTTCCTGCATTTCAGACTGAGGACTACATGCCTCCGGCAGATGAAGTACGAAGCCGGGTCGATTTCATTTACAGCGAGGACACGTACGAAAAGGACCCTGCCGTTTATTGGAGGAAGAAAGGGAAAAAGCTGAATGACTCCTTAGAAAGCTTTGTGGGAAAACACAAAGCCATGGAACAGGCAGTCGCCCAGATTGTCGCTCCCAGCGATACGCCCGAAGTGAAGTTACAGAAAATTTACAGCCGTGTTCAGCAGATGAGAAATACTTCCTACGAAGTCAGCAAGACGACTCAGGAGGAGAAGCGGGAAAACGAGAAGAACATCAATAATGTCGAAGATGTGTGGAAGCAAGGCTACGGCAATGGAGTGCAATTAACCTGGCTTTTTTTAGGGCTCGTGCGCGCAGCCGGTATCGAGGCTTATGGAGTATGGGCTTCGGACCGCAGGCATTATTTTTTCAATCCTGGAGAGATGAATCCACACAAGCTAGATTCCAACGTGGTCTTGGTGAAGCTGAACGGAAAGGATATCTATTGCGATCCGGGCGCTCGTTTTACTCCACTCGGTTTGCTGCCCTGGACTGAGACCGGAGTACAAGGCCTGCGCCTGGACAAGGACGGTGGAGGCTGGGTAAGGACCGAGCTTCCTCAAAGCGATGAATCGCAAATCGTTCGCAAGGCCAATCTGAAGCTTTCTGAAGATGGAGATGTAGAAGGAACACTAAAGGTCACCTATACAGGCCTGGAGGCTCTGAACCGCCGGGTGGAGGAAAGGAACGCTGACGACACGGCGCGCAAGTCATTCCTGGAAGATGAAGTGAAGGAATACGTACCCGCAGCGTCCGAAGTTGAACTGACCAGCAAGCCAGATTGGAATGCTTCCGACCGCAGTTTTAGTGCGGATTTCCGCATAAAAGTGCCCGGGTGGGTCGCAGGAGCGGGACGCCGAGCCCTGTTTGCCGTGGGAATGTTTAGCGCTCCCGAGAAACACATCTTCGACCATGCCAATCGCGTTCATCCCATCTACATCGAATTCCCCTTCGAAAAAGTCGATGACATAACCATGGAACTTCCCCAAGGCTGGCAAGTAGCAACGGTCCCGAAGGCGCAGAACGAAGGGGGAAATGTTGTCGCTTACACCCTGAAGGTGGAAGACAACAAAACCACGCTGCACCTGCAACGGATGTTGCACGTCAATCTTCTCCTGATGGATCAGAAATACTACGCATCTTTGCGAAGTTTCTTTCAAGTAGTGAGGACGGGAGATGAACAGCAAGTCGTACTTCAACCGGATACCGCAAGCGCTACAAAGTAAGCATTGCTTTCTTGTGATTGCGTTGGCGACGTGGCTTCTTTGGCAGCCAGACAGGGCGTTGGCCGGAGATGCTCCCGCGTGGATGCACGCCGCGGCTGCGGCGCCGTTGCCCGATCATGATGAGAAAACGGATGCTGTCCTGCTTTATTCAGAGGACGACCTTACCGTTCTCTCCGCCGACAAAATCAAAGAGACCGTGCGCCGGGCTTACAAGATTTTGAGACCGGAAGGGCGAGACTACGGCGAAGTCGCAGCTCCGTTTAACGCACACAGCAAAATTACCGGCATGCGGGCCTGGTGCATCCCCTCCGACGGCAAAGACTACGAGGTGAAAGACAAGGAAGCCGTGGAAGTGGCGGTGCCAAAGATAGAGAACAGCGAACTCGTCACAGACGTTCGCTTCAAGGTGATGCGCATACCGGCGGCAAATCCTGGCAACGTGGTCGGTTACGAGTTCGAGATCGAGAGGCAACCCCTCCTTCTAAAGCATGAGTGGGAATTCCAGGAGCGCATACCAACCCGCGAGAGCCACTATAAGCTGCAACTTCCTCAAGGATGGGAGTACAAATCTGTCTGGGTGAATCATGCGGAAGTCCCGCCCACGACGTCAGGATCGGGCTCATATGAGTGGGTGATCAACGACGTCAAAGGCATTCGTGCAGAGCAAGAGATGCCACCCATCAATGGCTTAATCGCCCAGATGCTTGTGTTCTTTTATCCTCCGGGAGGCGTCGCTTCCAAGAGTTACACCAATTGGCGAGAGATGGGAGTCTGGTACAACACCCTGACAATTGGACGACGAGATGCATCTCCCGAGATCAAGCAAGAAGTTGCGACCCTGACGGCAGGCCGTTCGACTCAAGTCGCCAAGATGCAAGCTCTCGCCGACTTCGTACAACACCAGATCCGTTATGTCGCCATTGAGTTGGGCATCGGGGGGTGGCAACCCCATGCTGCGCCCGAGGTATTTAGCCATCGTTATGGCGACTGCAAAGATAAAGCTACCCTGATGAGTTCGATGCTGCACGAGATCGGCATCGATTCCTACTACGTAGTCATCAACGATGAGCGGGGTTCCGTCACGAAAGACAGTCCTGCGGGAGTTCCGTTTAACCACGTAATTGTCGCCATTCGACTGCCGGATGCCCTGAAAGACCCATCCCTGATGGCCGTCATCGAACGTCCGAAAGAAGGGCGGCTTCTCTTTTTTGATCCGACGAACGAACTTACGCCTTTTGGTCAGATTTCGGGGGAATTACAGGCCAACTACGGACTACTGGTCGGGACCGACGGCGGCGATCTAGTGGAATTGCCCATGCAAGCGCCCTCCACCAACAGCATTCAGCGTACGGGGATGTTTACCATCGACTCGGCTGGCAATCTGCAAGGCAGCGTCGAAGAAATGCGAATGGGGGACCGTGCGGCTTCAGAACGCTGGCGCTTGCGCACTGTCACTAACGATAGCGACCGGATTAAACCCATCGAGTCTGTGCTGGCGGGTTCGCTGCCGAGTTTTCACATCAGCAAAGCCAGCGTCGTCAACCTCCAGGAGACAAACCAAACCTTTGCCTTCACGTATTCTTTCATGACAGAAAACTACGCGAAGAACGCCGGAGACTTATTACTGGTGAGACCGCGCGTGTTGGGAACCAAGTCGCAAGCGCTGATGGAGACTAAAGAGGCGCGAAGATTTCCCGTTGAGTTCCCCGGACCAGTGCGGGATACCGACCGCTTCGATATTACGGTTCCGTCAGGTTATGTCGTCGACGATGTCCCACCCCCAGTCGACGTGGACTATGGTTTCGCCAGCTACCATTCGAAGACCGAAGTGCTGGGAAACACGGTGCGCTATACGCGCACATTCGAAATCAAGGAACTCAGCGTTCCGGTGAGCAAAGCGGACGAGCTGAAAAAATTTTACCGCATCATTGCGACCGACGAGCGCAACACGGCAGTTATGAAAACGTCCAAATAACGCGGTCGGAGCGTCAGCCGCTTCCAACTTTAGTAGAATCCCCGAGCAGCTTTTTTCCATCTGAGCATTGTTGTGATCTACAGGGTAAGGACGGCCGTCATTGAGCGATTCGGAACGCTATGCCCCGGGGTGGCCGGGGATTCCTCCGCGTTGGACTTCGAGCGCGAAAGTGGGTGTGGGCACCGCGCTGAATCAGCACAGCAAGGTCTGGTTCACGCTGAGTCATGGGATTTTGAACGAGATTTACTACCCCCGCGTCGATCAGGCGTGCACTCGCGATCAGGAGTTTCTGATCAGCGATGGTAAAGAATTTTTTTCAGAGGAAAAGCGAAGCTGCGCTTTCGATAGCGCTCCCTATGAGCCCGGCGTCCCGATTTACCGGCTGGTTAATACCTGTCTGGAGGGTCGCTATCGCATCTCGAAAGAGATTTTGACCGATCCCTACCGCAATGTAGTTCTCCAGAAGGTTCGTTTTGAGGCGCTTCAGGGAAAGCTCTCCGACTATCGTTTGTATGCGCTGCTCTCGCCCCATCTGGCCAATGTGGGCCGTGACAATACCGGATGGGTCGGAGATTACAAGGGCGTGCCGATGTTGTTTGCGGAGCGTGAAAATGCCGCACTGGCTTTCGCTTGCTCGGTTCCGTGGCGGAAGATGTCAGTGGGATTTGTCGGAGCGTCGGATGGCTGGCAAGACGTCTCGCAGCACTTTCAGATGGAATGGGACTATACGCGGGCGGAGAATGGCAATGTAGCCCTCACAGGAGAAATTGATTTAGCGGCGTGCGGCGGAGAGTTTTTGCTCGCCCTGGGTTTTGGCGGCATTTGGGCGGAGGCCGGGCAGCAGGCCAGATCCACCTTGCTCGAGCCGTACGAAGACCTTCACGATCACTACGCCTGGCACTGGAAAAACTGGCAAGATCAACTTCTGAAACTCGACGATCCTCCGCGCGAGCACGATCGCTATCGCGCCAGTACGGCAGTGCTGCGGACCCACGAGTCTAAGGACTTCCTCGGCGGCGTGATTGCGAGCCTTTCTATTCCCTGGGGATTCAATAAGGGCGACGAGGATCTCGGCGGATATCACCTGGTGTGGCCGCGTGACTTGGTGGAGACGGCAGTTGCGTTCCTTGCTGCCGGGGCCGAGCTCGACGCCTTGCGAGTGCTTCGTTACCTCGAATCAACTCAGGAGGCTGACGGACACTGGGCGCAGAATCTCTGGCTCGACGGGCGTCCTTACTGGATGGGATTGCAGATGGACGAGGCTGCATTCCCAATTCTGTTGACCGACAGCCTGCGCCGGCTGGCTCCTTTTGTTTTGGGGGAACCCTCGCGCTGGTGGACGATGGTGCAGAAATCCGCGGCCTTTCTGGTGCGCAACGGCCCCGTCACCCAGCAAGATCGATGGGAAGAAGACGCGGGCTTCTCTCCTTTCACTCTGGCGGTGGAAGTCTCTGCGCTGCTGGCGGCGGCCGATCTGGCCGATGCGGTGGGCCATAAAGAATCGGGCCAATTCCTGCGCGAAACCGCCGACACGTGGAATGAAAATATTGAGCGCTGGACGTACGTCACGGGAACCGACCTGGCGAAACAGATCGGAGTCGAGGGATATTATGTGCGCATTGCGCCGCCCGAAGTCGAGTGTGCGCCATCGCCATCCGAAGGATTTGTCCCCATCAAGAATCGTCCGCCCGGCGAAAACCTGGCGACGACGGGTCACGTGATCAGTCCCGACGCCCTGGCGCTGGTACGTTTCGGGCTGCGAGCTCCCGATGATCCACGGATTCTGAATACGATCAAAGTGATTGATGCGCTGCTGAAGGCGAACCTTCCGCAGGGACCGTGCTGGTACCGCTATAACGGCGACGGCTACGGAGAACATGCCGACGGATCGCCGTTCGATGGCACTGGAATCGGGCGTCCGTGGCCATTATTGGCTGGGGAGCGGGCTCATTACGAATTGTTGGCGGGTAACCGCAAAGCTGCGGAGGAGCTGTTGTTGATGATCGAGCTTTCCACGCAGCAGGGGGGACGTTTACTCCCCGAGCAGGTTTGGGACGCTTCCGATCTACCCGACCGGGAGCTATTTCGTGGTAAGCCAACCGGGTCGGCGTGTCCGCTAGTCTGGGCGCACGGGGAGTACATCAAATTGCGCCGGTCGCTGCGGGACGGGAAACTTTTCGACCAGCCTCCGCAAGCGCAGGAACGCTACATCCAGAAGAAGCAGAAATCCGTTTACTTTGCCTGGCGCTTCAACAACAAGTGCAAGACGATGCCCCGGGAAAAGAAATTCCGCCTGTCCTTACTCGCGCCCGCGACCGTGCATTGGAGCTTCGACAACTGGAAGACAACAAACGACACAAAAACTCGAGACACTGGACTGGGAATCCACGTCGCTGATTTGCCGACTGACGCGTTGAGTGTCGGAAGCGAGCTTGTCTTCACATTTTTCTGGACCGGCGAAAACAACTGGGAGGGAACGAACTACTCGGTCGTGGTGGAATGAGCGGCGCCCCAGCCTTGCCGGGCCAGGTTGGTGTACAAAGCCACCGCGCAGAGAGCAGAACCACACAGGAGCAATAAGCCTTCAATCATCGGCCCAATCAGCACGTGGCCCAGACCGAATAGCGCCAGATAGACCATGGCGCATCCTAGAACCCACGAGACCAAGTTTCGTCCGAGATCGCGCGTCGGCGGAACGTCGGGGGAGAGTTGCGCGATGGGTTGCCATCCCGACACGTGCGGGCGCACGGCGCGATAGAAACTGGTTAGCACTGCCTCTGGCTCGGCTTTGGTGGCGAACGTCACGATCAACCAGACCAACGTGGTGGCGACCGTCGTGGTCAAGGCAGTCTTGGCGAAGACCGCGGGCCCCGACCCCGCGAACGGCGCTACCCACCGCAGAAACACCGAAGCCACGAGAGCCGTGATCATGGCGGAGATTTCGCTCCATGCGTTGATCCTCCACCAATACCAGCGGAGCAAGTAGACACCACCTGTGCCAGCGCCGACCTCCAAGACAAACTCCCATCCCGAGCGAATCGACGCCAACTGTGCCGAGACATAAGCGGAAGCGATCACGAGCAGAACTGTTGCCAGTCTCGAGACGTTAACGTAGTGCTTCTCGTCAGCATCGCGCCTGATGAATCGGCGATAAAAGTCCGAGACCAAGTACGACGCTCCCCAGTTCAATTGCGTCGCGATTGTTGACATGAAAGCTGCCATGAATCCGGCAATCACGATGCCGCGCAGTGCCGCTGGCACATGCTGGCTGACGATCAGCATATATCCGGTCTCGGGATGTTCGAGGTGCGGATAAAGAACGATGGCGCTGAGGGCAGTCAGTATCCAGGGCCACGGGCGGAGGGCGTAGTGAGCGATATTGAACCAGAGCACGGAGAGCAATCCATTGCGCTCGTCGCGGGCGGCGAAGATGCGTTGCGCGATGTAACCGCCGCCGCCGGGCTCAGCGCCGGGATACCAGAACGCCCACCATTGCAATCCGATGTTTACTAGGAATGTGAGAACCGGAAGAGTCCACAACGCTTCCTGACCTATCGGACGTGAGAAATCGGGGAAGAACGAAGTCGCATCACCTGCATTCGGCCCAGCCGCGCTGCGCGCCTCTGCCAGGCGAGCGAGTAGTGTGTGCATTCCGCCTGCAGCGGACACCGCGTACCAGGCAACACCGATCACGATGGCCATCTTAAGAGCGAATTGAAACAGGTCGGTCCACAGCACTCCCCATAGCCCGCCCAGCGCGACGTAGAGCCCAGTGAACGGGATCAGAAAAAACACACAAATCGCCAACGCATTCCGGTCGCTGACACCGAGCGTGACTGACACAATGCTGGTCATCGCTTTCGTCACCCAGCCGAGGATCAGACAATTCATCAACAGCCCGAGATAGACGGCTCGGAAGCCGCGAAGGAAAGCTGCGGGCTTGCCGGAATAGCGCATCTCGGCGAATTGCACATCTGTCAGAAGACCGGAACGGCGCCATAAGCGAGCGAACAGAAACACCGTCATCATTCCGGAGAGCAGAAAAGCCCACCAGAGCCAGTTCCCTGCTATCCCCTGGGTGTAAACCAGGCCGGTGACGACCAGCGGCGTATCGGCGGCGAAGGTCGTGGCAACCATCGACGTTCCGGCAAGCCACCACGAGACGTTGCGTCCAGAAACAAAATAGTCGTCAACGCTTTTGCCGGAGCGCCCCCGGAAGTAAAGACCCAGGGCGAGAGTGATACCCAGATAGGCGACGATCGCCGTCCAGTCGAGGAAGGTGAAGTTCATGGACGCCCAAGAATACAACGAGCGCCCACCGCGTCCGGCAAACATCTAGACAGAGTGCCTTGGGAATAACCAGTGCGATCGAGATAGAAAAAAGCCCGCCTTTGGCGAGGCGGGCTTGTGCACAACGAGATGTGCTAGCTTCCGTTCGAACAAACAAACAGCGACGAATTGCCCTGGAAGCTTAGCCAACCGTTTACGGACGTGCTCGTGGGCGCGCCAAAATACGGAAGCGTGACCAAGTCTTGCAAGTTGTAGGTGAACCCGTTCAGAGTGTAGGGGAACCCTCCATAGTTGCTAAACCCCTCTTCCGGATCTCCGACTTCCAAAATACCGCAAGGCGTATTGTTGCCACTGATGTTGACGACCAGCGGATCATCCGCCCACTCGCCCGCTTCGTGCGAAAGCGCCGAGACGTCTTGCGCGAAGTCTCCGGGATGGTCAATATAGGTCGCGTGAGCGTACGACTGAGGATTGCTCGAGCTTCCCTCTGAGCTGTGGTATCCGCCAATGCAGCACCCGCCACCTTGGGTCAGGTACACATCGTAGGTCAGGAATATCGCAAAGGTGTTCGGCTGAATTCCCAGGCTGTTGATAATGTTTGGCAGTTGGGAATCGAACCAGTTAATGTCGACCAGCCCAGCGGTGAAACCGAATACAGTCCCAATTTTTCCCGAATTCGACGGCGGACTAAGGGTTTGCTCCGTCAACACAGTCGGCCCCCCTAGTAGCAGGTGTGAGTTGGTATCGGTTTGCACGGTGCCCCAGAAATTCGCCCGCTGAAACGCGTCTATGTACTGAGTCGTTCCCACGTTGACGCCGCCTTGCACATAGGTGGTGGTGGAATCGAAGATGGGGGAGGCTACCGTATTGTTGGTGACCGTCTTGCCATTTGACAGAACGTGCGCGGGATCGTACGTGTACTTTTTCTTTCGACTGGTTATCACGATCTTGACGGGAATAATATAAGTCGTGATCGTAGCCGACGTATTGGTCGAGGGCGCAGCGCCGACCATATTGTATGAGTAGGTGGTTCCACTGTAAGTGAAGGAACCATTCCAGGTTTGCAGAGAAGCCGCCGGAGGAGCCACATCATTGCGAAGATGTGGCGGCATCACGACATACATCCCCCTGGGCTGCGACACGACCTGGGGGCTGTCATCCTGGGCGAATGCTGACGTCAGGCAAAGGCCTGCGATGGCAACCGTACCTATTACTCGACACAAACCATTAGGCGTCTTCATTTTGATCTTTGCTCCTTAGACTTGGTTTGAAAGTGGTGGCGCAGCCACTTTTGCTGCTGTCCCAAGCATGGCGACGGTCCGAGCAATGGTCGTCGATTGTGCGCACGAACTGCAGCACTGTCAACGATAAAGTTGCATAACTCAGCAAATGTTTTCCACAGAGAAGGATTTACTACAGGAATGTACTCACTCAGTCTGAAACCTGAACTAATTCCAAGAGCGAGAACAGAAATGAGACTTGCCGGCCATGAACCTATGACAATTTGTAAATTGCGACGAATTATTTATCCAGTATATAGAAGATCGACAACCGTGCAGTCATCACTCAGCGGAGTGCCGCTGCAGAAATCCGCAACCGCAGTAAAGATATCCTCAAGAGAATGGCTCTTGGCAGCGACGATTTCCAGTCGCGAATCTTCAAAGAAATCTCCCCGGGCATTTTCGGCCTCGGTGACACCATCCGTGACTAAGACCAGGCGGTCCCCCGGCTTCATGCGGCAGCGGTCACTCTCATAAGTTGCGTCTTTCAGCAATCCGACGGGAAGATTGCCGTGAGTCGGGCGATTCACCGACTGATTCGACACTAAGAGTGGAGGCACGTGCCCGCAGTTGACGTACTCAAGCTCGCCGTCAGGATGAATGCGCGCCACAATAACCGTCGCATACTTCTCGCCAATATGTTTGTGAGTAAAGAAGCGATTGACTGCGGTGACGATCTCGACTAGTGGCATGCGCGCAGTGAGCTGGGAGTAAATCATCCCCTGTAAAGTCGAGGCTAACAGCGCAGCCGAAACTCCCTTGCCGCTCACGTCAGCGAGAACGATCGCCAGTCCGTCTTCGGTATTGACGGCATCAAAGAAGTCGCCCCCGATTTCCTTACAAGAAAGGTTGCGGCCCGCCAGCCGGGCAAACGGAACCTCAGGAATCGTCACAGCCATCAGGCGTTGTTGAATTCCTGCAGCGATGGAAAGCTCTTGCTGATAGCGGCGCGCCGCTTCTTCGGTCTGCACCAGGCGCGCATTTTCGATCAGCGAAGCGGCTTCAATCGCGATCGCCTGCAGAATCTCGTTGCTCACGCTCGAAATATCGCGCGAGGCAAATCGGGAATCGACATAAAGCGCGCCCATTACCTCTCCCGAACCGGTTGCCCCACCCTGAGCATCCCGCGTGGCCTGCACCTGCGGCTTGCGCAGCGGGATACAGATAACCGTCCGCAGATCGTACGCCACGATACTTTGGCGTCCCGCGAGATCAAGAGACTGACTGGTATCGGTAATCACAAACTCGGAATTCGATTTCAGCGTCTCGTCTAGAATCGAATGCGAGATGGTTTTATCGTCGAGTAATGGTTCGCCTTTAGAATTGCGGCCGGCGGCCAGGCGCAGATTGCCGTCTTCATTTTTCATGAAGACGTAGCCACGCTCTGCTCGCGTCAGCTTCAGGGTCGCGTCGAGCAGGGTTACGAAGATTTCGTCGAGCACTCCAATTGTGTTCAGCTTGCGGGCAGCTTCGAGGAAAAGGGTCAGCTTCTCTAGATCTGTGGTCTCGGTCGAAATATGAATGCCCGAGATCTGACTTAGGAACTCGCGCGCGGTGTTCGAGCTCTGCATGTGCAGAGGGTGGAAAATGACGTACGCGACGTCGCGGACACCGAATTCCAAGCGGTCATTGCGTTCCAGTTTTTGCCGTTGAACGCGCTCTCCGTTGACGAACGTTCCATGTTTGCTTCCCTGATCGACCACAAAGAAAACGCCGTTTTCGGAAACAATGAGGGCATGATCACGGGAAACGCGGGGGTCGGCGATCACCAGATCTTTGTCAACTTTGCGTCCGACGGAGTAAGGGCTGTGATCGAGATTGATGGTGCGCTGCTCGTTACCCTGAACGAAGATCAACGTGGGGAACAGTCCCGAAGAAGACCCTCCGGAATCCGACCCCGATCCTGACGATGAAAATGCCATTCTTTCGCTAAAGCTCCCTAAAGCAGTTTTGCATTCAAAATAATGACAGGATCAACCACAGGCGGGAAGGCTCCGGCACCGAAAAGGCCATATCTGTTTTCAGGCAGCCCCGCGTTGGAAGGCAGCAATCGCCTGCGGCTCGTTGTCGTAGACCTCAAACACCGTGACTAGTTTCGTAATCTGCAGCACATCGCGCAAGCGCTGCCCGAGCCCTGTAAGTTTGATGTCGGCGCCAGCTGAGCGCGCCGAAGAATACACGCCAACCAAGGTGCCCAACCCGCCCGAATCGATGTAACTGACCCCCGAAAAATTCAGAATCAGCTTGCGGCTCGATGCAAGAACTTGTTTCAAGTAATCACGCAGGTGGAAAGACTCTTCTCCGAACACAATTCGTCCCTGACAATTAACAACGGTGACTCCGTCGACTTCTCGAGAGTCGAGCTTGAGGGTCATGCGGCTTCTCCCAATGCCCGTGAAATGGGTTCGAGAAGCCTAACGCCCAAGGCGGTATGAATGCAAGTGAACGAGTTCAAGGGTTTAACAGAAACGCGAGCGTGGCAAGCACACCTAAGGGAATTCCCAAGCTTGTATAGAGTGGCATTGCCCAGCCTTGCTGCACGATATTCGGCGGCAATGCGGCAAAAGCAACACAAAGCACGAATGCCGCCAACCACGGCCACAGCAACAGACCGGCAGCCACGAAAGTCACGGCCCGTGCCGCAGAACCTTTCTGGCGCAGCGCACTCCAGTGACGAACAATCAGAAGAGTGGCAGGCAGAAGCAGAACCTGATTGTATGGCGCAAATGTTGGGATGATGACAACCGTGGCGGCCAACACCAGTGCGAGGGTGATGGCAAAGGCGGCAGAATCTTCGTGCTCCATTCTTTTTTTCCAACAGACATAAACCACTACCAAAATTACAACGCCTGCGATAATCCTGCCGAGGCTCTGCGTGAGTAGCACGTCGAGCAGCGAGCGACTGCCCCCGGTGTAGTCGCCATAAGCCGCGACCGCTAGGCGGAAGCGTCCGATCCATCCGGGAAGTTCGTACTCGCCGGCAGCGAAAAGTATTCCAAGCGTTACGTAAAAACCCGCCAGGATGCGCCACCGTCGCGGCCAGCCAGTGAGCGCCCAGAGCGTAAGCCAACCAGCGAGGGGGAGAGTCAATTGCGGTTTGATGGAGGCAATCGCAAGAAATATGCCGGCGAGAACAAAATATCCGCTGGTCAGCAGCGCTGCGGCTGCAGCGATCAGAAAACTGACCAGCAAACTCAGCTGTTGCAGTTTGATTCCTTGCACCACTGCGAAACTGCCCAGGGTCAGTGCAAATAGAATGACCTGAACTTTTCGAGGAGGACGCCAACCGATCGCACGCAGCCAGAGCGGAACGGTCGCGGCAGTGAGCAACGCTAAAAGCCAGAAAAATCCAGCCTGCACAGCCGAAAACGGCAGATGGATTGTCGGCGAAAGCAGGAACACGACGTACACCGGATAGGCAAATCCCTGCTGATCTTTCGGATCGTTCGGGCGATTGGGATCGAGTTCACGCCCGTAATATCCGGCTTGGATCTCGCGCGTGACTTGGGCTCCGTAGGGATCGCGGTGGCGAAGCAGCAATTCACGTGCCCCGAGCCAACGGGGATAGAGGTCAGACAAATTTCCGCGGGGTCGATCGTGACGAGCCGCATCGGCTTGCTGGTAGGGGATGAGCACCCGCTGCACGTAACACCACATGCTCGCCGCCATCAACAATGCAGCGACAACGCCGATTGTGGAGCGATCACGCAAGGTCGGGATCTCGCGCTCCCGCGCGAGCAAGCCATGTTACAACTTATGCGGCTGAACTTGTGCGACTGAGAATTCTCATCTCGTCAGCGATTGGGACCGGAAGCGGCATTTTTTGTTGGTTCCTGCTGGCGCATTTCCATCAAGGCGCGGCGGATTTCGGATGGGCCATCGCGGCCGCCAGAGATCTGCTGGCGCATCGCGATCCGTACGCGACGCCGATGCAGTTATATCCACTGACCTCCGCCCTTTTCGGACTGCCTTTCGTATGGATGACGCCGGAGGTTGCCGGGGGAGTTTTCTACGGCATCAGTTCGGCGTTCATGGCTTTCGGACTATCGCGCCACGGCTATCATCGGCTGCTGGTTTTCATGGCCTATCCTTATTGGGCAGGATTTCTGGTGGCGCAATGGCCACCACTGATTCTAGCGAGCGCATTCTTCCCTCTGTTGCTCCCGGCAACGATGGCCAAGCCGCAACTCGGATTGCCGGTATTTCTCACGCACATGAGCAAGCGCGGAGTCGCAGCGTGTGTTTTGATCTTCCTTCTGAGCCTCGCTGTGGTTCCGAACTGGCCGTGGCTTTGGATTGGGCACTTTCACAACTATGCGCGGTTTATTCCGTTGTTGATTTTGCCCGGACCATTGCTCCTGCTTGCCCTTTTTCGTTACCGGGATCGTGATGTCCATCTGTTGTTGCTGATGTCGCTGATGCCGCAACGTTGGTTCTACGACATGCTGATTCTCTGGCTGATTCCAAAAACACGGCGCGAGATCGTTTGGACAACATTCATCAGTTGGGGAGCGGGGCTGTGGCGCTGGTATCACATCCCGCATACCTTTGACGAAGTCGGGCGCGTGGCAGTACTGACCATGTATTTGCCGATGCTAGCGGTCGTACTGATAAGGGGATGGAAGAAAGATCCGGCCGGGTCAGTCTTGACCGCGGACTAGTGGGGCTTCTGCAATTCCGTACATCCAGAACAGAAGAATAAATCCCATCAGGGCGTATTCCTTGTACTGCAGTGAGAGCAGCAGGTGGAGGGGAGACAGGAACAAGAGGGCAATTCCACATGCAATCACAACCGCCGATCGCTGATGAGGGCTCTGTTCCTTTAACAGATGGTTGGCTAGAAGGAAGATGGGAATCAGCAGCACGCTGAGGTCGTAGCTGACAACGTGATAGCTCACCAGCACGGTGGCTAGAAGCGCTAATGAGAAACTCAGATCGAACGAGGTCGACGAATTGGCCAAGCGGCAGCGCCACGCAGCGAAGACGAATATTGCAATCGAGAAAAGTAGAACGACTGCAGGGCCGTATCTCCAGTCGGGCAAGAAGACGTACATGAGTCCTCGCAAGTTCGGCATTCCGGCGGGCACGCGATCGGTGGCGGCCAGTACGTCTTCCCAATAGAAGACGTACCGCGGATACGCCCACAAGGCGCGAATTCCCGCAATCGCAATCGAACTCATCACGGCAAGAATCGAGACTGGCACGAAGCCATAAAGAATTTTCCATCTTTTTTGCAGGAGCAATAAAAGCACGAAGGGCAAAATCAGATGGAACTTGAAGAGACCGACTGCGAGAAACGCACCCGCCGCAGCATCCCGATCTTTTTTTAGAAATACATATGCGGCCGCGTAGAGGAATAGTAGAACAATGCCGTCTTGCCCTTCGAGCAGATTGAAAAATACCGGAAAGAATGCGATGGCCAGCAGCCACAGAGCTGGACCACGCGCCCGCAACTCAGCGAGATGCGGTGACATCAACCACAACACAAGCCCCACCAGAATCAGATTAAAGACATTCCACAGGGCATAGGCCGTCAGGTAGGAGAAAGAACTGAATGGAGCGAAGAACAGCGTCTCGAATGGCGGGTGAGTCCAGGGTAACGGACCACGAAATAACGGGACGTTGGTAGCGAACTGTTGCTGGACCTGGAAACGCGCGCCTGCGTCGTACAACTGATGTCCCAGGCCTTGGCGCACAACCGCTCCCGCGCAATAGTAAATCGCGAAGTCTGGCAGACCCGCGGCGATGAGGCGGCGAGTGTTCCAGCAAACGGTGGCATACATCGCCAGCACGCCCAGCAGATAAACAACCACGAGAGATTTCCATCGCGGGGGTTTCATGCAGCTTTCAAGCGGGCTCCTCCGCCGTCATTCGACAACTCACGCGAGAGGCCGTAGAACCAAAGCAGAAGAATGGGTGCAACCAGGCTGAATTCGCCGTAACGAAACCAGAGCAGCATGAGCAGAGGACTGAGAAATAGCGACACCATCGGCGCTAACATGGCAATTCTGTACCCGGCC
>Ga0210405_10002979_pt1 | contig 16973 bp, 10 predicted proteins | sample IncBWH11MmetaG_FD_155492 | JGI IMG/M metagenome (GOLD analysis project Ga0210405, IMG submission 155492) | Forest soil microbial communities from Barre Woods Harvard Forest LTER site, Petersham, Massachusetts, United States - Inc-BW-H-11-M | ecosystem: Environmental > Terrestrial > Soil >... | reverse complement strand
AAGGAGAAACCGACCCGTAGATCGGTATGCGCTTCGCAAAAAACGCGGCACACCTGCACGCGCTCGTTTTCCGCAGCCGCCTTGATGTCGAGGTCGCGCGCGCCTTCGTACTCTTGCGTGGTCACCCGCACTCGAGGCACGAAAGCCTGCAACTGTGTGGGCCGGCCATAGCAGACATATCCCTCGCCGTTGGTATTTTTCGGGATGACAATGGTCACCTGCGAATCGTTCTGCGTCGTCACGATGGCGCCGTGCCCGGTGAATTCTTGCAATGGTGTGTTCCGAGGAAAGTCGGTCTGGACGGTGATGGTCCTGCTTGTGCCGGTATCTTTGTTGAGTCCGACCAGAAGGTGGCCGCCTCCCATGCGCTCAAAAGCAAAAACGCCGCCGTCCTTCCAGCGCTGCTCGGTCGCGCCTTGCGCTAAATGTTCGTGAATTTGGATGAGCGGGTCGATGAGGTCTCGCAGCCCGAAGCAGTTAGGATCCTTGCTGTAGTCGCGATAAAAAACGGCGGGATAACCTTCGGAGGTCAGGGTATAGGCATAGGCGAGCATCTTGTTCCTCACGATAGGGCCGCCGACGCCGCCACGATCGGTATCGTGATTTTCTACGAACGTCACCGCTCCCTGAGGATCAATGCCTGCAAGTCCGGCATGATCGAGAGACGACATATCGAAACTGTCCGGACTGTTGCACATATTTTTCAGCGCAAAATGCAGGGGGAAATCGAGGGCTGCGGAGCGATGTCCGACGGCGTCGGCCCAGTCTTCGATCAGTGGAATGTTGCCGTCGGCGAACTCCGCGACAGCGAATTTGTTTGCCATCGCACCGTGGCCGAGGAGCCGTTGCACAAAAATGGTGGAAACGCCCTTGGCGTTATCTAGCCGATAGCCCTGTAAATCCAGAGCGCGCGTCAGCCAATCGGCTGCGTCCAGTAATCCATTGCTGCAATGGTCTTTGGGCACGCCATTGATAGGTGCGAGATCGCGGCCAAACTGAAATTGATCGCTGAACACACCGGGGTCTTCCGGAACGTGCGGGTGAAAATCGCCTGGACCTTTTGCAAACCGGCCGCCTCCCAAAGTTCCAAACGCATCAAGGTATTTGAAATTGAAGTTACCGTCGTCCCCATCGCGCTGATTTTCGACGAGATCAACATATACATCAATGCCATTGGCACGCATCATTGCGGCGCAACGATGCAACTGTTCGCGGGTTCCGTATCGAGTGGGAATCGTGCCTTTCTGATTCTTGGAACCGAGATCGTAATCATCGAACATATCGTAACCGCTGGAGAAGGAACCCGAAGCGCCTTTCAACGGGGGAGGCAACCAGATAGCCGTGAAGCCCGATTTAGCGAAGGCCTGAGCCTGCGAAGCGAGGTGATCCCACCAAAACGGGATGGAAGCATCACCGTCCAAGGGCGAAGGAACCCCGGCGATGCGGCCCGGTGCGAAATAGAAGCCCTGCAGTAACACGCCCATCAATGGTTCCTATCGTAGGGTTAGGCCGTTGCTCAAGCTTTCTCTCGAAAGAAAGGATTTCTCTCGCGGCTAGAGCTTGGTGTTCAAGAACTCATTTTCCGAGTGCGTAATTCACGAAATCCTTGAGCGTGTAGGGAGTGACCTTCGGTTGCCATGTGGGTTCGAGGCTGAGTAGCGAATGGTTGTCCGCAAAGATCAGGCCTAAGAAGACTTCCGCCACGATTCGTCCGCCAACCGGACCAAGCCGAGGAGTTGTAATCGAAACGTTCCCTTGGACCGGGATTGTGATATTTTCTTGGTGCTTCATGGCTTCCGCAAGCATGTACGTCCAGAGCGGACAGTTTTGCTTAAACACAGGACCGAGCGTGGCGATGCTAAAGGGTTCTTCACCCTTATCCGGCTTGTCCACGCCCTTGCCAATAAGGATGTCCTTATCGTCCATGGGTGTCACACCCATCGCATGGGCAATATGTTGTCCTGATGGGAGCCCTAAACGCAACCCCCGCTCAAGATTGCGCTGTGCCAGGGAAGAGGGATTGGCTGCAACCACGGCCGGAAGTCGAGAGAGCGGATTCACGACAGACGTATCGATTCGATAGGCAAACTGGAGTCGCTTTTTGTCGTCGGCATCCGATCGCTTGTCAATGTCTATAAATCGGCCCCAATCAATCGCCCTGTCGGAGACTACCGTGCGGAAGCCTGTGAGGTCGTCCTTAAACCCGGCTTTTATCGAATCCGGAGTGGAAAAAATCGGGAGGAGATTGCCATCGTTGAGTCGGTAGCCGGGACGGATCATCGAGTGCCCAAGACGATAGCACGCCACAGAGAACTCTACGGGTATGAAGGGCCCGTTCTTCCAATGAAAGAACTTCAATTTTTTCTGATCATACTTACCATTGGCCTTCAGGGCATCGAGGACATCGGCTTGAATAATCCGGGCGAGAAAATCGTTCAGAACGACGTACTGGTAGTGGAAACGGACAAGTTTTTGGATCTGCTCGAACGTAAGAGTGGAGTTCTCTTTTACCGTGCGATTGTGAAATCGATGGAACAGACCTTGCAATTGCGACACAATCGTATTCTCGTCGTTGCGTGGATCGCCGATCAGCGCGCGAGCAGGACTCGTTGAGTTGCGCGGCAAGTCGGTGGATGGAAAGTCACTGCCGGTGAGCGTTGTCCCCAACAGGAACGACTTCCCATCGGTGTCGTACATGTAGGGTTGGTCGTCCGGGCCTCGTCCGTAAATATTGTCGAGATCGAAAGCCGGAGTTCGGAAATCAGTCAACGCATCGGGATCATCTTGCATTTGCAAGCTACTCGCGGGATCGAACGTAAGGTCGTGGTCAATAAACTGACCGAGGTAGGTGTAAAGAGCGGGAATACCGCTCTCTTCTGGATCCTTACCATCCGTCGGCGGATCAAACGTCGCCGACATCTTTTCTCCGAGGGTTTTCAGGTTCTGTAAATTGTCATCATCGTTCTTTCCAAAAGTTGCGGGTGGAAGCGAGCGGAATAGTCGACCGAAGCGGCCTTGGAATAAAGGGGAGCGCCCCGTGCCCATCAATCCGCGGATCGGCGTGCTATGTTTTTGAGCCATCAGTAGACCTCCTGGTCGGAACCTCGATATGGAACGGCGACAAAGGGGTTGCAGCTAAGCAGGCCGACCAAGAGTTTGCAGTCCCAAAACGTTGGAGTTTGAGGAAAAAGAGGTTGGGGGGACACGACGAAGTACATTGCGAAACCTGCCGCCACCTTGCGAATTGGGTCCGAGTCTATTCCTTGCTCGAATATTGTCAAGTGAAAAGGGCATTATTTATGAATCTTAAAAGTAGCTGAGGCGTGTGAGAAAGGTCGCTCAGACTGGCGAGAGCTGGTTCGCCGCCCTGGGAGTAGGCCGAGATACTATCTAAAATAGATCTCTAATTCCAATAAAAATACTATATATATCTATTACCATCCATTTAGTGAGGTACGTTCGAGTTGATTCGAATCCAGTTTTCGAGGTACCCGCATGAAAAGAAACAATGAATGCGTGGTGATTGGCGCCGGGCTAGCCGGCTTGGCCGCCGCCTACCATCTGACCAACAAATATTGCAAAGTGACGGTTCTCGAGGCGCGTGATCGTTTAGGCGGACGGGTCTTGACCCATCATTTTTGTGAAGCCCCAGAACTGAATTGCGAATTAGGCGGGGAATGGATCGGCAAGAACCACGAGGCAATGCGTAATCTTTGCGAAGTACTGCACCTTGGACTGCAAAAGCACCAATACGCGAATTCGTTCTGGGACCAGTTTACCCCCGCAAAGCTGATCCCGCCCGGCCAGTGGTGCATGTCAGCGGAGGCACTTGCTATTTGGCGAAAGTTCCAGACGGACTTCAAGGAGTTTGGCATCAAACGCCTCAAGAGAATGGACCAGATCGACTGGTGGACGCAGCTCAAGGAATTGGGTTTTTCGCGGGAGGATTTGCTTCGCCGCGACATGATGGACAGTACAGATTTTGGTGAAACCATCCGTATGAATTCTGCTTACACCGCTGCCACGGAATACCTAAGCACCAAGAAAGAGAAGGTGGATGATAGCGACGAGATGGACTTCAAGGTCCGTGGCGGGAACTCGCGCCTCATAAATGCGCTAGCCCGAAAAATCGGACTCAAGAACATCAGAACCGAGCAGGTGGTCGTCGGAATTCGCCAGATTAACAGGCGGGTTGAGGTCCAGGTGGAAGGCTCCAGCACCGCAATCAGTGCGGACTATTGCGTCTGTGCGATTCCGGCGCATTGCATGATCGATATCGATTGGGGGAGGAAACCTCCTAAGGAACACTTAGAAGCCGCAGCACAATTGCAGTACGCCCGTATCACGAAGACAGCGGTCTTGTGTTCACGTCGATTTTGGCAGGAGCCTCGCACAGGTGGCTATTCGGTTTGCACGAACCTCGCCTCCGATTTTTCTTTCGACAGTACCTTTGGCCAGGAGGGTACAAAGGGCGTTCTTTGCAGCTACGCCGTAGGTGACAAAGCGGTCGACATCGCTTCGTCTCCACAAGACGAGCTGAAGTACTGGATTGTCGAGGATGTTGCCAACGCAAACGGCTTGAACTGGAATGCGGAGGATAGTAAGAAAACCGCGCTGGCGCTTCAGCAGCAGGCTTGGCATGCAGACCCCTTCACTCGGGGTGCCTACGCTTTCTATCGCCCCGGACAATGGTTCACCGTAAGGACCGCGCTGCAGAAGCGCTTTGGCCGGGTGTTCTTCGCCGGGGAGCACATCGCCGACTGGCAGGGTTTCATGGAAGGAGCAGTGCAAACCGGCTACGATGCCGCCAAGGCGATCTTGGGGGCTTGAGAGCCTGCCGATCATACTTCACTTGAAAGACCTTATAGCCGACAACTACTATTCTGGGCCGCTACGGAATCACTGTGATGCTTGTGACCGGATGAATCTCATTCCACTGCGCATGAAAAGTATCCTGTACGTATCTTCCGACGATGCGGACATGGGACCCAACTGGGGGCAGCGTGACATGATCCGTGTAGCCTTGGCACGCCGATTGGGCATCGGGTTGGGTCACAGGGAATCTACACACGATCTCGAACACTAGGTTTCCGCCTTCGTCACTGATGTTGCCAGCGTTCAGGAGGTTCTGAAATTCTGCGTCCACTTTGAGCCATCCGTGCGTGTCTCCGTCTTTTTCGTGACGGACTCCATCTGGTTCTTTCTTGGTTTGGGTCGCCGTCGCATCCACGATTGTTCCTGTCACAGAAATGCAATCTTGTTTCACAATAAGGCGTCGTGGGTGATAGACGTGGGCGGCAATGTTCGCATCGCATTCATTTGTCACCGTTGCGGGAATCGAGATTGTCGGTGCACTTGTGGGTGAAACGCTCACATATTTAGCGAAGATCCAACCAACTCGATCGTCCTCTGTCCTGACGTGATAAAACCCGCTGTCCGGACTCGCGTCCAACAGAACTAACCTGGTTGACGTAGGCAAATGCTCTAAGATAGGGCTCGAGGTCGAGGGATCGCGGCGCAGATTTACGGTCCGATTAGTTGTGGCCTCCTGAGCCCGAACTGAGGATGGGCATATGACTGTAAGCAACACAAGCAGGGCACGCCTAAGCGGGATTCTCATTTGTCCTCACTATCTTGCAGATCGTGGTCGTGACATCGGCAGTTCCGGGTACGTAGCTTCTCTGTATCAGCGTGCGAAGGCTGTTCTGGGTCTCAAATAGCGTCCAATTAAATATCCGCGTAACACTAGTGAGTCCAGGTTGTAGATCGTTTCAAACGGAGCATGAATACGCTGGATCAAGCCCTGGCCAGGGCACAGCCAGAATTGTGCCGGTGAGAACGCCGCCAAGAACCCACCTTGCAACGCATTTGCCTGTGTAAGACCGCGTTACCGAGACGCCGATCCCCGATGCTAATCCTGAACCGATCTGCGGTCATTACCTCCATAAGACTCATTCTTCAGGCGACTTTGAGCCACCGTTTTTAAACAGCGATAATCAGGACTGCATGGCCTCTTGCATGCGTGCCTGCACTTTGCAGCTGCATTTTCAGTGGAAAGATCAAGAATTGGGCCCCGAGTTACAGCGTTTTGAGATACTCGATGATTTCCATTCGTTCTTCGTCGGAGAGCTTGCGGCCTATTCTGCCCCTACCTAGCGGGCCGTCGTTGAATTCGTGGCCGGCGTTAGAGTTGCCGCGCAATTTGGTATTGAACTCCGTTGCTCCTTCGAGTTGGTCAGTGTTGAGGCCGAGGTGATTGGGGTCGTATTGCTTGCTGCCAAGATAGAAAACCTTGGGGCGCTCGGAAACGGGAGACAGTAGCTCATAGATATTGGGGACGGAACCGTTGTGAAAATAAGGAGGCGTCGCCCAAATGCCGTTGTGCGGCCGCGCCTTGTAAGCCAGGGGGGCCCGAAGCACGTTGATGCGGTGCCCATTCCACTCGTCCTGCTCCTGGGGTGAGAGTTTCAAATTGGCGTAGGCCTGTTCGATGACCTTCTGGGAAATGAACTCCAAACCGTCTTTCGCTGATACGGTTCCCAAGCCCAACGGACCTGAGTCAGCGGTGCGGGTCGCGAAATTCTGCGCTTCGTTCGGATCGGTTCCGATCTCGGTCAGCGGGACCATGGTCACCTGAAGGAATCGGTGATTGGGATCGTTCGTAACGGCGGTCCAGCGGTCGTTCATCTGGCCTTCGTCCGACAGCATCGGCGCTTGGTGGCAGCCGACGCACAATTCTTTGTAGAGTACCCCTCCCTTTGCGGACTTATCGGTGTCGATCTTTCCGAGGACATCTTCCGGCCATTTTGGCGATTGCACGCCGTCGCCGAGTTTATCGCCGCCAATCAATTTTTCGATTTCGTGGAGATTGTCCACGTGGATGGCATTTTGATACTGCTTCCCGGGATACCCGAGCAGGTTGATGCGCGAACGGACGCCGAGCGCCTCGCCGACATTTCGTCCCATGGGCTGCTGAATGGAGCCGTTGTATTGCACCCAGTCCATCCACGATGCGTCCCAAATCGGCGGGAAGTTCACCGGGCCGTACCCTTTGACGTAGTTCCTCTGGTTGTTTAGCTCCGTTCCAAAAACGAAATTGCCGATTCGAGCGAGCGCGTCAGTGCGGCCGTAACCCTCCGGTGTGGGAAAGAGCAGGAAGTTGGCCTTGAACTCCGTCGAACCGGTATCGAGATAATATTTGAGCGCCTTACGCAAGAGAACTACATCGGAGTGCGGCGGATTCGGTCCGAGCACTCTATGGGCAAACCTGCGGAAACGCCATGGATTATGATAGGTAAGGAAGACCGCTCCGCTGAGCGAGTAGTTGAATTTCAGTAGATCGAGCATGGATGGTCCCGCGTCGATCCGGATCGCCTTACCACCATAGAACAGTTCGCCGGTATGACAGGCCGCACAGGTAAGACCGAGTGCAACCCTTTTCTGTCCAGTGGACGGATCAACGAAGTCAGCGTCGCGAGTGAAACCAACCGGCAGGGCGTCCGGATTTTGGTTGCTGGCACCATCGGGGATAAAACCAAAACCTTCGAGGTAGGAGTCATCTCTGAATAGCGGATCTTTCGCAATGCCCGGTTGCTCGAGCGCGAGAAACCATGCGTACGGTATCAGCTCATTGCCCTGTGGCATGTGGTAGAAGCGCGTACGCTGATCTTCCGTCCAGTGCTGGGGAGGCCAATAAACGTCTTTGGGCCTTTCGATCTTCAGCGGCTTTAATGTGTTGCGCATCATGTAAACCGCATGCCCGTAGGAATTCGGTATGGCGATGAACGCCGCCGAGACGATCAGAACAAACAGCGCGAGAAACACGAGCGTCATGATGAAGGCGGGCCGCCTGTGCAGTGGTGGCTTCGGGACGGGTTTTATCGGCTGACCGTGGAGCGGACGCGAATCGAGTTCGCAGGTATTTTCCGGGACGGTGACGAATTGCTGCGGGAGATTCTTGGGCTTGTAGCCAGGCACGTCGCGAACGCGGTCGAAAACGCTTTGATGAATGTGTGCGCCGGCTGGAATTTTGCGGGAGCGTCCGAGGTTGACGGTAATTCCGCGCTTCCATTCCTGCGACGACTGCCCGGCAACGTTCACGGGATAGGAAAGGCTCTTCGGCCAGAGCTCACCGAGCCACCACAAGCCGTGGAGCGATTTATGGAGCTGGCATTTAAGATCGGGCGGGACATAAGGAGGGAGAGCACCCAGGACGTCGTTCACTTTCTCCGGGTCAAGCATCAAGCCCGCGGATTCCGCTTCGCACAACATCCAGCGTAGCGCGATTTTCGAGAGGCCGCTTTCAGCCTCGGGGTAACTGCCGCCGACATCGGAGTGAACGCCCGCGAACCACACCTGCTTCAAATCCTGCGCCGGAGACGTGGGCTCATGCATCAGGTTCTGGCGGAAAAACGCGCGTCGCTCGTCGATTGATACGGCGTGACGCAAATGGCGGATGCCGGGTAGGGCCTCCGTGAAGGGCAGATGGCCGCCCTTGGTATGAATGGGATCAAGAATCCAGCCGACCGAGCTGACGGTGTCCCACAATCCGAGGAAGTGCGGGATGCAGGGATAGGAAGTGCTGAAAGTGTTTCTGAAACCCGCGGCAATTTCGAATTTGCAGGGGTCGTTACTTTTGTAAAGGCGGAGAGCGTATGGAATCAGCGCTTCGTTGCCCGGGGTGAGCAAGCCGCACATCCGAATCAATCCGCAGAGGGCGCGGGCGGTGAAGGAACCTCGACTGAAACCGAAGATGAAGACATTGTCGGTGGGTTGAAACTCCGCCATCAGGAACGAATAGACGTCAGCGATGTTGTCGGAAAACCCGTAGCCGAAGGCGAGGCCCCGGACTTTTGTCCACCACTTGCCAACTACACTGAGGGCATTTCGGGCGCCCATGGTGCCGACGCCGGGGTGATAGTAAGCGATTTGCTTGTCATGGACGGAAAGAGTCCAGTAGAGCTTTACGACGTTGGAATTTGCGGAGCCGTACTGATTGCCGGTGCCGTCGCAGCAGATGACTATGTTGCGCGACGCGAGCGGTTCGACTCCCGGGCGCGCGGGATCGGGTCCGCTAGTTGCTGTGACGGGTTGTTCTGGAGGGGTCAAGGGAACTTAGATTACACCATTAGTTAAGTCACTACGTAAAGCGAAAATACAAACTAGAGCGGAAAACGTCCCAACGGTTTCAATCGCCTCTAATGAAGTGCTGGCGGTCAGTGATTGTGCGATTTTAAACATTTAGAAGCTGCTACATAAACCAGATGCATATCGCCGCCGGCATTAGTGTTGCCTGCGGCGTCGAATGGTAGTAGTCTCCAGTTAAATTAACAATATACTTAACAGCTTTACTTATTTACAGGCCGAGCTACATCAAATAGCGCATCACTAGCAAGAGGAGAGCGATATGAACAGTTCTCGGAGGTCGCCGTTCGAGTATCTGCGATTAGGGCTAATCGGGATTCTGGTCGGCAGCACTGTGTGTATCGCCGGGTGTGGGCACCGGCACGTTGACGCCTCCCAAGTTGTGGCGCCGGGACAGACGCAGGCAATCGCTCCGCTTTCGGCTGATGACGTCTCTTTGTTGTTTCCGGCGCCGACACGCGCCGAAGACTTCGCCAACTTGATCGCGGTGCAAGATCTCGCGGCGCCTGACCCGCAAGACCCGACGAAACGCGACCCGGTCTGGTCTGATGCAGTGTTTCAGCAATTTATCACAATCGCGAATAGCTCCAGTTCGCAGGTCGCGGGCACACAGGTTGGTATTGGGCTCCCAGCGGAGGCGAAATCGATTCGCGCCTGGTTCATCGCCGGCATCCGTATCGATGCAGGGGCGCCAGGACTATCGAACGACATTATTGGCCAATTCGGGCAATCGCCAGAGATTCGGCTCATCATCCAACCTGTGACTCGGAACGCAGATGGAACACCGAAAGTGGATGACATTGCGGGACACCTTATTTTCGATTTCCTGATTGGCGCCGACGCTCCCGCACATGCGGACTGTTTGCTGCGGCCAAAGCCTGACCTCGACAAGCTGCATGCAATTGTTGCGGATCTAGCGGCATTGAGGACGAAGCTCAGCAATGGCCAGCTGGGAGCCGACAAGGTCAGCACCGCCGGTCTGCCGTTGGGCGTGCACCCGGGACTTACCCATGCAACCACTGCGAGCAATTTCCGCCAGGAGATAAAGACATTTCTCGAGCGGTATATTTCCGCTCAGCGTCTGGACGCCATGGCAATTGCTGGACTTCCCTCGGGGCAACCCGAGCCCTGGATATTCTTGTCGATGCGGAACGTTTCCGGGACCGTCCTTGGGGTGCATGGGCCTGCTCTCGATGGCATCCAGTTCGCGCAGATGCTCGAGCGAGGCGGACCAGGGTTTGAAGTCATTCCCGCGCCGCACACCAACAATCTAAATCCGATAACTTGTAGTAACGCGGCAGTATCGGCCACCAGTATTCCGATCCCGAAACGGCTGGGCGACGCTACCGCTGACGTTTTCGCTAGTCCAGTACCCCCACCGGACAAGGCGAAGGAAATTCTTGATGTGATCGCAGATCCTACTAAAAGTCACTTTTTTAATACGGATTGCGTGAGCTGTCATACCGAGACTCAACGTACCATCACTGTTTTAAAACCTGCGAACATTCCGGGCATCGATCTGGCTGCCTTGCCAAAAAGCTCCTGGAACGTTCGCAATTTCGGCTGGTCGCCTGCAGGTGGGTTGCAGGCCACCGTAACGCGGCGCACGGCCGACGAAACCGCTGCGGTGCTAATGTTTATCAATTCGCGGGTGCTTCCACGCAAGCAGGACTGAAGCCTTGCGCGTCTTTGGGGGAATTATGCAGCTCGTGAAAGAGCAGACCATGCTCGCTTACCGGCGTTCATTGCTACTCGTGACGCCTGGGGGCGCAATAAGGCGTGGCCTAGGAAATAGAAAGGAGCGAAAGATTCTCCGAGTTGATCGCTGGGCTTCAAAGAGCGAGGACGGCAGGACAGTACAGCAGAATTCCGTAATTTTGATCTGTTCTGTAGATTCCGTTTCAAGTCGACATAATCTGCTGATAAGGGTGATCCAACCCCAACCGTTTCTGCCAATGAGCATGGAGACTCCCCGACCTTTTGGGAAGTTCATGCCGGATGCTAATCTGGAATTGCTCTACAGTAGTTGGGTTCTAGGTGATTCAACCTCTAACGGTGACGCAACCGCTTTTAGCCAACAGGGATGAGGCCTCGAGAATCCCCATTATTCTCCTCCCTGTCGACTAGCCCGCTTTAGACAGTAGGCTGTGTTGCTTTGCCGAAAAAGAAGGTGAGCACACCTGCGACCAAAAATGAGCCTGCTGAGGATATGGAATCAAGATAGTTACTGAGACCTACGACAGAATCCTGTTGTGCCAAACTGAACGAAAGAGAACGCTCGACAAGAAGAACATTCCATAGCGTTGCAAGTATTAGTGCTGTCCAAGCGAGTGCCGCGGGGGGGTCTGATAATGACACTTTGGGTTGAGCAAATATTCCTCCCAGAACTACCCCAAACTGCACCGAGTAGATTCCGAGAAGCTTGAGGACTAGCGGCAGCAATTCTTCCGGCCACATTCTGTTGCGAACTAATAAAAAGGCGGACAGCTGCAAAACTAGAGATCCAAGGAATATAGCCAACAAACCGAATCGCGCCTGATTCATGCTCATTGCCCCGCTCCCGAACCATTCATTTCTGAAACCAAGTCTCGGACAAAGCTACTCGCGGCCTGAATAATTTTCGAGTCCTTCGTTTGACGATAGTCGTCGGAATGTGTTCGACCTTCCATCGCGCGAAACGTCATTTTAAATGAATATTTTCCGCTGTTCGTTATACACGGATACGAAAGTAGTAGTGCGATTTGGGCGGTCGTACCTGGAGGTAGGTTCTTGACTTCTAATGGGGCAAAGGTCGTTGTCATATTGATTGACCCGTTGACGCAGTCTGAGTCCTGCGCAAGACGAAAATACTTGTTTAGCACTATCTGAGCCCGTTCCTGCAATGTTGCCGACGAGACCCAATCGAATCTCAGCGCTTCTTTAGGAAAGTCTTTGATGTCGGGAGTCGGCAAAAGTGGCGGCGTCGCCGCCACTATGACGGTCTCTTGAAGGGGCACTCTTACCAGTACTTCACCATCGAGGCGGTCTCGGAACTCAAGTTGAGAGTCCGAGGTGAGGTATCGAAATTTGCCTTTCGCTGGTACGGTGCCAATGCCCTTGATATAAACCCATTGACGCTGCGGGAAGTTATATTCGTAAGAAATCAGATAACCCTGCTTATCTTTTGTAAGCAAAACTTTTACAACATTTTTTAATTTGACGTCGATTCCTACCCCCTGGGAGAGGGCACGCGTAACTCCCTCTTGCTCAAAAGCAATTAGAACGATCGCCAGCCCGAAGAAGATCACCGATAGGGTCGCAAATTTTATGATGAGCTGCGACTTGCCACGTAGCCTTGGTCTGTACGCCCCACGAAGTTTAGTTTGCATAGTTGATTCCGAGGCGCCTTCTTAGTTGGCAGCAATTTTAAAGTCAAGTCCAAGAGAGCTGACAAGTGGAACTTGACCGAAGTGCATTACCTTTTTCGAGTTCTCAGGCAGACGCTTCTGTAAATACTCAATGATTGTCCTTATCGTCAAATTTCCAGGCTCATGCAAGATATCCAATAGCGTAGCCGCCAGAGCGCTTTGGCCTTCTTTCAAACCCGCGGCATGCGACAACGGAAGGGTCGCAGCAATTATGTGTACTCCGACTGCATGTTCGTGCGGACTGACGGGATTTCCTTCAAGCTTTGCTCGCCGTATTTCAACTTCGGCCTTGACTTCGCTAATCTTGGCAAGTGCCTCAACTGCTCCTCCAGACTGGCAAGCATCAATAATCAATACAACCCTACGGGCTGGCATGTTGCGTAAAGCTTCTGCCAACATGGCTGTGTCAACTCCCGTCTCCCGGATGTGGTCCTTCCTGCCATCAACCGGCGCAAAATAAAACATCTCTTGTCCTTGGGTCACAGTTCCATGACCCGCTAGATACACCAGTGCAACATCGTTCTCAGTCATTGCGGCTGCCATCTCCGATAATTCTTGCCGAATCAATTGCTTCGTCGCCTGCGCGTCATATAGCCCAGGCCAAACGCGCACGTGCGCGTACGCTTTTGTCGCAGGACCGTCAATGGCTGAAAAGAAATCCTGAACCGCCTTGGCGCTTCTTGTTGCATAAGGCAGTGGATCAAATTTCGATTCGGAAGGATAGCCTGTCACTCCGACAGTGAAGATGTTCAACGTCGAGCTCGCGGTATCCGACGGTCTGCCGTCCGATGGCGTCGTGAAAACTACCGGCCGCCACTTTGCTAATCTTGCGACGACGTCACTGACATTGCCCTCAATGGAGAGCTGCTTTTGATATTTACAATTTCGATCGGATGGAACTACTCGGAAACCGTTGGCTTTTTCAGCAGGAACGTCCTCTGCAGAAGAGTCCTCTTCGTCAATACCCGCCGGAACCTGAACTGCAACGCCGGGCACCTGCGCGAAACACACAGTCGCCGCAGTACCTTGAGTCTCGATATGTGCTAGGTTCTGAGCCAGCATCGCGCGCAGACTGGGAACTTGCAACACAGTTTCGATGTCTACAGGAGCTCCTGGCGCCGTGTTAGACATAATTTGCGCCAATATTCCCGGTTTGTAAAAATCCGAAAAGAAAGCATCCAAGGGTAAGACTTCGTTTGTGTTACGCAGCCGCCACGCCACGTACCGCATCGCATCGGCTGTGCCATCGAATAGACCATCTGGCGTAACGACTAGCCAATCTGGCCCCGACCCGAGATTCACTAAGGTCGCAAGTAGATCGCCGGAGTAGGCGTTCCACAAACGCACACCGTCCCGATCGGCTGAAATTAGCAATAATCGATTGGTCGAGGATCCCTTGGGGGTTACAAAAAAAATTGCGAAAGCAGGACTGTCATGGGACGGAATCGTCTTAATCAATTTCCCGGTTGAGATATTTGAGATCCTAATAGTTCCATCGCCGTATGCTAATGCTATTAGTTCACCGTGAGGATCAAACGCCAACGAGTTAACGAACCCAAAGCTCCCAAATGTGATTTGTTTTCTTTTTCCGGTCGCCAGGTCCCAAATTCCAACATTGCCATCCATTCCTAGTGCAACGATGGCATCCTGACTCGGTGCGAACACAGCAATAGAAAGGTTAGTTCGGCCCGTATCAATGGTGCGGAGCTGTCTTCCCGATTCGACATCCCACACCGTTATAAGATTTGAGCTTGCGCTCACCAATCGTTTGCTATTGTCACTGAAACTGACGGTGCGTAAGAGCAGCCCGCGCTCTTCACCGCCAAGAACACGCTTGAGTTTGCGGGTCGCCGTCTCATAAAGCCGAACGCCGAATTCCTTATTTCCGGTACTTGCCAACCAGTTCCCGTCAGCGCTAAACGCGACCGCCATATTTCCTAAGTCGTCCCCATGCTGTTTGACAAAATTCTTCGCGTTAGACATTAGATTCCAAAACCTCAGCGTAGTGCTTGAGGCACCAATCGTCCCGCTCGAATCTTCCGATACGAGGTGCTCTTCATCAGGACTAAATGCTAGAGCGTTGACCCACTGACCGCTGTCGAAACTCTGGATTGAGCTACCTTCACTAATGTCCCACAAATGAATTCGATTGCTTCCGGTTGCAAGCTTAGCGCCGCTGGAGCTTAATGCCATCGAAGTCAGCCCCGGCTGTGATGAAAGCTTGACTATATTGGACGTGTCTGAAAGAGAGGCGATTTGGATCCTTCCTTGACTGTCGGCCCATGCAAGTTGTTTCCCGTTTGGACTGAAGCTGATACCCTTGAACGCTACGCCAATTTTGTCTTTAATTTCACGGACTTGACTCCAAGTCTTTGTTTCAAAGATTTTTACAGTGCCGATCACATCATTGGCGGTTAACCAGGATGCTAAACTGGGGTCGAGCATGAAGCCGTCGGACAATGCGAGTAAGCGTCCGTCTGGACTGAACGACAGCGCATCAAGTAAAAAGGATCTTTTGGTATCAGGTAAATCCTGCGAGCCAATGGACGAACGCTCCAATACCCGAAATTGTTTTCCGGTTTCCAAATTCCAAAAGCGCATGGTGCCGTTCCCCTCTCCGGAAACCAGAGTTCGACCATCCAAGCTGAAGGCAACAGCAGATACAGACTCAGCATGTGGAAAGGTCCGGACGGCTCGGCCCCTAGATAGGTCCCAAATCCGTACTGTCTTGTCTAGACCTGCCGATGCCAACAGCCGACCATCCCGGCTAAAACTTACATTCGCGATAGGTCCCGTGTGACCTCTGAACGTCTGAATCTCCTGACCGGACGTTACATTCCATACTCCAATAGTCTTGTCCTGGCTTCCCGTTGCCAGTAGGCGTCCTGTCGGACTAAATGCAACTGTTAGAACACTCTGATCGTGTCCTGAAAGCGTTCTGAGCCGATGCCCAGTCGAGACTCGCCACAGATCAACTGTCGCGTCAGCATTGGCTGATGCCAATAGAAGCCCGTCGGGACTAAAGCAGATCGACATCACTGCGCCCCCGTGTCCAACAAGCTGACGTATCTCGCGACCCGTCTCAAAATCCCACAAAACTATGGCGCCGTCCGCCCCTGCCGACGCTATCAATGACCCGACACGATTGAACTGAACGTCATTGATGGTTGTGCTGGCGTGTCCGCTCTGCACCACGAAATCGGGAGCAAGTGAACCTGCGACTAGACTGATGCGAGATACGGCACTCCGAGTGCCCGAATCCCCAACGGCGAACGAGCTAAACTCATTTGGGCCGCTGTTTAAGCTAACCTTCTCTTCAATATCCGCAGTACCTTCAGAGTTAATGTGTAAGTCTTTACACCAAGCACGAATCGGCTGGCCGTTCTGTAGCAGCCACAACTCGCTGACCTGTTCCGCATTACTGTCGCCCTGCTCTGTCATTCGTTTGGAAACGGAAACATGAATCTTAAGGAGTAAATCGCGGGATCGTGCCGTCTTTTCATCAAAATCTGATGGCAAGGATAAGACTACAGTAGGAGGCTCTGGGGCATCTTTGGGCGATTTGCTTTGGGACCACGTCGGCAAAGCGTTTATTGCTGTCCAAAGCGCGCGTCGGTCGCGAAATGCGTAGATATCTTGTCTCAGCAAATCCTCGATAGCTGTTGGAACAATTTGCGCTTCGCCGCCCTCCGATCCACTAAAAAATTGGTCTTCGGTGACAATGATCCAGTCCTTTGCATTATCAAATGAAACTAAGAGAGCTAACTGCATTCCCGTCATAGCATCCCAGATCCGAATCGCCCCGTCATTTCCAGCCGTTGCAAGCCAGGTTCGAGTCGGAGCGAACGCAATACTTCTAACTTCGTCTGTATGCCCTGTGAGGCTCCGCAGTTGATATCCACTGGCCGTATTCCAGATTCCAATCGAATTGTCGGCGTTCCCGTATGGATTAGGGGAGCCGCCGGCCAGTTTGTGCATTTCGGCACACGGCACATTCGAAAAGGAATTGCAAATTGGCGTGGACCAGGCCCGTCTCCAACAACTTGCAGACTGGTTTCTCGATTGTAGGCATCTGCTTCGTTGGTTGGGAAGTGAAAGTCTGGCGGAGCTAAGAGTGATGTACTTTGGGGTCTTGCGAAAAACTATCACTGTTCCATAGGGCTTCGCTTATTCACCGCGCTCCGCAAGTTTCGTTGCCATCAGGCGAACCATTGCTCTGTCGCGGCCATTCAACTTCAGAAAAATCCGCCTAAACAGAAGAGAGCCTAGGCACGGGCCGAGGAGGTGTCCACGAGCGTGGCTCCCATCCCCATCCAGTTCTCGCGATGCCATGTTGTTACAACCCCCTTACGGCTATTAGACAAGAAAATTACATTCCCCGTCGAGTGCTGACCATCTGAATCGTGACGCCCCAATTGAAGG
>Ga0210405_10002978_pt1 | contig 16974 bp, 13 predicted proteins | sample IncBWH11MmetaG_FD_155492 | JGI IMG/M metagenome (GOLD analysis project Ga0210405, IMG submission 155492) | Forest soil microbial communities from Barre Woods Harvard Forest LTER site, Petersham, Massachusetts, United States - Inc-BW-H-11-M | ecosystem: Environmental > Terrestrial > Soil >... | reverse complement strand
GTCGCAATCCGGATCCGGTCCGCCTGCACCTCCGGGGTTGCGAATCCGCACAGCCGCGCCATCTCTCCCGGATGCGGCGTCATCACCAGGTGCGCCGATTTCCGATTTGACAGAATCTCCGCCTGCCCGGCAAACGCATTCAGCCCGTCCGCATCCAGCACGATGGGCAAATCCGCATGCGCCACCACGCTGCGGACAAACTCCTGCGTCTCCGGATGAGTCCCGATCCCCGGCCCGATTCCCAAAACCGTCATGCCGTGCAGCAACGTCGCGAATCCGCCAAGCCGCGCAGCCTCTGATGCAACCGTTCCCGACGCCGTCGCCGGCAACGCTTCCGTCATGTATTCGGCCTGCGCCGCAGCCACCGTTGCAAGCGCGGGCTCCGGCGTCGCCAGCGTCACCAACCCCGCCCCGCCACGCAGCGCCGCCTGTCCGCACAAAATCGCCGCCCCCGTTTTTCCCACCGAGCCAGCCACCAGCAGTACGTGCCCGTACGATCCCTTGTGAGCTTCGGCCGCTCTTTGCAGCGGAAGCTCCGAAAACTCCTCCGGCCCCGCCCAGCGCAACTTCCCTTTGCCCACTTCTTCCACCAGCGCCGCCGGCGTGCCAATCTCCCGCACCACCAGCGCGCCGCAACTCCCCGCGTCCGCCGACACCAATTGCCCGATCTTCGGCGCCGTGAAAGTCACGCTAAGATGCGCGCGCAAAACCGGCCCCTGCGCCGCTTCCCCGTCCGACGGCAACCCGGACGGCGTATCCACCGCCACAATCCACCCCGGCCACGCGGCCTTCGCGTCCTGCGAAAATCGGTTCACGTTCTCAATCACCTGCGCCAGCAAGCCGGCCGCTCCGCCGCGAATCCCCGTTCCCAGCAGCGCATCCACGATAACTTCGCTTGCGGCCACTCCTGTCCAAGCATTCACCCACTCCGCGTCGCTGCGCACCAGCGCAACTTCTTCGCCCAGACCTTTCCAGCGTTCGTAGTTCTTCGCCGCATCTCCGCGCAATTCGCCCGGCTCCGCGAACAAATAAACGTTTACGTTTCCAGCGCGGCCCTTCAGCAGCCGCGCCACTACGAATCCGTCTCCACCGTTGTTGCCCTTCCCGCAGAGCACAGACACACGTCCCGGCATCGTTCCATTCCGCTCTTTATATTTTTCCAGGAAAACTTCCACGACACTCTTCCCGGCCGACTCCATCAACTCCATTCCGGGAATACCAAATCGCTCCGTCGTCAGACGGTCCACTTCCCGCATCTCCGCCGCTGTCAGCGCTTTCATCGCCTATCCCGCCGCAGGCGGCTCAGAGCATCCACCCGCCGCTCACGTTGAGCACCTGTCCGGTCACGTACTCCGCTTCTTCCGAAGCAAAAAAAGCCACCGACGCGGCCACATCCTCCACCGTCGGCGGCCGGCCAATCGGATACCGCGCATCACGCAGCTTACGCGCCTCTTCCACGGTGAGATCCTTCTCGTCCATGCTCGAAGGATTCACGACATTCACCGTGATTCCGTTCTTCGCTTCTTCCAGCGCCAGCGAACGCGACAGCGCCACCACCGCCGCCTTCGCCGCGGCATACGCGCTGATTTTCGCCTGGCCAAACGCGCGCTCCGCCCCCACCGCTCCCAGGTTCACAATCCGACCCCAGCGTCCTTTGCGCATCACCGGCAGCGCGGTACGGCACATCAGGAACACGCTCATCACGTTCGAATCAAAAACGCTCTTCCACTCCTCGACCGACGATTCCGCCAGCGTGTTCCAACGGAAATCGCCCACGTTGTTCACCAGAATATCGATGCGCCCGTAGCGGTCCGCCACAGTGTTCACCAGTTGCTCCGCGCGCCCCGGCTCCGTGATGTCGGTTTCCACTGCCACGCAATCCGCTCCCAGTGCCTGCATTCGCCGCAGCGCGGCCTGTGCCGCCGCCTTGTTCACGCGATACGCGAACGCAATCCGCGCCCCTTCCTGCGCCAGACGCAACGCAATTCCACGGCCGATACCCCGGCTTCCCCCCGTCACCAACGCAACCCGGTTTCGCAGCGCCATTCTTCCCCTCGTCAATTCCGCCTTAACTTGATCACACTAGCTTCCTGTTCCGCCCACATTCTACTTCAGCTTCGCCACAATCACGGTCATATCATCCGCCTGCTCCGGGCTGCCCGACCACTCTTCCGCCGCCGTCATCAGCGCCGTCGCGATTCTCTTCGGATCGCCGTGCCTCACACGCTGCGCCGCCGCCTCCAGCCGCGAAACGCCAAATTCTTCGCCATACGCGTTCTCCGGCTCCACCAATCCGTCACTGTAAGCAATGAACACCGCGTCCCGCGGGACATCCACCACTCCCTCCAGATAAGGATAGTCATCCACAATACCCAGCACCATGCCGCCCACATCCAGGTGCATAGACTTGGAATCCGAAAGGCAGAATCCTGGCAGGTGACCGGCGTTGGTGTAACGCAGCTTACGTGTCTCCATGTCATAGACGGCCACCAGAAATGTCGCGAACCGGTCTTCCCCGGTATTTCGCACCAGGTGCTTGTTCAACCGCCCGACCAGTTCCGCCGTGCTCAACTGCTCGCTGCCCGGTGTCAGCAACTGGCTGCGCAGCGCCGCCTGCAAACTGGCCATTAGCAGCGCCGCGGAAATTCCCTTTCCGGAAATATCTCCCAGCGCGATCGCCACGTGCGTCGAGTCCAGCTGAATGAAATCGTAATAATCCCCGCTGACCGAGCGCGCCGCCTTGCAGATTGCCTCGATCTCCAGCCCTTCCACCTTTGGCAAACCGCGCGGGAACAACTGGTCCTGCACCTCTCGCGCAATGGAGATTTCGTTTTCCAGCCGCTGCAACTGCTTCTGCTCGTCGATCAACCGGCTGATGGAGCTGGTCATCAAATTGAACGACTCACCCAGCACGCCGAGCTGATCCTTGCGCTCCACCGCCACACGATGCGAAAAATTCCCTTCCCGCACAAACTGCGTCGCGCGGTACAACTCGGATATCGTCTTCGTTATGGCTTTGGCCAGCACAACTCCAATGATAAGTGCCGCCAACTCAATCACCAGGAAAACCACCCCCAGCAGTTGAATCTGAAACACACGCGCCCCGCTAAATTCGCCGACGGAGGCGAAAATCCGGTGATTTAGTTGCGAACGCCGCGCCTTGTAAAACGCAAACACCGGATGCGCCCGCTCCACCGTCCCCGCGGGCGAAATATACACCGCCTCCAGCTTGGAGAAGCCCTCCACCACCGGATCCGGCCACGACTCCGGCGGCAGCAATCCCCGCTTGCGGGTCAGGATGTGATTCACGGCCATGTAGTACTTTTTCCCGATTAGCACGGATTTCACGGCCGAATTCCCCTGCACGGTCTCCGCCAGCGTAATATCAATCGGGCCCAGGTCCGGCGCGACGTTCTCAAGGATCTCCCACGTGAAAGGCGCGCTCACCTCGACAATTCGTTTGCTCCCGGCGCTCTCCAGTTCTTTCATCGCCACCAGCCGCAACTGGCTTCCGTTCTGAATCAATCCCGAAAACGAGTGAGCCGCCGGCCCCGCCACCAACTGGAAAAACGCCGGCTTCACCTCAAAGTTCACTCGAACTTCCGGCAGTTGTTTTCCAACAGAAAGCTTCGCCTGCTGCGCGAGGATCTCTTGCCTCGCCGACGCCGCCATGGACGCCGGAAGCGTGGCCTCCGCCGCAACGAGTCCCGTCGCGGCGTCCGACATCATCGCGACGCGGTCTTCGATGTCGTGATAGAGGAGATAAGCAGCTAGCTGTGAATACAGGATTTGGCCCAGCATGCTCGCCAGGATCAGCAGCAGCACAATCGGTACTACCGCTAGAAACAGGTAGGCCAAGATCAGGCGGTTGCGCAGGCTCCACAGCAGTTCCGCGCGCCACCGACTCCAGAACCGGTACAGCACATAACCGGCCGCCAGCACCCCAAACAGCTGCACCAGGCCAGTCCCACGATAAGCGCTCAGCGAATTCGTCGCCGCCGCAAGGGCGGCCACACAAACACCCACGGCAAGCCAGTCGAGCTTCGACAGGCTCTTCCAGAAGGATGTTTGGATATTTCCGGGTCCGCTCATGGCTGCAGAGTTAGAAGAGACACTTTACCCGATTCGGCGAGAAGGAACGAGCGCCACTTTGGTGGATCGGCCCGGCTCGGAAACCGGACCCTCAGAGTGTGTGCCAATCACCAGCCGGGCTTATCGCCCTGCGGAATCTCGTACCTTGCTATGCCTCACGCTGTAGGTGAAGTAGACTACCAGCCCAATTCCCAGCCAGACAAACAGCCGTACGATCGTCAGCCCATTGAGGCTTGCGATCAACGCTAGCGAAATAAGGATCCCCATGATGGGAACAAACGGAACCCAGGGCGTCTTAAAGGGTCGCACCAATTCCGGCCGCCGCACCCGCAGAACCCAAACACCCGCGCAAACGATCACGAACGCGAACAACGTGCCGATGCTCACGAGCTGGCCGAGAGTACCGATGGGGACCAGCGAGCCGACAATGGCCACCAGCACCCCAACAATCGCGGTTGACTTCCAGGGTGTACGAAAGCGGGGATGGATATCACCGGCCCACTTCCACAGCAGCCCGTCATTGGCCATCGAATAAAATACTCGCGATTGGCCCAGCAGCATGACCAGCATGACCGTGCTTAACCCGGCCAGCGCCCCGGCATTAATCACATAGCTTCCCCATTTGACCCCAGTCTGGCGAATGGCCAAAGAGACGGGCGCGCCGATATTCAGGTGCGAATAGTGCACCGTCGCTGTCAGCAATCCGGAGACAACGATATACAGGATGGTGCAAACGATCAGCGAGCCGAGCAATCCGATCGGCATGTCCTTCTGCGGATTCTTAGCCTCTTGCGCAGCCGTAGAAACAGCGTCGAACCCGATGTAGGCGAAGAACACCACGCTCGCTCCGCGCATCACACCCGACCATCCAAACGAACCAAAGCTTCCGGTATTCGGCGGCAGGAAGACTTTCCAGTTCTCATGCGCGATTGCGGGATGCTTCAGAACAAAGGGCAGGGCCACGGCGATGAACGTCAGGACTGCAGCCAGCTTCACAAATACCACTACACTATTAAAATTCGCGGATTCCTTGATGCCGATAATCAAGATCGTCGTCACGCCGAGAATGGCGAGAAAGGCCACCAGGTTGAAAGCGCAGGTGGCGTGCGGCAGCCCGGCAAGTTGGTCTGCGCTGAGGCTCAGAGCACTTTCGGGTGACCATCGGCCCTCATACTGAACCCATTTTGCTCCGGGCACGTCGCAAATCTGCGGCGGCAGACTGATGCCATAGTCCTGCAGGAACGCCACCAGCGTGCTGCTCCACCCGCTGGCAACGGTCGCCGCGCCGAACGCATATTCCAGAATCAGGTCCCAGCCGATGATCCAGGCAACCAGCTCACCGAGGGTGGCGTAACCATACGTATAAGCAGAGCCGGCAATCGGAATCATCGACGCGAATTCGGCGTAACAAAGCCCTGCGAACACACAACCGATCCCCGCGAACACGTACGAGAGCATGATCGCCGGGCCGGCATAAAGAGAAGCCGCCGAACCGGTAAGCACGAAGATGCCTGCGCCGATGATCGCCCCGATGCCCAGGGTGACCAGATTCACTGGCCCGAGCGCGCGCTTTAGACTGTGCTCTCCAGTATCCCCGGCCTCCTTCAACAGCGAGTCAATCGACTTCGTCGCAAACAAGGGGTTGCCCATGCAACTCCTCCTTCTCTTGTTAATTCTTTGAAATTCTCCGGCTACGCGGTTGCTTGCCTCGACCGCTTCAGCCGCGCCCAAAGCCAGTACACCGGCAGCCCCAACAAAACGATCACCATGCCCATGCCCGCCGTCTGTGTTTCGTACAGCAGCAGCACACCCATAATTCCGCTCGCTGCCACTATATACAATAGCGGCACCACCGGATACCCGAAGGCTTTATATGGCCTTTCCGCATCTGGCCGCCGCACTCGCAAGACAAAGATCCCAACGATGGTCAGCACGTAAAAAAGCAGCGCCGCGAATACCACGTAGTCGAGCAGGTTGCTGTACAGGTTTCCGTAACTTCCGTCCGGCTTCCGCGTTCGCAACAAAATCAGGATCACAATCCACGCACCCTGGTACACCAGCGCCACCCCTGGCACTCCTTTTTCATTCAGCTTGCCGGTCGCGCGGAAGAACAAGCCGTCCTTGGCCATCGCGTACGCCACGCGCGAGCCCGCCAGAATCAGCCCATTGTTGCAGCCAAACGTGGAGATAATGATGGCAATCGCCATCATCCACGCGCCCTTGGCTCCAAACACCGCCGAGAGCGCCGCCGTCGCCACGCGATCATCCGGCGCGTTCTGGATTTGCGCTAGCGGCAACGCACATAGGTAAGCCAGATTCGCCAGGCAATAGAGCGTGATCACGATGACCGTGCCAAACACCATCGAAAGCGCCACATCCCGCTTGGGATTTTTCACTTCCGCCGCGGTAAATCCGATGTTGTTCCACGCGTCTGCTGAAAACAGCGAGCCTACCTGCGCCACCGCCAGCGCCAACAGCAAGCCGTACCATCCGCTTCCGGCCGTGACCGTCGGCAATAAGCCTCTCAGGAACCCCAGGCCCGGCTCGATCGTATTCGCCCCGCGAATCGCCCACAGGTGAGTAAAATTATCCGCAATCGCCGTAGCGTTCCGCGTCACAAACACGCAGATCAAAATCAGCCCCAGCAGGGAAAGCATCTTCGCCGAAGTAAAAATGTTCTGAATCCACTTCCCGAGCTTTACGCCGCGAGTATTCAGGTACGTAAGGAAAATGATCATCAACACGCCAACAAGCTGCTGGACAGAGAGGCTGATCGCAAATTTCGACGAAAAGTTAATCGGAGGAATGATCCAGGTCTTGGGAGAAATCGCGGGAAACAGCACGCCCAGGTACCGCGCAAATCCGATCGCCACCGCCGCGATTGTTCCCGTCTGGATCACCAGGAACAGCGTCCAGCCGTACAAAAATCCCCACAGTGGAGAAAACGCCTCCCGCAGGTACACATACTGCCCGCCCGCGTGGGGAAACATCGCCGCCATTTCCCCGTAGGCCAGTGCCGCCGCAATCGTCAGGCAACCACTCAAGATCCACGTGAGCAGCAACCCGCCCGCCGACCCGGTCTGCCGCGAAATATCCGCCGCCACAATGAAAATCCCCGACCCGATCATCGAGCCGACGACAATCATCGTCGCGTCGTATAGTCCGATGGCCTTTACAAATTGGTGCTCGCCCTTGCCTGCGCCCGTGTCCGTTGTTGTCACGCTAGTCGCGTCGGCCATGCGTTCGGTTCCTCAGTGGGAGGCCGCAGGCTTTGCGGCATCCAGTCGTCGGATAAATTCGCGGGCCATTCCGGCCGGATCCTTCGCCTTCAAAATGTCGCTGATTATTGCAACTGAGTCCGCTCCCGCCGCCAGCACATCCGCCGCCCGCTCCAGCGTGATACCGCCGATCGCCACAATGGGCTTTTCGGTGAGCGCTCGGACGCGCCGTAACAATTCCGTGCCCACCACGGGATCAGGATTCACTTTGCTGCTGGTCTGGAAAATTGGCCCCACGGCAATATAATCCGCCGAACTGGCCGCCGCCTCCCGGAATTGTTCAAGGCTGTGCGTCGAAACGCCAACCCAGCGGTCCGGCCCGATCACCTTGCGCGCCTGCTCCACATCGAGGTCGTCCTGACCCACATGCACTCCGTCGGCCCCCGCCAGATACGCCACATCCGGGCGGTCGTTCACGAAAAGCGTGCACTTCGCGCGGCGCGCCACCGCCGCAATCGCGCGCGACTCTTCCCAAAGGTCCCGCGCCGCCGCGTTTTTCGCGCGGTATTGCAGCAGCCTTACCCCAGCATCCATCAATTTTTGGGCTGTTACCCCGGCTGGTTCCGTCAACATTCCTGCGTCTAATATCACATACAGCCTGGGCAGGACAAGGCGCAGCGAACGCTATTTTCCGTTGCCGCCGAGAAGTTTTTCGATGAAGTGGGTGTCAAACTTCCCCGCTTCAAAATCCGCGTCCGCCATAATCCGCCGCTGCAGCGGGATCGAAGTCTTGATTCCCTCGATCACGAACATTTCCAGGGCCCGCTTCATTCTTCCGATCGCTTCGGTGCGGTCGCGCCCCTTCACAATCAGCTTCGCCACCAGCGAATCGTAGTACGGCGGAATCACCGCGCCCGAGTACGCCGCCGAGTCCACGCGCACGCCAGTTCCCCCCGGCGCCTGGAACGTCGTGATCCGCCCCGCCGAAGGCACAAACGTCTCCGGATCCTCCGCATTGATCCGGCACTCGATCGAATGACCCGTGAAATGCATCTCGCCGACGGCGTCTTCCATCTTCTCCCCGGCCGCGATGCGAATCTGCGATTTCACCAAGTCCACGCCGGTCACAAACTCGGTCACCGGATGCTCCACCTGGATGCGCGTGTTCATTTCGATGAAATACAGCGATCCATCGGTATCCATCAGAAATTCCACCGTGCCCGCGTTCGTATACTCGATCGCCTCCAGGGCTTTCACCACTTTTGTTCCCAGTTCTTTCCGCCGCTTGGCGTCAATCGCCGGCGAAGGTGATTCCTCCACCAGCTTCTGGTGACGCCGCTGAATCGTGCATTCCCGCTCGCCCAGGTGAATCACTTTCCCGTGCTGGTCGCCCAGCACCTGAATCTCGATGTGCCGCGGGTGCTCCAGGAACTTCTCCATGTAGACGTCGGGCGTCCCAAACGCCTGCTGCGCCTCGCTCCGAGCCGTCTGGTACGCGGCCAGCAAGTCTTCCTTGCTGCGGACCATGCGCATGCCGCGCCCGCCACCGCCAGCCGCTGCTTTCAATATCAGAGGGAATCCGACGCGCGCCGCTTCTTTCGCAAGCTGCTCTTCGCCTTCCACCACGCCGTCGCTTCCCGGAATGGTCGGCAGCCCCCGCGATTTCATCTCGCGCCGCGCTCGGTCCTTCTCTCCCATCATCTCGATCACTTCCGGCTTCGGCCCGATAAAGGTGATCTCCGACGCTTCGCAAACCTTGGCAAAGTTCGCATTCTCCGACAGAAATCCGTATCCCGGATGAATCGCATCCACGTTGGTGATTTCCGCCGCGCTTATCACCTGCGGAATGTTCAGGTAACTCTCGCTGCTTCTCGGCGGCCCGATGCATACCGCTTCATCGGCAAAGCGCACGTGCAGCGAGTTGCGGTCCGCCTCCGAATACACGGCCACCGTCGGAATTCCCAGCTCTTTGCAGGCGCAGATGACTCGCAGGGCGATTTCCCCGCGGTTGGCGACTAGAATTTTCTGGAACATAGTCAGGCAGGCCGCTTACCGCTTGCGGCTTGGGCGAATCCCGAACAACGGTTGCCCGTACTCCACGGGCTGCCCGTTCTCCGCAAAAATCCGCAGCACTTCTCCGCTGATTTCAGACTCGATTTCATTCATCAATTTCATCGCTTCCACGATGCACAGCGTCTGCCCCTTATCCACGTGTGACCCGACCTTCACAAACGCTTCGGCTCCGGGGCTGGGAGAACCATAAAACGTTCCCACAATCGGCGAATTGATCAGGTGCAGGTCTTCACCGCCCCGCACGTCCGCCGAGTGCGCGGCTTCCGCAATCCGGCTTTCGGTTTCCGGCGCGCTGACCGCCGACGGAACAATGATCTCCGCGGCCGGGCGAGGGGCCGCAACCACCACGTGGGCGCTGGGCTTCTTCAGACGAATCCGCAGATCGCCCCTCGAATACTCAAACTCCTCAAGGTTGTGCTCGCTCATGAAGCGCAGCAACTGTTCGATCTGCCCGATTTCGGGGTTTGCAAACGACGGGCTTTCACTCGCTTTCGCGGTCTTTTTCCGTTTCATGCCTGTTCTTAGAGTTCGATGAGATCCCGCTTCACGCGGGTCAAAACTTCATTCCGGCCTGCTTGCACCACGACGTCGTCTTCAATCCGGATTCCGCCGACGCCTTCCACATATACCCCGGGTTCTATGGTAATCACATTTCCCGCTTCCAGTCGAACCGTCTGCCCGCGGGCCACCCGTGGTTCTTCATGCACCTCCAGGCCTAAACCATGCCCTGTGCTGTGCACGAAATACTGTTCCAATCGGTTTTTTTTAAGGACGTCCCGCGCGGCAGCATCCACTTCCCCGCAAGTGACCCCTGCCCGGACGGCAGCTACCGCGGCCCCTTGCGCTTCCTGAACCGACTTGTACCACTCCCGCACCCGCTTGCTGGCACGTCCGATATGAACGGTGCGCGTCATATCGCTGCAATAGTGGCCGAGTATAGCACCCAGGTCGAGCACCACCAACTCATTTTTCCTCAGCTTCTTAGCCGTTGGTCGCGCGTGCGGAAGCGCGCCCCGCGGACCCGACGCCACAATCGTTTCGAACGAAGCCCCGCTTGCCCCGCGCTTTTTCATCTGATACTCGATCTCTGCTCCCAGTTCGCTCTCCCGCGCTCCGGGCTTCACCAGCTTCAGCACGCCCTCCAGGACTTCCCCCGCCAGGATGGCCGCCTTTCGCATTACCGCCAGTTCCTGTGCATCTTTCCGCATCCGCAAGCGTTCCACCACTCCCGTGGCCGCAACTCCCTGCGCTTTGCTTCCCAGGGCCTTCCGTAAGGTATTCCACTGCGCAACCGTCAATTGATTCGCGTCGTAGCCGACTCGCCCGCCGCCCTGCTTCCGCAGCAATTCTCCCAGTGCAGGATACAGACTGCCCTGCTGGAGAACGATCCTTACTCCGTGGGTCTCTTCCTTCGCCTGCACGGTAAATCGCCCGTCGGTCAGCAGCGTCGCCCCGTCGCGCGACACAATCAGTGCCCCGGACTCCCCCGTAAACCCGGTGACGTAATACCAGTTCGCCGGATGAGTTACCACCAGGCAGTCCAGTTTCCTGCCGGCTAGTTCCGCCAGAAGGGCTTTTCGTCTTTTCGTGTGTTCTGCGCCCATAAAAAAATCGAGGAGACTTGCGCCTCCTCGATTTCAGTTTACCCGATTTTTTCCAGCGGTGCTTACCGCCCGGCCTGAATCATCATCCAGGGATAATCCGCGGAGTGATGAAGAACAGCAGTTCCTGCGATTGCACCGAAACGTTGGTCCGGCGGAAGAGATACCCGATAATCGGCAGGCTGCCAACGATCGGCACCTCCGTGATGTTCGTCTGCTGCTGCGTGACGATGATGCCGCCAATGACCACGGTGCCGCCATCGGCAACCGTCACCTTGGTTTGCGCGGCTTGCGTATCCAACGCCGGGATGCCCTGCACGCGGGGAATACCGTTGTCGATCTGCGTGTTTTCCACCAGCACGTCCATGAACACCGTGCCTTCGGCGGTAATCTGCGGAGTCACTTCCAGTTGCAACACAGCGTCGATGAATTGCACCGAAATCGTGTTGTTGATTACCGTCTGGATCGGAATCTTAGTACCTTGCTTCACGATCGCTTTTTCGTTGTTCTGGGTGATCACCTTCGGCTTTGAGAGCAGTTTGCCGACGCCCTTCGCCTCCGCAGCGGTGATGAACAGGTCAACCGCGAAATTCGGTGAACGGTGTCCGATGTAGAAGCCGCTTGTAGGCACGTTCGCGCCCAGGTTCACGTTTAAGGGCAAGCCCGGTGTGGTGCTGCCACCACTCGAGCTCGGTGTGCCAATCAGTGGAGGCTGCGGAATTCCCGCGCCGGTGACCACCGGGCTCACCCCTACGTTGGCCGGTCCGCCAAAGATCGTGCGGCCGCCCGTAGTGGTTCCTGCAAAACCCCACTGCACGCCGATGTCTTGGGCGAAAGTTCTGGAAGCAGAGACGACGCGCGCTTCGATTTCCACCTGTTGCGACTTCCGATCCAGCTGGCGGATCAGGTTGTCGATCGTCGGAATCACCGAGGGAATGTCGCGGATAATCAGCTGGTTGGAGCGGTCATCCGAGAGAATATCGCCGCGGGCTGAGAGGAACTTTTTCAACACGTCCTTCATCGTGGTCGCTTTCGCGTAGCTGAGCACACGCGTAACGGTCACCGGCGCCACCGCTTCGGCTTGTGCCTTTTCCAGGTCGCGCTGAGACTCCGCTTCCTTCTTCAGCGTTTCGCGAGTCGCCACGCGCAGCACATTGCCCGTCAATTGCTTGTCCAGGCTGTTGTTCTGAAGCACGATGTCCAGCGCCTGGTCCCAGGGCACTTCATCCAGCACGATCGTCAAGGTTCCCTTTACGTTGGGATCCAGCACCACGTTCAATCCGCTGATTTCGTGAATCAGCCGGAAGAAGTCCTTCAGGTCAACGTCTTTCAGGTTGACGGAAATCGGCTCGCCAGTGTAGTGCCCGGCTTGCGGAGCATTTCCGCCGGTGGAGGCCTGTTGCGCAGCAACGGTCGTTGCCGCCGTTGTTGCCTGCTGTGCGGCCAACTGCGAAGCCTGCTGCGACCCGCCGTCGGGACGCGCCGGCGCGCTCTTCTCGTGCAACGACGCCAGAACCACGGCCGGTTGCGTCAATTCACCTGGCAGCGGAAACCTCGGCGCGGCCACGTTCGAAGCGCTGTTCTTGTTCACAGTCGTTTTTGGCGCATTGGCCACATACTCAACGGACTTTTTTGTGGCTTCCAGGGAAGTCGATGTCACCGGCGCAACCACGCTGGCATCCGGCGTCACCTGCATCTGGAAGTACACCACCAACGCATCGCCTTCATGCGTGATCTGATAGGGCGTTTCTCCCGTCAGGTCCACCACCACGCGCGCTATGTCCGGACGGAACTGCCCGATCCGCACGCCGCGCACCGGCGCCGAGACGCCCGGAATCACGGTTCTCTGCACTGCCAGCCGTGCCCCGTTGAAATCCAGCACCAGGCGCTCCGGGTTCTGCATACGGGAGGTGCGGACCTCGAGTCGGCCTGCTCCTTCGACTCGAATCGCCGCCCGTTGCGGCTCCTGCGTGATCGCCACGCTCGAAATCACCGCGGCGGTCGATGTCGCGGCGGCGGGCTCCTGACCGCGGACGTTCGCCAGGCTACCGCCTAGCATCACGCCCGCTGCTATCAGGCAACCACACCGGAAGGCCGGCCAGTTCGTCTTCATTGCTGATCTCCTGCACTGGAGTAAATTCTCTTGTTGACTTGACGTTCCACTGGTTTCCCGAACGCATCTTTTCCGACTTCGTGGAACGACACGCCGTCCATGGCAATCTTTTCCACTCGCCCGTCGTACAGCTGATCCCCTTCGCGCAGGAAATACGTCCGCGCTTGCGGATTTGTCACGACCGCGATCATTCCGTTGGGTGCCCGCACAATTCCGTCCAGCCGCAGCGTTCCCACCTGCAAACCAGCTTTACCTGGCGGCAGATTTGCTCCGGCCCGGGCTGCTGCTTCCTGCCGGCTGGTTAGCGATTCGAACGGATCGCGCCGCGAAATCTTTGCTTCGGAGGGTTCCGCCGTTCCGGCAGGCGCTGAGCTAGACGTCTTCCTCACCGCTGGTTTTCTTACAGGTTTTGCAACCGCCGGGGCCGCTTTCGGAGCCGCTGCCGGCTTGGCGGTCGCCGCAGGCGCCGGGGCTTTCGGCGCTGGAACTTTTGGCGCTGGTGTCTGTGCCGATGGCTTTGCCGCGGGTTTCGGTGCCGCAGCAGGCGGCGTCGCAGGCTTTGCCGCGGGCGCGGCCCCTTGTGCCGCAGGCTTTGTCACCGTTTTCGGAGGCGCGGCGGGCGCCGACTGGGCATGTACGCTACTCCCGGCCGTCGCCAGCAAAATCCCCGTCATCACTGTTATGGCTAGACGCATGGCTCGCTCATCCCTGCTCACGGTTTTTTCACCGGCTGACCAGCACCCTTGGCCCCACCTGCTGGCGTTGTATCAGCTGGCTTCGTGAAGAATGTCGTCACTGTAAAAACTCCGGTTACCGTCGTCCCCGGGCGGATGGGATACTTTGCCGACTTCGATCCCGACAGCCCCGGATCATCAAATTGCAGATCTCCGACGTTGATGATGCGCGACAACCGGCTCAGCCTCGAGAAAAAGTCCAGCATGTTGAAATACGGCCCGTCCGCTTGCACTTCAAACGGCATCTCGTAGTGGTATTCCTTGGGCACGATGTTTTGCGACGTCAGCTTCCGTACTTGCACGTTCGACGAAGCCGCCGCTCCCTGCAACTGACGGATAAACTCATCAACTTCCTTTTCTTCCGGCACGATCGTCTTCAGCGTGTCCAGTTGCTTGTTCAGCGCGTCCATCTGCTGCTTCAACTCTCCGTAGCGCTGCTTGTAAACCTGCAGTTGCGTCACTTCCTGGTTTAATTTCGTGCGCTCCTGCACCGCGGTGTCGTAATCGGTGCGCTCCTGTGCCACCGGTGAACCCGGCACATAGAGTCCCGCCAGCACCAAAATCACTGCAATCGCCAGCGCCACCAGGCCCTGCATGATTACGGACATGTCTCGGAAAGGATTGGCCATGGTATCCCCCTATCCTTTCTTCGCCGGCGCGCTTGGTGTCGGACCTGTGCCGCCGGGCGTGCTGGCGGGTTTAGCCACCGGCGCACCCGGCGCTGCCGGTCCATTCGGCGCGATTTCCGCGTTAATGCTAAACAGGAAAGTCTGCACGTTCAGGTTTTTGTCGTCCTGCTTTGCGTCTTTAATCTCTACCTTCTGGAAATATCCGGAGCGCTTCAGCGCGGTGATGAAGTTGGCCACGGAATTCAGCGAAGCCGCCGCGCCATCCATCTGCAGTGTCGTGCCCTTTTTCGTCATCGACATCAGCCAGAGATTCTCTGCCCTGGAAACCGTGTTCGCCACCTGGTCGAGAAGTTCCTGTGCCCCGGTGCGGTCCCGCTGCAACTGTTCGATCGTTGCCACCCGCTGCTGCAGCACGATCTTCTGCTTTTCGAACGCTTCCACCTGCAGCTTGATCTGCTCCAGATCCGTCTTTTGCGCCTGCAGTTGCTGGATGCGCTTGTTCTCATCATTCAACTGCGTCTGCCACGAATGATAGAAGTAGAAGAGGAAGAGTCCGCCGAGCAGCACGCCCGCTCCGATGAATACCAACGGCAGGGCCGCCCCGGTGTCCACCGGCCGCCGCGACGCCTTCGGCCTAGATTGTCCAAGTAAGTTTATGCGGATCATGGCTAGTCGAAGCTCCTCAGGGCCAGTCCCACGGCGACAACCAGTCTTGGCGCCAATTCCCGGATTTGATCTTCACTATGCTTCCCGGGATTGATCAGCACCTTCCGGAAAGGATTCAGTTCTTCCACCGGCATCGCGAATTCCTCGCGCAGCAGGTCCACCAGGCCCGGCACGCGCGCCGTCCCGCCCGCCACCATGATGCGCTGGATGTTCTCGCCGCTGGCCGTTGCGCGGAAAAAGTCGAAAGTCTTCTGGATTTCCAGGGTCAGGATGTCCGAAACGCTGCGCAGAATCTGCCCCTTTTGCTCGTCGGTCACCGTCGGCAGGGTATCGCCCTTCTTCAGGCGCTCCGCATCGTCAAAGCTCAGGTCCAGTTCCTTCTGCAGCGCGTCCGTGTACTGGTTCCCGCCCACGCTGACATCGCGCGTGAACAGCGGAATGCCGCCGCGCACGATGTTGATGTTCATCACGCTCGCGCCGATGTTCAGCAGCGCCACGGTCTGCCCCGCATCCGGCTCGTAATTCACTTCGAAGCAGTTCTGCAGCCCGAACGCGTCAATGTCCACCACCACTGGCGTTTTTCCTGCCTGCGCCAGCACGTTCGTATGATTCAGAATCTTGTCTTTCTTTACCGCCACCAGCAGCACATCCATCTGCGAGTCCATTGCTTCCAGCAGTTGGTAGCTGAGGTTCACGTCGGCGATGTCGAAGGGAATATGCTGGCTGGCTTCCGACGGAATCCGGTCGTACAACTCTTCTTCCGTCATCAGGGGCAGCGGCACCCGCTTCACGATTACGGAGTGGCCGGAGACCGACGTCCCCACGTTCTTCGTCTTGATTTTTTCGGTTTCGAAAATCTTTGTGATCGCGTTGGCCACTTGCGGCGCATCCATGATCGCGCCGTCCACCACGGTATCCTGCGCCAGGGCTTCCATTCCGAAGCTGACCAGTTCATACCCGGCCTTCGTCGATCTCAACTCCACAGCCTTGATCGAGCTGGATCCAATGTCCAGCCCCACCAGCTGTCTGCTTTTTGCTCCCCCGAGTAACCACATATCGCGGCCTCTTTCCCTCTCGCTCTGACAAGTCTAGCGGCGCTTCGCCACCACTTGGCTCATCTTGCGTTCCATCCACCTGTCTAGGATCGTCTTTCTAAGTTTCCAACGATTTCCTAACTTGAATGCAGGTATTTCGCCTTCTGTGATGTACCGGTACAATGTGTCCGGGCTGATCCCCAGATACTGGGACGCCTGTCGTACGTTCATCACTTCGCGCGATTCGCTCACGAGGAACGCCCACCTTATCTTCCACTGGCCCTTCTTGCATACTTCGCCGCACCCAATTTCTTGCTTTTGCTGCAGGACACAGATTCCCCGGGTGCCGCTCGTGAGTACGTTATGTCATTCGCGCTGCCCGAGCGTCAAGAGATACTCTTCTGTAGTTGTCCTAAGAATGCAGGTAATCTTAGGCAATTGGCCTGTTATTGCAGGTAGGTAGGACTACTAATTGCATAGCTCACTGGCCACCACCACTACTGCTTGCGCTTTTCTGAGAGAACATCCCTGTCCGCACGGACGGTAATCCTTAGTTCGCAATCCTCACTCTATCTCAACGTTGTCTACCACTTGCGCGCCTCTTCGCCTGTGGGACAGGCACTCCCGCCTGTGGTCTAGGGTTTTCCTCGCTCTTCTCTGCGAACTCTGCGCTCTTAACTCAGCGTACTCTGCGTTAAGTCCCCTCTTCTCTGACTCCGCATCTCAAATCCCCAAACTCTTCCAGATCGCTTCCACCCGCGCCTTCGTCTTTTCATCCGTAACCATCTCGTCCGGCCACGGCCGGGCAAATCCC
>Ga0210405_10002977_pt1 | contig 16978 bp, 14 predicted proteins | sample IncBWH11MmetaG_FD_155492 | JGI IMG/M metagenome (GOLD analysis project Ga0210405, IMG submission 155492) | Forest soil microbial communities from Barre Woods Harvard Forest LTER site, Petersham, Massachusetts, United States - Inc-BW-H-11-M | ecosystem: Environmental > Terrestrial > Soil >... | reverse complement strand
CCGCATATTGGTCGCTGCTTTTTCTGCGGCGTCTCCGTGAACATTCTCCGGGACAACGTCGCGCACGCTCTCTGCTGCCGATGATCCGCGCGGGAATTGTTCTTGTCGTGAGCGCGCTTACACCGCTTGTTCCCTGGACGCTGCGCAATCTTCACGCCTTCCATCGCTTCGAACCGCTCGCGCCCCGGTATGCCAATGATTCCGACGAACTTGTGATGGTAGGTTTCAATCGCTGGACCAAGACATGGATTGCGGAGTCCGCATCTGTGCAGGAGATTTATTGGAACGTGCCCGGTGATGCCATCGATGTCGCGCGCCTTCCGCGCCGTGCCTTTGATTCCGCGGAGCAGCAGCAGGAAACGGCGCAGATATTTGAAGATTACAACCACGATCACGACGTGACTCCAGAACTTGACGCGAGGTTCGCCAAACTCGCGGCTGAACGCATCCAGGCTGCGCCGCTGCGTTACTACGTCTGGCTTCCGGCTCTGCGCATCGCCGACATGTGGCTGCGTCCGAGAACCGAGTTGCTTCCATCCGATCCGCGTTGGTGGGAGTTCAACGACGAGCGCAGATGGCTCGCGGTAAGTATCGTTTTTGGTTTTGTGAACCTGATCTATGTAGCTCTGTCAGCCGTGGGATTTTGGCGCTCGCGCGAATGTTTCGGTATCGGCTTATTCTTCGTATTTGTGCTGCTGCGTTCTCTATTCCTCGGAACCCTGGAAAATCCCGAGCCTCGCTACACGCTCGAGTGTTATCCCGCGGTCATAATCGCTGCGTCCGCGCTGCTCATCGATAAATTGAATCGCACGCATCGAGAACCCACATAAACAGACTTCCAAATCCAATACGCCGTATGTGGAAAGGCGTATTCAAACGTTTCAAGTCTCCTTGCAAGCCTCCAATGTATTGAAATATCACCTTGCAGAAGGTGGTTAGCAAGTTGCACAATAGCCTCCCAGCAACCCCGCGCCTTCGTTTTTCATTTGTGATCGGGGGTCATAGACATTCCAACTCGAGCTTCTGCACAAGGATCTCCTCATGCCTCAAAGTAAAGTTGCAGCCCGTTTCGCTTTCGATCTACAACGCGCTCCCGATCCACTAGCTTCGCGGCTCGAGACTCAGATCGCCAGCGCTTTACACTTGTCTACTGTGGCGTTGATGTCGCTCAGAAGATTGCTCCCAGGGGCCCTATTGAGTCTGGCAATCGCCTCTGTGATCATGTCGAGTGTCCCTCTCGCGGTCGCCGAGCAAACAACGGCGCTGCTGACCGGAACAGTCAAGGATGCCAGTGGGGCCGTAGTTGTGGGCGCCACGGTCACGCTGCGGAATGCGCAGACTAACGTAACTCAGACCTCTACCAGCGGCAAGGACGGCGATTATTTATTCAATTCGGTTCCCATCGGCGCTTATGAAGTGACGATCGAGCACGAGGGGTTCGACAAGTATGTCCGCAAGGGCATCACACTTGAACTCAATCACAACGCGCGCTTAGATGTCACCCTGCGAATTGGCAAGACCAGTCAGACCGTCGAAGTCACGGGAGACGTGAGTCAGGTGGATACGGTCAGCGCAACCCTCGGGAACGTCGAGACCCAGCGTCGCATTGTCGATTTGCCGCTCGTCGAACGCGACGCCTTCCAGTTAGGTCTATTGCAGGCTGGGGTTTTTCCTCCCGACGAAGACGACGGCAGCAACAATCCGTTTTCCGTGAGTGGCCAGCGTTCTGAGTCGCTGACCTTCCTCGTCAACGGTGCTGACAACAACGATTTCCTCGGCAACAATGCAGTGGTGGATCCCAATCCCGATGCACTCGGAGAATTCAAGATTCTCACGAACAATTACGAAGCCGAGTACGGACGCACCTCGGGTGGCATCGTGAACCAGGTTATTAAATCAGGGACCAATGGACTTCACGGGGATGTTTTCGAGTTTTTTCGCAACGATGCGTTAAACGCCCGCAATTACTTCTTGCCTTCGATTACGCCTTTCAAACGAAACACGTTCGGCGGAACCCTCGGCGGCCCCATCCGAAAGGATAAGACGTTCTTTTTTGTTTCCTACCAGGGCGTCATTCGGCATGAAGGTGAGCCAGTATCGGAGCTACAGGTTCTGAGCCCGGCGGAACGAACCGGAAATTTCAGTGAACTCTTGCCTGATATTCAGCTCGTGAACCCCATCTCTGGTAATCCTTACCAAAACAATCAAGTTCCGGTAAATCCGGTGATCGCGAATTATATCGCCAAGTATCTTCCACTTCCGAACCTGCCCAACAACAACTTCATTTCCTCGCCGATTGAAGTGGATCACGAACACCAGGGAATCGCCCGGGTCGATCACCATATAAGCCAAAAAGACACGGTGTACGGCTCCTATATCATCGATGACCTGAATCAGAATTTTCCCTTCCAGGTTGGGAGTGGAGGAGGAAATGTCCCAGTGGGTTCCGGTTTCAACACCTTGACTCGTACGCAACTGGGCTCAATATCGTGGCTCCATAACTTCAGTCCCACCGTGATCAACGAGTTCATCTTCGCCGCAAACCGAAGCGCAACCTTGCAGTTTGTGCCGCATGACACTACGCCCCCCGCCGCTTTAGGATTTACGAACGTCAGGTCTGACGATCCGGCGGGCACGGCGCCTCCTGTCATAACGACCCCGAGTTTCAACCTGGGCCCGAGCACGGGGGGGCCGACAAAACTTCATGACGTGACCTTCCACTGGCAAGATAGCGTCACCATGACGCGCGGACGCCATAACATCAAGTTCGGCGCCGACATCCGCCGGGTGCGTAACAATTTTGACTTCGATTTCGATAACAACGGACTCTTCGATTTCGGGCAGAATCAGAATTTTACGGGTAGTCCGTTGGCGGATTTCGTGGGAGGATTCTTTGACAGCTACACACAATTCTCCAGAGCCGTGTACGGAATTCGCACTACCGACTGGCACTTCTTCGGGCAGGACTCGTGGAAACTGAACCAGCGAGTGACGCTGAGTCTCGGCCTGCGATACGAGTATGACTCTCCTCTGGAAGATCCTCACGGAGAGATTCTTGGATTTTTCCCTGGAGAGCAGTCCAACAAGTTTCCCGGCGCACCTCGGGGCATCCTTTATCCCGGAGATCCTGGAACTCCGGATTCGGGCTTGACCTACCCCGACCGCAACAACTTCGCTCCCCGCTTCGGCTTTGCTTGGGATGTACTGGGAAACGCGAAATTGGTAGTGCGCGGCGGCTTTGGCATTTTCTATGATCTGGAAGATGGTGCGCTGAATCTGCAGTTCGGCGGCGAAGCGCCCTTTGGCCAGGTTACCGACATTCTTCCGAGTGATTACAGCGGCGTTACTCCCGGCTTTAATACCGTTGCTGATCCATTCACTCCCTTTGGCTTGCCGAACCCTTATCCTACCGGCGGCAAAGTCGGTTCCACTTTTGGGGTGCCTGCCATTCAGTTCGCATATGTAGTAGACCCCCATTTCCGCACTCCCTATTCAGAGAACGTTAACTTTGGCTTTCAGTACCAGGCAACCCAGGACACGATGATCGAGGCTGACTATGTGGGCAGTTTTTCTCGAAAAAGCGTCGCCACCACCGACGTGAATGCTCCACTACCAAGCATTCTTCAAGCCCAGAACAATCTCGGCTTTATCAACGCCGATTGCGCGCGTCCGCTGGCGGGCTGCAGCGATCCTCTTGACCCCAACTCTTCCCCCACCGGCGCTTTGCAATTGTTCACCGACCTGAGTTCCGGTACCTCGGGCAGTAACCAACTCCAGTTGACTGTGGATAAACGGTTCAGCCATGGATTCAATCTTCGTGGTGCCTACACCTGGGCTCACACTATCGATGATCAGTCTGGTTTTCGCTATAACAGCTCGTTATATACAGATCCTTTTAATCACGCCCTCGACCGTGCGTCGGCAAACTTTGATGTCAGACAGCGGCTGGTGATCAGTGGAATATGGAAGCTGCCGCTGGATCGAGCTCTCCACGCTCAAAATGGTCTCGCGAAAAAGTTGGCTGCAGGATGGGAAATGAGCGGGATCGCGTCCTTTCAGACAGGTACGCCATTCACAATTTTTTCCGAGTCGGGTTCAAGTCAGAACGAAATCTTTCTTGACCGCGCAGACATCATTGGGCCGATAAAATACTTTCCTGCCCGGTCCCTGCATAGCTTTAATGCTACTGCGGCCAACTGCCTGGGAGAGACTCTACCCACCCCCGGCCACTTCTATTTCGATCCAACTGCCTTCGATTGCGCGAATGTTCCTGTATTTTCTTTCGGCGATTCCGGTAGAAATACTCTCCGCGGCCCGGGGCGCAATGGCTACGATCTTTCAGTGGGTCGAACCTTCGAAGTCTCAGAACACAAGTCTGTCGAATTCCGCTCTGAGTTCTTCAACGCTTTCAATCATGCGCAGTTTTTCAACCCGGACCACTTCGGATTCGACGCCAACTTCGGTCAGATCACGCAGGCTCGCGATCCCCGAATCATACAGTTTGCTTTGAAATTTTATTTCTAGCTGCGGAACGGCATAAAACTTGTCATCTCGAGCGAAGCGAGGGACCCTGGTTCTTGCCGCAAAGGCCTCTACCGCCTAGGTCAGCGGCGAGTCGCTCATGCGGAAGCGGGTGCGGACGTGCTCGGAGATTAGTTCGATGGCTGGGCGATTGGCCACAGGATCGGTTTGAGCCAGATATTTCATGGCTTCGACCAGCAAGCGCTGCCCATCGACATACCGCGGATCGGACGTGCGCTCTCGTCGCTTACTGCCGAACTTGGGCGGGACTGGGATGGTAAAGACTTTTGCCATGAGCCAAACTCAAGTTACCGAAAGGTGCCCGGCCAGTATAGCGCCCGGAGTGCAATTTTCATCACACATTCTTATGCTTTAGATGCAATCACTTAGCCATGCGGCGAGATAAATTGCGTTTTGCTCGTGGTTTTCAGCCGAAAAACGTCATTGCCGATCTTCGCCGGGATCCGAATATTTGAATACTTCGCCAGGCGGTAGTCGCCCTGGCTTTGCATGAATTGCTGTTGCACCGAGACCCCGCGCCCAAGGTCGATCCACAGCAGAATCTTCGAGATGTTATTCCGCAATTTTTCGCTCTTTGGGATCAATTGCAGCTTCGCGGTTGCGATGTTGTCGACGGTTTCTTCGCCCTGGAAGCTGACGTCGAACGATTGTTTTAGATCCTCTCCGTTTCCGCCGAAGCCGAGCACCAGAAAGCTCTCAAGCTCGTTCCCGTGTGCGCCTGCCGAATAATTCATCACCTGCTCGATCTTCGGCTGATACACCTGCAGCATGCCATCTTTGTAGAGGACGAACTTCTGGTCGGGCTGCTTGATGTCTGCCATCATCTCAATTTTCTTGGCCGACCGGCGGTAGTAGACCGTCCCTTTCTGCGTGTCGGTTTCATCCACCACTTTCTGGTATTGATCCCACACGAAATCGGCTTGCGCGGTCTGGAAAGTGGCCGAGACGGCGTCCATTTTCTTGAGGACGCTTTCGAGCGTTGGAGTTTGCTGCTGCGCCAAGAGCAAACTCAAAGCGACGAAAAAGAAGTGAATGGAGATCATCGTTTTCTACGGGGCAAATGTCTATCGCCGAATGTCCGTCGATTTCGACGCGGTCTAGATTCGCTTTACTATTCTCGCCTCACCCAAACTTTGTAACTCTGAACCTTCCCTTTGTGATCAATCACGCCTTCATACCTTACGATTGACACGCCACCGGAAATCGGTTCGATGATGTGCAGCAACTCGTCGCGTACGACATTGTAATCCCCCGGAGCCACCGCAGCCCCATCGATCTGGTAAACCAAGGCGCCAGCTCCGTCAGAAATCACAAATACTCCCGTAGGATGCGGATCGCGAGGCACAGGTTTGTCGTTGAAGCTGATCCAGTAAGGTGAGAAGAAAATAAAAATCAGGATCAGCGTGACCATCACATCGTAGTGCAATGTGCCACGCTCATACGACCAGAGAATATAGCCCCGAATTGTGCGCCAGACGGCGTTCATGGGCAGGGAAGGCGGGCCCGCGACGGTCGTGCTGATTTCTGCTCTCTGCAAGTCTTTGCCTTTGTAAGTCTAGTGACCGCTCGCTTTCTTGGCAATGGCGCAACAAGCGGCTTCTGGCTTTGACTAAAACCCGCAAGCCGCAGCCAGCAGCTAGCTAGAAGCTCTTAGCTATGATGCGGTCGGTCCCGATATAGGGGCGCAGAACTTCAGGAATAATCACACTTCCGTCCGCCTGCTGGTAATTCTCCACAATCGCCACCCAGGTCCGGCCCACGGCCAAACCGCTTCCGTTCAGCGTGTGCACGAACTCGGTCTTATTCTTGCCCTCAGGACGATAGCGGATATTCGCCCGCCGCGCCTGGTACGACTCAAAATTCGAACAGGATGAAATCTCACGAAACAACTGCTGCCCCGGCAGCCAGACTTCAATGTCATACGTCTTCGCCGACGATGCACTCATGTCGCCGGTACAGAGTGCCATCACGCGATAATGCAGGCCAAGTTTTTGCAACACGGTCTCGGCATTGTGCGTGAGTTTTTCATGTTCTTCGTACGAATTCTCAGGCCGCGAAAACTTCACCAGTTCTACCTTCTGAAACTGATGCTGTCGGATAATGCCCCGCACATCTTTTCCGTACGATCCCGCTTCGCTACGAAAGCACGGCGTGTATGCGGTGAGAGAAATCGGTAGCCTCGCCGGGTCGAGAATTTCATCACGGTACAGATTTGTGACAGGAACCTCGGCCGTCGAAATCAGCCAAAGATCTTTCTCCCCATGCGGCACGCGGAAGAGGTCGGAGGCAAACTTCGGCAACTGTCCCGTCCCGTACATCGACTCCGAATTGACGAGGTAGGGCGGCAGCACCTCGGTATACCCATGCTCGCGCGTGTGCAGATCGAGCATGAAATTCGCCAGCGCACGTTCGAGCTTTGCACCCAGATCCCAATAAACGACGAAGCGCGCGCCCGTGAGCTTAACGGCACGCTCGAGATCGAGCACGCCCAACTCTGCGCCGAGATCCCAATGCGGCTTTGGGGCAAAGTCGAATTTTGGCGGCGAACCCCAGCGCCGTACTTCAACGTTATCCTCTGCGCTGTGCCCGACCGGCACACTCGCATGCGGCAGGTTCGGAATGCCGGAGAGAATATCTTGCAGGCGGGCATCGAGATCGGCAGCGATTTTTTCCCGCGCCTGAATCTGCTCACGCAGATCCTTAGTCTCTGCGATGGCCGCGGTAGCATCCTGCCCGCTTTTTTTCAGCTTAGAAATTTCTTCAGACGCCCGGTTTCGCTGGGCCTTCATCGTCTCGGCTTCGGTGATGGCCTGGCGCCGTTGCGTGTCGACCTCGCGAAAGTCCTTGAGCACCGCGGCAGGATCCGCGCCGCGCTGGCGCAGCATCTCTTCCACCCGGGACAGATTGTCGCGAACAAAGTTCAAATCAAGCATGGGAACCAACTACTTTATCGGAAACCACACAAAAAATGAATGCAGGTCGGTGAGTGCTATTGGAGACTAAGGGCGCTCCATGTAGGGACAGACGTCCCCGGCTGTCCATCGAGCGAAGCTCGATAGCATTCCTCGCCAACTCATCGGCACTCGCCAGCTTTCGCCTAACCCTTTCGTCTGTGTAAACTACCTTCGCGATGAGATCGTTCCCCCGCTCCGCATCCGCGCGCTGTTGTTTTCTGCTGGCCGTGACGGCCTTCGTCGTTCTGCTTTCTTCAGAGAGCTTTGCCTCTGCCTACAATGCGCGTCCTAAGCTGGTCGTTGTAATCGTCATCGACCAATTTCGTGGCGACTATCTGGAGCGATACCGCGACCGCTTCGGTGACGGCGGATTCCGCCTTCTCCTCGACCGTGGCGCCAACTTCACCGAATGCAACTACGACTATGCCAACACGCGCACCGCTCCCGGACACGCCACGCTGTTCACCGGCGCTTACAGCAACGGCCACGGCATTGCCGCGAACGAATGGTGGGACCCGAAGAAAAATAAAATTGTGACCTCGGTCGAGGATGACGACGCTCAACTCGTAGGGCTTGCCACACCGAATACCGCGAGCGTGACTGTTGCGGGTGCCTCGCCGCACAACCTTCTCGCCGATACTCTCGGCGACGAACTCAAACTTGACACGCAAGGTCAGTCGAGAGTCTTCAGCCTGTCTTTGAAAGACCGCGCAGCCGTTCTACCCGGCGGTTTCGCGGCCGATGCCGCTTACTGGATCGACCCCAAGAGCGGCGCATGGATTACTTCCACGTACTATCGCCACGGCCTGCCCAAGTGGGCGCAAGATTTCAATACCGGCAATCGCGCTGGTAAGTATTGGGATCGCGATTGGAAAAACAGCAACGGAGACGTTTTGCGCTCGACCGCGCATCGAAAAAGTACAAGTAAAGACGGCTCCGAAGCGGGGTTCTACGAGGTTATCGGCGCGACGCCTTTTGCCAACGAGTACGAACTGGAATTCGCCGAAGAGCTGGTGGTTTACGAGAACCTCGGCGCCGGTCACGCCACTGACCTGCTTGCCATCAGCCTTTCGGCCAACGACATCCTCGGCCATCAAGTTGGCCCCGATTCACCGGAGATGGCCGCCATGGCCCTCGCGCTCGACCGGGAACTCGCCGATTTTTTCACCTTCCTCGGTCATCAGGTCGGCCTCGCCGATCTATGGATCGCGCTCTCGGCAGACCACGGTGTGTCCGCCTTGCCCGAAGCTGCCAGGAAGCTACGCATTCCCGCCGCCAACCTCGGCGCGGGCAAACTCGAGGCCGAAATCAACAGCGCCCTTACCGCACGATTTTCGCCTGGACACACCGCGTCCTACATAAAGCTCGACTATCCCATCGCGTGGCTCGATCAGGATGCCTTCGTTGCCGCTCACGTAAAAGAACGCGACGCCGAAACGGTCGTCGGCGAGGCGATGAAGCAAGCTGGATTGCGCGACTACTTCACCAAATCGCAACTCGCAGAGGGCGCGGTCCCCGCCACGGCACTGGGCAGAAAATATCTCAACAGTTATTCGCCTGAAGGAGGATGGTACGTAATGGGAGTTCCCGATCCCTATACCGTCGGTCCGGTGAAAGGCACCGATCATGCGTCACCCTACACGTACGACACGCATGTGCCACTTGCGTTCTACGGCTTGCCTTTTCGCGCCGGCACCTATCGCACGCATGCCGAACCGGTTGATCTGGCTGTGACCCTGGCATCGCTGCTCGGAATCAACGCTCCCACCCATGCCGTCGGGCGCGTCCTTACAGAGGCGCTTGCCGCGCCGCATCATCCGGAAAATCCTGCAGGGCTTCCCACGGAGAAACCTCCACAGTGACCTCTTCTTCTGACAACTCTGGCAAATCATCCCCGGATCTCAGCGTTAGTTTCGCCGGCGTCGAGCTAAAGAACCCGATCATCGCGGCCAGCGGGACCTTCGGCTACGGAGTCGAGTTTGAAGATGTCGTTCACCTCGATAAGCTCGGAGGCTTCGTCGTCAAAGGCCTGTCGCGCGAACCGATGATCGGCAATCCGCCACCGCGCCTGTGGGAAACCGCCGCCGGCATGCTCAACGCTATCGGCTTGCAGAATATTGGCGCATCGGCGTTTCTCGAAGAAAAGTTGCCGAGGCTCCGGCAGATTAAGAACACTGTTGTGTTTGCCAACGTGTTCGGCTACACGCGCGAAGATTACGAACGAACCATTGAGATTCTCAACGACGGCGAAGGCATCGCTGCCTACGAACTGAATGTGTCGTGTCCCAACACCGCTCACGGGGGGCTGCAGTTCGGTTGCGATCCGCGGTCTCTCGACGAAGTCGTGACCACGGCGAAGCGCGCAGCGACGCGCCCGCTGATTGTGAAGCTCTCGCCCAATGTCACCAGCATCGCGCAGATGGCTCACATCGCGCAGGAATCCGGGGCTGACGCCATATCCCTGGTGAATACTTTTGTGGCCCTGGCCATCGACGCCGACACGCGCAAGCCTCGCATCGCGAACGTCACCGCCGGCCTCTCCGGCCCGGCCATCAAGCCCATCGCCCTGCGCATGGTCTACGACGCCGTGCACGCCGTAAATATTCCGGTGATTGGTATGGGAGGAATTTCAACCGCAGCCGATGTCGCCGAGTTCATGCTGGCGGGCGCAACCGCCGTGCAGATCGGCACCGCCAGCTACTGGGATCCCTGCGCCACCGAGAAAATCGTCGACGAACTCCGCACCTGGTGCGAAGATCGCACCATCCCCCGCCTAGCCGACCTGACCGGCGGCATGATTTTGGAGTAAGAGTGTTCGACTCGTATCAGGGCTTCGCTTCCAGCGATGCCGCAAGGCGCAGACTACCCCCTGCGGCTCTAGCCGCTGCGGAAGATTCACGAAACCGCAAAATTAGAATGAAATAGAGGCATGCACCCGCTACCGCCCGCGCACATACCAGATCGACCCCGGTATATTCGGCGATATTTCCGGCAATTTCCGGCCAAATTTTTAACTTCAAACCTGGGGCTGCGGTGGGCGGGGGGTTCATGGCTTCTCCAATCAAGTTTTCAATCTTCCACATCCTTTACGGGGACAAGGGACTCTGTGTAAGCGGGCCAAGAGTTTGGCTCAAGTTTCAAGCGTTGCTCACAGGTTTCGGTTCCATCCTATCTGCCCTGGGAAATCTACGAACTGGCGCGGCGGCAGACCTGGATTCGCTGGACCATTCTCGGCATCAACGTGATCATCGCGGGCACAGAGCGTGCTCTGTGCCCGCGGTTAGAGCTTACTGATTTTCAAACACCTCGCGGTCTACCCGAAGGATCTTAAAGGGAAATACCGGCGCCTGGTGCAGATCCAGGACCGGAACAACCTGGCTGTCAATCACATACAGTTGCCCAAAGGCATCCGTTGCAGATGAGAGACCGGTTGTGATTTGGGTGTCATTTTTCAGCGTGGCGTTCAGAAAATCAAAACTGGTGAAGGTCAGCTGCTGGACCACGCCATTTTGGACAATATAGGCCTTGTCAAACACAAAAATTAGGCCGTCCGGGCCGAAGAAACGAAAAGGCTGAGTTGTGTCCGTCAAAGGATCGCCGCTCAAATTGACGAGTTGCACGTTCGTGGGTTCATCGATGGGCAAGGTCAATACTTGCGGAGGAAATGTGGTTACAGTGAGAATGTGCTGTTGGTCCGGAGTGACTTGAATCCCGTTCAGGCCAAAAGGCCCGCCTTTGGCGGCAAAGAGGGGATTGGTCGCAAAAATTTCAAATGAATCGTTTTCTGGATGGATTCGATAGATATTGGGTTGAACGGAGTCCGTTGCAAAAATATCGCCACGGAAGTCCAAAGCAATGTCATTGCAGAAAGAAGGTTGCGGAAGCGCGATGCGATGCGCTAACTGACCTGTCTGATTGTTTGGGGGAATCGTGATTCCATATACGAATGAAACGGGGAACGGGTTGGTAACCAGGTCGATGCCGCAAACCCAAAGTGTCCGGCGAATGAAATCGACTTTGGCGCCTAAAAAAGAAATCTGGGGATTTGCTGTCTCAGTGAAGAAAACGCTCTCAGGAGATCCTCCGCCAAGCGGGACGCGGGTGATTTGCGCGCCGAAAACAGCGGTTGGGAAAAAGTTAGCGGAAACCGGATCAAATGTCAGTCCTTCCGGAAATGAGGTGGTGCTTTGCAGGTCAAATTCGTTGATGAATTGACCTGCCGCGTACGAAGTGGCTAGCCCTAGCAAGAGCACCAACAACGCCGACGCCTTCCATAGATTTTTCATTAGTTTGCTCCTTGGTTTTTGTTTCGCTCTCCTTAAACGTCCACGTCACCCAGCCTGCAGTCCCTAATGTTCAGAACTCATCGGCTTGCTCTTTATTCCCTATTTGCAAAAGAATTTTTCAAGAAATTTCTTACAAGAAACAAGAAGAGGATCCATCCGAGCAGCTTTTCAGCTGGATGAGGATGCGATTCGCCCTCCAGCCAGACGCAATTCGGAATTTACGCCGGGTCAGGTTCAGGGCGCTAGAGGTTGTCCGAGAGGGTCTGATATTTGTTTTTGGAAGAATGGGCGATCCGGAAGCGGATACTTGTGAATGCTGCGGAGAGAAAAGGGAATAGAGTAGTTACTGTTTTTTCTTGCGCCGTCGCTTCAAAGCCTTGAGAGCGAGATACGCGACGTAAGTTCGTGGGGAGACGCGATTGGATTTGAAATATTCGCTGGCGGGACTTTAACCCTGATGAGTGCCTGCTGGAGCTGCGGGAAACGGTGTACCGGGGCAAGCTTCGCAACTGGGGTAAACCCGGAAAGCGTTGCGTCCTCTCGCCAACACCGCCCAAAGATTTATCCCCATGAACTTCATGCCATGCCTCCATTAACCACTGAACTTCGGGCAATTCAGCCCGCCACGAATGCCGGGATGCTGGATGGTGACTGACAGACGAATGAATCAAACTGGAATGAAAGGACGCCCGCTAACGCCCGTGACTATACCAGATCGATCCCGGAGACTTGTAATTCCGCCCCTCGCCCCACACCACGTGCGTATTCTCCAGGTTGTCGATGGCGATCGAGAAGTAATCGCCGAAGGGAAATTTGAAGCCATCCGGCAGAACATAATCGTACCCCCGCGCCGGCCCGGAAAGCTGATTCTCCGCCGACCACGTCGCCCCGCCGTTGCTCGAACTGCGCTGAAAAACATTCCACAAAGGCTGATTTGGTAGAAAACGGCGACGCGTATCCATCCACGCGATGCGCACGTCGCCGGCAGCGCCTGCGGTGATCGCCGGGAAACAGTGTTCGATCTGTCCATCTGCGGACGAAACGTCCGTCTTCGCGGACCAGCTTGCCCCGCCGGTGGTGGAAGAAGAAAAATAGATTCGCTCAGGGCCGCCGTTTGCGACGCCTGCATTCCACAAGGCGTAAACCGTTCCCGCCGCATCGGAGGCCAGTGCAATCTGCGCGCCGAGATATCCAGCCTCGCAAGCCTGCGCCGAGCAATCCGGGGCTGCACTCGAAACGTCAAGCAAGGTTGTAGTCCAGCTGCGTCCCGCGTCGCCTGACCGGCTCACATAAATGCTCACAGGGCGCCGGCTAAGTTCCTGCCGCGCATAAGCCGTCCAGGAAAAATAAACATCGCCGCTGGTGTCCACCGTGGCGCCGCCAGCCAGCGACCATCCTGGCCCGGCACTCGGATTCACTGTGACGGAAGGAGAAAAGTTCTGCGCGTAGTCATGCGACGCTGCCACCAGAAATTTCTCATCGTGATTGAATCCCACGTATACATCGGCGCCATGCACCGTGAGCACCGGCTTATCTGCATCGTCCGCCGACCGCTCCGCAACGGCAAAATACCAGGAGCGCCCGAAGTCCTGCGACCTTGCCACCATCACATCGCGCTTGTTGTTTTGCAGCCAGGAGGCATAAATGGTCTGGTGGTCGACTGGATCGACCACAATCTGCGGATCAAATTGTCCGGTTGAAGATGGCGTTAGCGGATGGGCGGCTTGCCACGAGATTCCGTTGTCGTTACTCACCATGAGGGCAATCGTGGGAGCGGTGCAGGCCGGACAGTCGCTTACCGCGCCATATTGCGGGAAGAGAATATAAATATGGCTGTGACCATCCGCCGCCAGCGCGGGCTCCCATTGGTCCCCGGTGTTGTAGCCAACCCTGCGTTGGGGAGTGAAATTCGCAACCGCCAGTGCAGCCTGCGCCGTTGCCAGCGCCAATAGCAGAAAAATGACAAATTTCTGCACACTTCGGGCGCGGCTGGGCTTCAAAACCACAGACTTTCTCCTGGGCACACTACTGCGACAACAGGTTGGACGCACTGTATCGCGAATCGCGGGCGAGCGTCAATCGCTCGAGTAGGCCATATAGCGCCTCCGGAGGTGACTTTCGGATAAATACGTCATCTAATGGAAGGGCGGCGGGAACCACGAGCTGACAGGGCAAGCTGTATACTGAGGCGCGAAGCTTATAAAGAATGCGGATTCGATATAAAATCCGGACGACGAAAGCAATTAAGAGAAAAAGGCCTGAGTGATCAAATCCGTGAGCGACCAAACCAAACACGGGAGCTTCGCTTCATCACCTAGGATTGGGTTGTTCAAGAACTTGAATTGCGAGGAAATTATCTACCGCATAAAGATTACCCACGATAAGTTCGATTACCCGGCTTTTACTAAATCCGTGGGTGAGTACCCGGAGCCGGACGAGTGGGGGGACGTCGTATGTCCATCCCGAGAAGCCGATTACCATGTTCATATTGCGTGGACAGACGAAAAGACCCTTATCAGGCTGCAGGTGGGGCACTATACGGACGATCCCGAACCCTCTTTGATCCCCAAGAACATCGTGTACGCGGAAGAATGCATGAAATATTTGGGCCAGTTTTTCAAGAATGACAGCGCACAGGCTCACATTCATGCTGATTTTAGCTTTGACTCAACAAGGCAGAGCAAATTTCCGTTGCCTCTGAGGACCACAATAGGCTCTTGCAAAGCCGAGATTGATGCGATTGGATTGAACCTGAGTGAGTCCCCAGCCGGGGTTTCCCAGTTGTGGATGGTGCAAGGCAAGGATCGCTTTTCGTCTCAGATGTTCGCGGACAGACGAGTCGTCTTTGGCAATTTTTCTGTGGGTAACGAAATCAAGGAGTTACTGTCAGTGATCGAGGGACTGACGGAGGTGAAATCATGACCAATGCGGTTCACAAACGATTGTGTCGGCCATCACACGGCTTCCCCCCTAGCAACTCGCACGACGAGTGGAGATTACACAGGCCCCCTTTTCGCGAGAGGGAGTTTGGCTATAAGGATTTCGATGTGCCAATTTCTGATGTGTTCGAGCGGTCTCTGAAAGGGAGACCGTCGGTCTCGCTCGACTACAGCGTACTCGGCGGCACACCACACATCGTCGGTACCCGGATACCGGTGTTTATGATCGTCGACGCCGTGGAGTACCACGGGACGTTGGTTGGCGTTCTGAAATCGTATCCAAATTTAACTGTCGAGCAGGTTAAAGATGCCTTGAGTTTCGCCGCTGCTGTGACGGAGCATCCTGTTGACTACGAAGTTGAGAGTTCTTCTAGATGAGGACATCAGCGGAGTGGTAGCGAACGCTGTCGCTGATTACTCCGGATTGTTGAGCGTGAAGTACGTTTGCGACATGCCCGGATTTAAAGGTACGGACGATCCGCCGCTGTTGAAATACGCTGGGGAGGAAAATCGAGTACTGATCACGGTTGACACCGGCTTCAATCATCGAAATTATCCTCCCTGCACGCACAAGGGGATAATCAGGATCACGACACGGAACAAATATGCCGCGATACAGGATGGGGTGCTGAAGAGATTCCTTCTGTCGGGTCACAGGGTCGAAGTGAAGAACTGCGTTGCGTACGTCAGTGACGGCCAAGCAATCATCCATACCCACGACGGCACAACTACGGTTCGTTTTTAATGAGCAGGAGCCACCGTAAACATGGAAAAAGCTACATTTGCAGCAGGATGTTTCTGGGAAGTCGAAGCAACTTTCCGCGCCATGCCCGGAGTTCTATCCACGCGCGTAGGCTACACCGGCGGCCAGACCGACAATCCCACCTATAAAGAAGTTTGTACCGACCGGACGGGCCACGCGGAAGCCGTAGAGGTCGAGTTCGACCCCGCACAAGTGAAGTATGCCGACCTGTTGAAAGTTTTCTGGGAGAACCACGACCCGACGCAACTGAACCGTCAGGGTCCGGACTGGGGCACGCAATACCGCTCCGCCATCTTCTTCCATACGCCGGAGCAACAAAAAGCGGCAGAGGCGTCGAAGGACTCATTGGAGAAAGCACACCGCTATTCGAAACCGATCGTCACCCAGATCGTTCCCGCGGTAACTTTCTTTCCCGCCGAAGACTACCATCAGCAGTATCTTGAGAAGCGCGGCATGGCAAGCTGCCATATCAAAGCGTAGACAACTGTCGTATCCTGCGCCCGGATTACTTCCGAGTTTCAGGTTACGCAGGAACTGTGGCGTGGGATCATGACCTCGCGCCCATCTAACATGGAAAGAACGGAGCCGGCTCGAATGCGCGCATTCTTTTTCACAAGTCTGTTTGCGGTTGTGACCTCGGCCAGCGCTCTTGCCCAGACACCGGCGCTGCAGACAAATGTTGTTTACGTGTGCAACGACGGCCAAAGCTTCAAGGTCTTCTCCTGCAACGATACGACAGGCGCTTGTGATTATCAGAATTACAAACACGGCCAAGCCTACCAGAGAGGGGAAGCTCTACGCGTTCAACTGGCCGCTTTGCTCCCGGCCAAATGCCATGCGCAAACTCCAGCCGAAGCACAGGCTGACCCGCATCGGGGTGAGATTCCTCCGGCACCGTCTCCATTTAAGGCGCGAGCCGCAGCCGGCAACGCTTCGGGATCTGGAACTTCGGCCAATTCGCAGCCGCCGTCGTCAAGTGGAGTATCGCAGACTGGTGCATTGCAGCCCGGAGTGGGCGGATTCAAAGTCGGAGACACAGTTCGCGTCCTCAGTTCCGGATGGCAAGAAGCAAGAGTGCTGCAGGTGAGAGGTAATTCTTACTACGTGCGACTCGATAATGGAATTGAGGTTTCGAAAACCTGGCCGGTCGAAGTGCGGCGGCTGGGAAAGCTCACAGCCGAGGACCATGCAGTCGGCCAATGGGATCTTCGCGATAAAGTGCAGGTCCTGGTCAACGGCCACTGGATGGAAGGGAAGATCGTTGGGCAGAGCCTGAACCGTTACACGGTGGGATTTGCGGACGAAAACACGGTCGAAACAAGCCCAGAGAATTTGCGAATATCAACAGCGGCCCCACCCAGCGTCCGCCAAGCGGGCCTAGCTCCCAAGCCCGGACTGGCAAGCTGCGCCGGAAAGTATGAAGGCCGGTGGGAGCATGTCTCAGGGATGGGCGGGATGACGGTGGTTTTCCGATCCGGCAAGGCAACGGTGAGC
>Ga0210405_10002976_pt1 | contig 16979 bp, 15 predicted proteins | sample IncBWH11MmetaG_FD_155492 | JGI IMG/M metagenome (GOLD analysis project Ga0210405, IMG submission 155492) | Forest soil microbial communities from Barre Woods Harvard Forest LTER site, Petersham, Massachusetts, United States - Inc-BW-H-11-M | ecosystem: Environmental > Terrestrial > Soil >... | reverse complement strand
GGGTCGTCATGGATGCGCCGCTTCCCGGAATCGGCCACTGGGACGATCAGCTGAAAAATCCAAAAGTCTGGCACTTCAACTTCCGCGGACCGGACGTGGAGCGCCTCGTTGCCGGCCGCGAGCGCATTCTGCTCGATCGCTTTTACAACGAGCTATCGGCAAATCCGGCCAGCATCGACGAAGAAACTCGCGATCACTACGCCGCCTTATACGCCCGACCCGGCGCCATTCACGATGCTTTCAGCGGACAGTTTGCGGCGTTTGCCCAAGACGCGATCGACAATCAGACGCTGGTGGGCAAAGGCAAGCTGACGCTTCCGGTGCTGGCCATCGGCGGCGACCATTCCTATGGCGATCACTTGGCAACGGAAGTCGGCTTCGCCGCCTCAAACGTTCGCAGCGCGGTCATCAGCAATTCGGGCCACTGGATCATGGAGGAACAGCCGCAGCAGGCTGTCGCCGCCATTGTTGCGTTCCTGGAAGAGAAAGAATAGCGCGGTAAGGGGGCTTAATCATGGGACAATCGCCGCGCCGACGGTGTCTGGGCGTAGCCACGATACCCGTGTTACTTGGCGGGTTCATGCTGAGCGCTTGTGCCAGTGACGCGATGCACACCCCACTCATTCCACCGCCTCCGGTAGATCCCAGAGAAACAGCCTCGGCAACAACGAGGCTACCAAACAACTACCGGGAGCTCATTGCTGCGTACATTCTTTCTCATAATCGCTATGTGATACGCGACGCGAGAATTACTCCGCCTTACGAAAAGTCTCGAGGGTTATTGCGTGACGGCACCATGCCGGCCGTCTGTATCGCTATCTACCGCGACAATCCGCTCGGCGTTGTCGTGCGCGACAACCGGATTTTGACTTGGGAGGACGGCCAGCTTCGAGAAGTAGAGCATGGCATGGACTCGTGCACCGACCTTTCGCCGTTCATCGAATTGAAACGCAGCTTGCCGACGAACTAACCAGTTGTTCCCAAAACGAATTGGCCCTGGGCACCTGCGGCAACGCGTTTCTGCGAGCGCGAACGTGTAGAAAAACGCTCCGCCTTCGATCTTGAGCCGCCGATAGCGGGACATCAGAGCTTCCCGAAACGCTTTGGTGGGCACGGCGCTGCGCGCCTTTGCCGACCCCGCGCTCGCTACGCGCTAACGGTCCTCATCAGCGGTAACTTGCACTATTGCAAGAATGCAGCGCCGCATCTTCGCTGATTTTATGCGCAGGAAGGATTTGAGCAACGTGAAGTCCTCGACTGCGGTGGGAAAGGTGGCCAGTAAATCCAGCGTCGGCAGGCCGGCGATGTTGCGATACAGCCGGGCTTGCGGCGCGCCTTCGAAGAAGAAGGCCGGCGGAATTTTCAGGACGTTTGCGATCCGATACAACTGGCAGGCGCTGAGCCGACGTGTGCCCGCTTCGCATTTCTGCACGTGCTGACGCGTCAGCCCGAGCGCCGCGCCGAGCTTTTGCTGGCTCATGGCGAGCATCTCCCGGCGCATGCGCACGCGATTGCCGATGTATTCGTCGATAGGTTCGGGGGCCTGCTTCATCGTGCGTGCTGCGTGCCGTTCTCACAACGAATGAGCGTTTAAGACAACTTATACGCTTACATACTTACACGCTTCGCGTCAATAAATCTTGACTGCTCCTGCGGAGGACTTATGCGGGAGGAATGGCAAAGCGCGAACATGAGATCGTCAAGCCGCAGCCGTCGCGCATCGGCAAGAAATCGGTGTCGGTCTATTTGCCGCAGAATGTTTGGCGCGAGGTGAGAATGTTAGCGGCGTCGACCGATACGACCATCGACAAGCTCATCCGCCGCGGCATCGAGCTTGTCCTCGCCGAACACAAAACCAATCGCTCGTAAGCTCGCATAGCTTACTTCGCGGCACATTTTCAATCGGCTCGGGTGGCGGCCCGGGCCGATTTCGTTATTCACATATCCAGCCAACCCAGCGGGTTCACGGTTATCCAGCCGAAGCTTGGCAATCCATGTGGTTGCTTATCCTCGACGGCAAACGCTTTTCTGTCCGTGAGATACCTTCCCCTTGCGGTAAATGTCGTCTCATCGAAAGGCGCCATGTTCGCGACTAAAAAAATTTCGCGATCACGAGGCGCACTATCCATTGAGAGCATAGGAATCTCCTTTGTTAATCGGGGAAACCTACACCAAAAGCGGGCCCTCAACAACTAAAGAGCGCGTAGGGCGGATTAGCGAAGCGTAATCCGCCGCTCGACTGTTCCGGCGCCGCTATCGGCGGATTACGCCTTCGGCTAATCCGCCCTACGGGCTTGTTGTCGGAGTCACTTGGGGCGGCCTTTCCTCCGATGAATGTCGAACGCGGCGTTGCCTGCCATCTGCACATCGTGACGCATGGCAGCAAACGTCCCTGACCGAGCCACACGATCGATGTCGCGCCACATCGTTTCGTCCATTCGGTCGCGCTGCGTGTCTGAAATTTTGGCGTAGACCTCTGCAAACCTACGAGCCTCCCCGATTAAATACTGGCCGAACTGACGAGGTAGCGTGTAACTGGACCCGTTAACGGCTCCGGTGTTGGCATTGATCTTGGTACCTTTCCATTGACGCGGATTGGACGTGTCTATGAAACCGACGATGAAAAATTTCCCCATTTTTGAAAGGACAAACGCGATGCTTTCGCTCCTCACGGCGTCCAGATCGACTGTGCGGAGAATGTAGCGGTTAAAATTAGGAGGCAGGTCTTGCAAAGTCGTCGCTCCCGCGTCGACTGCGTCGAAAACGATCATATGCTGCTCGAAACGGCCGGGATGCGGAAGTTTATCTAGAAGAAACGCACTCCACGCTTTCAGGGCCTCATCCACCGCCTCGCGCTGTGCGGCGCTGAAATCTTGCAGATACTCCCTTTCTTTCATCATCAGAAGCGTGCGCCACGAAACCGATGCGCAAAATTTCAAAAGCCAGTCGCCGTAGAGTACCTTCGCGCCTCCGTCTTCGTTGATGGGATGGAAGATTTGTGTCGCGAATTGCGTTTCCCACACATTCAGCCGTTGCTCGCATTCACGACAAAGCCAACGTTCTTTATAGCCGTCCTGCGTCCTTTTGTTGGGAGCTTGTCCAAAGCGCATGAAACCCGTGGCTGATGTCTCTTTCAGCCACTTGTAGACAAATGACGGGAGGATATGACTTTCTTGAAGCTCTCCTTCCTCTTGGCAGAGCTTGCAATTTCCCACTGTCGGCACGACTCACCCGCAATAAAGCAATTTGCGTGAGATAATCGAATCGCATTGTGACGAAGATAAGAGCTTGTTGCCATACGAGTGACGGTCCTCGCGCAAAGGGATTGCCCCTCGCCTGGGGCAGCGCTCTAATTGCTGAGCACAAGGTTATCTGGACTACGGCGTATCTTTTTCAGAGACAAGCCCTTGACATCCGTCCCTATTACAGTTACATCATAATCCTCGCTCCACTGAAGGACATGGCGCGGAGGCACATCGCGTCATGGGAGCGAGGGCGGTGCCCGCGGGTGGGTTTGCAGCCTGCTCCCGGGCGGCTTGGGCATCATGTCTCCCGGCATTACGACCGGGGTGGGAGGTGCATCCCTGGACTGGGACAGGCGAAGGCGGGTAACGCCCGTTCAGACCACGTCCCAGGAAGCCTGGCCTGAAGCTGAGCCTTTGGGATGGAATAATTCCCTGAGGTGAGAGCCGTGGTGGAACGCCGTCAAGCGTGCGCGCTCCACAAGAGCGCGCGCCGCATCGCAAGATGCGGCGGTTGTGACCCAGCGTTTGCCGGCGTTCCGCTTTCTTCATTTATTTCGTAGCCCGGGTTGAGCAGAGCGAAACCCGGGAGCGGCAGTCGAGCCGAACCTTCGTTCCCGGATTTCGCTGCGCTCAATCCAGGCTACGAAACGACGAAACGACGAAACCGGCGTTAGCAAAGACGAAAGCCAGGCCCCACCCCTGACTTTCTTTTATCCAAAGCCGGTTTCGCGTTTGACATGACAGCTTTTTGCCGACGCGCGCTCCGTTCTTTATCGCGCGACGAAAAACTCGCGCGCCGAGATGCGCCGCGAGAACGAAGGTGCTTGCCATGCAAGTACGCAGCAGCCGGCACAGCGAACTCCCTCTCCCCAGAGGGGAGAGGGTTGGGGTGAGGGGGTTCGGAAGCTTCAGATTTATCTCCGATGTCCGAACCCCCTCAACCTGTCCTTCTCCCCTCTGGGGAGAAGGGACGCAGCGTGCCGGCCGCGTAGCTTCTCTCTCTTCGCCGCGAGGGCGTTTGGCCATGAAACACGCCGAACGGAAAGAGCCGCAATGGCGAATTATGTTTCGCCAATCCGCCCTACCGCAGATCAAGCCCTTTGGCCTTGAAGACCGGCGCTGCGGCCGGCGCGGTCAAAACCTGGATCAGCGCTTTCGCCGCTTCGGGCTCCTTGGCGCTTGCGGTGATGCCGGCCGCGTAGGTCGTGATCTGTTGCAGTTCCGCGGGCAGCATGCCGATTACGTCGACGCCGGGGTTCGACATCAGCTCGGACACTTGTTGCAAGCCGATCTCGGCTTCGCCGCTCGACACCAGGACGCTGACCCGCCCGTTCGGTCCGCCCGCCGCGAGCTTCACCTTGGGCGTGACTTCAGCCGCGATGCCGAGGCGCTCGAACAGCTTCATGATATGCGCCGCGGTGATGCCGCCGCCCGCCGGCGCGGTGTGAGCGATGGATTTTGCCGACAGCAAGGCGCGTTTGAGCGCTTCGGGCGTCGAGACATCCGGCCTGGGCGCGCCCTTGCGCACGCAGATGCCGATGCCGGTGCTCGCGATGGCGGTCGGGCCGGGCAAAACTTTGCCTTGCCGGATGAGATCGTCGAGCGCGCCGCTGTCGATGATGATCACATCGGCCGGCTCGCCGCCGATGAAGCGGCGGGAAATGCCGCCGGACGGGCCAAAACTCACGGCGACCGTGTTGCCGGTTTCGCGTTCGAACTTTGGCACGAGTTCGTCGATGGCGGCTTTCATGGCGGTTGTGATCAGCGCATGGATCTCCGCCGCTTGCGCCGAAACCGTGGCGCCAATCAACGTCGCGATCAGCGCAAGCGCGCGCATAAATGGTCTTGGCGTCATAGCGGATCGAGCCCCTTGGCTTTGAAGATCGGCTTCGCCGACGGCGCGGTGAATGCTTGGATCAAAGCCTGCGCCGCGTCGGGTTGTTTGGCGCTGGTGGTGATGCCGGCGGAATACATGGTGATCTGCTGCAAGTCCGCCGGCAGCATGCCGATCACCTCGACGTCGGGGTTCGACAAAAGCTCGGTCACCTGCTGCAAGCCGATCTCGGCTTCGCCGCTCGCCACCAGCACGCTGACCCGGCCGTTCGGGCCGCCGGCGGAGAGTTTTGATTTCGGCGCCATCTGCTCGGCGATGCCGAGTTTTTGGAAAATCTTCTGAATATGCGGGCCGACGATGCTGCCGCCGGCGGGAGAGGCGTAGCCCACGGTTTTCGCCGCCAGCATGGCGCGCTTGAAGGCGTCCGGCGTCGACACGTCCGGCTTCGGCGCGCCCTTGCGCACGCAGATGCCGATGCCGGTGGTGGCGAGATCGATGCGGCCGGGCACGATCTTGCCTTCGCCGATCAGTTGATCGATCGCCTCGCGGCCGGTGAGGAAAATATCGGCGGGCTCGCCGGCGGCAAAATGCTTGATCAGCGCGCCGGGCGGCGCATAGAGCCCGCGAACCGTGTAACCGTTCGCGCGCTCGAACGGCGGAATGACTTCGTCGGTGACGGTCTTGAGCGCGGTCGAGATGAAGGCATTGATCTCGGCGGCGTTGGCGGTCGTGGTTGCGGCGAGCATGGCGATCACAATGACAAGTGTGCGCATGGTTCAAGCCAGCGCCGCTTTGACCACATTGCCGTTCGTCTCGACGAACCAGCGCTCGCTGGTGAACGGCTTGCCCTCGAGCCGCGCCGCGATCCACTCGGCCTGGTACTGCCGCGGCTCCGGGCCGTTCTGCGTCGCCGTGGTCAGCGCGATGCTGTGATTGCCGCCCTCATAGACCAGAAGCTGCTTCGGCCCGCCCAGCGCCTTCATGAAGCTTTCCGTATATTCGAGCGGACAGAGCTGGTCGTATTCGCCGCAGGCGACCAGATAGGCGCCTTTGACTTTCTGCGCGTAGCCGTTCCAGTCGATGGTCTTGCGGAACGCGTCAAACTCGCGCTCGTCGGTGATGCCGGACATGAACATGAAGCGCTTCTTGAAGGTCGGCGAGGCGCGGTTGAAGATGGTCTCGCCGCCCGGCTCGTAACAGGTGCCGCTCACCGCGCAGGCTTTGAAGCGCGAGTCCGCCGCCATCATGATCGCGGTGAAGAACGAGCCGTAGCTGACGCCGGTCATGCCGATCTTGCCGGCATCGATCTCCGGCCGCTTGGCCAGCCAATCGGCGACGGTTTTGGCCGATTCCGCCCAGCCCGGCACGTCGACATAAATGCCGCGCAGCGGCGGCTCCCAATAGCCGGGGCCCTCGAACGCCAGCACCGCATAGCCGCGCTCCATCCAGGAGTCCTTGTAGAGCGCGACCGAGCGTTCCTTGTAGCCGTCCATGCCGGAGACGACCACGATCACCGGCACTTTTGTCCCAATTTTGTAGTTGGGCGGCAGATGAAAAATAGCCGGCAGCGATTTGCCGCGATAAGGCAGTTCGACCCATTCGATGTGATGGTCGGCAAGCGCGGTATATTTGTCGAATGCCGCGCGTTTCTTGTCGTTCAAGCTCGTGAGTTTTTGGTTGACCTCGTCGATGGTCCACATCGCCGAGGCCCAATAATTGGCGACCATGAAATAGTTGTCGCGGGCCACAACCTTGTCGCCGGCTTGCTCGGCCGCCTTGGCCGTTGCTTCGCGTTTTCCGGCAAGCGATTCGAATGCCGGGCAGATATCGACCAGCCGTTTCACGCGCTTGCGCAATTCGTCCATGTCCGGCGCGGCGCCCGGTCCGAGGCCGCGGAGCGTGGCGACGGTGCGGCCCTGATCCCAATCGATGCCATTGGCCTGAATGACGTTATCCAGCACCCAGCGCTGCTCGTCGAAGCGCTTGACCACCGGCTCGCCTTTCGGTCGGCGGTTCGACCAGTCGCGGGCGTGCGCGGCGGCGCCGGCGCCGGCGCCGGGCGTCTCGGCTGCGGCGGGTGTGACGACGTTGGCGATTGCCGCTCCCGCGGCGGCCGCCAGCGAGCCGGATTGCAGGAATGCACGACGATCCATGACGCTTCTCCCAAGATCCACGTTGTTTCGCGCGTAGTCTTTGCCGCGCTGTTTTCTGCGTCCATCATAGGAGCCGCGTGCCGGAGCTTGAAGCGGCATTTCGGGCATGCCTAGAATGTGCGATGCGCTCCTTCCCGCAGTCCGCCGATCGTGCCGCCCGATGATCGATGCCGCCGTCATCGGCCTCGGACGCTGGGGCAAATCGATCGTCGAAGCGGTACAGGGCAAGAGCAAACGCCTGCGCTTCATTCGCGGCGTGAGCAAAGAGCCCGAGCTCGTTGCCGATTTCGCCAAGACCCACGGTTTCGAGCTGGGCACGGAATTTTCCGATGCGGTGGCCGATCCGCGCGTGCAGGCGGTGTTCCTGGCGACGCCGCATTCGCTGCACGTCGAGCAGATCGGCGCGGTGGCGGCAGCGGGCAAGCCGGTGTGGTGCGAGAAACCGCTGGCGCTGACGCGTGCCGAAGCCGCCCGCGCCATCGCCGCAATCACCAACGCCAAAGTCGTGTTCGGGCTCGGCAACAACAAGCGCTGCTTTGCTTCCATGCGCGAGCTCAAGCGCATCGTCGCCAGTGGCGCGATCGGCGACGTGCTGCACGTCGAAGGCCATTACTCCAACGAGCATTCCGTCCGCGTCAAAGGCGGCTGGCGCGACGATCCGCGCGAATCGCCGGGCGGCGGCATGACCGGCGCCGGGCTGCACCTCATCGACGCCTTCGTCAATCTCGCCGGCCCCATCGCCACGGTGGACGCCAAAGTATTCTCGCGCAAACCGCCGCCCGATCCGCGCGACGTCGCCGCGGTTTTGGCGCAGTTCGAGAGCGGCGCCACCGGGCTCCTCGCCACGGTGCGTGCCGCCCCGATGTTTTGGCGCGTTCACGTGTTCGGCACCAAGGGCGCGGCGGAAGTCCGTGACGAGACGACGCTCACGCTGGCGCGTATCGGCGAAAAACCCGAGACGCTGACATTTCCGCAAGTCGATTCGCTCGCAGTATTGCTTGAGGCGTTCGCCGAGAGCGTCGAGACCGGCAAGCCGTTTCCGGTCGCGACCACCGACATGCTCGACGTGGTCGGCGCCTTCGAGGCGATCATTCGCTCGATGGCGGACGGCGGGCCGGTGAAGGTGCGATGACGGAAAAAAGTCTACTGCTGCGCAATACCAGCCGCTTCGCGCACGGCGTTCCAGCGCTTGTATTCGCTCGCCATGAACGTGCCGAACTCCGCCGCCGTCGAGCCTTTGACCACGACGCCGACCGTGACCAGGCGTTCGCGCACCTTGTCGTCGGCGATGATGTCGTTGAGCGTCTTGTTCAGCTTGGCGACGACCGGGGCCGGAACGCCGGGCGGACCGAACACGCCGTACCACGTCGTGACATCGTAGCCCGGCAGCACGCCGGATTCGCTCGCCGCGGGGATGTTGGGCACGGCGGGAAAGCGCTCCTTGCCGGTCACCGCCAGTGCTTTGAGCGCGCCGGACTGCACCTGGCCGAGCAGCGCCGAGACCGTGTCGAACAACACGTCGGCGTGTTTGCCGAGCACGGCGTTGATGGCTTCGGGCGAGCTGCGGAACGGCACATGCAAGAGATTCACGCCGGCGATCTGCTTGAACAATTCGCCGGCAAAATGCTGGGTGGCGGCGAAGCCGGGGCTGGCGAACACGATCTTGCCCGGATCGGCTTTGGCGGCGTCGACCAGCTCTTTCACGGTATTGGCGGGAAAATCCGGCCGCGTCACGATCAAAAGGCTCGCACTTGCAACCTGTGCCACCGGCGTCAGCGCGGCGGTGTCGTACGGCATGTCCTTGCGCGTCACCGCGGCAATGATCTGGCCCGCGGTCATGATGCCGAGCGTGTAGCCGTCAGGCGTGGCGTGCGCGACCAGCTCATTGCCGAGGATGCCGCCGGCGCCCGGCTTGTTCTCGACGATCACCGGCTTGCCCAGACGCTCCTGCATGGCGTCGGCGAGAATGCGGCCGATGATGTCGGCGCCGCCGCCGGCACCGAACGACACGATGATATGGATCGGCTGTTGCGGCCAGTCCTGCGCCGGCGCGGGTGTCGCGATCAGGCACAGCGCCGCGGCCAGCGCCAGCAATGGGTTTTTCATGAGAATTCTCTCCGGCGTAAGCAAACATCCAACGCAGCATGAACGCGCGCCATGACGCTGTCCCATCCGCGCGTTTCATCCTGACGAAACAGGCGTGCCGTCGGGTACCACGGACTGTCGTCGCGATCGAGCAGCCAGCGCCAGTCGGGGATGAACGGCAGCAAGATCCAGACCGGTTTTGCCAGCGCCCCGGCGAGGTGGGCGACGCTGGTGTCGACGGAAATGACGAGGTCCAGATTCGCGATCAGCGCCGCGGTGTCGGCGTAGCTCTTCAGCTCCTCGCCGAAATGAAGAATGTCGCTGCGGCCTTGCAGCACCGGCGCGTCCTCGGCGCGCACCTCTGGCTGCAAACTGACATAGGTCGCTTCGAAACCGGCCAAGGGCGACAACAGCGCGCTCAGCCGCATCGATCGATTGCGATCGTTATTGTGCTCCGGCCGGCCGGACCAGGCGAGGCCGATTCTGGGTTTTTGTCCCAACCGGGCGTTCCAATCCGTCACTGCTTGTGGGGATGCCCGCAGATAAGGCGTTTGCGCGGGGATGGTCGCGAGGCGAGTTCCGAGCGCCAGCGGCAGGCTGAGCAAGGGGCAATGCAGATCGAAATCGGGCAGCGGTTCGCCCCGCGACACGATTTGCGCCGCACCGGGCAGCGTGCCCATCAGTTCGCGCAAAGGCTCTTGGATTTCCAGGATCACGCGCGCGCCGCGCTCGGCGACGTGTGGCACGTAACGGCAGAATTGCATCGTGTCGCCAAAGCCATGCACGCCATGGAGCAGAATGGTCTTGCCGGCGATCTCGTCGGAGCCGAGCCACAGCGGCTGCGAAAATTCGCGCTTCAGGTTTTTCAGCTGCGCGGTGTACCATCCCCATTCGAGCTTTTGCCAGCCGCGATCGAAGTCGCCGGTCAGCATGCGGCACGCCGCTTCGTTGTAATGGGCCTGGGCATAATCCGGCCGCAGCGCGATCGCACGCGCGTAGCTCGCCAGCGCCTCGTCGAAGCGTTTGAGCTCATGCAGGGTGACGCCGCGATTGACGAAGGCCTCGGCATAGTCCGGCCGCACGGCGAGCGCGCGGTCTTGGCTTTCGAGCGCCGCCGCGAACCGTTTCAGCTCATGCAGGGTGATGCCCCGATTGGCCAAAACCTCGACGTAGTCCGGCCGCAACGCCAGCGCGCGCTCGTAGTCGGCCAGCGCCTCGTCGAAACGCTTGAGCGCATGCAGTGCATTGCCGCGATTGTAGCGCGCCTCGGCATAATCGGGCCGCAGCGCCAGCGCGCGATCGTGGCTCGCCAGCGCTTCGTCGAAGCGCTCGAGCGCGTGCAAAGCGCTGCCGCGATTGGCGTGCGCCTCGGCCAAGTCCGGCCGCAGCGCCAGCGCGCGGTCGTAGCTTGCCAGCGCCTCCTCGAAGCGCTCGAGCGCGTGCAGCACATTGCCGCGGTTGGCATGCGCCTCGGCCAAGCCCGGCCGCAGCGTGAGTGCGCGGTCGTAGCTCGCCAGCGCCTCCTCGAACCGTTTCAGCTCTTTGAGGGCACTGCCCCGACCCAACAGCGCATCGGCGTATCCCGGCCAAAGCTCAAGCGCGCGATCGTAGCTCGCCAGCGCCTCCTCGAAACGCTTGAGCTGTCTCAGCGCGATGCCGCGATTGTTCAGGGCGGGAATATTATTGGGATTTATCTTGAGCGCGCGGTCTATGTGCCGCAGCGCTTGCGCATGATCGCCGCGCTGATGAAATACGATGCCCAGCAGATGCAGGCTGACGAAATGATCGGGCTGCGTTGCCAGAATTTGATTGTAAGTCTGTTCCGCCTCCGCCAGCCGGCCGGCTTGATGCAGCGCGAACGCTTCGGCCAACAATGATGTCACTCCGACACTCATACCGGCATTTGCTGCGGCAGCGTGACACGGCCCAGGATACGGCCCATGACAACCGTGCGCGCCAAAGGGTAGGCTACATATATCGGCCGGCACCGGCGGGTGCTGCAACAAAAAAGTGGAGGACGCATTGAGTGGGGAGGGTGTTTTGGCGCGACTGGCGGCGGCTGTTCTGGCGGCGATCGTCGCGTTCGCAATGTCCGGGCCGCTTGCGGCGGACGATTATCCGAACCGGCCGATCACCTTGGTCATTCCGCTGCCGCCGGGCGGCACCAACGACATCATGGCGCGTTCCGTGGCCGACAAGATGAGTATCGGGCTCGGCCAGCAGATCATCGTCGAAAGCCGCAATGCCGGCGGCAGCGGCACGGTCGGCACCCGCCAGGTCGCCCATGCCACGCCGGACGGCTACACCATCATCCTGGGCTACACCTCGACCTTGGCGACCGGCCCGAACCTTTACAAAAACGTCGGCTACGATCCGCGCAAGGATTTCGCGCCGCTCGGCCTGATCGCCTCGGCGCCGGCGCTGTTGCTGGTGCACAAGGATATGCCGGTGCACAGCGTCGCCGAGTTGATCGCCCTGATGAAGAGCGCCAAGGAGCCCTATCAGGTCGGTACGCCAGGCATCGGCACGGTGAATTACCTGGCCTCGGTGCTGTTCGCGCAGCAGGCCGGCGTCAAAGTCGAGCAGATTCCGGAAAAAGGCTCGAACCCGCTGATCACCGACATGATGGGCGGCTTCGTCAAGGTCGGCTTCAATCCCATTCCGGTGTCGCGCGCCGCGCTCGATGGCGGCTATATCCGCGCGCTGGCGGTCACGTCGGCCAAGCACTCCACCTTGATGCCGCAACTGCCGACGCTCGCCGAATCCGGCCTGCCGGGTTTTGACGCGACGTTGAATTACGGCCTGCTGGCGCCCGCCGGCACGCCGCGGCCGATCGTCGAGCGGTTGAACAAGGAATTGCGCGCGGCGCTCGCCATGGAAGAAGTGCGTAAGCGCATCATCAACGAAGGCGGCGAGCCAGAGTCGACGACGCCCGAAGAGCACGCCGCGATCATCGACCGCGAAGAGACCAAATGGTCGACGGTCATTCATGGCGCCGGCATCACGCTCAGCCAGTGAACGGCGAAAAAAAAAAAAAAGCATAACCGCCACACGCCCGAAATCAGGAGCTCACCATGACGAAACTCATCAAGGCATCGGGCCCGTCGCGTCGCGGCATCGTCAAAGCCGCCGGCGCGCTTGCCGCCGGTATCGCCGCGCCGGCGCTCTTGCGCGTGCGCTCGGCCTATGCCGCCTATCCGGATCGTCCGGTCAAATTCGTGGTCGCCAATACGCCGGGCGGGCCTTCAGACATCGTCGGCCGCTTCGTCACGGCGGCGCTCGAGCAATCGACCGGCAAGACCTTCATCGTCGACAATCGCGGCGGCGCCGGCGGCAATATCGGCATGGAATATGTCGCGCATGCCGAACCTGACGGTTACACCATCCTGCTCGCCACCAACGCTTATTCGGTGAATTACGGGCTCTACAATCAACTGCCATACGACCCCTACAAGGATTTTGTCGCGGTGAGCGAGCTTGCGACATCGCCAAACACGTTCGTGGTCAAATCGGAATTGCCGGCGAAGAATATGAAGGATTTCATCGCGCTCGCGCGCGGCAATCCCGAGCAGTACAACTGCGCGACGCCGCCGATCGGCACCACGGCGCAGCTGCAATTGGAGCTGCTGAAGATCCGCGAGAATCTACCAAAACTTTCCGACGTCGTGTTCAAGGGCGGCGGCGACGCGATTACGGCGCTGCTCAGCGGCACCGTGCAACTGAGCTCGGGCTCGCTGGCGCCGGCACTGCCGCATATCAACTCCGGCACGTTACGCTGCCTTGCGGTCAGCGCCGCCGGCCGCTGGCCCGAACTGCCGGATGTGCAGACCATGGAGGAGGCCGGCTACAAGGACTTCGTCTTCGCGGTCGATTGCGTGTTGCTGGCGCCGGCCAAGACGCCGCCTGCCAACGTCAAATGGCTGGAGACGGAGACGCTGAAAGTTTTGAGCACGCCGGACATGAAAGACAAACTGTTCAAGGCGGGCTTTCTGGTGCGCCCGCAGGGCGCCACCGCCGCCTGGGCGCGCGTCACCAAGGAAATCGAGGTGTTCAAGCAGATCATCGACCAAGCCGGCGTCAAGAAGCTTTAGCCGTCGTGAACCTGCTGAAACGAACGCGTATCCGTAATGCGACCGTCGCTGCGGCGATTGCTGCATTCGCCGCAATCACATTTGGCATCGGGTGCCGCGCCGAGGCCGCCGATTATCCGGCGCGGCCGATCACGCTGATCGTTCCTTATCCGGCCGGCGGCGGCAATGACGTGATCGCGCGGCTCGTCGCCGCCAAGATGAGCCAAAACCTCGGCCAGCCGATCGTCATCGAGAACCGCGGCGGCGCCGGCAGCACCATCGGCACCCGCGACGCCGCCCGCAGCGTGCCCGACGGTTACACGCTCCTGATCGCCACGAGCTCTTTGGCGATCAATCCGTCGCTCTATCCCGATGCCGCTTACGATCCGAAAAAGGATTTTGCGCCGATCGGTTTGATCGCGACGAGTCCGAATTTCGTGCTGGTGAATCCTGCCGTGCCGGTACATTCGATCGCGGAACTGATTGCGCTCGCCAAGAAAGATCCGGGCAAGCTCGATTTTGCCTCGACCGGTACCGGCACCAGTACCCACCTCGCCGCCCTGTTATTTGCCATGATGGCCGACGTGAAGTTCACCGCGGTTCCCTACAAGGGCGTCGCGCCGGCCATCACCGATTTACTGGGCGGGCAGGTGGCGCTGATGTTCTGTCCGATGGCGAGCGTGGTCGGCCAGGTGCGCAGCGGCAATTTGCGGGCGATCGCCGTGACCGGCGCCAAGCGCTCGCCGCTGTTTCCGGAGGTGCCGACGGTCGCCGAGGCTGGGCTGCCCGGCTATGCGGCGGAACTGCACTATGGTCTGGTGGCGCCGGCAGGAACGCCGCCGGAGGTTATCGCCAAACTCAACGCCGCGCTCAATAATGCGCTGGCCGACGCCGACATCCGGCAACGGCTTGCCGCCGACGGCACCGAGGTGCTGCCGGGCACGCCGGAGGCTTACGCCGCCGATATCGCCAGCGAGGAAGCCAAATGGGGCGCCATCATCAAACAGACCGGTGTGAAGGCGCAGTGAGCCAATCATGAATTTCGATTTCACCGACGAGCAAAAATTATTCGCTGAGTCAGTGCGGCGCTTCGCGCAAGCTCACCTCGCTGCGGGTGCGCTCAAGCGCGCGCACGATCCGCGTTTTCCCTACGACGTGGCGCAGCTCATGGCCAAGCAGGGGCTGATGGGCATCGCGCTGCCGGAGCGCGACGGCGGGCAGGGCGGCACGTTGATGGATGCGGTGATCGCCATCGAGCAGGTCGCCGCGGTGTGCCCGCGCAGCGCCGACGTGGTGCAGTTCGGCAATTTCGGCCCGATCCGCGTCTTCGCCGAATACGGCAGCGAAGCGCAGAAGAAGCGCTGGCTCGGCGAGCTTCTGGCCGGCCGCATGGTCATGAGTCTGGGCATGACCGAGCCCGATGCCGGCTCGGCGGTGACCGATCTGAAAACCAGCGCGCGGCCCGATGGCTCGCACTTCATCATCAACGGCAGCAAGGTGTTCTCCACCTTCAGCCCGGATGCGCAGATTTTTCTCGTCTATGTGCGCTACGGGCCCGGCCTCGGCGGCATCGGCTCGGTGCTGATCGAGCGCGGCGCGCCCGGATTCACGATCGCGGCGCCGTCGGAATTCATGAGCGGCGAGGAATGGTGCGAATTGCATTTCGCCGATTGCCGCATTCCGGCGGAGAACGTGCTGCTCGGCCCTGGCGGCTTCAAGAAACAGATGGCCGGCTTCAACGTCGAGCGGCTCGGCAATACGGCGCGCGCGCTGGCCTGCGGCCGCTACGCTTTCACCGCGGCGCGCGACTATGCGGCGACGCGCCAGCAGTTCGACCGGCCATTATGCGAGTTTCAGGGCTTGCAGTGGAAGTTCGCCGACATGGCGCTCAAGCTCGAAAGCGCGCAGCTTCTGCTCTATCGCGCCGCGACCCATGCCGATAACGGCCTGCCGTCGGCCTACGAGACGGCCATCGCCAAAGTGGCGTGCAATCAGGCCGGCTTCGAAGTGGCGAGCGAGGCGGTGCAGATCATGGGCGCCATGGGCTTTTCCCGCGAGACGCTGGTGGAATATTGCATGCGCCGCACCCGCGGCTGGATGATCGCCGGCGGCTCGGTAGAGATCTTGAAAAACCGCATTGCCGAGCAGATTTTCGACCGCCGCTTCGACCAGCGCAAGCGCCAGCCGACTGCGGCGGAGTGACGGATCGTCAGTCGCGGCCGTACTGGTCGGTGAGGCGCTCGATGTCGTCTTCGCCGAGATAGTCGCCGACCTGAACCTCGATCAGTTCGAGTGGCATCGTGCCCGGATTGGCCAGGCGATGGACGCCGCCGATCGGGATGTAGATCGACTCGTTTTCGTGGATGGTGCGGATGTCCGATCCGATGGTGACTTCGGCCACCCCGCGCACCACGACCCAATGTTCGGAACGGCGGAAGTGCTTTTGCAGCGACAGCATGGCGTTCGGATTTACCACGATGCGCTTGACCCGATAGCGCGCGCCGGCGTCGACGCCTTGGTAATAGCCCCACGGCCGGTGAACCCGCAGATGCATCACCGCCTGTTCGTGGCTCTGCGCCTTGAGCTGCTCGACGAGGTCTTTGACCTGTTCGGCCTTGTCGCGCGACGTCACCAGCACCGCGTCCGGCGTCGCCACCACGACAAGATTGTCCACGCCCACCACCGCGGTGAGGATCGCCGCGTCGGAATGCGCGAGGGTGTTGCGGCTGTCGAGAAAGACGGCGGCGCCTGTCGCGGCATTGCCGTCGGCGTCGTGGCCTAGCGCGTCCCAGACCGCGCTCCAGCTGCCGACGTCCGACCAGCCGCAATCGAGCGGCACCACGGCGGCGCGCTCGGTGCGTTCCATCACCGCATAATCGATGGATTTTTTAGGCGCTTGCGCGAACGCTTCGGCCGGCAGCCGCAGGAAATCGAGGTCCTTGGTCATGCCGCCGACGGCCACCTTGGCGGCTTCGGCGATGTCCGGCTCGAAGCGCGCGATTTCGCCCAGCATCACATCGGCGCGGAACACGAAGTTGCCGCTGTTCCACAGATAGCGGTCGGCAATGTAACGGCTCGCGGTTGCGGCATCCGGTTTCTCGACGAAGGCGTCCACCGCAAACGCCGACCCGCCGTCGAGCTTGGCGCCCGGCCGGATATAGCCGTAATTGGTCGCCGGGAATGTCGGCGGGATGCCGAAGGTGACGATCCGGCCGCCGGCCGCGGCAGCCATTGCGACAAGGCACGCGCGGGCAAAGGCATCCGGGTCGCGCACCACGTGATCGGCGGCCAGCACGATCACGGTGGACGCCGGATCGCGCGCGCCGCCGAGCACTGCGGCGACGCCGACCGCCATGGCGGAGTCGCGGCGTATTGGCTCGAGCACGATGTCGCCCGCGATGCCGCATTCGCGCATCTGCTCGGCGACGATGAAACGGAAATCGGAATTGGTGATGACGATCGGCCGGTCGAATATCGCCTGGTCACGGATCCGGCCGAGCACTTGTTGAAACGTCGAGCGCGCCTCGACCAGCGGCACGAACTGCTTGGGCATGCTCTCGCGCGACACCGGCCACAGCCGCGTGCCCGCGCC
>Ga0210405_10002974_pt1 | contig 16983 bp, 17 predicted proteins | sample IncBWH11MmetaG_FD_155492 | JGI IMG/M metagenome (GOLD analysis project Ga0210405, IMG submission 155492) | Forest soil microbial communities from Barre Woods Harvard Forest LTER site, Petersham, Massachusetts, United States - Inc-BW-H-11-M | ecosystem: Environmental > Terrestrial > Soil >... | reverse complement strand
AACCACATTTCGCCTTGCTTCTAGCTCCGCGCTTCTGGCTTCTAACTCCTGTCTTCTGCTGCCCGAAGGGCCACTTTTTCGCAGCCCTGTCTGCGAAAAAGCCTAGTACTGCTTACCGGTGCCTTCGACTGCTTTACGTTGCCCGCCGTGCGCTCTATGTTGTTGAAACTACGTTTTCGAGTAAATTCGAATCCCACTCTCTCCGCCATATTACTAAAAATAAACGAGTTATTAGATTTACAAGACCCACTCTCAGGGCCTCTTTTCGTCTTTGGAATGAGTGACATGCAGTCTTGCAAGCCCAGCTGCTTGCCGTTAATGCTAAAACCGACTGATTGGGAATCAGTTTTCGAGCACCCGCACCTTAATTATGGTTACGCAGTGACCAGCCACAGCAGGCAGGGGCAAACCGCGGATCGAGTGCTTTCGTTCTTCTCGTTTTCGGTGGTTTATCTTTATTATGTTCCCTGCCCCGAAATTGTGTTTGTGTCCCCATCCAGGAATGCATATGACCGGCGCCTCTGACGACAAAACTCTCAGCATCGCCTCAGTCCAGAGTTCCTTCTCCACCATTGGTCCGTTCCGGCTCGTGCAGATGGTTGGCACCGGCGGCATGGGGGAAGTGTGGCGCGCGGAACAGACCGCGCCCTTTCATCGCACGGTCGCACTTAAGCTGATCAAGGCGGGCATGGACACTCGCGCCGTGGTGGCGCGATTCGAGTCTGAGCGCCAGGCGCTGGCGCTCATGGAGCACCCTAACATCGCAAAGGTTTTCGACGCCGGGGCCACGCCAGAAGGGCGCCCCTACTTCGTCATGGAGTACGTGCCCGGCCTCTCCATCACCAGCTATTGCGACAAGCACAGGCTCAGCATTCGAGATCGTCTCCTGCTCTTTACTCAGGTTTGTGAGGGTGTCCAGCATGCCCATCAGAAGGCGATCATCCATCGCGACCTGAAGCCTTCCAATGTTCTGGTCAGTGAGGTGGACCAGAAGCCTGTACCGAAGATCATCGACTTCGGCCTGGCAAAGGCAACGGGACCGCGATTGAGCCAGGCTACGATGTACACCGAGGCTGGCGGAGTTGTAGGCACGCCCGATTACATGAGCCCCGAGCAGGCCAACAGCAGCGAACGCAACATCGACACTCGCACCGATGTCTACTCGCTCGGGGTGATTCTGTACGAATTGCTGGTGGGCGTGTTGCCCTTTAGCTCGCAGGGCGGCGGCCTGACGCCCTCCATACTGGAGAAGCTCCGCGCCGATGAACCTACGCTGCCCAGTTCCAAGATCAAAGCTCTCGGCGAATCCTCGGAGGAGTCTGCCGAGAAGCGTCAGGAGGAACCGAAAAGCTTGCGCCGCCATCTGCGCGGCGAACTCGACTGGATCGCAATGAAGGCGCTGGAACACGACCGTTCTCGGCGCTACGGCTCGCCTTCCGAGTTAGCCGCCGACATTCAGCGCTACCTCAACGACGAACCTGTGCTGGCTGGCCCGCCTAGCACCACATACCGCGCCTCGAAATTCGTCCGGCGGCATCGTTTCGGCGTAGCCGTGGCTGCTGCCGCCCTGATCCTATTGGTTGCATTTGCCGTCACTATGGCGCTGCAGGCGCGCCGGATCGCCAAGGAACGCGACCGCGCGAACCGCGAAGCCGCTGCCTCCGAGCGCGTTGCCGACTTCATGACTCAGATGTTCAAAGTCTCCGATCCCGGCGAAACTAGGGGCAACAGCGTCACGGCCCGCGAAATTCTCGACAAGGCCTCCAAGGACGTCGATAGCGGTCTGGCGAACGACCCCCAGTTGCAAGCCCAGATGATGAACACGATGGGCACCGTCTACGAGAATCTGGGGCTCTTCGGCCAAGCGGAGCCGCTGCTGCGTCACGCGCTGGAAATTCGCCGCCAGATACTTGGCAATAGCAACAAAGACACGCTGAAGTCGATGTATCAGCTTTCCGAGGTGCTCACCTGGAAAGGCAACGCGGCAGAAGCCGAAAAGCTCTGCCACGAGTCCTTCGAAGGCCGCAAGACTGTTCTTGGGACCGAAAATCGCGACACCCTGACCTCGATGAACTGGCTGGTATGGATCCTATTCATCGAGGGACAGTATCCTGAAGCCGAGAAGCTGGCTCGTCAAACGGTCGAAACCACACGGCGAGCGCTCGGGCCGCAGGACAAGGTCACGCTAAGCGCCATGGGCCGGCTGGGAGTCATCCTAACGGAAGAACGGAAGCTCCCGGAGGCAGAAGCGATCCAGCGCGAAGGGGTGGAAGTCCGCAAGCGGACGCTTGGCGCCGAACACCCGGATACGTTAGCCGCGACGAGCAATCTCGCTACCCTGATGCATGCCGAGGGGAAATTCGCTGAATCGGAAAAACTGAACCGGGATGCGCTCCCGGTATGGCAGCGAGTGTTCGGTACCGAGAATGCCAAAACACTGATGGTTGTAGAGAATCTTGCGATCGACGTGAAGGATCAAGGCCGGGACGCCGAGGCGGAAAAATTAGATCGCGGCGCACTCGAGATCGAGGTCAGGGAATTCGGCCCCGACAATCGGAGCAGTCTGATTACGATGACAAACCTGGCCGAAATACTCGCGGAAGAAGGCAAATATTCCGAGGCTGAGCAATTGCTGCGGCAGGCTGCAGATGGGAAGCGGCGCACCATGGGACCCGAACATCCATCGGTCTTCTACTCCCTGGACACGCTGGGCAATGTCCTGAAGAAAGAGAAGCGCTACGCGGAGTCTGAGAAGGTCTACCGGCAAGTGTTCGATGCCCGGAGCCGCGTTCTGGGCGCCGCCAATCCCGACACCGCCTTCAGCGCCTACGCGCTTGCTTGTGTTCTGTCGCTGGAGGGTAAGCGCGACGAGGCGTTCACCAACCTGCAGTTCGCCGTGGAACACGCGCTTAGTACGGACCAGCGCAAAGGACTGGAGACCGACGCCGATCTCAAGCCGCTGCGCGGCGACCCTCGTTTCGGCGCGCTACTGGCCACCGTGAGCCAATCGGCCGCATCACAAAATCCATAGCTGAAAAACTAGGTGGAACTGCGTCCGTTTGTCGCACAGGCCAACTGAGGAACTGAGGACGATGGCCATTCTCATGTCAGCATCACTTCCGAGAAACGCTCTGCGCTCACAAATTGCAAAGGTCGTCGATTATTGGCTATTCGGAAGTTGCAACTCTGACTCCGACGCCGGTCATAACAGAGTCGGACCTTCCCGGACAGGGAATGACACGGTAGAACATCAATAATTCCTGTCACCTTCGTTCTGCACATTTCAAGTGATCACTGACCCCGTGATCCGTTTGTGATCCGTTAGTACTGCTTACCACTGCCTTCCAGTGCTTTACGTTGCCCGCCGTGCGCTCTATGTTGTTGAAACTACGTTTTCGAGTAAATTCGAATTCCACTCTCTCCGCCAGTTTTTTACCCGCATAAACACTGGCGATTATCATGGCAGCTTGCGTCTTGTGCTAGCGTCATTCTCGTGGGGTTCGGAAAGGCGTGTATATGGAACCGCTGCACCTCTCCGATCAAGAAAAACGAGCCCTCCGGGAACGACTCCGCAACCTACGCAGGACGACAGCTCCAATCATTACCATTTTTGTCCGCCACTCTGCAAATTGCAAATACCGCGGGGATGAGTTTTGCAAGCGGTGCAATTGTCGAAAGCACCTCCGGTGGAGCTACGAGGGCAAGCAATACAGGCAGTCAGCGGGCACGCGCTCGTGGGCTGAGGCCGAGGACAAAAAGCGCGAAATTGAAGATCAACTCCACGGACGCACGGCCGAGGAAAAGCCCGAGCAGGAACTCCGCGGAATCCAAGCCTGCATTGATGTTTTTCTTCAGGACAAAAAGAACCAAGGAATCTCCGAAAAGGTAATCGCCAAGTACACCCGCGAGCTGGCCCGGCTCAAGGCGTTCTGTGAGTCCCGGACGGTTTACACAGTGCAGGGAATCACGCGGGAATTGCTCACGGGTTTCTGTGTCACGTGGCCGGACCACTACCCATCCACAACGACGCGCTCCAAGGTGCGCGAGCGCATCCGGTCTTTCCTACGATACTGCTATGAGGCGCAATGGATACCCCGCATTCCCGCTCTGCCTAAGATCAAAATTGATGAGCCACCCACCATGCCGCTCACGGCAGCCGAGTACACCCGGTTGCTTGATGCTGTGTATGGCACGGTAGCTGACCCCACGCAGCGGGCGAAGGTGCACGCGCTGATTCAGCTCATGCGGCATTCGGGCCTAGCCATCCGCGATGCACTCACACTCAAGCGGGCGGAGATTCAATTCGACAAAACAAAGCAACTACACCGGATTGTGACGGCGCGTCAAAAAACCGGCGTGCCAGTGTCCGTGCCCATCCCGCCCGATGTCGCACAGGAGTTGCTGACGGTGGCGAATGGAACCCCTGATTACATTTTTTGGAGCGGCAAGGGCGAAGAGGAAAGCATCACGAAAAATTGGGCCAAGTATTATATTGCGCCCTGTTTCAAGGCCGCCAAGATCCCCAATGATGGACACATGATGAGCCACCGGCTGCGCGACACATTCGCCGTTGACATGCTGGAGAACGGCGTCCCGCTTGAAGAGGTTTCCAAACTACTCGGGCACGAAAGCATTCGGACAACTGAGCGCAGTTATGCAAAATGGGTGAAGGGCCGTCAGGACCGGCTAGACAGTCTCGTTACGGGTGTGTGGGCTAAGAAGAAAAAACGCTAAACCCTGGAGACAGCGGAGTGGAACCCGCTCTGAGCCAAGATCAGCGTCCCTTCAATCGCCGCAGATAAGAGCGCAAATGGGGCGGAACAAAGCCGGGTCTCGTTGCCCCAAACTGCATCGGGCGTGAATCACCAAAGCCTCAGGATCATCTGGGCACGGCGGGATTGTTCGTCAGCAACATGCGAATTGCTTGATGCGCTGCGACGGAATCGCTAGAATGACCGGCCTTAGAATTATGAGCAAAATTGCACGTGTTCTGCCTTTCACGTTGGTCGCAGTTCTACTGATGGCTGGTCATATGGCGGCCCAAGAGTGGACGAATTTCTCCTCTACGGAGGGCAGATTTTCGATCCTTATGCCTGCCAAGGCAGCCGCAGGAACCTTCGATCTGCAAACCGGCAGCATCAAGGTCACGGCACACGCCTTCACCGCACTGAGCCAGTCGATTATGGTGATGTGCGGGTACTATGATTTTCCCTCGCCTCCGCAAGACCCCGAGAAAGTATTCGACGCGACGAGAGATGGTTCCATCAGAAACGTTCACGGAACAAGGCTAACGGAGGAGAAACTAGCCAAGGACGGTTATTCGGGACGTCGTTTCCGGTCAACCGGATTGGGGAACGCATTCGTAGATGAAGAAATGTATCTGGTCGGTCAGCGCTTCTACTTGGTCACTATTACGACCTCAACGAAGATCCCGAACGCGAATATCAAGAAGGTCTTCGATTCGTTCCACTTCACGGTGAGTCAATAGCTGTTGAACGAAGTCGCTGGCGCGACGGACGCTTCGCGTGAGGCGGGGGGCAGCAGTTGTCAAGGGTGTTGAGAGATTGAGATAAGTGGGTCACAGAACTTAAGGAGGTCACTGTGACCCAACTACGAAAACGGATGCTGGAGGAACTCCAGCGTCGTGATTATTCACAGTCTACAGCAAGAATCTACCTTCACGTCATCAGCGATTTCGCCAAGCATTTTCGGCGCTCACCAGATACGCTCGGACCGGAGCAGATCCGGCAGTATCAGCTTCATCTATTTCACAGGAAGTTGTCCCCATACACCATCCGCCAACACACCGCCGCGCTACGTTTCTTCTATTTCAAGACTCTCCACCGGAACTTCCGCGCTGAATATATCCCGTTCCCCAAGTTCCGCAAACGACTCCCTACCATTCTCAGCCCCGAGGAAGTAGCTCGCTTGATCGACTCCGCCAGTAACCTCTTTCACCGCACCTTGATCATGACTCTGTATTCCACCGCCATGCGGCGGGCTTAACTGTGCCGGCTTAAAGTCCGCGACATCGACAGTCAGCGCATGATGATCCGCATTGTCCACGGCAAGGGCGGCCGCGACCGCGAGTTTCCTTTGAGCCCCAAGCTGCTGGAGACTCTGCGCGTCTACTTTCGCTGGATGCGGCCCACCACCTTTCTGTTTCCGGGCACCGTGAATGGAGTTCGCGCCGACGTCTCCATCAGCCCCAATATGGTTTGGTTAGCCTGCCGGCAAGCCGCCCAAAAGGCCGCTATCACGAAATGCTTTTCTCCTCACAGCTTGCGGCATAGTTGTGCTTCCCATCTTCTGGAAGCCGGCCCACTTGTCGATAGGGATCTAAGATTTAGCGACAACTACGGCGCAGTGCCCTCGCGTTGCGAAACTGCCCGTTGAGACGACTGATTCAGTCTCCCTGATCGTGAGGAACGGTCACCGCGCTCGTCTTCGATCCGCTATTGCCAGCGTTGTGTTTTGCTCGGACAGTAACCGTATAGCGACGCCCATCCAGGTCCGAGCCGCGCCGTGAGGCTCGCAGCAGGACAGTGAACGAGTACTTGCCTGCAGAGCTTAAAGTTATGGCTCCCGTGGGCTGAACCTCGCCGTATTCATCTTTCACAGTATAAGCCGCGCTAGTTAGGTTCACTCCGAAGCCGGTGTCGGTGATTGTGCCGGAGACGGTTACTGGCACCATTTTGTCGTTCGGCGGCCACAAAACTTTCGGCGTAGCAGAAATTGTGATTACGGGTGGAGTGGTATCTACCGGTGCGTGCAACAATACGCCTACTACGCCGTCGCCCGGACAATTCTGGTTGTCAGTGGGCAGGCACGAATTGGCCACTAGTATGTCAGGCGCGCCATTTCCATCGACATCTGCCACCACTAACGAGTGAGGCCGAGACCCACCAGAGTCGTAGGCTACGGCTGGCTGAAAGGTCCCGTCGCCATTTCCAAGCAGGACGCCCACGGCACCCGAAGCCGTGCAATTAAAGCTTTGGCAGCTATCTGCTACGACCAGATCCAGCTTACCGTCACCGTTCACGTCTACAACCGCCGCCTGTCGGCCGACGGTTCCACCCGAGTCGTAGGTCACCACGGATTGAAACGTGCCGTCGCCATGCCCCAACAGCACGCCGACTGTACCGTCAAAATTCGGAAGCACTAGGTCGGGCTTGCCATCCCCATTCACATCAGCGACCGCTACCGAACCCGGATCTACTCCACCCGCCCCGTAGGTTACGGCGGGCATGAACGTGCCGTCGCCGTTGCCCAAGAGAATGCCTGCTGACCCGTTGCAAGCGGTCGGACATATGTTCGCCGCCACTAGGTCGGGCTTGCCGTCTCCGTTTAGATCCGCAACCGTTATTGAGTTCGGTCCCCCACCCGAGCCATAGGTGACCACCGCCTTAAAGGTGCCATCGCCATTCCCTAACAAGACGCCTAATAAACCGCCGACATTTGCCACTAGCAAGTCGGGTTTCCCGTCACCATTCACATCCGCCACCGCCACTGACCCGACTTCTCCGCCTGCGCCATATCCCACTGCCAGACGGAAACTGCCGTCACCGTTGCCCAGCAGGACGCCCACCTGGTGGGAGGCCCCATTGGCTACAACAACGTCGAGCTTCCCGTCACCGTTCACATCCGCAACCGCGATTGAGAGGGCGCCCAGACCGCCCGAGTCATAGGTCACCGCCGCCTTGAACGTTCCATCACCATTTCCCAACAGCACATCCACAGAACCATTCACCAACCCGAAATTACAGGCGTTGCTGTTGTCGCTGATAGCGCAAAAGGTTCCTACTATTACATCAGGCACTCCATCACTGTTCACATCCGCGACTGCGACCGATCCGCTAGAGACAAAGGAGACATTCTCCACCCCGCCCGAGTCGTAGGTAACAGCGGGAAGGAAGAGAGGAGTCTTCGAGGCCATGGTCCCCGGTCGCGTCGCCGGAGCGGCAGCCAGAAGGAATACGGCCAGCAAGAATGGCACTGTGATGAAGAGTTTTTTCCACTGCGAAGGAATCCGCATGAGGATCTCCTCTGCTCTCATTCACGGTTTAGCGAGCGGAAGCGTACCGTGGCAGAGCACTCGACGGTTTACGAAAGGACCTACTCTCAATCAGAACAGCTCAGGTCTTCCATCGAGGAGTCTGGTGAGGTGAGGGACGCAGACAGGAGCACAATGGGCGCAAACTGACGGATTGTCAAGCGAGTGTCGGTTGGTGGCGAAGGTTGGTGGTGAAACCATTTCACTCAAATTTCGACTGCTTTCGATTCGATTCACATCGGAGGCGTTTGCCCGTAATCGGAAGATGAGATCCCGGTAGGGATACCACTCACGTGATACCCCCCGGACGGACCCGGACGGGCGCTGGTTAGCGCATCCGGTTCTTATCTCGGATGACTGGCGGCAAAGCGAACCGCGGGGTAAGGATGGAGGACCTGCGGTTGGGGAAACCATCGGTTTGCCAAGGCGAGAGTGCGCGTCCAGTTGATCGGGTTTTTCTGGCTACGGCGGCGAAGTGTACGCCACCATTGCCCGATTAACCGGTGGCGGAAGGCGCCGAGGCTATCGAGATTTCCAGGTACCGCATAGTAGTTGAAGTGTCCCTGCACGATCGACTTGAGCCATTGGCCGGTTTAGCCCGGCGCACCGTAATCAGGATTTTGCGACAGTTAAGGGTCAGGTGTCGCAGGCGACAATGCTGATTCGCCGCTTAGCGCGATCCTCATCGGGGCACCAGCGTAGTGCTGAAGCCGCTGCCGGGCTAAGAATGCTTTCTGTCCGGCATCTTGAGCTGGACTCGCCTCCCTGATCTAGGCCGTCAAGGGCAACGCAGCCCCTCTTGACCATTGGAGAAAGGTAAGGGCAGAGGCGCTTTGTAGCAGGGTTGAATTCATGTATACTGCGCGGCGACCACGAGTGCCACAACCCTGGAAGTCCTCGATCAAAAAGGAGAAAAAGATGGCATTGGACGCTGCCAGAAAACAGCAGATGGTGGACATGGAGATGGGGTCGTTTTATGGCGTAACGGCAACGGCAAAGGCTTTTACAAACGAAAGTGCTGTGTACGGCGGGCAGATCTACAGGATCTTCAAAGATTGCGGAGATAAAGGTGCAGGCGCAAAAGCTGCGGCCACACATGATGGAGTCAAAGCCATCAAAGACGCAGGAGTGACCATCCCTACCGACTTACGCATCTATTGCATCGGCGACAACAACGCTCAAAATCGCGCCTTTCACCGGGGTCAAGGGTGGGTCAAGATCGCTTTCGTTGTCCTGGGAGGCAAGGCCGTAGTTGGGGGAAGAGCTGATGCAGTTTCAGCGACCAAGCTCGGGGGTTATGCGATACCCGCCATAAGTTGTATCCACGAAATTGGGCACTGTTTACACGAGACCAGCGCAGGCGATGATCTCTATTTTGGCACTGGCAGCATACTGAGCGGCGCTCCAGTCAACGCCAACCAGGTGAGTGGATACGCTGCAATGACCAAGAAAGAGTTTGTGGCCGAAGTGTTTGCCAGCTTGATACTCGGTAAGACATTTAATCAAGCGGTGATGGACGAGTATCGGCTTTACCACGGACCAGTGGTGCCCTGAAGCAGCGAGTGCTATGGGGATTTCGCGACAACTAATTGTGCCCTTCGTGCGACCTGCGTTGCCAATACTGGCTTTTCAGGCGACTTTCAGTCGCCGCGTTGTAGAGAATTTCGCAGTCACAAAATGCTCCCTGTCCCATCAGCACATGGAACACATCGGACCAGTCCGATTTTTCAAACCCACAAAGATGGAGCGCTTCTTTTGCGTGACGGAAATCGCCAGAACATTTTTGCGCCAGTGTCGCTTTGCTCTGGGGACAGAACATCTCATCCAGTGCCGCGAAGAAGCCTTTCCCTTGCAGCACAGCCATAACGTCTCGCGTGATGGACGCGACAAACCCCTCATCAGGGTCGTCCTCGACCGTTTGAGGACGCTCGTCCGGCGTAAGCTCGAACCACACTGTATCCGCTAGCATGGAATCGTAGTAGTCCTTGGGAATCAGGTGCACGAGGTAGTGATACCTCTGACGCCGATACAGAGTCCTGAACCGCTCGTCGATGAAGAATAGCGCGATTCGAGACGGGTCTTTTGCCCAATATTCCGCGCGGATGGTCATGTCCGGGTACGAAGCTTGAACAAAGCCTCGGATGTCAGACTCGATTTTGGCGAGGCGACTATCGTGCATCACCATGACATCCTAACCAGTCCCAAAGGCAATGTCATCGCCTGCTTACGTCAACCCTCCCACCGTGCCGAATTACTATGATAACCATCTCTTGCCCAGTTGGCTCTTTGGGCTCCGGTAGCCGAGAGCAAATTTTGCGCCCCCAACGGCGGCACATGCACCGGTAGAACAGTCGGCCTGCTTGCCCGTAGGCATATCGGCGCCGGTGATTTTCATTACATCGGCAAAGAGGCATCTACGCGCTGGGCGGGCGGGCCCGATCCATCCATGTTGGCTGAAGCGGGCGCACTGGACCCGGCGGACGAGACTTGCCGCGAGTACGAAAGAGGTGTTGACCCGAGTTATCTTGATCAAATCCGGACACAAGCAAAGCAATTTTCTACTCGAAGTCTTTCTCGCCAGTCCGGAGTTGCCAAGTGCGCAATAATAAACTTTAAGAACGGAAGGAACACGATCAAGCCGCGCACTTTGCGAAAACTGACAAAGGCCATCCATGACCTGCAAAACAAGGACGTAAAGAACTGAACAGATGCAGGAAAGTGTGGATGATTTCCGATTTGCGCGTTATACGCGCCTAAAGAGTTCGATTCTCGCAAGCCCGCGGTTTTTTACCGTTGCAGACATGGTTCTGCGCTGCCTGGACTTCACGATTCGAGCATGCTACAACGGCGGTTGCGATTCCGAGAAGTGGCCCGTTTCGAGACGCTTTGATCACGGGACTGGAATCCGATAAAGATTTCGGTGCATCGTAGTTTTCACGTAGGCGAACGTCGAAGGGTCCGGTCCGGGCGAGAGGAACCAGCCGTCCAGGAGGCGGGTGCCTGGAACTGCCTTGGCATCTTCTGGTCCTCGAATTCCCCAAGACGGCAGCTTGGGGATCGTCTCTCCCGCGGCTACGGGAATCGCGAGCGTTGTGCCTCGAGTTGTGTGCGAATTCGGCGACAGCCCCATATAGAAGATCTTGCCGTCAGGACTCCAATCCACAGAGCACCAAGTGCAGATCCGTCGCGAAGGACCTCCTCTAATCGCAATCGCCACGATGACATCGGAATTAGGCAACGGCACATCCGCGGCTATCCAGCGCCGGTCCGGCGAAATCGCGATAAGCGCCGAGATCGGATCTGGGAATAACTTGAAGCGCTCTGAACCATCCTTTCTGATCTGGCCGATATAGTTGGCTTTTCCGTCCGTAAACTGGAAGATGATTTGTGCGTCAGGACCGAAATGGGGCGCGCGCTCCCCGGTCGAGGTGATCAGTCTGGGAGGCGAACTCCCGTCCAAATGAGCTAGCCAGAGCTGGGAGGGTATTCCGTGCGGTTGCGTTGAGAAGACAACCTCCTTGCCGTCGTTCGAAACGTCATATTCCGCCATTGACAACCCCGGCAGAACCGCCTCGCTTTTCCCCGCCTCGAGATCTTTGCGCCACAACTCGCTCGAAGACGAAGACAAATCATGTCGCATCAAGTAATAGAGCAGCTTGCCATCCGGTGAAAATCTCGCCGATCCGGGGCTCACATAACCTTCGGAAGACAAGGCGCGATCACCCTGTTTGTCGTGAATCCATAACGCACTCTCGTGAAGGCCAATCGAAGTGATAATGGACCGCCCATCTGGCGCTATGGCTAGTCCGTCCTCCTCGGTAGGACCGAACGTGAGTTGCTCAGGCTGGCCTTCAGGAAAACGTTCACGCCATAAATGATGACTGCCCTCCACTTCAGCGCCGAAATACATCCACTTACCATCCGGCGACCATGCGGCCGAGGTACATTGCCCTTGCGGGCCCACTTGGCGGCTCTTCGTGGTGCCATGGAGTGAGATCAACCGGCATGGTTGCCAGACCGGATCCATTTCGACGACTATCGCCCGCTGACGATCGGGCGAAGCATAGGTGAAGTGCGCCATCATGCGCTGATGCTGCGGGAAATAAAGCTTGCGGTATTCCAAGCGATTTACCAATGCCGTGACAACTCCCATGTGAACGCCCGTTTCTATTTCCGAGAACAGGATCCGCCGTTGATCTAACCAGCTGAGCCCCGCGGCATTCGACAAAAGCAAAGTCGGTTCGCCTCCCAGCGGAGACACCGTGTATGTTTTCCACTCGTCAGTAAGCTCTGCGCTATAGGTGGTGTATGCGATGCGTGAACCGTCTGGAGAAAATGCCAGCCCGTATTTAAGCCTGGGATCATTCGTAAGCTGAACTGGGTCGCCGTTGGGGAGCATCTTCACGTAGATCTGATCGGGAGTGAGAAACCAATTGTCACTTTTGTAGAACGCAACCATTCGGCCATCGGGCGACAAAGCAGGCGCAACTGCTGAATCTGTGAAGTTGGTGATTTGCGTGTAGGTGACTTCCCGGCGTTCGGTTGGCTCTTCCCTCGGATCGGATTTCTGTCGCAGCTGCCAGATCGTCGTTGGGACGAGTAGAAAAGCCACTAACACAAGCACGATCCACTTAACCTTGTTCTTGCCCGCGAATTTCTTGTCGCCTGCCGCAGTCACCGGACCGTTGGCGGCAGCTGCGGGCACAACCGGGTCCCTCTTGGCAAGGGTCTCATGCCCGTTATCGGAAACCATCTGCTGCGAGATCGACTCAGGTTGGTTTTCGGAGGACAGGGATACTGCAGCGATAAACCTATATCCACGGCCTGACACCGTCTCAATAAATCGAGGATGTTCAGGGTCATCCCGCAGAGCTAGTCTTATCTTCCGTACGGCATTGTTAATACTCCGATCTGTTTCGACGAATACGTTGGGACCCCATAAAGAGTCGACAATCTCTTTTCTGGACACCAGATTGCCGCGTTTCCTCAGGAGCAGCAGCAGGAGATCGAAAGGTTGCTTTTCAAGGCGTACCCGCCGGCCTGCTCGTCTGACCTCGAACTTGCCTAGGTCAATCTCCACGTCCTCGAACTGAATAATTGGGGCTGCCAAGGTGGGCTCCCGGCGTCCAAGGCGCTATATCTTAGCAGGTCCTTTTCGTCCTGTAGCGCCCAATATTTTCAGGCACTTGGGCCGCGATACGTTCGTGACATAAAAATTACCTTTTATCGATTGCGGCACTACTGAGAAATCAGGAGTATGTCCACGCGCTACCCACACTATCTGAAGGGATGTTCTGGGCGAGGGCGCAGCATCGGGAGTGCAGAAATACGCGGTTCCGATTCCGTTGCGAGGAGGTAAGTTGCAATGAGATGGAGGCTCGGATACTTGATCTTTGCGGTTCTGGCACTCGGCACCACGCTGACGGCCCAGATTCAGCCGATTCCCAATCTAACTGTCCAACCAATTCCTATTCGCGGTGGCGACCTCGTCCCTGGATACGGAATTGCGAATTCGTTCGTTCCCGGCCCGCCGGGCCAAAGTCCACCCTTTGATCCGATCGGCGCCGATCCGCAAGTCATCACCAACTTCAGGGGTCTGACCGCGATGGGCTACACGAGCGGGTTGGCCACTGACAACAAGAGCAATCAATACGTTGTCATCACCGACATACGCGTCTACAAGGGCAAATATATCGGAGGCGCAGCGGCGGACCCCGCTAATACGGCGGGAGCCACGGTGTCGGAGGAGGCGGATGGCATCTTTGTCGAGATATGACTCGACCTCTGGGACCTCGGTCTGAGGACCCAATTGCATGATTTCAGCCCGTGGACGTTGCCGAACGGTCTGTTTTGGACCGTGAAGGTTGACCCGAGTGCCGTAAAAATCGATGGCGATACCGTGACCATTCACCTGGTCGATGTTCCGGTGGTGGATGCATTCAGCTTTCCTCCACCTCAGCAAGCCGTACCCGGCATTTCCCCGTTCCAGCTGATACCAGCTAAGTTGTCGCTCGACATCACCTACAAGAGAACCGGCAATCCGCGCCGGGTTCGACCAACATCGCACGATCCGGTCAGTCCCTTTAACTGGGCGGGGACGATGTGGGATTCCTCCAACTCCGGAACGTTTTCATTGTCTTATGATGACGGATCGTTTTCGGCATCCGGCAGCTTTGACTCGACTGGCAATTTCGGCGAGATGGGATTCGAAAGAAACGGGGTATTTCTCAGGGATGGCGAAGGAGACGACAGCCAGAACGCAGAAGCTCAACCGGAAACCCTGCCGCATCCAAACGCCCCAACTCCTGAAATTACGGCGAAGGTTGCAGGCAGCATCCCGGTCCAGACAGCTAGGACTGTGCTTCTGAAGGGCAGAGCCCCGGTGAAGGTTAACTTTTAGTCCCGGCTCTCGGGTGGGTTGAGAACTCGAACCAGTTGTTAGCCGCCTACAAATTACACCATCGGGGAGGAAGGGATCGGTGCCCAGTTCATCGTGGTTCCCTTCCTCCACCCGTTTGATGTCCTGATCCACAGAGCGCAAAAAACGGGAAACAGCAGTAAGCCTCCCGCTCCCCGTTTGTCGGCGGAAACTGCTTCGAGGCTGAAGACCCCCAGCTCTTCACTCCACGCTTCACGCACTCAGTACAACTCAAAATCCACACATCTCCACTCCTCGCCCCCGGCGCCCCCGCGCGCACCGCGCCCGACAAACAAAGGGACGCACGATCTGGACGCGAATGAAATTGGATCTCCCGAGTGGTGGAATCGTATTGCAAATGGGGATTCCGTGCATGACCTGGCTGGATGTTGCTTGGCGAATGACAAGATTGATCGCTGACGCTCTCCCCGACGGCTCATGCGAGAATCCGGCGTGTCGCAACACGCTATCGAGCGATATTTGGATGGCAAACGCGTCCATCCCAAAACGCGAGCAAAGCTGGAAGAGACAGTAGAAAAACTAGAGCAAGAAAGATTAGTTGTCGATCGATGATCTAATGCTAATTCCTTGTTAAGCCCAGGGGCACCGGTTTCTCCGGCAGGACGAGCGTTGGTGTTTTACTTCGCGCTCCCGGAGAGACCCAGGCTTTGCGGACTGTTTCCTGCATTGTCCTTAGCTGTTAGAGTCCCTTTGAATGTGCCACTCGCCAAAGGATGGAAAGTGACCGTCAGAGTGCAGCTCTTGAAAGCGGCGATGCTGGTTCCACAGCCCGCTGCGGAGTAGCCAGTCGGAACGGAAAGCGAAGAGATGTCGAGGGTCTTATCTAGGGCGTTGTTGAGTTTGACAGTCTTGCTGGTGGAACTCCCTACAGCTTGCAAGCCGAACGAGAGACTCTTGGGGGCGAAGAAGGCCGGCACGAATTCGTACGCACCCATGTCGACGATGGCGGTGGGGCCGCCGTAGCCGTTGATAATCCGTGGATTGCCGGCGAAATCTTTGCTTGGCAGGTCGGGGGCGGAGTTGTCACCGGCGTCGATGGCAGGAGAGCCGTCCCTTAGCCGATAGTTTGATTTGGAAACAAATAGCGGGTCGACGGAGATATTCCCATTTGTCCCGGTCTGGTCGGCGCAGAATCCTCCATAGGTCGTCCCTGAGGGTGCGTAAACGTCGTTTGAAAAGAAAACCGCCACCGTTGTGGTGTTGAAATTGTCGCAGTAGAGTGCGGTCTCACCGCTGAGACCAATGACGATGTTGTTGTAAATCCGAGTCGGATCGCCGGTATAGCTATTCGTATAAATACCTGAACCGATTCCATTGCCGCTCTGGTTGTTGGCAACCGTGTTGTTGGCTATTGTCGGAGTGCCGAGATTTCCAAAAGAGTAGATGCCGCCTCCAGATGTACCAGCAGTGTTTCCAACAATCACATTTTGAACAATAATCGCGTTTGCGCAGCATCCTCCGATCCCGATCCCGCCACCCGCGCTCTGAGTGTTGTTGTTGGCGATTAGGTTGTTCGCGATGTACGGCGAACCGGCCGCAAACAAAGAAATTCCACCACCGGAGAAGCCGTTGCCTCCGTCATTTCCGGAGATTACGTTTCCAATTATCTGCGCCGCACTACTCGGTCCACCCACCGACATCCCCCCGCCACCAGAGCCACCGCTGCACAAATCGTGAAAGTTACCTCGAATAGTATTTCCTTTAATAACAGGTGAGCCTCCATTCACGGAGATACCTGCGCCGTCACAGGAGTGATTGCCAGTAATTATGTTGCCCAAAATCGTGGGTGATGAGTCGATGACGATTCCAAAGGTATCGTTAGCGCCCTGTATCGTAAATCCTTTCAGCACGGACGAACTCGTCTCAGCATGATTGAAGGTCACTCCAAAACTCGAAGCGGGAACAGCGATTGTGGTAACAGATGCTCCGTTTGAGCTTTCGACGGTAATTGCTTTGCCGTTGAAATTGATGGACTCGGAATAGGTGCCGGGAGCGACGAGGACAGTGTCACCGTTCACGGCTGCGTTGATTCCCGCCTGGATCGTAGGCTGGTCGGCCGGAACGTGGATGATTGAGGCTAGGGTGCAAGGGACGAACACGAGCGTCAAAAGTAGGAGGGACAGAGTACGGGACATGGGTTCTCCGCAGCAGCGCGATATTTGCGGTCCGACTGAGAGGAGGGAGCCGGGGCGCAGACAGTGCGAGTCATTCTCGTCTTTCAGGCGCGAAACGTCAAGCCGCCGTAAAAGCCGCCGTAAAAGCAGATTCCTCGGTCACCCAGCCCAATTTTGCTCGCCCGAAAATGGGGGGGTAGCCGAATTTTTCCCGATAGATACTACCCCTTCTTCGGCTTGATGGGATAGGAGATAGAGATGATGAAACGACACATCATGTTGATTGATAAACATGTGGAGACATTTGGGACGATGTGACGCGCGCGTGGATTTGGCGTGACGCGTGGCATACGCCGAGTGCGATTCGATATGAGAAT
>Ga0210405_10002973_pt1 | contig 16986 bp, 17 predicted proteins | sample IncBWH11MmetaG_FD_155492 | JGI IMG/M metagenome (GOLD analysis project Ga0210405, IMG submission 155492) | Forest soil microbial communities from Barre Woods Harvard Forest LTER site, Petersham, Massachusetts, United States - Inc-BW-H-11-M | ecosystem: Environmental > Terrestrial > Soil >... | reverse complement strand
TTGGCGAAACGGACTGAGGCCGACAATCAGAACACCCTGACGCCCGGTTTCGCCGCGCGCCGGTATGGGAACCACCGCCGCCTGCTTCGGGCTCCTGTCCCAGGCCCCGCGCGGAAGCGCGTCGCCGAAGCGCGTCTCCAGATTGTCGATCACGCGAACGGCCTGCTCGCCGATGACCTCGGCGAATGGCCACGACGAGGCTTCGTCGATGGCGACCTGTCTGGGAAACGCGGCGTGAGGTTGTCCGAGCGGCGTCCAGCCAACAAGCGAAAGACTCTCGCCATCCGGCTCGGCAAGGTAAATCAGCGCGAAAGGCAGGTCGTGCTGATTGGTCGCAAGAGCCCGCGCGGTCCCTTCATGGAGCTGGCTCAGGGTCCGCGACTCGCTGCCCGCGGCGGCCAATTCGCGCAGCAATCCCAGTTGGCGCTCGCCAATGACGCGCTGCTTGTCGTCGGTGTTGGCACAGATGATGCCGCCCGGCTGGCCCTGGTCGTCCGGGATCGGGCTATAAGAGTAGGTGTAGTAGGTTTCCTCGGGATAGCCGCTTCGCTCCATGATGAGCAGTTGCGCTTCGACGTAGGTCCCCTCGTCGCCACGCATCGCGATCGCCAGCATCGGACCGATCTGATGCCAGATTTCGTGCCAGACCTCCTTGGTGGGCCGTGCCAGGGCCCAGGGATGCTTGCCGGCGATGATCGACTTGTAAGGATCGTTGTAGAGATAGAGCAAATCCTTGCCCCAGCCGATCCAGATCGGCTGCCGCGAGGTGAGCATGATCCGGACTGCGGTTTTGAGGCTTTGCGGCCATCCGACAAGTGGGCCAATCGGGGTGGCGGCCCAATCGAAAGCCCTGATACGCGCGCCCATGTCGCCGCCGCCGGCGACAAAGGAGAGGATCTCGGAGCCTGCCGATCCCCCTCCGGGCGGGAGCCCCGCAGCGAGCGAGGCCTCGAAAAAAGGGGGATTGTCAGGCACCAACTGCTCCCTGGACGCAACTGAGCCTAGCCTAACGCTCCATCCTTCCGCTTCGTTCCCTGCGCTTCCGGCGAACGCGGGGCCGGCAAAAGCCGGGTCTTTCGGTGTTGGGCCGGTAGGCGGCGAAGCAGGCGTCAGAGAGTTTTCAAATATTCGAGGAGCGCCCTCTTGTCCTGGTCGCTCAAGCTGGTGCCAAACTCATGACCGCATCGGCTGTTTCCCGAATTGATGTCGTTGCAATCGGTAACGGAACGCGGTGGGGCCGATCCGTTTTGCGTCGCGGCAAGACCGACATTTTCGATGTCGTAGTTCGATCCCAGACTGAATTGCGACACGCGCTGCGCCGACGGTTTGAGCAACTCGGCCAATGTCGGCACCGAGCCATTGTGCAGATAGGGCGCCGCGGCCCAGATGCCCTGCAACACCCGTGCCTCATAGGCGCCCTTCTCGACGGTGCGGGCCAGCAGCGTCCCGCTTTCGATCGTCAGGCTTTCATTCTGTGCGGCCGGTTTCACGCCGTCCGGCACCTTGAACGACTTTGCCAGATCCTGCAGCGCTGGCGCCAGTTGGGGCTCCGGCGTGGCGGACGATCCCGATTGGGACGACGGCGTCGTTGGCCCGCCGGGATTTGAGGCCCCACCGAGACTATTACCATGATCACCGAGAAGCAGATGCTGCCCGATCGAACCGGCGACCGCGGTGAACATCATGCTGACACCGTAGTCTTCATCCTGGAGGGTCTTGGCAATGCCTGGAATAGATGCTCCCTTCAGCACGCCGGTCTTGACCTTCCGGCCGAGTTCATCGAACTGACGGGTGTCGGTGCCGACGTTCTGAACCGGCGTGGCCCAGGTCTTGGCAAACGGGGAGCGGAAGGCGCCGTCCCTGATCCCATGGCAGCGACCGCACTCCCTCTCATAGATTTTTTCACCATCGGCGCGCAGAGTCTGATTGATTTTGTCGGGCCACGGCCATTTCGGAGGACCCATCTGCCTGAGCCGCTCTTCAAGTTTCTCCAACCCATCGAAGTTGATGGAGTTGTTGTAGTTGAAGACGGGGCCGATCAGATGCTTTGGCTCGAAATCGGCGAATGCCAGAGCCTGCCCGGTATTCCGGGACAAGGCAAAGACGTCGTTTCCGTTCATGACGAAACCGCCCCAGTCGGTCAGGTCCTGCACCGGGGAATTCCACAGGAAAGGATATCGGACAGGCGCATCCGCAACCTTCATGTTTTCCGGGATCAACAGATCGGGCGGTGGCCCGACATCGAGACCCGACAAGCGGTTGAAGATGATCCCGACCGCGTCCAGACGTCCAAGCCCCCAGCCAGCTGGCGGCAAGGTCCCGACCATCCACGCATGAAACCGCTTGTACCATGCATCAACCCTCTGGCGCAGTGCTGCGACGTCGGCGGCAGCGGGTGTCGCGGGCTGCAGGACGGCGGCGGCGAACGGCGCGAACGAGGTATCGTCGGCGGTGACAGCGCCGACCGCTTTGTCGAGGTCGCCCAAAAATGCCTGGAAATCAGTCAACGCCGGACCGCCATCGACCCGGTATGTCTTGCCGTCAACCTCGAACTGTCGCGTGTGACAAGCCGAGCAGGTGACTCCGACAGTCTGGAATCCTCTTGGACCCGTCGCGTGGAAGCCGACGGGGAGGCCGACCTCATTGTCCGGATTCGGCAGAAAGCCATAGCGGGACAGACCATCGGCGAGGAACGGTTGTCCGTCACCCCTTTTGAGCGCCTGCAACCAGGCGAGCTTGATCAGGCGCGAGCCCTGGTCGCGCACATAGAAATCCGCCCTTGCCGCCGCCGTCCAATGGGAGCCCTGGTCGACGAAGGTCGGATCGCCGTCGGCGGCCCACACCTGAGAACTTGTTGCTCCGAGTATCGCAAAACCAATCAGGAAGACCAGACGATGCATCGCATGACCCTCTTCATCGTGTGTCGGTTGGACCGTGGGCTGCTTGGTGAGCACCCCTTCGCAGGACGGAGAGCCGCATCGCCACGATCGACGGCGAACGCAAAGTGGGCCTCGCCCAATCGCGAGGGCACGTGCCAGGATCGTCTGTCGGCTGAACGCAATTGTACTTCACGACACCTTCCCGTCAAGGTCGCGGCTCGGAGCCGGAGCCCTGCCTTGATTGCAAGGGGTGCGATTGCGAGGGGCGCGGACGTGTTGCTGCCGCGAACCTGGCATGGTTCTATTGCCTCACTTTCTTCGCGCGCCATGCGACGCCTGCACCGAGCCTGCACCGTGATCGAGCTTTACTCCTACCCCAGCTATATCAGCCTGCTCCCGCACATCCTGCTCCACGAGATCGGCATCGAGCACCGGCTGGTGTTCGTCGATCGCTACGCCCTTGTCCACAAGCGCGAAGCGTATCCGAAGCTCAATCCGAATGGACTGATCCCGGTTCTCAAAGACCGTGACCTGGTGCTCTACGAGGCCGCGGCGATTGCCCTGCATCTTGCAGACAAACATCCGGAATCGAGATTGGCACCCGCGGCCGGAACCGATGACAGGGCCCATTTCCACAAATGGCTCATGTGGCTGCCGACCGGCCTGCACCCGGCATTGTCAAACGACCTGCACCCGGGCAAGTGGACGGCGGATGAAGCCGCGCAGGCGGCACTGCGTCACGTGTTGCCGAGCTCTTCGATATCATTGACGCCGAGGTGGCGAGGAACGCACGACCTTGGCTGCTCGGCAAGGACTATTCGGTCGTCGATGCGTACGCCTTCGCGCTCTGTCGCTGGTCCCGACGCATGGCGCGTCCCGGCATGAGCTGGCCTCATTTTGGGCCTTACGCCACCAGGGTCGCCGAGCGCCCTGCCGTCTTGCGTGCGCTGAGGGCGGAACATCTCTCCGAGCCCTGGATCTGACCCTGCGGCGCGGTGTGGCAGCACGAGGTCGTGCGACACAAGGCGAGCAGCTTGCGCCGATCGACGATTGGATGTATGAGCGTCGCCCGATCTCAACCCGCAACGTTCAACCGACGAGGAGACCAGCCGTGAAACGTCTGTCGCGATCGACACAATCCGTGCCGACGCCCGCAGAGCGCCCGGCTGAGAGTCATCCAAACCAGTTGAACGACAATGGCACATTCATTGATTCAGCGCCGGCAAGAGGCCGAGCGCGCGCGAGTTGAAGCCTATGAGTTCTCGCTGCGTCGTGTGTCGCAGCGGACGCGCCCTCCACCGGATTTCTTGACGGCGATCGACGAGGCCAAACGCGGCTTCGAGGCCGAAACCTTGCGCGATGCCGGGGACTGGAAGCCGCAGCTGAAGACCCGCGATGCCGCGCGCCTGCGTCTTGCCGCAGCCCGCTATTTTTTCGCGCGCTATCCCGTTGCGGAGCACCTGGAGCAGATCTGGATCGACTGCGCCGGGCTCTGCACCGACGAGATCGTGTTGCGCAAGCGCTGGTACATCGCGGCGGCCGGTGGTGGTTCGCTCTACCGGGCGGGTGCAGACGCATGGCTGTCTCGCAAGGAGGTCCACGCATTCCTCAATCCGCCAGGCAGCGTCGGCTTCGAGGCAGCGATTGTCCAGGCGATCGCCCGTACCTACACGGACGACCTCGGCCTCGCGCTGCGGATCGCGCACTCCAGAATTGCACGGACGCCGCGCGCCCAACATCGCTTCTGGCGCGAGGTGGTGCGCTTTTTCTGCGCGCATCCGACCACGGTCGAGGAGATGGACGATCTCAGCGATTACCTTGCGCCGCGCTATCGACGCGATCGGACGTTCAGCCTCAAGGGACGCTCGCTTGCCTCGCTCGGCCGGCTGATGCGGGAGTGGCATCGGGACCTCGAGGCGATCGCGCGGATCGAGGCGGCGCGCCGTCGCGCCGAGGCGGCGAGGAACCGGGGGCGTGGACCGACGCCGGGACCCGAGGCGTCCAGCCGCAGCTGGCCGGGTGCCGCGATCACGGACTGGTCGTGGAGCCCCCCGTCCAAGGCCCACGCCAAGCGCGACGAGTATGTGGTCACCCAGCTCCGCAGCGCGGCCGATCTCGTGGCCGAGACGCGGGCCATGCGCCACTGCGTCGCGAGCTACGCGACGAAGTGCATCGCCGGGCACGCGTCGATCTGGTCGTTGCGCCGCCGCGTCGCGGGCGATACGCAGCGGCTGTTGACGATCGAGGTCGACCGTCAGGGCCGGGCGATCCAGGTCCGCAGCTTTGCCAACCGCGCGCCGCACGCCGAGGAATGCAAGGTCCTGGCGCGGTGGGCCAAAGCGCGCGGGATCGTAGTCCCACAACAATGACCTGCGCCGCCCCGGCGGCGCAGGTCGGCTCCCAGTGCCATGATCGTGTCGCAGATTCCTGGCAGGTCCGGTCCGATGGCGTCTCGGGTTACCGCTGTCCCCATTTGCGCGCCAGGGTTGCGCTTGCGATGGCTGTCGGAAACCTGAATGATCAACCCTGGCGGGTCTGTCGAGGCGATCAAACCCGAGGCTCGTCTGTTTCGTGGAGATATCCTGGACAATGTCGACGCTCACACCGCATGGCGCGTGCCTGGACTGGCGGCCGGAGCTGATCTGGCTGAACGTCGTTTCCGACACCATGGCCGCCTTCGCCTTCTTTGCGACCGCGTTCGTCCTTGGGTTCTACGTGTGGCGGCGCCGCCAGGAGGTCATGTTTCGCGGCGTGTTCTGGTCGCTGGCGATCTTCGCCGCGGTCGGCGGCATCACCCGCATCGTGTCGATTATCACGCTGTGGGTGCCGGTTTACGGCATCGAGGGCCTGATCAAGGCCCTGCTTGCGCTGGTCGCGATCGCGATGACGACGGAAATGCTGCGGATGCGGCCGCGGCTCCAGGTGCTGCCGACGCGGATCCAGCTGCAGCAGGCCTATGCGGCCCTCGAGGAGGAGACCAGGCAACGCCGCAACGCCGAGGCCATGGTCAAGCGGTTTCAGGAGATCGAGGCCACCGAGGCCCAAGTCCGGCAGGCGCAGAAGATGGAAGCCATCGGCCAGCTCACCGGCGGCGTCGCGCACGACTTCAACAACATCCTAACCGTGATCACCGGATCCATCGAGATCCTGGCCGATGCGGTCAGGGATCGGGCGGACCTTGCCCAGATCACCGACATGATTGGCGCCGCCGCGCAAAAGGGAGCCGACCTGACGCAGTACCTGCTCGCCTTCGCCCGGCGGCAACCGCTGCAGCCGCGCGCGACCGACGTCAACGGCCTGGTCGTCGATGCGGCGCGGTTGCTGCGACCGACGCTTGGCGAACATATCGAAATCGAATCGATGCTGGCGCACGATTCCGCGCCGGCGTTGATCGATGCCAGTCAGCTCTCGACGGCGATCCTGAACCTCGCCTTGAACGCGCGGGACGCCATGCCGAACGGCGGCAAGCTCACGCTGGAAACCAAGAACGCCGTACTCGACGACAACTACGCGGCCATGAACGGCGACGTGAAGCCGGGCAATTACGTCATGATCGCGGTGAGCGACAGCGGGCTGGGCATTGCCCAAGCCATGCTCGACAAGGTGTTCGAGCCGTTCTTCACCACCAAGGACGTCGGCAAGGGATCCGGACTCGGCCTGTCCATGGTCTACGGCTTCGTCAAGCAATCGAACGGCCACATCAAGATCTACAGCGAAGAGGGCCACGGTACCTCCGTAAAACTCTATCTGCCGCAGGCCGCCGGGGTCCCCGAGGTGTCGGCCACCGAGGCCAGCATCGCCGCCGGCGACCAGGGTGACGAATCCATCCTGATCGTCGAGGACGACGCGCTGGTCCGCGAATATGTCGTGACCCAGATCAGGCGTTTCGGCTATCGCACGCTGGCCGCCAGCAATGCCGCCGAGGCGCTGGCCGTCATGGACGGCCCCGAGCGCATCGACCTGTTGTTCACCGACGTGATCATTCCGGGCGGCATGAACGGCCGCCAGCTCGCGACCGAAGCCGTGAGGCGGCGCCCTGGCCTCAAGGTGCTTTACACGTCGGGTTATACCGAGAATGCCATCGTGCATCATGGCCGGCTCGACGCCGGCGTGCTGCTGCTGCCAAAGCCCTATATCTCGTCCGATCTCGCGCGGCTGATCCGGACCGCATTGGTGTCGTGAATTTTCGAACGGCAGGCCCGCCGAGGCCCGCTACTTCCCCGCGGCCTTGCGCAGGGCCTCGTTGATGCGGTCCTGCCAGCCGGGGCCGCCTTCCTGAAAATGCTCCAGCACGTCCTGGTCGATCCGCAGCGTCACCTGCTGCTTGATCCCGGGGATGGTGGCCTGCTTCGGCGGCGCTACGGCGACCTTGGCGGTCGCCTTCTTGAACGCCGCCTCCGCTTCCGTGCGGGCATCGTTCAGCGTGCGCGGCCGTCTCGGCTGATCCGCCATGGTCAAATCCCCTCAAACAGAACGGTTGACAGATAGCGCTCGGAGAACGACGGCACGATCGCCAGGATGGTCTTGCCGGCGGCCTCGGGCCGCTTGCCGATCTCGATCGCGGCGGCAATCGCTGCGCCTGAGGAAATGCCGCCGGGAATGCCTTCGCTCCGCGCCAGCGCCCGCGAGGTCTCGATCGCGGCTGCGCTGTTGACCTTGACGATCTCGTCGATCACGGAGCGGTCCAGGATGTCCGGGACAAAACCCGCCCCGATGCCCTGGATCTTGTGTGGGGTGTGCTGGCCGCCCGAGAGCACCGGGCTTTCCTCCGGCTCGACGGCCACCACCTTCAGGGTGGGCTTGCGCGGCTTGAGCACCTGCCCGACGCCGGTGATGGTGCCGCCGGTACCGACGCCCGCGACGAAATAGTCGATGTCGCCGCCGGTGTCGTTCCAGATCTCCTCCGCCGTGGTGCGGCGGTGGATTTCCGGATTGGCGAGGTTCTTGAACTGCTGCGGCATGACCGAATTGGGCGTGGTGCGGATCAGCTCTTCCGCCGTGGCGATCGCGCCCTTCATGCCCTGGGCGGCCGGCGTGAGCACGATCTCGGCGCCGAGAAACGCCAGCATCTTGCGCCGCTCGATCGACATCGAGTCCGGCATCACGAGCTTCAGCCGGTAGCCGCGCGAGGCGGCGACGAAGGCGAGCGCGATCCCGGTATTGCCGGAGGTCGGCTCGATCAGCACGGTCTCGGCATCGATGTGGCCGGCTTGCTCCATCGCGATGATCATGGCCGCCCCGATGCGGTCCTTCACGCTCGCCGCCGGATTGAAATATTCCAGCTTGGCGAGGATCGTCGCGGTCACGCCGTGCTGCTGCGGCAGTCTTCGCAGACGCACAGTCGGCGTATTGCCGATTGCATCCACGATGGAGTCGAACACTTTTCCGCGGCCGGGTGAGTGCACTGCACGCGCGGGAGCTGGCGCATCCATGACGAGATCCTCACTGCAATCGTTATCAGTCAAATTGTTGCTTTCGCCTTCATTACGTACAGGGCGCAGATTCACGCAAGTCGAAATCATTTGCACGTGAAGCGGGAGCCTCTGTCGTAAATCGGCAACCTTGCTGCGACATCCATTCGCTGCAATGCGAAAGCACCGGCTGCGACGAATAAAGTCAAAGTAACGTATTTCTGTTGCGACAAGGTCAAATAAACTGTTGTATATAGCTTCCGGGTTACAGCACGGTTCCGAACGCAAAGGAGGTCACGATGACAGCGGTTGCTGACGTATTGTCGACCGTTGCGTCCAAGCCTGATCCGCGTGGGTGTGATTTGCCCACCTGTCCGGTGTGTGCTGACTCGATGATCGCGGCTGAAGCGTCTGCCTATCTCGCCGACCACGCCATCAGCTATCTCTGGTCCTGTGACAATTGCGGTTACGGCTTCGTCACCAAGCATTCAGTGAACAAGGTCTTCTGCTGCAATTAGGCTGCCCATCTCACCGTGGAACGATGTCACCGCGCGCCCAGTCGGCGCGCGTTTGTTCATGAAATTGCGCGAACGTGCCGCCCGCGATCGCCGCGCGCATCCCACCCATCAGTTCCTGATAATAGGCGATGTTGATTTCCGACAGGAGCATCGCGCCCAGCGTCTCGCCCGACTTGACGAGATGATGCAGATAGGCGCGTGAATAGGTTTGCGCCGATGGCCAGGAACTCGCCTCGTCGAGCGGGCGCGGATCGTCGGCGTGGCGCGCATTGCGCAGGTTGACCGCGCCGGACCGGGTGAACGCCAGCCCGTGCCGGCCGTTCCGGGTCGGCATCACGCAATCGAACATGTCGATGCCGCGGCTGACCGCTTCCAGAATGTCCTCCGGCGTGCCCACCCCCATCAGGTAGCGCGGGCGGTCGTCCGGCAACGAAGGCGCTGTCTCCTCGATCATCGCCAGCATCACCGACTGCGGCTCGCCGACCGCGAGCCCGCCGATCGCATAGCCGTGGAAGCCGATCTCGACCAGACCGCGCGCGCTCGCACTCCGCAACTGCGTCACGTCGCCGCCCTGCACAATGCCGAACAGCATGTGGCCGGCCGGTGCGCTCTCGAAGGCGCGCTTCGACCGCTCCGCCCAGCGCCGCGACAGCATCATGGCGCGCTCGATGTCGTCGGGATCGGCCGGCAGCCGCACGCATTCGTCGAGCTGCATCGCGATATCGCTTCCGAGTAGCCGCTGCACCTCGATCGATCGCTCCGGCGACAGCTCGACCTTGGCGCCGTCGACATGCGAGCGGAAGGTCACGGCTCTCTCATCGACCTTGCGCAGATTGGCGAGCGACATCACCTGGAAGCCGCCGGAATCGGTCAGCATGGGGCCGCCCCAGCCGGTGAAGCGCTGCAGGCCGCCCAGCGCTGCGATCCGCTCGGCGCCGGGCCGCAGCATCAGATGATAGGTGTTGCCGAGGACGATGTCGCTTCCGGCCTCGCGGACCTCGCGCCAGTGCACGCCCTTCATGGCGCCGGCGGTGCCGACCGGCATGAAGGCGGGCGTTCGGATCACGCCATGCGGCGTGGTGAGGCGGCCGGTGCGCGCGGCCCCATCGGTCGCAAGCAGTTCGAAATGATTGAGGAGGCTCATGGGGGCGGCTTATCGCGTAAGCGGTGCGCCTCTTGCAACCTTGTTGAGCGGACAAACCGGCCCAAAAGCCGTTGACGCGCGCCCGGACGGCCCCTATGGTCTCGCGCCGATGATGACGACCTTCAAAACCACGACGAAAACCAACAAGCCCCCGCGGGCTTCGGGAGTCGTGCGCGCGTAGAAGACCGGCCGCATCATCTTGAACCGAAGCCCCGCCTGAAAAGGACCGGGGCTTTTTTATTGCCCGAAGCTGCCCAGACTGATGGAGAACAAAGTGACCGATCCCGTTGTTGCCATTGCCGGTGTGACCGGCGCGGTTGGAGCGGAATTCATCGCCACCATGGACCGGCGCGGCTTTCGCGTCGGCAAGCTGAAGCCGCTCGCCAGCGCCCGCTCCGCCGGCAAGACGGTCGGTTTCCGCGGGCGGAAAGTCGCGGTCGAGGAGCTGACCGAGCACGCCTTCGACGGTGTCGATATCGCCTTGTTCTCGGCCGGCAGCGCCGCGTCCCGCAAATTCGCGCCGGCGGCCGTGAAGGCAGGGGCGGTCGTGATCGACAATTCGTCGGCCTTCCGCATGGACAGCGACGTGCCGCTGGTGATCCCGGAGATCAACGGGCACCGCATCCGCCAGCACAAGGGCATCATCGCGGTCCCGAACTGCTCGGCGATCACGGCGCTGATGCCGCTCTGGCCGATCCACCGGACGAACCGCATCAGGCGTGTGATCCTGTCGACCTACCAGGCCGCCAGCGGCGCCGGCGCCGCCGCAATGCAGGAGCTCGTCGAGTCCACCCGGGCGAACCTCGAAGGACGGAGCTTCCAGCCGACGGTGATGCCCCACCCCTACGCCTTCAACCTGTTCAGCCACAACACCGCGATTGACCCTGCGACCGGCTACAACGAGGAAGAGACCAAGGTCATCAAGGAAACCCGAAAAATCTTTGAGGACGAGCGGATCGCGATCGGCGTCACCTGTGTCCGCGTGCCGGTGCTGCGCGCGCATTGCGTGGCCATGACTTTCGAATGCGAAAACCCGATCACGGAGGACGAGGTGCGCCAGATGCTCAAGGACGCGCCGGGGTTGAGGATCGTCGATCACCGGATCCAGAACTATTTCCCGATGCCGGTCGATGCCTCGGACCAGGACGACGTGCTGGTCGGCCGCATTCGCAGAGATCTCTCAGACCCCTCGGGTCATTCGATTGCGATGTTCGTGGCGGCCGACCAGCTCTTGAAAGGCGCCGCCCTCAACGCCGTCCAGATCGCGGAGCTGTTGCCGCAGCGGGTGATGGCGTGACGACCTCGTAGGTGGGCAAAGCGACCTGTCCGCCGTAGCTCGAAGAGCGAAGGCGGAAGCGTGCCCACCATCTCTCGATCGTTCTCGGTAGTCGGCGGGCATGGCGCGCAAGGGGCGCCTTTGCCCACCCCACCAAGTCTCAGTGTTTGCGAAACAGCAGGCACGCGTCGCCATAGGAGTAGAAGCGGTAGCCGCCTGCGATCGCATGCGCATAGGCGCGCTGCATGACGTCGAGGCCGGAGAAGGCCGACACCAGCATGAACAGCGTCGAGCGCGGCAAATGGAAATTGGTCATCAGGATGTCGACCGCGCGAAAGCGATAGCCGGGCGTGATGAAGATCGCGGTGTCGCCCTCGAACGGCGCGATCGTGGCATCCTCGCGCGCCGCGCTCTCGAGCAGCCGCAGCGACGTGGTGCCGACCGCGACGATGCGGCCGCCGGCCGCCCGGGCCGCGTTCAGCGCCGCTGCCGTCTCCGCCGAGAGACCTCCCCATTCCGCATGCATGCGATGGCCCTCGATGTCCTCGGCCTTCACCGGCAGGAAGGTCCCTGCCCCGACGTGCAAGGTGACGCGGTTGAATCCGATGCCGCGCGCCCGCAAGGCGCCTTCCAGTGCGGGCGTGAAATGCAACCCCGCGGTGGGTGCGGCGACCGCGCCTTCGTTCTGCGCGAACATGGTCTGGTAGTCATCCATGTCGCGCGCGTCGGGCGCGCGCTTGGAGGCGATATAGGGCGGCAGCGGCGTCGCGCCGAGATCGGCGATGGCCTGGTTGAGCGCCGGCCCGTGGAACGAGAACGACAGCGTCACCTCGCCCTCGCCGCCCTTGTGCGCGACCTCGGCGTCGAGATGGCCGAGCAGGCAGACCCTGCCCTCATTGCCGAAGCGGATGCGATCGCCTTCCACGAGCTTCTTCGCCGGCCTGACCAGCGCCTGCCAGCGCGATCCATCGATGCGCTTGATCAGGGTCGCCTCGATTTTTGGCTCGGTCGCGCGCCCGATGCGGCGGCCCGAGAGCTGGGCCGAGATCACCTTGGTGTCATTGACGACGAGCTGGTCCCCGGGCCGCAGCCATTGCGGCAGATCGGCGACATCATGGTCGCGCAAAACTCCGTCCGCTTCGACCACCAGCATGCGCGCGGCATCGCGCGGGCTCGCAGGCCGCAGCGCGATGCGCTCGTTGGGAAGGTCGAAATCGAACAGGTCGGTGCGCATACGGGTTTCTAGCTCGCAAAATTCTGTCTGGCGATTGGGCGCAGGTGGTTGCGCAGCCATTCCAAGCCGGGATCGCGGCTTCGGCCGCTGCACCAGACCATCGCATGCGGCAGGGGCGGCAGCGGAAACGGTACCTCGGCGCTGTCGAGCCGGTAGGCGTGGACCGTCTCGCTCATCGCCAGCTCCGGCAAGGTCGCAAGCAGGTCGGAGCCGGCCAGGATCGGCGCCACGGCGGAAAAGTTCGGCACCCATCCTGCGATGCTTCGCGTCAAGCCTTTCGCCACGGCCGCGATGTTGACCGGGCTTGCGAGACTGTCGCCGACCCGCACCACCAGATGCGGAAAGCCGGCCCAGCTCTCGCATCCCCAGGCCCGAAAGGCCTGATGTCCCCGGCGGCCATAACAGCGCCATCCGAGCGCGCCGACGGCTTCCCCGGTCACACCCGGCGGCCAGCGCAGTTCCGCCGGCACGATCGCGACGTCGATTGCGCCCTCGGCGACATCGAGCAAGGTCGGCTCACGCGGCGCGGTCCATTCGATGGCAACATCAGGTGCCTCGGCGCGCAGCCGGGTCAGGAGATCGGCAAACAGCGTCAGCATGAAATCGGGCGCGGCCAGCCGGAACACGCGATGTGACTTCGCTGGATCGAACAGGTGCCGTGGCGACAGCACGCGCTGGATTGCGCCGAGCATCGGCCGCGCCTGCTCGATCAGCTCGAGCGCAAGCGCGGTCGGCTGCATGCGCACCCCACTTTTGAGCAGCAGCGGATCGCCGAACTGGTCGCGCAAGCGCGACAGTGCGTGGCTGACGGCCGACTGGGTGCGCCCGAGACGCTCGGCGGCGCGCGTCACGCTCCGCTCGGTCATCAGGACGTCGAACACCACCAGCAAATTGAGGTCGAAACGGCGTAAATCGATTTCACTCATGATGAGCTACAATTACTCATTAGATCGATGGTCGATTTACGTCCATACCGGTCGCCGACTTCAACGAAAGATGATCCGAGGCCGACATGAAACACGTTCTTGCTGCCGGTGCGCTCGTCGCCACCATTCTTGCTCTGCCCGCTGCGCGCGCTGAAATGAGCGTCGAGGCCGCACGCGACAGCGTCGCACCGTTCTACAAGGCCTTGAATGCCGAGTTCGCCAAGGACAGCCCTGACCTGATCCGGCAGGCGACCGCGTCCGAATGGGTGTCGTGCCGCGGCAACGATGTCTGCAACAGCCGCGACGAGGTGATCGCCGGCGTCGGCGCGCGACTGAAGTCGGTTCCTGACCTGACGTGGCAGATCAAGGAGGTCCTGGTTTCAGGCAACCAGGTCACGGTTCGCGGCGAAGCGACCGGCACGCCATCAGGCGAGTTTTTCGGTGCCGCGCACACCGGCAAGTCGTTCAAGGTGATGTCGATCGACGTGCACACCATCGAAGGCGGCAAGATGGTCCGCTCCTATCACATCGAGGACTGGATGGGCGCGGTGCGGCAGTTGAGCGCGAATTAGCGAGAGCTCGCGGATCGACGTGTCGTGCTCGGACCGTGGGCGATCTACGGCGTCGAGACCTCAACCGCCAAAGGCAGCGCGATGAACAGGCTGCAGCTTGTCAGCTCCGTGCGCCGCCCGTTGTTGCGCGCAAGCCCGAGCGGCGCTTCGACGCGCATCGATACACTCCCGTTGCCGCGCTCCTGCAGCGCGACAAGCGAATCGTAGACTGATCGTCGGTCGCCGAGCGAGGTCTGCGGGCTCTCAGGATAGTAGAAGGGAATTTTGAGGATCAGGTGGTCCATCCGGCATTGGGGCGACGGAATTGGGACTGCGCCCCTCGAGACGGCAACTTCGAAATTGCCGCTCGCATCAAACTGCTCCACCCAGCGGTGACGCGCCTTGAGCTTGGCAAGCGCCGGGCCGACGACGTAGTCCTTCGGATGAAGTACGATGGTCCATGCCTCGTGCGCGCTGGCCGCAGGACCAATGGCGAGGCAGCTCAGCGCGAGAACGACGACAGCAAAGCGTCCACGAAGCGGACCCCTTGCTGACGCGACCATTCTCAGGCGTCCGCGGCCATGTGGGCGCGGACGATCTTGTCCGGATCCTTCACTGGCTCGCCGCGCTTGATCTTGTCGACGTTCTCCATGCCCTCGGTCACCTGGCCCCACACGGTGTACTGCTTGTCGAGGAAGCGAGCGTCATCGAAGCAGATGAAGAACTGGCTGTCGGCGGAATCGGGGCTTGCGGCGCGCGCCATCGAGGTGGTGCCGCGCACATGCCGTTCGCCGTTGAACTCTGCTTTCAGTTTCTTGCCGGAGCCACCGGTGCCGGTGCCATGCGGACAGCCGGTCTGGGCCATGAAACCCTCGATCACGCGGTGGAACACGATGCCATCGTAAAAACCTTCGCGCACCAGCTCCTTGATCCGCGCGACATGATTGGGCGCGAGATCCGGGCGCATCTCGATGGTGACGGGCCCCTGCGTGGTTTCCAGGATCAAGGTATTTTCGGTGACAGCCATGTGTTTCTCTCCAGGCGAGTGTGTCGTGTGCGAAATGGATCGGCGGATTGCGCCGCTCACTTCATGTCGGCGGCAACCTGCACTTTCACCATCTTGTCGGGATCGGCCACGGGTTCGCCGCGCTTGAGCTTATCGACCACATCCATGCCCTGCACGACCTCGCCGATCACGGTGTACTTGCCGTTCAGCGACGATCCCTCCGCGAACATGATGAAAAACTGCGAGTTTGCCGAATTTGGATCACTGGTGCGCGCCATCCCGACGATACCGCGGGTATATGGCACGTTGGAAAACTCGGCTTGCAGATTCGGATATTTCGATCCGCCGGTGCCATTGAAGTTCTTGCCGTCGCCAGTTTGAGCCATGAATCCATCGATCACGCGGTGGAACGGCACGTTGTTGTAATAGCCCTCTCGCGCCAGCAGCTTGATGCGCTCGGCATGCTTCGGTGCAATGTCGGGACGCAGCTTGATGACGATGCGGCCTTTTGTCGTGTCGATGACGATGGCGTTCTGCTTGTCGAGGCCTGATGGCAGCGACTGTGCCATCGCGGGAGCGACAGCGAAGAGTGCGACAATGAGGGCAAGAGCTCGGATCATGGAAACTCCGGAGTGACATGGATCGCTGGATAACGCGAAATAGCGCGGTTGGTTGACGCTTTTTCTTCAGGTTGAAACCTTCGCCCTGAGACGGGCAGCGACGGAGGCCGGTACGAAGGGGGCAAAATTGCCGCCCATGCCGGCGATCTGACGGACCAGTGTGGCCGTGATCGGGCGGACGTCGTTTGAGGCCGGCACAAACACGGTCTCGACGTCAGGGGCCATGGTCTGGTTCATGCCGGCGAGCTGCATCTCATAGTCGAGGTCGGTGCCGTCGCGAAGACCGCGGATCATCAGTGTTGCGCCGCTCTTTTGCGCCGCAGCAACGGTCAGATTGTCATAGGTGGTCGCCTCAAAACCGCATCCCGCCTTGGCAGCGACCGGGGCAAAGACCTCACCGAGCATGGTCAGTCGCTCCTCGGTGGAAAACAGCGGTGCCTTGCTCGAATGCACGGCGACCGCGACGATCAGGCGGTCACAGAGATGAACGGCCCGCTGGACCACATCCAGATGGCCGTTGGTGACGGGATCGAAAGAGCCGGGATAAAGCGCGATGCGGGGCATGAGCCCCTCCTAGCCTGCCCCGCCGGACCCCGCAAGCCGAACCCGCCTCCGAAGCAAACGGCGCCCGCCGCCACGTGAACCTTTGCCAGACCTCCGCGTTTCCTCACCGGGCGGTGCTTCTGTTTCATGGCGACACTCTGGACGAAACAGAAGCCAGCCGGGATGAAACCATTTTTCGCGTCCGGCGAAGGCATCCGGAAACGGCGCTTGGTTAATGATTGGTTAACAAAACAACGGCCGAAAAGGCCTTTTTCTTTAGGGGACCGTCATGATCAACGCGCTTTCAGCGATTGCAATTGCTGCGCTTGTTGCCGCAGCCCTTACCATTTTGCCCGGCTTCGCCCCGCAAGTCGAAGCCAGTGTGCCGCCGGTCCTCGCCAAGGGCGATCGGCTGGACATTCACACCGTAGGCCGCGGCTGCTCGGAGCATGCCTGGCCGAATTTCGAGGCCTCCTGCCTGCGCCGCGCCGGCGCCAAGGGGCAAAGCAATATCCGCGAAGCGCGGCTGGTGACGGCGGACCGCACGCCTTAAGAGAATCGCCGGAGCATCACTCGTCATGGCCGGGCTTGTCCCGGCCATCCACGTCTTCGTGTACTGCGAAAAGCCAGACGTGGATGCCCGGAGCAAGGCCGGGCACGACGGCCCAGTACGAGGGACCAGCGCACCTCAGCCGCCACTCCCGTTGCCGTTACCATTCTCGGCCTCCTCGCCGATATGCTCGACCGATACCACGTGCTCGTCGTCGGCGGTGTCGAACACGATGACGCCCTGGGTCGAGCGCCCGGCGATGCGGATGTCGGTGACCGGGCAGCGGATCAGCTGGCCCTTGTCGGTCACCAGCATGATCTGGTCGGCC
>Ga0210405_10002970_pt1 | contig 16992 bp, 15 predicted proteins | sample IncBWH11MmetaG_FD_155492 | JGI IMG/M metagenome (GOLD analysis project Ga0210405, IMG submission 155492) | Forest soil microbial communities from Barre Woods Harvard Forest LTER site, Petersham, Massachusetts, United States - Inc-BW-H-11-M | ecosystem: Environmental > Terrestrial > Soil >... | reverse complement strand
GCCGGGCCGCGCCAGGTCGGATGCGTTGGTCGCGGGATCGATCGCCACCTGGATGGTGCGCGCCCGGTCATACGCGGAGATGCCGGTGGTCACGCCCACGCGCGCGTCGATCGCCTCACAAAATGCCGTGCCGTATTGCGAAGTGTTCTCCGCGCTCATCGGACCGAGGCGCAGGTGGTCGAGGCGCTCTTCGGTCATGGTGAGGCAAACCAGGCCGCGTCCATATTTGGCCATAAAGTTGATGGCTTCGGGCGTGACCTTCTCTGCGGCGAGCGTGAGATCGCCTTCGTTCTCGCGATCCTCATCGTCGACGACGACAATCATGCGGCCGGCGCGGAAATCCTCGATGGCGGTGGGAACGTCGGCGAAGGGTTGGGTGGCCATGCGGTTAATTGTAGCTCCTCCCACAGCGCTCTTGACATCTTCGGTTGCGCCTTGGTGGTAGCGAACGCTTCTAGCGCTCATTCAACATCGTTAGCAACTCTTGATGCAGTTCCTCCCAAGGGACAGTCACGGCTTTGCCCGCTTGCAGGTCTTGCATGCGACGCGCTACTTCTTCGTCCCAGGCGGCTTGAACGGATTGGCCCGTCTCTTCGAGACTGTCGAGCAGCGTGTTGGCCAATGCCGCGCGCTCGTCAACCGTAAGCGCGAGTGTCCGTTTCAGAAGATCAGAAACTTCTGGGCTCATGGCATTATTTTACCTCAGGCGGTTTTCTCGCAGTGCCATATTTCTCGTTGGGAGAGTGCTGCGCCACCTGTACGTAGAACGGGAAAGATAAATCGTGGGAGTGGTTAGCCGTCTTTCCAGATGTCGAGTTGCTTTCTGACCTTCGCCGCGTCGGGATGTTCGATTTGTTCGAAGATCTTGAGCGCGGCCTCGGCATGTTCGATGGCTGGCAAACAGCAGATTCCTCGTCCGAGCTTTCGCTCGGCTCGGAATGACAAACGTTCTCTTCACCTTGACGGTTCCCAGCCTCAGATCCAGATCAAAAAAATCACAGATCAAGGCTGCTTAAATATCTGGAATCAATGACTTGCGGCGCTTCGATCTGACCCGGGCTGGCTAAAGGTAAATATCCCTTGACCTCACGTAGAATAAATGGCATACTATCTTTGCCATGAATCAGAGACAGACAATCCCACAGCATCTCCGGTACACGATCAATGACTTTAACCGTCAGTTCCCAGATGATGCCGCTTGCCTTGAGCACCTAAAAGAACAACGCTTCCCCGGCGGCGTGGCCTATTGCGAAACATGCAAGACGGAGCACAAGCACTACCGCATCAAGGGCCGTCCGGTCTATTCGTGTGACCACTGCGGAACGCAGATTTCGCCGATGGCTGGCACGATCTTTGAGAAGAGCACTACGTCTCTGCGACTCTGGTACTACGCCATGTACTTGATGGCTTCGACTCGTTGCGGAATCAGCGCAAAGCAGATTCAGCGCGAAACCGGGGTAACCTACAAAACTGCATGGCGGATGTTTCGCCAGATTCGCTCGTTGCTGTCCGAACCAGACATGCAACTGGAGGGATCAGCGGTGGAGATCGACGAGACATACGTGGGAGGCAAGCGCAAGAATCGCCACGGGTCACGCGGGATGCGCGGTCGCGACAATGACGAAAAGACTCCGGTGTTCGGGATGGTTGAGCGCGGTGGAAAAGGCCGCGTGCTGGCTTACGTAACGCCCGATGCCAAGGCTGCTACTCTGTTTCCAATTATCGAAGAAAAGATTCTGCCGAATACCACTGTCTACAGCGATGAGTATTCGACTTACGATCAGCTTCACATGTTGGCAAATTGCTACAACCATAAGCGCATCAAGCACGCACAGAAAATCTATGTCATGGGGGATGTTCATACTCAGACCATCGAAGGATTCTGGAGTTTAGTAAAGCGCGGCATCGGCGGGGTGTATCATTCCGTTAGTCGGAAGTATTTGCAGACTTACTTGAACGAATATTCCTTTAGGTACAACCGGAGGGATCAGGGGAATTTGATTTTCAACGCTTTCTTGCAGCGCGTTGCGGAACGGGCGGATTCGCTGCCCGTCTCAAAAGATTGCGGAACGCCTGTCGTTCAATAGGTTGCATTTTCGCTGCAACCTCATCGGACGGCTTCAAATCTCGACTCGCTACGGGTCGTTCGCTTCTACCTTGCCGGGATGAGCGTATGCCCGCCATGTCCCTGACATTATACACGACAGGGGAAATGACGGGAGCGTGCCTAAACATTCTAGTGGTTCACTGCAAAAAGGGCTTGAAGATCAAGACCACGCCATAGACGTAATCACACAATTGGGTAAGCGATGGGAGCAGCGAGTAACCGGACACAACCTGCGTTTTGCTGACCGTTTTCTCAATTTCGAGTTCCATCTGTTGCTCCACTTCATTATCAAAGGCTCCAATGCCAGCGAAATGTGGGTTGCTTGCTTTGAGATTGAAAGGAGCGGAGCCGTACTCACTGAGCCAGTCGGCATACAGGAAACAGTCTGTACCGTAGGTGAAAAGCGTGCGGTGCTTGTCGATGTTATCAAGCTCGTGGATTCTCCAGAGCGCATCGTTTCCACCCTTGTACGGTTTGAGCGCGTCGATAGCTTTTATAGCTTCGGGAGTCATGCCCTCTACTTTTCGAGCCTTGTCCCCTTCGTAAGTAGCGGCATCCTTCGCAATCGGAAATTCGATCCTACGAGTCGGCTCCTTGCCGGAGCCTACCCAAACGAGTTGAGATGCGAGGTGATCGAGAGCGCTTCTGAGATTGTGGACGACATCGCCTGCGGCTGCCAGCGTATCGAAGGTAAAGATACGATGTTTGCCGAGGTGTCGAGACTGCGAATTGGGATCGGTAATGACAGCGTAAAACTCTTTCTTCCCAAAGTCGGCCAATTCCGTCTCCAGATTACGGAGATGCTTTTTGGCCCGCTCAATTTTTACGCGGACCAGGATGAGTCTGTCGTCTGCGGTCATACGCACCTATCATACTAGGCGCGCACAATAGCAGCGGCCTAGCTAAGAACAGGTGTCCATCGCTTGAGGAGTTTGTAGTCTCCGGTTTTCCAGTCAGCTAGTACAGGCGTGACTTGAAAACATGGTTGCAGATCGAGCGTGAGCGAAGTTTTGTCCTCGAAACGTATGTCAACGGCGCGATAATCCGAGGAAAGGAACAGTTCTACACCTGCGATGATCTTGCCCTTGGTTTGCGGGAAAGTGAGAACGCGCCGGTACGGGGCTTTATTTCCGGCGCGGGAGCGGGTAGCCTTACGGGTAGCCATGATCGCCTCTCAGTAGGTGATTTTGGTCAGGGCCGCGTTCGTGTTAGTCGCACGGGCGCGTCCCGTTATTCCGCTTATAGCCTCATCTTGAATGGGAAAGCAACGAAAAAGAGCGAATCGCCTCTCGAAAAAATCAATGGCTTTTCATACGTGACGTGGAGGGATACTTACCTGGCTAAAATATTGAATCCACTTGAGTTGCACGCAAAATATAGATGTCAAAGAGCTTATTGGTGCAAATTCGGAACGCCGTAAGAACCGCAGCCCGATTCTTGGTCGCACGCCCTAGTTCCAGTGCCGGATGGACGGCCTCTGTTAGACAATTCTGTGGCGAAATGGGAGTGCGGCGCAAGGTTAGACGTCACAGGAGGGCTGTGGAGGGCGGCGTCGCAAAGGGCGGCGAGATTGTGGTCAGCTATTTCGCCAGATGTCGAGTTGCTCTCTGAGCTTCGCGGCCTTGGGGTGTTCGATTTCTTCGAAAATCTTGAGGCCGGCCTCGGCGTGTTCGATGGCTTTCTTGCGGTCGCCGAGATCGTAGATCGCGCCGCTCATGTTGGATAGCGCGCTGCCCTCGCCGCGGCGGTCGCCGATCTCGCGCGCAATCACTATGCGTTGTTCGTAGTAATCGATAGCGCGTTGGGTCTCGCCCAGCCTGGCGTACGCACTGCCCAGGTTGCCTAATGCGACCCCTTCGTTGAGGCGGTCGCCGATCTCGCGGAGAGCCACGAGTGCCTCCTCGCCGTACCCGACTGCTCGACGGGAGTCGCCAAGGTGCCTGTGCGCGACAGCAAGATTGCCCAGCGCGGAGCCCTCGCCCCGGCGGTCGCCAATCTCTCGGTAGGTCGCCAGTGCTTGCTCGTAGTACTCTATGGCACGGCGCTGGTCACCGATCTCAGCGTGTACGAGGCCCAAATTGGCCAGGGCGTTGCCTTCACCCTCCCGGTTGGCGGCTTCGCGCGCAAAAGCGAGGTGTTGTTCATGGCATTCGATCGCGTGGTTGTACTCGCCTAGTTGTCTATATGCGATGCCGAGGTTGCCCAAGTGGCTACCCTCGGCCGCCTGGTCCTTCAGTTGGCGGGCAGCCGCGAGCCCCGCCTCGCGCCAGCGAATCTGCCCACGGGGCTGCTGACGCAGAAGGAGAACGTAGGTGCCCCATCTAGGATAGCCGCTGCATAATTCGGCGGCCTCGTGATTTTTCGTCGATTGGGCCGCGGCCCAGGCTTGCCCCGCTTGGATGTTTCCCCACTCGATATCGAAGAGTGCGAGGCCGCTCACTATTGAGTCGCCTCCCGCCAGGTAGAACTCGTCGGCTGCTTCGAGTACCGTCCCATAGTGCGTGGCGTGGCTTTTCGAGGCGGCATCGGATTCGGCGGGCGTCAATCGCTGGCGGGCGAAATCGCGCATCAGGTCGTGCAGGCGGTAGCGTTTAGTGGAGTCGTTCCATTCCAGCATGGAATACTGCAGGAGGCTGCTGAGCGCGTCCTGAGCGGCATCGGCTTCGATCTCCCAGACGGCCGCGGCGGCGTGAGCGTCGAATGTGTCAGGGAATACGGCTAACATTCGCCAGCGCTTTTGCGTTTCGGAGTCGAGCAGGTCGTAGCTCAGGGTGATGGAGGCCGTGACGCTCTCGTCTTCGCCAGCAAGCAATTCCAGGCGTCTCTTCTCGTCCGCGAGCTGCCTCGCGTAATCCTGTGGCTCAAGGTTCACGCGCACTGTCATCGCCGATGCAGCCAACCGCAGTGCTTGGGGCAGATAGCCGCACAGCTTTGCGATGGTCTCTGCCTCGCCGTCAATGCGGGGTGTGATTCGGAGAAGAAGCTCTTTTGCGTCTTGTGGCGGAAGAGTCTCCAGATTCTTCGCTTGCAGGCCGGGCAGAGCGAAGTGCTGGCGAGAAGTCACTAGAAGCGCGCAACTCGGCGGTGGAATCAGCGGCTTCACTTCAGCCGCGTTTTTGGCGTTGTCCATGAGCAGCAGGGCGCGCTTGTTGTGAACAGCGGACAGATACAGAGCGCGGAGGTCTTCTTCTTTTTCGGGGAGCTTGGCTTCGGGATGGAAGGTGCGGAGGACGTGGGACATGGCTTCAGCGGCGGTGAGGGGTTTTTCGCTGACGCCTTTGAGATCGAGGTAGATTTGGGCGTCGGGGTAGTTGGAGGCGAGTTCGGCGGCGAGTTTTAGGGCGAGTGCGGTCTTGCCGACTCCTCCCTGGCCCTGGAGTCCGGAGATGTGGACGCCACCTTTTTCGATGGCGGCGCGGAGTTCGGCGAGTTCGGCGGTGCGTCCGGTAAAGTCGGCGGGCGGGGGTGGGAGCTGAAAGAGCGGGGTGAGTGGCGACGTTTCCGGTTGCTTCTTTTCGGTTTTACTCTTAATCGGCGACTGCGCCTGCAGGAATTGAGTGAGATGGTTTCTGAGGAACGTCTCGAATTCAGGTTTGTTCTTGTAATCCCACCACAGACCTTCCTTTGGGAAGTCTTTCTTGAATTGAAGGACGAGTCCCCATTGGTCAGTTTCTTCTTTCGACTTCGGCGCATAAGGCTTCTGTGAAAAGTAGACCATGATTTGCGGCTTCTGGTTTTTCTCCCAAGCTTTGTAGGCAAGGCGGAATTCGTGCTCGGTGCCGGACTTCGCGTCGCTGACAGGCGTGCCGAAGCGCCTCCAGAAAATCCCGATTAGAAGATCGCAGTCTTCGATTTTCAAGGTAGGGTCGATGAGTCCTTGAGGTCCTTGGGGATGGAAGCCGGGATGGGAGTCGGTCTCCCAGCGATAGACATCGAGGGTAAGGCGACGCTCGCGTCCGATGGTGCGGTTTACTTCTTCGACTACTTTGGAAACAGTGTCGCGTTCGGGTTTGACGTCGCCGGGCGAGGCGACGACGACGCGTAGTACTCGAAGGTCCATGGGCGGGTGCTGCTCCCTCTCTACGAAATGATTGGGCCCGTGGGGAAAGAGGGAGTATAGCAGCGAAGGTTGGGATCGAGCAGAGAGTTTAGAGTGTGCGTGAGAACTATTCTTTCGCCCCTCCGGGGCTTGTTTCTTTTTCCATTTCCTACCCACGGCTTGCGCCGTGGGCTGCATTCTGGCGACGCTTCGCGGCTTAAACCCGGAATTTACTCCGCACGCGAGCGAAGATTCTGGTTCTCATGCACAATCTTGGTGGATTCAGCGGAAGGTTCAGAGTTGTACAGATCGAGGAAGCCCATTCCTCCCAAATGCAGCCCTTCGACGGCGCTCAGGGACAGGCCGCTTGGAGCGCCGATTTCATGCGGTTGATTCAGGCCAAGGCTGGAGGTCGAGCGCAAGAGCAAAAGCAAGGTCAAAGGCAGCGGACAGGAGTGTCCGCTCCACACGAGCAGTTATCCACGCGAGCATTTTATCCACCGAGCTGCCACTTCTCGCGACGTGGCGAGAAATGGCAGACCGTGAAAGTTTAGGCGGTGTGCTGGAAGGAGATCTTTTCGCTGTAGCGTTTGATTACTGCGAATCCGATTATGGCGAACGCGACCAAAACGAATGCCCATCCCGCTCCACCTTCCGGCACGTGAACTTGACAGGTGGGTTGATGAGGGCGCGGCTGCGGCTGGAGGATGTGAAAATTATCGTGCTGTCCGGTTACCACGTGATTGTGTTCGGTGAATGCCAAGATGCAACTCCTTTTAAACCCTGACGCGTCCGTAGAAGCGTCTTGCAGCGCTACGAAGGCAACCCGTTCGACAATCTGCATGGAAGCGATACATGCACGATCATGCACTCGGGCAACTCAATCGTAGCGAACCGGCAAAGTTGCGGGAATGGCTCATTGGCGCATGTCGACTGGCACAGATGTAACAGTTACTTCGCGGCAGAGTAACGAGGTTACTGAAACGCAATCGGCGGACGGAGCGATGCGAGTAAATCAGGTTGAACCGCTAGATTCCCTCTGGGTTGATTGTTTTGCGACTCTAGGTGTTGCCCTGTATGGATGGCTTTCGCAACAGGCTGATACGGTGGAATTTAATCAAAGTCCACCTCGGTGGTTTCAGGCGGATAATCCGTGGCCGGATGGTTGGCCTGTGAGGGTCTTATGAAAAAGATAGCGATTTTTATGTTGGCAGGGTTGATATCGGCGGGAGTCGTGGCCGCGCAGGATACTCCGAGCGCGCCGCTTTATCCCGATAGCGCGCACCCGGTGCAAGCGCCGGCACCGGCGCAGGACGCTGCGCCGCAGCAGATGAACCAGAATACCGGGCAAAACGATATTCCGGTGTTCCGGGTGAACGTGTACGCGCGCACGACCAAAGCGGTCAACTACCGGCACCGCGGCGGTTCGACCGAAGTTGATTTTCGCGGAACGGAGTTGATGCCTGCGGTTGGCGGGCATGCCAAGGTTGAAGGCAAAGGCGGACGGCTGGCGATCAACGCCGAGTTCACGCATCTGGGAGTTGCGAGCAGCTTCGGAGGCCAGTTCCTTACTTATGTGTTGTGGGCGATCACTCCGGAAGGTCGGGCGGTGAACCTGGGTGAAATTGTTCCTGGCGATAACGGCAAGGACAAGATTGACGTCACGACGGACCTGCAGGCTTTCGGTATGATCCTGACCGTTGAACCTTATTATTCGGTGACGCACCCCAGCAATAAAGTGGTGGCTGAAAACATTATCAGAGAGGGAACCAAGGGGTTTGAAGAGCCGATCGATACCAAGTTCGACACACTGGAAGGTGCGCAGTACGTCATCGATATCCCGGCAGATCAGCTGCCTTCGAGCACGGCTTCGGCGACGGTTCCGTTGGACCTGCTGGAAGCCCGCAACGCGGTCGTGATTGCGAAAGCCGCTGGAGCGCAGCAGTACGCTCCTGACAGTTTGACCAAAGCGGAAGACATGTTGCAGCGCGCCGAAGATTATTACCAACGGAAGCAAGGGCGGACGCCGATCGGTACTGCGGCGCGCGGAGCGACGCAGATGGCAGAGGATGCGCGCGTGCTGACGCTACGTCGCAAAGAGCAGGCACGAATCGACGCTGACCGGCGTGCTCACGAGGAAGCGCAGGCGAAGGCGGAAGCCGATGCGGCGGCCGCACAACAACAGGCCGCGCAAGCGCAGGCTCAATCTAACGAAGATGCTCGCCGGCGCACGGAAGCGGAACAGGCGCAGGCTGCGGCTCAACAGCAGCAGGTAGCTGCGCTCGCCGCACAGCAGCAGGCGCAGGCACAGACGGCAGCGGCCCAGCAGGCTGCGGCTCAAGCGGACCAGCAGCGGCAGGAAGCAATCCGCCAGAAAGAAGAAATGCGCGCGCGATTGCTGGCGCAACTGAATCAGGTGCTTCAGACTCGCGATACGGCGCGAGGCCTAGTCGTGAGCATGCCCGACGTGCTGTTTGATTTCAACAAGTACACCTTGAAGCCGGAGGCTCGTGAGCGCCTGGCGAGGATTTCTGGCATCGTGCTGGCTTATCCCGATCTGAAGCTGGAAATTGATGGCTATACCGATGCGATTGGAAGCGATGAGTATAACCAGACTCTATCCGACAAGCGGGCTGAGGCGGTCCGCGATTACCTGGTGACGGCGGGAGTTTCCATGAACAATGTGGCAGCCCGAGGGTTGGGGAAAGCGGATCCTATCGCGGACAACACCACTGCTTCTGGCCGGAAGTTGAATCGACGGGTGGAGATGATCGTTTCGGGAGATGTGATCGGAAATCTTTCGGGACCGGGATCTCCGGAAGTGCAGGCACAGGGAGTGTCGCCGGCGAATCGATAAAGACCTAACAGATAAAGAGCTAACAAAGTGGCCCTCGGGTCTCGATCACTTGGGAGTCCGAGGGTTCGTTCTTTTGGTCCAAGGCGCATTCCTAATCTAGTCCACCTAAGTTTTCTTCCCAGTCAGTTCACTCTCGGCGCCGCGAAAGAGCGCTCTTAGCGCTCGGATTACGAAGCGGGTCAACATCACGATGACGGCTACGAGGCAAAGCGCAATCGTGGCTGCGGCATAGGGATGGCGTGTGGCCAGCCAAGTCAGGGCGACGGCAAGCGCGTCTTCCACCAAACTCAGAGTGATGTTCGAGAACGGTTCCGGCGAAGGAGTCACGGCGGCCCGGGCTGCGGTCTTGCCTCCGTGGGCGGCGAGAGCGATGGCCGCTCCGAGCAGGGCTGCGAGGAGCTGTTCGACAGGGGTTAGTTGCCGGGTCGCGCCGTAGGCCAGCAACGCGGCCGCAGGTACCCGCACAAAGGTGTGAAGGGCGCTCCAGATCAGATCGAAGGCGGGGATTTTGTCGGCGAAGAACTCGACTACGAATAGAGTCCCGCTGGCGGCGATGATGGGCCAGGTTTCCAGGATTTGAAGGGCCGGCGGGAGGGGCACGTGTCCGAGACGGGCGAGCAGACCGAGCGCGGCCACGGTGGCATAGACATTCAGGCCAGCAGCAAAGGCTATTGCTGCCAACAACGCAAACAACTCAGGAAGAGGGATTTGCAGCCAGTTCAGCATTAGGCATAGGTCTCAGGTTGCTGGTCTCCGGTACTCTTACTTTCGACCCAAGAAATCCACAAACATCGAGATTCAAACACAGAGCGTTCAAAGACAAAGGGCCGCTTCTCAGCGACCCTTGAAAGTCCTTAACGCGCTTGTGTTTACAGCGTGGACTCGATTTCAAATCCCCACGCCTCCAAGAGAGGCTCCGGGATGTATTTAGAGTTCTTGTTGCGGCGCGCCCACTCGCGCAGACGGGTTGAACGTAGATACTGGTCGGGGGAGAGCTTGTATTCGCGCACGACCTGTTCGAATTCCGTGATGGTGGGGACAATCGGACCGATCGGCTCAGGCTTACCCCAGTTCGGATTGCCGCGTCGCTTCGCCATGAAAAATGCCCTTTCCTAACAAATGGGGGGATGTACTTAATGCTCTACCGCTCTATCTATCTATATGATTCTCCGGGTGCTCTAAGGATGCATAGAAACGATAACTCCATCGAATATCGATGGGGCATCCTCAAGGACCAAAAAGCTAATCGGAGACTGAATATGTTAGGACAAGGTTCCGCAAAAGTCAATCAGAAAATTCCTCGTCCACTTGAAGGAAAAACCCTTAAGTCGCTGGATTAGAAGCATCTTATCGCTGACACTTATCCTCCCAATCGAAGAGTTACGATTGTCGAGCCAGCCCAGTGTCTGGATATGTGGCTTATCTAGAGATCATAACTAAGGATAGCCATGTTACCAGCGTAATCCCAGACTCTGCTGCTTTATTGAGTAGACGTCTTTCCCGGCATAAAGTGGTGGTTGGACCTGTGCCTTCTGGAGGGTCGTTTCCTTTGCGGAAGGCTTGAGTTGCTTGCACGGCTGCACCAATACATTTGGGACCTTGCCATGAACCTGAAATCGCTGCTGCTCTGTTCGGATGAAAAGATCGTACGGGTGCTGCGACGCACTCTGGGGGATCTTGACATCGGGATCGAACACTGCGCCACGGCGGAAATTGCCGTGCGCCAGCTGACGCGGGAGCGATTTGAGGCCATCATCGTAGATTGCGGCGGACCCGGAGCGGCGGATGTGCTGCGCAATGCGCGGGCGGCTCCGTGCAATAAGCGAGCGGTTGCGGTAGCAATTCTGGATCCTGAAAAGGGGGTTCGGTCGGCCTTTGAGCTTGGGGCGCACTTTGTGCTCTACAAGCCGGTATCAAGCGAGAAGGCCAAATCAAGTTTTCGCGTGGCACGGGCTCTGATGAAAAAAGAGCGCCGTCACAATGCGCGAATCCCAGTGCAGTTTCCGGTGGAGATGTCGAGCCTCGAATCCGGCGCTCATTTTAGGGTGAATACCACAGACATAGGTGAAGGCGGCTTGGCACTGAGCCTGCCACGTCGTAGCAAACCTGCTGGCCGCTGGGAGTTGTCGTTCGCGCTACCCGGTTCTGCGGCCTCGTTGAAAGTTCTGGCGGAGTTTGCCTGGGAGGGTACGGGTACACAGGTGGGTTTGCGCTTCCAGGATCCGACGCCGGAAGTTGCGCGGCAGCTGCGCGAGTGGCTGGGCCGGAATTCTCCCGATGCTGAAAAGGACGATCCGCCGGTGGCCTGCCGGCTAACCGATTTGAGCATGGGCGGCTGTTACCTCGAGATTGCTTCGCCATTTCCAGCGGCGACCAGGGTCACGTTGTCGATGCGCGCCGCTGGCGTGGACCTTCGGGCCGAAGGCGTGGTTCGAGTGATGCATCCGGATAAAGGGATGGGCGTGCAATTCACGCAGAGTACCCCGGAACATCGAGCAGTGCTGGAAAAATTCCTCGGAACACTCACTGAGAATCGTGACGTTCTGCCCGAATTGCTGGTGGAACCGGAGGGTTTGGAAACGGAGTCGCCGCAGCGGGATCTAGCCGTTGCCGCCGATGCGGGCGCAGTGGAAGATCCATTGCTTAATTTGTTTCGCAATAAGGGAACGCTTCCGGCCGATACTTTTCTCGCGGAGTTACGCAAGCAACGTGGCGGCGCGGCCGCTGCGGTCTCCGCCTAGTTTAGGGTAAGCATCGGCATACTTCTCCTTATCTTTTTCTTTTTATCTTCTGTGTCTTATTTCGCTTTGTGACCGTGTTCTTTCGGCACACAATATCTCCATAAGCCAGTCTTCTGTGCTGCCCACTAGCGGATTGTTCTGCATTCGCGGGTTAAGTAATTCAATTGCGCCGCGTTCCCAGCCAGAATTCGTTGCCAGTTTCAAAATCAATGGCAGCAGTGTGAGCTAGAATAATTCGCGGGCCGGGATGGCGAAATTGGCAGACGCAGCGGACTTAAAATCCGCAGGTCCGAAAGGACTGTGGGGGTTCGATTCCCCCTCCCGGCACCAATGGATTCGGTTTTTTGCCGAGATGCGCACTGTTCTCCCCGGACACGTCAATTTCGCGCCAACGGCAGGCGAGTCGCGTCCAAACGGGCATTTTCGCCCATTGTGCAGCGGCCAGCAGCCCTAGCGAATGCCGAATCCGAACCACAACCGCTTCGACCCGGATCGCAGCGTTAATCTTTATTTAGGTGAATCCTCACTGACCGGACGGGCACTCGGTGGTATCAGTTCCGACATTAATAAACGTGTTGGGAGCGACGACATCTCCCGCTTGAATATTGGCAATGCCGATCGGGGTTCCGTCGATCTTGTTATATTGCGCGATGCTTGTGGCCGAACAATTCAGCGTGATGGCTTGAACGCTGCTCTGCATGATGGTGTTCGAAGTTATGGTGTCGCCCCCGCCTTGCCCGGAAATCGAGATGCCGGTGGCGTTGTTGTAGAGCACGTTGTTCTCAATAACGTTGGCGGCAGCGGTCATGTCGGCCCCAGATTCTATTCCCACCGTAGCACCCGCAATGGAATTCCCCTCGGCCGTGATCGGGTCAAACAAATTATCGAGCAGCAGGCCGACGCCAGCATTCAGAATGATGGCAGTTTGCCGAATCGTTCCGTTCGTAATGTTGTAGCTAATCCCGTTTTGCACACTGGAATTAGTCGAAGCGACAAAACTACGGGTGATGTTCACAACGAACTCAACATCTAATCCATGAGCGGATATGCCTTCGTTTGAAAAATTGTGGACGTAACTGTTAGAGATGTTTACCGTGGCAATCGGGCCGTCGATCGCTCCTACGAGAAATATTCCAGTCGTTTGGTTGCGCACTTCGAGATGGTTGATCTGACCCGACGCGGAGTTGTATGAGATCCCAGCCGTAGCGGAAGAGCCAAGTCCATCCACCACCAGGCTGCCAAGATTGACTATCAGCGGTGAAGAGTTAAATTCACCGTTGACATTGATCTGCGCCCCGGTAAGGCCGCCGCTTGGCGGTCTGATGACCGGCGGCGAACTCGAGACTATACCCCTGAGAGTAAGGGGGGTGGTGATTGTGACTTGCTCAGCGTAGGTTCCCGGGCACACCAGCACGGTGGCGCCGGAGGGTGCGGCTGCGACGGCATCGGAGATCGTGGGGTAGCTGGTATGTTGCGGGTCGCAATTCCCGACGGCGATTGTGGAAGCGAGGGAAGGGATCGGCAAGACACTGCAAATCATTGCAAGAAACGCAAGCAGGGGCGACTTCATTCTCATCCTCCGGTCAGGACTTGAGGCATCAATGGGGGAAGACTGGGAGCGGGGGAAACAATCATAGCACCAGTTTTATTTGGAAGTTCAAATTTTCTTTCGATAGCGATTTACTTTGCAAGAACCCTTCTCTTTTATGCTTATCCGGGGCTTTCGAACTTCCTAGTGTTCATTTTGGTACCCAATCTGGAAGAGCCGTGGACGGCGGCGAGAACATTCCGTTTTCAGTTACGCCTCAGCAAAATGAACGGCCGCTTCAAGGCTCCGTCCCTACAACCTGTTCGGGTCTCTGCGAAAACCTGACCTTCGTCCCCGGCGGTGTAAACTTGATGGCGATGAAGACTGCCAAACTGGCCAGCGCCTATCGCATCGATGACGGCAAGCATTTTCGCCTTAAGGACTTTGATCCAGCCGACACCGCGCATCTGCACTCCGAAAAAGAAGCGAACGAGCAGTTGATGAAAGATGTGGCGCGCCTGGAGGATTTGCAAGCCAAGCTGTACGCGCAGGACCGTTGGGCACTTCTGCTGATTTTTCAGGCGATGGATGCCGCGGGAAAAGACGGCACCATCAAGCACGTCATGTCGGGAGTGAATCCGGAAGGCTGCCAGGTGTATTCGTTCAAGACGCCGTCGGAAACGGAGCTTCAGCACGATTTCCTGTGGCGTACGACGCGAAATCTTCCTGAGCGCGGACATATTGGTATCTTTAACCGGTCTTATTACGAGGAAGTGCTGGTGGTGCGGGTGCACCCTAAAGTGCTGGAAAATGAGAAGCTGCCACCGTCATTGGTGAAGAAGGGCATTTGGGAAGAGCGCTTCGAAGACATTCATTGCTTTGAACGGCACATGGCGCGCAGTGGGACGGTGATTCGTAAGTTCTTCCTGCATCTATCAAAGAAAGAGCAGAAACGGCGATTCATGGCGCGACTGGATGAGCCGGAGAAAAACTGGAAATTTTCCGCAGCCGACATTCACGAACGCGATTATTGGGACGAATATCAGAAGGCCTACGAAGATATGATCCGATATACGGCGACGAAACATGCGCCCTGGTACGTGGTTCCGGCGGACAATAAATGGTTTACCCATCTCGTGGTAGCGGCGGCAATTGTAGAAACACTGGAAGAACTTGGGATTGCGTATCCGAAAGTCGACGCCGCGAAGCGCAAAGAGCTGCAAGAGGCTCGACGGGCGCTGGGAAAAAAATGAATTTTGCGGAGCTGGGCATCGCTGCTTTGCGCGCGCCTGCCGCAGCATTACCATAGCAGTGATGCACCTTTTGTTTTCCACTTCTCTAATTTTGGAGGTTCGAACATGTCTGGTCGAAATATGCTTGGCTGGGTCGCGGCAAGAGGAACATTCGTGAGCGGCTCGAGAGCCTTACTTGGTTGCTCGCTTGTAGCTTCATTGGCGATCACCGTTTCCGGACAAACTACACCGGGGCGCCAATCGAAGGCGGTCAAGCCGACGCAGTCAGCGACCTCGGCGTCATCTAAATTGGCTACTTCTGACCAGAACGCTCAGCCCGAAAACGATTCCAACAAGCCGGAAGAGAAACCTTTCAAGGGGATGAAGTACCGCCTGATTGGGCCGTTTCGCGGCGGACGATCACTGACTGCGGCGGGAATCCCCGGCGATCCCACGACCTACTATTTCGGTGCGACCGGCGGCGGTGTTTGGAAGTCAACCGATGGCGCCATGACATGGTCTTCCGTTTTCGATAAAGAGGGAAGCGGAGATATTGGCAGCCTGGCGGTCGCAAACTCCGATCACAACACCATCTACGTTGGTACGGGCGAAGCCTGCATTCGTGGCAATATTTCTCACGGAGATGGAGTTTACAAATCGCTTGACGGCGGGAAGAACTGGAAGAACGTTGGCCTACACGACAGCCGGGCGATCGGCAAGGTGATTATCAACCCGACGAATCCAAACATTGTTTTTGTGGCGGCTCTTGGACATCCGTATGGTCCGAACACCGAGCGAGGTATTTTCCGCACGATCGACGGCGGAAAGAATTGGGAAAAGGTTCTATATAAAGATGAGAACACGGGCGGCATCGATATCGCGTTCGATCCGCGCAATCCGAACATTTTGTTTGCAGCATTGTGGCAAGCGCGGCGCTCGTCGTGGAATCTTTCGGATGGCGGCCCGGGAAGTGGACTTTACCGCTCGGGCGATGGAGGCACAACCTGGAAGCGGCTGGAAGAGCATGGTCTGCCCAAGGGGCCTTATGGACGAATCGGCGTAGCCGTGGCCGCGAACTCGGACCGGGTTTACGCGCTGATTGAAGCACGCAATCCCGATGGCGGTTTATACCGGTCCGACGATGGTGGCGAAAACTGGGATTTCGTGAACCCCAGTCATAGCTTGTGGCAGCGGCCCTGGTATTACATGCACATCATTGCCGATCCGAGAGATGAAAATGTGGTCTATGTCATGGACGTGGAATCTTTCAAGTCCACGGATGGCGGTCACCTGTTTAATAAGGTCAAAGTTCCGCACGGCGACAACCACGGTTTGTGGATTGATCCGATGAATACAAAGCGCATGATCGCGTCGAACGACGGCGGCGTGACGGTGACTTTGGATGGCGGCAAGAATTGGACGCGCCAGGACAATCAACCGACGGCGCAGTTCTACCATGTGATTACCGACAATGCGGTCCCTTACCGCGTGTATGGTGCGCAGCAGGACAACACCACGGTTGGCATAGCGAGCCGCAGCGACGTAGGGGACATCGATCGCTCGGATTGGTATGACGTGGGCGGAGGCGAAGCGGGTTACATCGCACCGTATCCTCCTGACCCGAACATCGTGTATGCCGCCGACTATCAGGGAAACATTACGCGCTTCGATAAGCGCATCGGCCAGGTGAAAGCCATCACCGAGCAGCCTGAGCTTTCCGACGGGGGTGGGGCCGCAAAACTTGAGCATCGCTTTCAGTGGACAGCGCCAGTGGTGATTTCTCCCCATGATCCCGACACGCTGTACCATGGTGGCGAGCGGCTATTCAAAACTACCGACGGTGGCGTTCATTGGGTGACGATCAGCCCCGACCTCACGCGCAACGACAAAAGCAAACAGCAGCCTTCTGGGGGCGATATTACCCTGGACGACACCGGCACCGAATATTACGACACGATCTTTACTGTCGCCGAGTCACCCCTCACCAAGGGCCTGATCTGGGTGGGCACGGATGACGGGCTCATCCAAATCACGCGCGACGCAGGGAAGAGCTGGGCCAACGTCACGCCTAAGGATTTGCCGGAGTGGAGCCGCGTCAGCTTGATCGATGCTTCTCCGCACGATGCGGGAACGGCGTACGTTGCAGTGGATCGACATCAGAACGACGACCTGCGCCCTTACATCTATAAGACGAGCGACTACGGCCAGACTTGGACGAAGGTGACCAACGGAATTCCCGATGGTTCGTTCGTTCGTGCGGTTCGGGAAGACCCGAAGAAACGTGGCTTGCTTTTTGCGGGAACCGAGAATGGCGTTTTCGTTTCCTTTAATGATGGCGCCGATTGGCGGTCCATAAAACTGAATCTGCCGACGACGCCGGTGCATGATCTGGCAGTGAAGGACAACGATCTCGTGGTAGCGACGCACGGTAGATCCTTCTGGATACTGGACGACATTAGCCCGCTGCGGCAGTTCAGCGATGATGTCG
>Ga0210405_10002967_pt1 | contig 17001 bp, 19 predicted proteins | sample IncBWH11MmetaG_FD_155492 | JGI IMG/M metagenome (GOLD analysis project Ga0210405, IMG submission 155492) | Forest soil microbial communities from Barre Woods Harvard Forest LTER site, Petersham, Massachusetts, United States - Inc-BW-H-11-M | ecosystem: Environmental > Terrestrial > Soil >... | reverse complement strand
TTCACCATTCTGGGCCTGCCGCTGCTGCCGCTGCTCGGTTTTTTGCGCAGCCGGCGACTGCTTGTATTTTGAGGCCCCTTTGGAGCGATTGGCGATGAAATGAGAGTCCTGGGACTGACCGGCTCGATCGGAATGGGCAAGTCGACCACGGCCAAGCTGTTCGCCGAGGCCGGCGTTCCCGTCTATGACGCCGATGCGATGGTCCACAAGCTCTACGAAGGCGAAGCCGTCCCCGCGATCGAGGCGGCCTTTCCGGGCACGACCGTCGATGGCAAGGTCGACCGCGCCGGTCTGTCCGCGAAAGTGGTGCACGATCCCGCGGCCATCAGGCGGCTCGAGCAGATCGTGCATCCAATGGTCCGCGCCTATCACCAGAAGTTTCTCGACGATGCCGAACGCGCCGGTGCGCCGGTCGCCCTGGTCGACATCCCGCTCCTGTTCGAGACCGGCGGCGATCAGCGCGTCGATGCCGTTGTCGTGGTTACGACCTCGAAGGAAGCGCAGCGCGAGCGCATCCTGGCGCGCGGAACCATGTCCAGCGAAACGCTCGATGCCATTCTCGCCAAGCAGATGCCGGACCAGGAAAAACGGCGGCGCGCCGATTTCGTGGTGGATACGTCGCATGGCCTGGATCCGGTGCGCGCGCGCATCCGCGACATTCTGGATCAGGTTGTTAAGATGCCGCAGCGGCGAAAGTGATTCGCCATCTTCCCTGGCTTCGCAATGCGTGAAATCGTTCTCGACACCGAAACCACTGGCCTCGATCCCCTGCGCGGCGATCGCCTGGTCGAGGTCGGCTGTGTCGAGATCTTCAACCGCATGCCGACGGGCCAGACGTTTCATCGCTATTTCAATCCTGAACGGACGATGCCGGCGGAGGCCTTTGCGGTGCACGGGCTTTCGGACGCGTTTCTCGCCGACAAGCCATTTTTTTCAGAGGTGGTCGACGAGCTTCTCGCCTTTATCGGCGACTCGCCGCTGGTGATCCACAACGCCTCCTTTGACGTCAGCTTCATCAATGCCGAGCTTGACCGCATCAAGCGCGCGCCGATCCCGAGAGAACGCCTGGTCGACACCCTGCTCCTGGCCCGGCGCAAGCATCCCGGCGTGTCGAATCGGCTCGACGACCTCTGCTCGCGCTATTCGATCGACAATTCGCATCGCACCAAGCATGGCGCGCTGCTGGACGCTGAGCTGCTGGCGGAGGTCTATGTCGACCTGACCGGGTCGCGCCAGTCGCAGCTCATTCTGGCCTCCGAGACGGCGGAGATCCGGATCGGGACCGTGGGCGACATGCCGCGCCGGCTGCGCACGGTGCCGCTGCTGCCACGCCTGACCGCTGTCGAGCGTGACGCCCACCGCGCCTTCGTGGCGACGCTGGGCGACAAGCCGATCTGGAACGACTATCTGGCGGCGGCAGCCAACTAGCTTGGCTTGATCGCAGCCGTCTGCTGAGCCTCGGCCTGGCGCTCCATGTTCTGCCGGTAGAGGCTGACGAAATCGACCGGGTCCAGCATCAGCGGAGGGAAACCGCCGTCACGCACCGAGGTCGCGATGATCTCGCGCGCGAACGGGAACAGCAGCCTGGGGCACTCGATCATGACCAGGGGATGCAGGTTTTCCTTCGGCACGTTCATGATCCGGAACACCCCGGCATAGACGAGTTCGAAGCTGAACATCAGCTTGCCCGCCGCTTCGGCCTTGCCCTCGACCGAGAGCGCCACTTCGTACTCGTTTTCGGCGAGATTGTTGGCGCCGACATTGATCTGGATGTTGATCTGGGGTTGCTGGGCCTGGGGCGCCAGCGAAGCCGGGGCATTCGGATTCTCGAACGACAGGTCCTTGGTGTACTGCGCCAGCACATTCAGCTGGGGCGGGGGGCCCGCCTCGGGAGGGGCGCCGTTACCGTTGCTCATCAAACTGTCTCCTGACGCAAAAAAGCCTGTCTTCGGGCGAGTGGCTATCATAGCCCTGCTGCCTTCCACAAGGACGACCGCGTTGTCGCGTCTGGAATCGGCTTAAGGTGGCGGATCGCGGCCCTCGAAGGCGCAGCAAGCCGCGTCGAAAGATCGCGGAAACCCTAACCTAAATATCTGAAGATGCGCGATTTCCGGGTCGATGCAGGGTTTCCCCAAAAGCCCAAACGCGCTACAATTCGCCCGATCCGGAGCCCACCATTGGCCGGGCCGATTTCATGCCTACATCTCTCATACGCAATCGGTGATGTAGTCTTCCGCTGTCTCCCTCGGGGAGGAGCTTGAGCGCCGGACCCATTGCCGACGTGAGAAGAAAGCGAAAACGACGTGTATGATATTTATACCATCATCTTCCTGGTGCTGGCGCTCTTCATTTTTCTGCGTCTGCGCAACGTGCTCGGACAGCGGACCGGCAGCGAACGCTCGCCCTTCGACCGCACCGCGCGCAACGCGGTGCAGGGCGCGCCGGACAACAACGTCGTGCCAATTCCCGGGAAGATCATCGACCAGGCGCCGCTGGCGCCGAGTGCCGATGTAACCCCGCCGAGCGACCGCTGGAAGGGTCTCGCGGAGCCGGGAAGCGCGCTGGCCCTGGGCCTCGATGCGATCGCGGCGCAAGACTCATCCTTCGATCCGCGTCATTTCTTGTCCGGCGCCCGTGGCGCCTACGAGATGATCGTGCTGGCGTTCGCCAATGGCGACCGTCGCGCGCTGCGCGATCTCTTGTCGTCCGAGGTCTATGAGAGCTTCGAGGCCGTCATCAGGGATCGCGAGAAGCACGATCAGAAGACCGAAACGCGCTTCGTATCGATTGACAAAGCCGAACTGGTCGCCGCGGAGGCGCGCGACCGCACGGCGCAGCTGACCGTGCGATTTGTCTCGCAGATGATCTCCGTCACCCGCGACAAGGCCGGCACCATCGTCGACGGCAATCCGGACAAGGTTGCCGATATCACCGACGTCTGGAGCTTTGCGCGCGACATGACTTCACGCGATCCGAACTGGAAGCTGGTTGGCACTGGAAGCGGTCATTGAATTCAGGCGGTTCAGGCGACGTGCCGCCGCACTGGTCGTGATCGCGGCGGTGCTGGTGCTGTCGCTGGCATCGTTGACCACGCTCAACGCGCGCCGATCGCATCCGGAGCCTGCCGCACGGCATCTGCCATATCCGCAGCTCGACTTCCCGATGGAAATCACCGGCAGCCAGTACAGCCCGCTCGCCTGGTCCGATATTCCGGGCTGGAAGGAGGACGATCATCTCGCCGCCTTCCAGGCGTTTCGCTCGAGCTGCAAGCCGATTGCGGCGCAGCAGACGATGCCCGCCACACCGCCGCCTGCCAATCCCAGGGCTCTCGGAACCTCGCTCCGCGAACCCTGCGAGGCGGCGCGAAACAGCAGGATTGCCGACCCTGACAAGGCGCGCGCCTTTTTCGAACAGCACTTCGTGCCGTTGGAGATCTCGCGGCTCGGCGAGGGCGCGGGCTTCGTCACCGGATATTACGAGCCGGTCATCGACGGATCGCGGACACAGACGGAGTTATACAACGTTCCCGTCTATCGCCGGCCCTCGAACCTGTTCGTGCGCGGCTACACCCAGGACGCACCCGATCTGCCGAACAAGGGCGCGGTGTACCGCAAGATCGGCCGCCGCAAACTCGTGCCTTACTATGACCGTGCGGAGATCGAGGACGGTGCGATTGCCGGCCGAGGCCTGGAGATCTGCTGGCTCAAGAGCCAGACCGATCTGTTGTTCGCGCAAATCCAGGGGTCGGCGCGGGTCAAGCTCGAGGACGGCTCGACGGTTCGCATCAATTATGACGCGCACAATGGCTACCCCTACACGCCGGTCGGCCGGATCCTGATCGATCGCGGCATCATCCCGAAAGAGGAGATGTCGATGCAGCGAATCCGGGAGTGGATGGAACAGAATCCGGACGGCGCCAAGGAATTGCGCCGGCAGAACCGCGCCTACGTGTTCTTTCGCGTGGTGCACCTCTCCGATCGGGATGAGGCGGTCGGCGCCCAGGGCGTGCCGTTGACGCCGGGTCGATCGATCGCGGTCGACAAGGCCCTGCATGTCTATGGCACGCCGTTCTTCATCGCGGGCGAACTCCCGATCGAGTCGGCGCAATCGAAGACGCCGTTCCACCGCCTGATGATCGCGCAGGATACTGGCTCGGCGATCACCGGGCCGGCGCGCGCCGATCTCTATTTCGGTGCCGGCACCGATGCAGGCAAGGTGTCAGGCCGGCTGAAGCACAACATGCGCTTTGTCATGCTGGTGCCGAGGAGTCTCGACCCGCTGGCGCGCGGCCGCAAGATGCCGGTGCCGGACGCGCGCCCGTCCGCGAAAATCGCAAAACTGTTTCCACAGACCGATCCGGCGAAGGACGCAACATCGGAGGCAACGCCGCAGGCCACCTCGGTGGCCTCGGCCGATGCCAAGCCGGCAAGCCCCGCTCCGCAGGCCAAGGGTTCGCCGGACGCGCCGCCGCCGGCGACTGTCGCGCAGGCCGCCGACGCCTCCGCAATGCCCGCCATGACGATCCCGTTGCCCGAGCCGCGGCCTCACATCGACGGCGAACACTGGCATCATCGCAGCATCAGGCGTTATTATCGCGACCGATGAAACGCATGACACCATCCTCACCGCCGGCATCGTCGCATCGCAAGCGCGTGTTGAGCGAAGAGGAGCGTACGCTCTGGGAGGGCGTCGCCCGGCAGACAAAACCGCTCCGAAACAAATCGCGGCCAGCAAGAATGCACGGCGTCGAGCCGTCATCGAGCGCGCCGTCGGTCAAACCGGTCGTGTCATCGCGGCCGGTCGTTGCCGCTCACGCCCCGAAGCCTGCCCAGTCTCATGCCCCGCCTTTGGCGCCGCTCGGCCGTCGCCAGCGCTCAAAACTGTCGCGCGGCAAGAGCGAGATCGATGCGCGGCTCGACCTGCACGGCATGACGCAAGTTCATGCCCACCGCGCGCTGCTCGGCTTCCTGCAGCGCGCCCATCACGAGGGCCAGACCTTCGTGCTTGTCATCACCGGCAAAGGCACGATGAGCGGTGGCGAGTTCGAGCGCGGCGTGCTCCGGCGTCAGGTGCCGCACTGGCTGAGCCTGCCCGAGTTCCGCACGCTGGTCATCGGCTTCGAGGAGGCGCACATCGGCCACGGTGGTTCAGGCGCGCTCTATGTGCGGATCAGGCGCAGCCGGTCGTAGGCTGTTTTTTTGCGCGTGATCTGATCGGAAAACCGGTGCCCACTTTTCCGGACCATGCGCTAGAACGGCCGCACGATCCCGACGCGCGGAACAAGCGTGATGATCCATCCCAAGATTGTCGTCTTCCGATCTTCTCCCGCAATGGGAGACACCGGCTTGGCCGCCGGCAACGTCTTGATCGCATGCAGGATCAGGAACATGCAGACCGCCCAGTTCGAGATCCAGCGCGAGTAGTCGAACACGATCAGGAACATGACGAGATAGCCGAGGCTGACGCCGGCGAGCGCGGCGATCACCAGGCGCCGGTGCCAGTCATTTGCCAGCGCGCGGACCATCTCCGTCAGATAGCGCCAAAACGGTGCATGCAGCCAGATCAGCAGCGCGAAGACGGGCACACCCAACAGGTTCGACGGCATTCGCTGCCAGGTGTCCAAGATCTCCTTCGACAGCGGCTGGTACCAGATGTAGCTGAAGTTCAGGAGATCGGTGCGCGACGGATCGGCCATGCGGCTCTGCAAATATCGCGCGAACTCCGCTTCCGGGATCGGCATCGTTCCATAGAACTGCGCAGCGAGGAAGAGCACGCCGAGAGCGAGCAGCGCAGCGAGACCGCTCGCGACGTTTTTTGGCGTGGCGCCGACGACGAAATAGTAGCGCAGCACGACGATGACCGCGACGGTCGGCACATACATCAAGACATGGATGTGGTGGATCAGGACCAGCAGAATCGAGAACAGCGCGGCGAGCAGCACGAAGAGGATCGAGCGCGCGGGGATGAGCAGGAGGCAGATCGAGAGCAGGCAGCCATAGATGTCGAAATGCCCGAGCGTGTGCATGAAGTTCTTCAGGAAGAACGGCGATCCGGCCATGAAGACGAACAGCGGCAGGTGTTGTCTGCTGAAGCCGAAGGTCCGCCGAAACAGCGCGATGAACAGAGCCAGCGTCGCGAGCCAGGCAGCGCCCGCGAGCGCAAACACCAGCCACACCGGCACCTTGGCGGTGAACAGGCCGACCAGCGCGCCGATCAGCGCGCGCTTCAAAAAGCCGAAATGATAGTCGACGAGGAGATGGATGTAGGGGACGTAGGGCGGCAGCGTGATCTTGTGCAGGAACACCCCGACGATCACGGCGGCGTTGACGGCGAGCATCACGCGCCAGGGGTCTTGCCACGCCCGCGGAGTCATTCAGCACCCACCAAGTCCATCAGATGCTGACTATCACACGGCGGAAGCACCAGGCGCAAACCGGCCGGAACGGGGGTGGATCAGAGAATGAACCGGCTCAGATCGGCGTTCTTGGCGAGATCGCCGACATGCTTCTGCACATAATCGGCGTCGACCTGGACCGTCTCCCCGTTGCGGTCCGGCGCGGTGAACGAGATCTCGTCCAGCACCCGCTCCATCACGGTCTGCAGTCGGCGCGCGCCGATGTTTTCGACTGTCGAATTGACGGCGACCGCGATGTCGGCGAGCGCGTCGATGGCGTTGTCGGTGATGTCGAGCGTCACGCCTTCGGTCTGCATCAGCGCGACATACTGCTTGATCAACGATGCCTCGGGTTCGGTCAGGATGCGGCGCATGTCGTCGCGCGTCAGCGGCTGCAGCTCGACCCGGATCGGCAGTCGGCCCTGCAATTCCGGCAACAGGTCGGACGGCTTTGCGATGTGGAATGCGCCTGACGCGATGAACAGGATGTGGTCGGTCTTGACCGCACCGTGCTTGGTCGACACCGTGGTGCCTTCGATCAGGGGCAGCAAGTCGCGCTGCACGCCCTCGCGCGAGACGTCGCCGCCGACGCGGCCGTCGCGCACGCAGATCTTGTCGATCTCGTCGAGGAACACGATGCCGTTGTTCTCGACCGCGCTGATCGCCTCCTGCACGAGCTGCTCGTTGTCGAGCAGCTTGTCGGATTCCTCGTTGACCAGGGTCTCATGTGACCCGGCAACCGTCAGGCGGCGAGTCTTGGTTCGGCCGCCGAGCTTGCCAAAAATGTCGCCAATCGAGATCGCGCCCATCTGCGCGCCCGGCATGCCCGGAATTTCAAACATCGGAAGTCCGCCCGACGACTGCGTCTCGACCTCGATCTCCTTGTCGTTGAGCTCGCCGGCCCGCAGCTTGCGACGAAAGCTGTCGCGCGTCGCGGCGCTGGCGTTGGCTCCGACCAGTGCGTCCAGCACGCGCTCCTCGGCCGCGAGCTGGGCCCGGGCCGCGACATCCTTGCGCTTGCGCTCGCGCACCTGGGCGATCGCGACTTCGACAAGGTCGCGAACGATCTGCTCGACGTCGCGGCCGACATAACCGACCTCGGTGAACTTGGTGGCCTCGACCTTGAGGAATGGCGCGCCGGCCAGTTTTGCCAGCCGCCGTGCAATCTCCGTCTTGCCGACCCCGGTTGGCCCGATCATCAGGATATTTTTCGGCAGCACCTCCTCGCGCAGGCCGCCATTGAGCTGCTGCCGTCGCCAGCGGTTGCGCAGCGCGATGGAAACCGCGCGCTTGGCGTCGGTCTGCCCGATGATGAAGCGATCGAGTTCGGAGACGATTTCACGGGGGGAGAAGTCTGTCATGGGACCTTAGCTAGGGTCGGAACGCTTTCGGGGCAAGCTCGCACATTGTCTCGCGCCGCATCAGCAGCGCGGGGCCGTCCGGCGTGTTTATCATGCGATCCCGCTCAAATCCCGCCTTCTCATAGGCCCGGATTGCGCAGTGGTTGGCGGGATCGGGATCGGTCACCACGCGTGGCGCTGCTCCCGTCAGCATCTCATCGACGAATTGCCGGATGAAACTTGCGCCATGCCCGCATCCGATCATATCGGGCTTGCCGATGAATTGATCGATGCCGCGAGTCTCCGGAGGCTGGGCACCGAACCCGCAATCCCACGTGCTGAGCCTGTAACATTGAATGTAGCCGAACGGGCTGCCGTCGATCGCGACGATGAATTGGTCCATGTCAGGATGGTCGAGGTCTCCGCGCACCAGCTCGTACTGCGCATCGGCATCGCCCCACCAGCGCGCCACCTCCGGCGTCTCGAGCCAGCTCCTGACCAGCGGGAGGTGGTCGGATGCCATCGAATGGAAGACGTAGCGGCCGGGCATGGGCTCAGAGCGTTTCGATGGTCACGTTGCGGTTGGTATAGACGCAGATGTCCGCGGCGATATCGAGCCCGCGGCGAACGATGGTTTCGGCATCCTTGTCCGAATCGATCAGGGCGCGGGCGGCGGCCAGCGCGTAATTGCCGCCGGAGCCGATCGCCATCACACCGCCTTCCGGCTCCAGCACGTCGCCGGTCCCGGTCAGGACCAGCGAGACCTCCTTGTCGGCGACGATCATCATGGCTTCCAGGCGCCGCAGATAGCGGTCAGTCCGCCAGTCCTTGGCAAGCTCGACCGCGGCCCGCGTCAACTGCCCGGGATATTGCTCAAGCTTGCTCTCCAGCCGCTCGAACAGGGTGAAGGCGTCGGCGGTGGCGCCGGCAAAGCCCCCGATGACGTCGCCCTTGCCAAGCTTGCGGACCTTCTTGGCGTTGGCCTTGATCACGGTCTGGCCGATCGAGACCTGGCCGTCGCCGCCGATCACGACCTTGCCGCCCTTGCGGACGGTCAAAATCGTGGTGCCGTGCCAGACCGGCGGCTCGTTCTGCATCGCTTGCATGGAATACCCTCGTGTCGGGCCAGATTTAGCGGGTGCGGCGATCGGTTACAATCACCCAGGATGCCGATGACATAGGCCGAAGTTCAGCCGGGCATGGCCATCCCGCAGTGGCGAAGGCGGGGCCGGCCTGTTACAAGGGCCGCGATTTTGCGACGCGATTGCGCAAAAGGAAACCAAGGAAAGCCTCTCAATCCATGCGCACGGCGACCATCAAGCGCAAGACCAAGGAGACCGACATCGAGGTGTCGGTCAACCTCGACGGGACCGGTCTGGCCGCGATCTCGACCGGGATCGGCTTCTTCGACCACATGCTGGACCTGCTCGCGCGCCATTCCCGCATCGACATGACGGTCAAGGCGGTCGGCGATCTGCATATCGACCACCACCACACGACCGAGGACGTCGGTATCGCGCTCGGACAGGCCGTCAAGCAGGCGCTCGGCAACATGGCCGGAATCACGCGTTATGCCTCGGTGCATATGCCGATGGACGAGACGCTGTCGCGCGTCGTGATCGACGTTTCGGGCCGGCCGGTGCTGGTGTTCAAGGCCGCTTTTCCGCGCGACAAGATCGGGGAGTTCGACACCGAGCTGGTGCGCGAATGGTTCAACGCCTTTGCGATGAACGCCGCCGTCACGTTGCACGTCGAGACGCTGTATGGCGAGAACAGCCATCATATCGCCGAATCCTGCTTCAAGGGTCTGGCGCGCGCGCTGCGCGCGGCGGTGGCGATCGATCCGCGCGCCGCCGGCGAAGTGCCCTCGACCAAGGGTCAGCTTGGAAGCTGATCGTTCCAGAAATCCCTTCCGACAAGAGGAAGCCATGCCGGTCTACACAGTCCATGCTCCCTCCGCCAGTGGCGCCGATGTTCGCGCAGCCGACGGATTCATCTTTGTCAGGGATGGGTTTCACCTCTGGGCCGCGATTCTCGGCGTGGTCTGGCTGGCCTGGCACCGGCTGTGGATCGCCATGATCGGCTGGATCGCGCTGATGGCCGCGATCGACGTCGCCATGGTGCAGCTCCGCCTCGGCGCATCGACGATCTTCATCGTCGATGCCCTGCTCGCGCTGCTGTTGGGGTTCGAGGCATCGAGCCTGCGACGCTGGACTTTCTCACGTCGCAACTGGCGCCAGCTCGACGTCGTGGTGGCCGATGATCTCGAGGCGGCCGAGCGGCGCTTCTTCGAACGCTGGAGCACGCGGCAACGCGGCCCCGGCAGCGGCCCCCCTGTCGACCGTGGCGCGCCGCCGCCGGTGCGCGACAGTCGCGGTCAGTCCTTCGCCAATCCGCCGCCACTGCCGGCCGGCGGCATTATCGGGCTGTTCCCCGAACCAGGAGGTCAGCGATGAGCGTTGCCATCATCGACTATGGTTCGGGCAACCTGCACTCGGCGGCCAAGGCCTTCGAACGCGCAGCGCGGACGATGGAAAATCCGCAAGAGGTCGTGGTCACGCGCGACCCGGAAACGGTTTATCGGGCCGACCGCATCGTGCTGCCGGGCGTCGGCGCCTTCGCCGATTGCCGCAGGGGGCTGGACGCGGTCAATGGGATGGCCGACGCGTTGACGGAGGCGGTCCGCAACAAGGCCCGGCCATTCTTCGGCATCTGCGTCGGGATGCAGTTGATGGCGACGCGCGGCAAGGAGCACGTCATCACGGAGGGCCTCAACTGGATCGAGGGCGACGTGGTGAAGATCGTGCCTGATGACGAGAACCTGAAAATCCCGCACATGGGATGGAATACGCTCGACCTGGTCCAGGAGCACCCGGTGCTGGAGCGCCTGCCGCTCGGTCCGAAAGGCCGCCACGCCTATTTCGTGCACTCCTATCACCTCGATCCCGCGAGCGAGGCAAACGTGCTGGCGCGCGCCGACTATGGCGGCCCGGTCACCGCCATCGTGGCCAAGGACACCGCGATCGGCACGCAGTTTCACCCGGAGAAGAGCCAGCGCTTCGGGCTCGCACTGATCTCGAATTTTTTGAAGTGGAAGCCGTGATTCTTTTTCCTGCCATCGACCTGAAGAACGGCCAGTGCGTGCGGCTCGAACAGGGCGACATGGCGCGCGCCACCGTGTTCAACCTCGATCCGGCCGCGCAGGCGAAGAGTTTTGCCGCCCAGGGCTTTGAATATCTGCACGTGGTCGATCTCGACGGGGCCTTTGCCGGCAAGCCGATGAATGCGCACGCGGTCGAGGCGATGCTCAAAACGGTGACCATGCCCGTCCAGCTCGGCGGCGGCATCCGTGACCTCGGGACGGTCGAAGCCTGGCTCGGCAAGGGTATCGCCCGGGTCATCATCGGCACTGCCGCGGTGCGTGACCCGGATTTCGTCAAGCAGGCGGCGAAGACATTTCCGGGCCGCGTCGCGGTCGGGCTCGACGCGCGCGCCGGCAAGGTCGCGGTCGAAGGCTGGGCCGAGACCTCGGAGATCACGGCGCTGGAGATCGCAAGGCGGTTCGAGGATGCCGGCGTGGCTGCGATCATCTTCACCGATATCGCCCGTGACGGCCTGCTGAAGGGTCTCAATCTCGACGCCACCATCGCGCTGGCCGACCGGATCTCCGTTCCGGTCATCGCCTCGGGAGGCCTCGCCTCGATCGAGGATGTCAGGGCAATGCTGGCGCCGCGGGCAAGCCGGCTCGCGGGCGCCATTGCCGGCCGTGCGCTTTACGATGGCCGGCTCGATCCGTCGGCGGCGCTTGAGCTGATCCGGCACGCCCGCGCGGCCGCGTAAGGAGACATTCAGTGTTCAAGGTTCGCGTCATTCCCTGCCTCGACGTCAAGGACGGCCGCGTGGTCAAGGGCGTCAATTTCGTCGACCTGCGCGACGCCGGCGACCCCGTCGAGGCGGCGATCGCCTATGATGCCGCCGGCGCCGACGAGCTCTGCTTTCTCGACATCACCGCGACCCATGAAAACCGTGGCATCATGCTCGACGTGGTGCGGCGGACCGCGGAAGCCTGTTTCATGCCGCTGACGGTCGGCGGCGGGGTACGGACGACGGACGACATCAAGACCCTGCTGCGGTTTGGCGCCGACAAGGTTTCGATCAACAGTGCGGCCGTCAACCGTCGCGAATTCGTCAAGGAAGGCGCGCAGAAATTCGGCGAGCAGTGCATCGTGGTCGCGATCGACGCCAAGCGCGTCAGGCAGAACGGCCGGGACCGCTGGGAAATCTTCACCCATGGCGGCCGCAAGCCCACCGGGATCGACGCCATCGAATATGCCCAGGAGGTCGTCTCGCTCGGGGCCGGCGAGATTCTCCTGACCTCGATGGACCGCGACGGCACCAGGCAGGGTTTCGACCTGCCGCTGACGCGGGCGATCGCCGACAGCATTCCGGTCCCGGTGATTGCATCGGGTGGCGTCGGCAACCTGGACCATATGGTGGACGGCATCCGCGAGGGGCACGCCACCGCCGTGCTGGCCGCGTCAATCTTCCACTTCGGGGAATTTACCATCCGGCAAGCCAAGGACCACATGGTGCGCGCCGGCTTGGCGGTCCGGCTCGATCCCTGACGACTCCTCGTCACAAAAATGCTAATCCTGGACCATTCTGGTGCCGGATGTCCCGGCATCGCGCCTTTTTGAGTCCGAGTTGATGTCGCGTTTCACGGTCCATGATCTGGCCGCAACCATCGATGCCCGTTCCGCTTCGGGCGGCGAGGCCTCCTATACCCGCAAGCTGCTCGACAAGGGCACCGAACATTGCGCCAAGAAGCTCGGCGAAGAGGCCGTCGAAACGGTGATCGCATCACTGGGAAATGATCGCGATCATCTTATCGCGGAGAGCGCCGACCTCATATTTCACCTGCTCGTGCTCCTGAAATCGCGGGATATCAGCCTGCAGGACGTCGAGGCCGCGCTCGCCAGGCGCACCGCGATGTCCGGCCTGGAGGAGAAGGCCTCGCGCAAGAGCGGCTAGAAACAACAGGGCGGCGTCATGGATATCAGGGCGAGAGACCAGCAATACAATCCCTACCGCATCTTCACGCGCGAGCAGTGGGCAGGGTTGCGCGACGATACGCCGATGACGCTGGAGCCCGGGGAGTTCGATCGCCTGCGCTCGTTGCATGACCGCCTCGATCTCAAGGAAGTCGAGGAAATCTATCTGCCGCTGTCGCGGCTGTTGTCGATTTATGTCGACGCAATGCAACGGCTGTTTTACGCGCAGCGCCAGTTTCTCGGCATCCGTGACCGCAAGATGCCTTACATCATCGGTGTTGCCGGCTCGGTCGCGGTCGGAAAATCCACCACCGCGCGCGTGCTGCAGGCGCTGCTCGCGCGTTGGTCGCCGCGGCCCAAGGTTGATCTGGTGACGACCGACGGCTTCCTGTTCCCGAAGGCCGTGCTGGAACGGGGAGGCCTGATGCAAAAGAAGGGTTTTCCGGAAAGCTACGACCTGCCGACCTTGCTGTCGTTCCTGAGCGACATCAAGGCAGGTCGACGCCGGGTGCGCGCACCGGTCTATTCACATCTCACCTACGATATCGTCCCGAACAAGTGGATCGAGATCGACCAGCCGGACATCCTGATCGTCGAAGGGGTCAACGTGCTGCAAACCGGGCCGCTGCCGCGTGACGGCCAGGCCGTGCCGGTCGTCTCCGATTTCTTCGATTTCTCGGTCTATATCGATGCCGACGTGTCGGCCCTGCGCGACTGGTATGTCAAGCGCTTCCTGGCGCTGCGGGACACCGTGTTCCACGACGCGCGCTCCTATTTTCACCGCTACGCGCTGTTGTCCGACGAGGAAGCGACCGCGACGGCGCTTGCGATCTGGGAACGCACCAACCTCGCCAATCTCGAGGACAACATCCTCCCGACCCGCCCGCGCGCGACGCTGATCCTGAAAAAGGGCGCCGACCACGTCGTGGAAACCGTGGCGCTGCGGCGGCTCTAAGCCGCCGCCAATTGTCGTCCGGCAGTCAACCCCGCAAGTGCCTCGGCGAGCTTGTCGCGATCGAGCGGCTTGACCAGGAAGCCGTCCATGCCCGCCTCGAAGCAGGCATCGCGATCCTCAGCCAGCGTATTGGCAGTGAGCGCGAGGATCGGCGTGCGCCGGTCCGGCGCGTCCACCTCGCAGGCGCGGATGCGTTTTGACACCTCGATGCCGTCGAGCTGCGGCATCTGGATGTCCATCAACACGAGATCGTAAGGCGTCCCCGCACTCCGCGCGGCAAGCCAGGAGTCGAGCGCCGCATCGCCATTGGTCGCAATCACGGTGCGATGACCAAGGCGTGTCAGAAGCGCGCGCATCAACAGCGCGTTGATTTCGTTGTCTTCGGCAACCAGGACGGAGAGCCCTTGCGCTGCCGGTGCCGGCTTCTCGACGAGGTCCGTTGTCGCCCCATCGTCGGCGAGACCGGGCGCAGCGATTTCAGGCGCCGCCGACAGCCGCGCGGCCAGTGACGCCGCGCGCAGCGGCTTGATGAGATAGCCGGTCAGGGCGGCGCAGGGTTTCAGCTCCTGCCGCGTCGTCGGCGTGAACAGCACGATCCGATGGGTCGCGTGGCGAAGCGCTGCCTCGCTCAGGGTCTTGACGACGTCCGCTCCCAGCGCCTGATCGATCAGGAGCGCGTGCCAGAAGCGCTCCGGCAGCAGCGCCAGCGCGACGTCGGGGTCAGTGACGGTGCAGGTCTGCCCGCCCCAGTGCTGCAGCCGGCGGGCGACCAGCGAGGCCTCGATATTGTCCGGGGTGAGCAGAAGGATGGATTGGCCCGACAGGTCGGGCGCGACATACGCCTTGTCTCCGGTGCCGGTGGCGTCGAGCGGCAGCGACACTTCGAAGGTCGAGCCGCGGCCCGGCGCGCTGTCGAGCCTGATGCGGCCGCCCATGTGCCGGATGATGCGCTCGGAGATGTTCAGGCCAAGCCCGGTCCCGCCATAGCTGCGGGCAATCCGCGCGTCGGCCTGCTCGAACTCCCGGAAGATTCGATGCTGCGCCTCGGGTGCGATCCCGATGCCGGTGTCGCGGACCAGGAAACTGATCTCGTTCGGCCAGATGCCGGGCTCGACGATCAGCGCCACGCCGCCGGTCTCGGTGAACTTGATGGCGTTGCCGGCGAGATTGAGCAGGACCTGGCGCAGCCGCGCGGCGTCGCCGATGACCTCCATCGGCAGTCGGTCGTCGACATAGGTCGCGATCTCGAGCTGCTTGGCCTGGGCGCGCGGCGCCAGCAGTTCGGCGATATCCTCGATCAGCGGGACGAGCGCGAAGGGGCGCAGCTCCAGGTCGATCTTGCCGGCCTCGATCTTGGAGTAGTCCAACAGCTCCTCGATCAACGCCAACAGCGCGTCGCCCGATGTCTTCACCGCCTTCGCATAAGTCGCCTGCTCCGGCGTCAGCGCGGTGTCCAGCAGCAGGCCGCCCATTCCGATGATGCCGTTGAGGGGCGTGCGGATCTCGTGGCTCGCCATCGCGAGGAAGCGGGATTTTGCGCGGTTGGCGGCGTCGGCCTGGTCGCGCGCCTCGGTGAGCGCCCGTTCGGTCGAGGTACGATCGGTGACGTCGCGGCCGACGCATTGCAGCTCGGCCGGCCGGCCGGCATCGGCGCGGATCAACGCTTCACGCCAGGCGATCCAGCGCGGACCGAGCGCGCTTGCGATTTTCTGGTCATGGACCTTGGTGCCGTTGGGCTCGATCGCGGCATCGCCCTGCTCCAGGATCTCGAGACTGAAGCGGCTGCCGATCAGGGCCTCGCGCGGCCGTTCGGCCATGGCGCAATAGGCGTCGTTGGCAAAGGTGATGGCACCTTCTGCGTCACGCATCACGATCAGGTCGCCCTGGGATTCGAACAGGCCGCGCGCCCGTTCCTCGGCCTCCTGCAGCTCCCAATTGCGATCGGCCAGGGCTTCGTTGTGAAGCGCAACGTTGCGGTATTTCCGTCGCAGCAGGCGCTGCCGCACGCTCATGGTCGCGAGCGCAACGCAGGCGACCGCAAACAGGAAGCTCGCGCCGATCGCGAAGGCGTGCGGGTCATAGCCTGAACGCTCCGACATGCTGGCGGCAATGAAGCCGTAGGCGCCGCCAAAGGCGGCGGAGAACACCGTGAACGAGCGAATGACGTAGATGATCCGTGAATGCCGGCGCCCGAAGCGGCGCAGCCAAAGCTTGATCCGGAAACCTCGTCCCATCGCCGATGACCTCTCGCAGAGATGCGCGATCGTGTCGCGCGATGACCATGTGGGTTATGATCTTGCAAACTGTTTGAAGACGGATGCAGGTCCAAGGCGCGATGCGAACAGGGTCAACGAACCCTTAAAGCAACCTCAGAGTGAGGCTTCGGCGAGATGCGACTGTGCGCGGTGGAGCCCACGATCAGGGCCGCGGCCTCCCGCGCCGACATGCGCCAGGAGTTGACGAAGATGCGGTAATCGGCCGGGCCATCGCGGGTGAGGTAGATCACCGGCGCACCGCGCGGGCCGTCCTTCTCGATCGCGACAAACCGTGCCGCATGCGGCGCCATGCAGGCGCTCTCCTCGGCCTCTGTTGCGTCATCGACCACGGTAAAGTCCGCGGCCTCGGGGCTGTCGGTCAGCGCCACCCTGACGGTGGCGCGCGAGGGGTCGTCGGTGAAGCTGACATGGAGGTCGGCATGATCAGGGTTTTTGGCAATCTGCAGCGTGCCGGTGTCGAGGTTGATACAGGGGCGTGGGGTCGGGACCAGTTCGAGGCGCGCGAGGATCGCCGCGCCGATCAGGGGAACCACGGAGACCAGGATTTTGAAACGCAACATGACGCGCACCCACTCGACACCAAGGCGCAGGCGAAAAGCCGGGCCTTATGGTTTTCGGAGTGTAAAGAAAACTCGTTACCGGCAGGTTGACAGATACCGTGAGCATCGCATGAGATCACGCCGCGTTCCGGACGTCCTCGGCAAGCGCGCGGTAGGACAGCGCTTCGGCGAGATGGGCGAGATGCAGCCGGCCGACGCTCTCCGTATGATCGAGATCGGCCAGCGTACGGGCCACCCGCAGCACGCGATGATATCCCCGCGCGGAGAGGCGCATGGTTTCGGCGGCCTCGCGCAACAGTTTTTGGCCCTGCCATCCGGCTTGGCGATCTCGTCCAGCAAGGCGGCCGGCGCTTCTGCATTGGTTGCGGATCTGCGGCAACCCCGCCGCGGCAAAGCGCGCGGCCTGGATCTGGCGGGCAGCGGCA
>Ga0210405_10002966_pt1 | contig 17001 bp, 16 predicted proteins | sample IncBWH11MmetaG_FD_155492 | JGI IMG/M metagenome (GOLD analysis project Ga0210405, IMG submission 155492) | Forest soil microbial communities from Barre Woods Harvard Forest LTER site, Petersham, Massachusetts, United States - Inc-BW-H-11-M | ecosystem: Environmental > Terrestrial > Soil >... | reverse complement strand
GAAACAAAGGCCTTCGTGTCGGTTCTGTTTTGGTTAGAACGGTTCGGTAAGCGGGCGTATTACCGAGATTCGCCTTTGAAAAAACACCGGACCATAAGGCGATCTCCGAGTTGCAGATTCGACCGAAAACCTCCATTGACGGGAAACTCGAGTCGCTTAACGGACACGTTGAGGGGTGGCACGATTTCGCCCGGCAAGAGCTTGCGCAGAATCTCTACAGAGCCGGGCACTTGCAGCCAAAAAAGCGGCCAGTTGGCTGTCAATTTCAATTCCGTGCGAGTGAGTGTCGTGACGATGACTTCGATTTCGTACATTGGAATCAGTCGTGCCGGGTTATCCTCGTCATCGGTCAGTCGAAATTTTTCGAGCGCTTACGGTCGGTTGACAACCTTTCGCATGAAGGCGATTGCCTGGATGTAGTCACCTTAATATTTCGTGCCACTACGGCCTCCAAGAGGCAACGTTGTCCAAAGTAAGCGGCTAAGCAACCGCACCTGGTCATCCCTGGGGTATTTGTGCTGGGCTTGCTGGATAGCAAGACGGATGCGAAAAAGACAATATGGAACCCCAAGAAGATGTTATCGTCGACATCCCCAAAGAGCGCGTAAAATTCTTTGGTGGTACGGGAAAAATGCTGTTACCCAGTCCTGCGACCGTGGCAGCCCTGATAAAGAAAATCCCTAAGCGCAAACTCATTACCACCAATCTCCTTTGTAAGGAACTCACCGATCAATTCAAGGTGCGAGGGACTTGTCCCGTTACGACCCAAAAAGCTCTCCAAGCGATTGCCCATGGCTCAAGCAAAAATATCGCTTACTGGCGGGTCATAAACACGAACGGAGGGCTCATCGCTCGGTTCCCTGGCGGCGCAGCCGGTCAGGCAGCACTTTTAGTAGAAGAGGGTTTCACCATTGATACAAAAGGGAAAGTATCAAAGGTAAAAAACTTCAGAGAAAGCCTCGTTCGCTTTGATTAACACTTCGTCAGCGACGCGTCTTCCAAGGCAACGATTGAAATATTGTTCGATCAGTTCAAAGACCTTCTTGTCGGGCGCGAACGGAGGTCGGGGAGTGGTCGTTCACGCAAGCCATGCGTCGTCAGGAGAAGTGTACGGCGAGCCAAACGGTAGGCTCGCCTTTCGCCGTCCAGGTTACACGATGGGGACGATGAGCGGGGATCAGGACATAGCCACCCGGTCGAAGCTCGCGTTCGCCTTCTCCCTCGATCCATAGACCGGCCGAGCCGGAGAGGAGCAGAACCCACTCGTCGTATTCCTGATTGTAGGGTTTGTCCGCCGGCGTGGACTGGCCGGTCGAAACGATCCGCTCGATTCGCACGCCCTTTCGCCGGAGCAACTCCGTGAAGAGCTCCTCGTCCGCCTGACGGGGAAGGTCGTCGAAGAGATTGATCACAGCTGCACCCTAGCCCAACTTCCGCAAACGCGGAAGTCAGGCTAGCGCAGCGCGAACTCTCGTGGTGACATGAACTGGATTGCCATTATTTTTTAGCCAAGTTTGGTACTCAAAAACTGTCGCGAATAAATCATTGTGGCTAAAACGGAATATCTTCTAGCCACTTGAGCATTACCTTTCAGGGTTTGCCCTGAGCGTTAATCAGGACGCAGGACAAAGTCTCGCGGTATGCGTTAAGATCCGTTGCAAAACGGAAGCTCTTTCTGCCTACGGCCCCGAAAAGGGAACTAGGGACACTACAGTTTCGGTGCCGCAACATGCAGAGGGAGGGTTCAAATGCCGGGCTGTCGCCGTCCTTAAAAGCTAATTACCTGCGATTTTGCCGACAAAAGCATGCTCCATAATCGTGGGCAATTCTAACCCGATCGGGGTATAGTCGATATGTTACCATTGTGGTTTATTTCACTCGTTATCAGAAACTGAAGAGAACACTCTTAATTCAAAAGGTTGTTTCAAATGGGCGTTAGTTCCCTATGAACCATGGCTGAGAACGAAGAAAAAGCCGCTACCATTCCATGGCTGCCGCTGATCACCTTGATCGGGGTGGGCAGTGGGGTTCTCCTTTTTTTCCCGAAGCTCACCAGTTCTAGACCCGGAGGGGGAGATCCCCAGTTGGCGGGAAGCACATTCGATGAACAGACGATCAATGCAAGACTGTGGCAGGATCCTTTGGGAGTGGCTGGCGCAGACTGGGAAAAGAATGAAAAACAGAGCGAAGAAAAAAGCCAAAACTATAGGGAATTACATTCAGTGGCCTATTTTCAAAAGCTCCTGATCAATAAATGCTTTGCGGAGTCAGCAAACTTCCCGCTTATACAGTCAACGATTTACCCGCTGGAGGAGGAATTGAGCTTCGGGAAACAAGCGAAGCAACTACAGATTCTTGCGGTGATGATACCGGGAGGGCCGTACATTGAGGATGTCGAACGGCGCCTTCGCGCTCGGCGGGCTGTTATTGAAGGGTTAGGGAGGGCAGGCTATGATCCCGAAAAAGACGATGAGATCGGGTATTTCTACGTCCCATGGCAGCCTCTCGAATCCAAAGTCACCGATTGTGTTCGCGTTCTTGAGAAGAACCGAATTGAAGATGAAGAGGGCAGGTTCCTAATTAAGTCAGGGATTCAACCTGCCCGGCGCAATTGGAAGGGACCGAACGCACCTGGTTTGCTCGTCCCTTATGAGTGGTGCGATCAAACGACCTTTACCACCGAAAGGAAAACTGTCGCACGTGTATTGGTGCTCTGGCTTACAGACGACGCATTCTTCGATGCTCCGCTTGCGCGCCTTGCGGACCTGATCTCATGGTTTCGATTAAAGCTCTTTTGTGCCTTTCAGGTTTCGGACTTTTTACCGCTTTCTATCTTCACGGTACTTGGGCCGGACAACTCTGGAACGTTGTACCGGATGGTCGTGGAAGCCCAAAGCGATCCATGGAACGACGAGACGCGACGGTGCCTTGCGACAACGCATGTTTATTCGAGTCAGGCTGCAGCAGCAGAGTCTCGATTGTTAGCGGGAATACGGCCGACGGAAGAGCGGCACACTCCCTTCAAGCGCGACTGTAAAGATCTGATTGAGCAAAACGTGAAACCGCTACAATCGGACAGTGAGTTTTCCTTCGACCGAACGATTTTTCCGGATGATCAGGTCACTGAGACGCTATGGAAGGAGCTAGCACGCCGCGGTGTGAAAAACACCGATGACGTCGCCATCATTTCGGAGGAGGACACCTATTATTCGCGAGCCTTGTGTTCAACATTTAGTCAGGCCTCCCTCCGCAATATTCACTCGTACACTTATCTACGAGGAGTAGACGGGAAGCTCCCCTCCGACGGAAAGGATGAAAACGAAACAAAAAGCGAGGCTGAGAGCCGTGATAAGAATACCCAATCCTCCTCGCAGCCTACGGAGCCTACAGAGCGGACGGAAGGTCGCAATCAGGCGGACGACATACGCCGTCTGGTAACGATGCTCCAAAATCTGGACACAAATTTGCTGAACAGGGGGGGCCGAGGACTTAAGGCGGTCGGTTTACTCGGCAGTGATGTCTACGATAAGCTGGAACTTCTCAAAGCACTCCGTCCAATGTTTCCTCAAGCAGTATTCTTTACGAACAATCTTGACGCTCGCTTGGCCCATCCGGATGAGTGGAACGAGACGCACAACCTAGTGGTTGTTTCGGCGCGCGGCCTTTCGCTAAAAGACCCCGATCAAGTAATGCAGAGAGTAGCTCCGTTTCGAGACAGTGGGCAGACAGCTCTTTTCGAGGCAACGTTGGAGGCGATGGGACAGATTTCTGCTGGAGACGATTGCATTCCGAAATCCCCCCTCATCTTCGAAATCGGGCGCAATGGTCCTGTAGCGTTGAGCCTTCCGGTGGATGAAACCATCTCGATCGCAGAGTTCTTCAAGTTGCTTAAATGGTATCTCCTAGGCCTCGGTAGCTTCATCGCACTCGGAAGTTTTCTTTTGGCGTGGATATGGCTCGTCTCACGAGTCACATTAAGGTCTTCGGCCGCGAAAACTAGGTCACGAAACAAAAATACCAAGGATTGGAGCGGAAGGCACGAGTGTGTGGAAGCGACTTAGAGTAATAGCCGCATCGAGTTGGCTTGCAGTGCCAGTTTTAGCGCTCCTGGCAGTCGGAGTCGTTGGTTGCTTCTATTTCATTGAGAATTCCTCGGGTAGGGGAGAACCGTTCGCTTGGTTCGATGGAGCAAGTGCATGGCCTTCCATTGCGATCATTCTCTTTGCAGCGTTTTTGTCCGTCCACTTCATTGTTAGAACCTACGTCGATCTCGGGCAAAATGCGGTCATGCTGGGAGTGGAGTTTCGATTGGACGTACCTATACTTGAGAAGGCGCGGTTTTTCGGTTGGGAGATGACTCCGACCAAACCCAGGACTAGCCATTTTGGGGAGAGGATCGATATGGAAACTCTATGGCAACGCTATCTTTGCCGCGGCAGATTCTGGACGCGGGTGTTGCGCGCAGCGCCGATGACCGCCCTATACATACTGGCCTTCGGCGCGGCCTTTATCACCTTGCGGCCTCTCATAGGCGATTTTCCGCGCCCACCCATAAGGGGCGACTTTCCTTATTCCTATTTAATGGCGTTAACGATCATTGTATTCCTTTTCCTGACCTTCTTCGTGATTGATGCTATCCTATTGCACAAGGGCTTTCTCCTACAACTCGAAGAAAAAGAGACCTACTGGCCGGATGCCACATTCGAGAAATTCGAATATCTCATCGAATTTGCACGGCCAAAAAACGAAAGTGATCTTGCGGATTACTGGGACATTCTGTTGATATCAAAGCGCACGGAGGCGGTCGGGGGGCTAATCTATTATCCATTCGTCATTTTGTCGCTTTTGATTGTGGCCCGGCTGAGCTGCTTTGACCACTGGACTTGGACGCCCAGCCTCATCCTAGCGCTCTCCATGCACTTCTCCCTTGCACTCTATGCAGCGTGGGAACTTCCAAAACTGGCCAGAGATTACAGGGACAAGGTTTTAGAACGCCTGAAGAGACGCAGGCGGCAAGCTCTCATGCCTGCGGGAAGGGCACCGGAGGCAATCGATATTATGATCGAGGAGTTGCAATCCACCCATCAGGGTGCGTTCGCTTACATTTGGGAACAGCCAGCAATCAGGGCACTTTTGCTGCCATCCGGGGGAATCGGCCTTGCTACGCTACTTCAATACCTGCCCCACTAACCCAAAAAGGCTCAACGATTTCGTCGTACGCCGCTAAAAGGCTCCAGCCCGTCGCATCAGTAGCACAAATCTTTCGGCCTCGGGGGGAACCGTGGCGGGCGGTCTGGAAATGAATTGACGGTCGACCACTCTGGAAACGCAGTGGTAAAAACTCTGACCCTCAGCCTTGACGCGCGGGAATCTCATCGGCGTAAAGCAGACTGCACAGAACCAAAGATAAAAGTGTAGTGGAAAAGACACATCCCTTCCGATATTTGACCTTTCCCTCACTGGTACTGGCACTATCGCTAAGGTGATATCGTGGTGTTTTTAGCGGCGCTCTTCCCGATCGTGCAAACAACGACTGTCCCGGAGGGAGAATTCGGTTGAATCTCGAGTTCTCCGGAAATCGTTCGGGCGCGGTAGCGCATGATTTTTAGTCCCATTCCTTTCCGTTCGCCTGGCGAAGCGTTGAAGCCGACGCCGTCATCACTGACTCGCAACGAGCAGGTACCGTCGCTGACTTCCAGTGCGATCACGACAGACTTGGCGCGGCCATGCTTGAGCGCATTGCTTAAAGCTTCCTGGGCAATTCGGAAAAGATGGATTGCTTGAATATTGTCGGTCATGGGCACCGTCTCAGGGCAGATGACAGTGCATGAAATTCCGGCAAGCCTTGAGGTAGTCGAAGCCAATTCTTCCAAGGCCGATTCGAGGCCTCCCTCATCACGATCGACTGGGGAGAGGCCCCTGGCTAACTCGCGGGTACGCATCGCGACGTCCTGAAGCAATGAAGCAATGTCTCCGGCATTGTTGGCCAGGGCGTGCGACTGGCTTTCAAGTTGTTGCTTCAGCATGGAGGCAGAAAATCCGATGGCCGCGAGATATTGACAAACTTCGTCATGGAGATCCCTCCCGATGCGTTCCTGTTCGCGTTCGCTGATCGTGATGATCTCCTGTTCCAGTTGCTGAGCGCGTTCAAGCAATTCGAGCCGAGCCCGAATGTTATCCCGTTGCTTCTTGAACGTCCAGCCGGCGACCATGACCAAGCTGAAAAACGCAAAGCGCATGATCGCTTCCCAAAGCCGTAGCCACTCCGTCGCGTAGCGATGACCGGATGCCTCGTCTGCCCACCACCAGGAAACGGTGCAGAGAACCGAAATGACGGTGGCGAGCTTCATGTCTCCAAACCAGACCATCACGAGGATCGCTATGGAGTAAAAAGGGTAAATCGTGACGTCGTACCCAGTGAGGTAATCGATCGATCCGACGATGAGCCCAAGCGCTACTACCACCACAAAGAGTTGAAGCCGGGACCGCCTGAGCAGGAACGTTCCAATTCGATCCATGCTACTCCTGCTCTCTGACCCAGCGGATTGCGAAATGCTGCAGCTCTGTGGCATTTCTGAAATTCATCTTCTCTTTAATCCTCGCCCGGTAGGTGTCCACTGTCGCGGCTCCGAGCTTAAGTTTGTCCGCAATCTGGCGCGTGGTCTTGCCGCGCCCGATCAATTCCAGGACTTCCAGTTCGCGGTCGGCCAATCGATCGACCGGACGCGGCATGCTCTTAGCGCCTGTTGTGGTCAAGCTTCTCAAAAAGACCGAAGTCATTTTATCTGAAAGATAGATTTCTCCGGTAAGGACGTGTCGGATCGCCGCTAGCACTTCATCGGCCGCTTGATTTTTTGTGATGTAACCGGTGGCGCCAGCGCGAAGTGCACGTTCCGCATAGAGCGATTCTTCGTGCATTGAAAGAACCAGCACCGGTATTCTGAGGGAAAGCGCTCTGATGCCTTTGATCAGTTCCAACCCGCTCGACCCTTTCAGAGTGATATCAATGATCACGAGGTCTGGAGTGAGTCTCCGGATCAGTTGGATCGCTTGCTCGGCGGTTTCAGATTCTCCGCAGACCTGCATATCCAGCTCTTGATTGATAAGCTGAGACAAGCGGTCGCGGAACAAAGGATGATCATCGACAATGACAACTCTTTTCTTCTGTTCAGTCATGGCTGGTTACCAAACACCTTAGCTCAACGCAGGCCCTGGTTTCAACGACTCAGTGTGCCAGCGATCTCCGTGTACGGAAAAGTCTCGATCTCATGTAAAAGGATCCACTATATACCAGTAAAAAAGAAGGTGACAACAAACTGCCCAGGATGTTTTATTTTTTATTGGACGCTGTTGGAACCCCTCCCGAAAACTCGGTTAGTTCGTTAAGACAGCGTTCTTAGTCCTGCGAAACTGCGAATGGCGCAGCTTTGTAGATTGGTGGCATGCGCATTGCTCAGGCGGAAGGCCGCCCGAACGACCTCCAGATGAGAGATTGGTCGCGAGGCTAACTAAAATCCGAATCCCCACCCGGGAGATTATATTCCTAACCTTACCTCAGATTCAATGACCAGACTATTGCGGATACTCACCATAACAGGGATCGCATCGTGCTTATCGTGCGCGATGCTCGGAAGTCCGTTGTATGCCCAAAGCGCCACTCCAACGTCCGCTGCAATTGCCGCAGCGCCGACGCCCACGTTGGAGCAGCGGGTGGCAGGGCTTGAAGCCTATGTGACAAACGGTGACCCCACCGCGCCGCTCAAGGACAAAGATGGCAATATTCCAAAGAACCTGACCATGGCGACGGTCGGTACGCCGGGGCCGGGGCATAACGGGTGGATGATGACTAGTTCAGCGCTCGTCCTGTTTATGACCTTGCCAGGACTAGCGCTCTTTTACGGCGGGCTCGTCCGCAAAAAAAATGTGCTCTCAGTGCTTGCCCAATGTCTCGGGACCACTGGCCTTGTCGCGGTATTGTGGTGGGCTTTTGGATATAGCCTTGTTTTCGGGAAAAGCTTTAACAATCCATTTTTTGGAGGATCCGAGTATTTCTTTTTACAAGGAGTCAATTCCGTCCCGAACTCGGACTACGGATATTGGGTTTCGCAAAATGTCTACGCGATGTATCAGTTGATGTTTGCGATTATTACTCCCGCCCTGATCGTCGGCGCGATTGCCGAGCGGATGAAATATTGGGCGGTCATGACCTTCATCGGTTGTTGGATGTTCCTGGTTTACTTTCCGATGGCCCACATGATTTGGGGAGTTACGGGCTTCATGAACGGGATTTGGAATCCAACCTCCGGTATTAAAGCGATTGATTTTGCCGGCGGAACGGTAGTCCACATGACTTCCGGCTGGAGCGCATTGATTCTTTGCCTGATTCTTGGTCCGCGCCTTGGCTTTAATAAGGAGCCGATGCCGCCACACAGTATGGTGCTTTGTATGATCGGGACCGGAATGCTGTGGGTGGGCTGGTACGGGTTCAACGCCGGCAGTGCCGTTGCCGCCGACGTCATTTCTTCCAACGCATTCATGGCGACGACTCTGGCAACAGCCATTGGCTCACTAACCTGGGCGCTGATCGAGAAGATCTTTCGTGGCAAGGCGAGTGTACTTGGTTACTGCAGCGGCGCGGTGGCCGGTTTGGTGGTTATCACCCCTGCGTGCGGGTTTGTGAATTCAACGGGAGCCGTCATTATTGGTGTCCTGGCCGGCGCGGTTCCTTACGTGAGTGTTTCAATGCTGAAGCCAAGACTGAAATACGATGATGCCCTGGACACCTTCGGGGTACATGCGGTTGGTGGAAGCATGGGAGCCATCTTGACCGGGTTGCTGGCCACCAAAGAAGTGAACGCCAATTTGAAAGATGATCTGCTGGCCTCGCTCTTCCGGTCTCAACTGGCCGCAGTCGGTCTTACGATTGTTTTGGCGTGCGTCGCGACAGCAGTGATTGCCTTGGCACTCAAAGGCGTGATCGGTCTGCGCGCCAGCCCCGAAGTGGAATCAACGGGTCTGGATATCTCAGAACACGGTGAGGAAGCTTACATCATTTAACCTGACCAATCTCGACCACAGACAGGATATGAAAAAAATTGAAGCGATTATCAAGCCTTTCAAGGTTGAAGACGTCAAAGACGCTCTCACCGAAATAGGTGTCCAAGGGATGACCACGATCGATGTGAAAGGATTTGGCAGACAGAAGGGTCATACGGAGATCTATCGAGGAAGTGAATACACCGTGGATTTTGTCCCCAAGATTCTGGTTTTAGCCGTGGTGGCCGACGTGCTGCTCGAATCCGCGGTGAGCGCGATTATTAAAGCCGCAAAAACGGGCGCAGTCGGAGACGGCAAGATATTTGTCTCTACTATCGAAGAAGCGGTTCGCATTCGGACGGAAGAGGTTGGGGAAAAGGCGATTTGATGACCTATTTTGCGAGATAACCGCCATCGATTACCATCGCGTGGCCCGTGGTGAAAGAAGCGGCATCGGAGCAAAGCCAGACGACCGCTTCTGCAACTTCGCCGGGTTCACCCAGGCGGCGTGCGGCTTTCTGGGAAGGAGCGATCGCCCGAATACCGAGTTTCTGCATGGCCTTAAGTACTGGGCCAAGGGGTCGCCAATGAGTCGGCAAGTCACGTCCAAGTTTCGTGTCTGCCGCTCGCTCTATCATAGCAGTTTGGATCAGGCCCGGGCAAACAGCGTTCACCCGAATCCCGAAACGGCGATACTCCAAGGCAACTGCTTTGGTAAGACCGACGACGCCGTGCTTGCTCGCCGTGTAGGCTGCGAGCTGCGAAACTCCAGCCAACCCGGCAACTGAAGCGGTGTTCACAATGGCGCCGCGGCCGAGTTTGAGCATCACCGGAATTTCGTATTTCATGCAGAGCCAAACACCCTTCAAGTTGATCTCGATCGTTCTGTCCCACTCCGACTCCGGACAATCGGCGATCCGAGCAATTGGCCCTTCAATTCCAGCATTGTTATGGGCTACATCCAATCTTCCATAGGTTGACACTGTTTTCGCGACGAGCGCACTTACCTGATCTGCATCTGAGACATCGACAGCAACAAAAATCGCATCTCCGCCGCCTTCCTGAATCAATTTGGCGGTTTGCTCGCCGGCCTCAACGATTACGTCTGCAACTACAACCTTTGCACCTTCACGCGCGAACACCATCGCCGATGCACGGCCGATGCCATTTCCAGCGCCAGTGATGAGAGCGACTTTCCCTGCAAAGGCGCCCATTACAACATCTGAATCTTGCGCTTTTCCAGAATCATCCGCATCCCGTATTTAGGCCGGAGAGTAAGCAATGGTTCAAGTCCAATTCGTTGGACGGATGAAAGAACTAACCGCCATCGCTGCGCGATCGCGGATAAGACGAGAAGCCCAACGGTCCACGCAAAGCCCTCGCCGATACATTGGCGCGGGCCGCCGCCAAAGGGGAAATAGGAATATTTTGGCCTTCGCGCAGCCATCTCTGGTCGCCAACGCTCCGGATCAAACCGGTCCGGGTCACAAAAGAACCGTGCATCGCGATGCATGAGATATTGGCTCATATAGATGAATGAACCTGGTGGAATCGTATAATTACCGAGCGACCAAGCTTTTGGGTTACGGCGAGCGATGATCCAAAGCGGAGGATAGAGGCGCATGGCTTCACTGAAAACCATCCGGGTATAGGACAGCGATTCGAGATCGCCCGTCCGCGGAAGTCCACCCGAGATCACGGCATCGAGTTCGGAGTGCAATTTCTGTTCCACTTCGGGATGCTGAGACAGTAGGTACCAAGTCCAAGTTAGCGCATGCGCGGTAGTCTCGTGCCCAGCGATAAGCATGCTCAGCGCCTCGTCGCGAACCTCCTCGTCTGTCAGCGCTGTGCAACCGTCCTCATCGCGAACCCAGAGGAGCACACAAAGCAGATCGTTAATCTGGCTCGTGTCGGTGCGGCGTTGATGAATCATTCGGTAGAGAATGGTGTCGAATTGGTCCTTAGCTTCTTTGAAGCGGCGAATCCGACCCACCGCTATCTTGTCCAGTAAATCATCGATCACCGGCAGCTTACGAAAATCTGTCATCTCTATCAGCGTGTTGGCGGCTTTTGCCATTTGGTCGGTCCCTTGCTCCAGCTCGGCGCTGACCAGCGTCTTCAAAACTATTCCGAGTGTGAGCCGCAACATTTCCCGTTCAATATCGACCTCTATGCCGTGACGCCAAGCCTGCTGGAGCCGCTCACAATAGGTAGAGATGACAGAGGACCATTGGCGAACCATCTCTTTATGAAGAGTAGGCGCCAGCATCCGTTTATGACGACGATGGTAATCACCTTGACTAGTTAGTAAACCGCTCCCGAGCATGCGCTTTAGGACGGGCGGCGCTGACCGGCACATCTCGTTCTGCGGCGCGCAAAGGACAGCTTTGATGTAGTCTGGATGATTAATTAAATAGTCGTGACGCCGTCCAAGTTGCATGTGGACGATATCGCCATATCTGCTTGCTGCCTTGTACAGATCCGCTAACGGATTACGTTGGCGAGACAAACAGTGAGCCAGGACAGATAACCCTTTGGGACCCGGAGGATAAAAGTCTCCTGACTTGGCCGCAGCCGCAGTAGGGATGGCGTTTTGCGGGGAACTAAAACGCATCGGCGCGCTTGGCGCCGGAGTCGGCGGCGACTGTTCACGATTTAGCAAGTTAACTCCATTATAGGGTTCTAATCTCGTGTGCTTAACCGACAACCCGAAGTCCACGCTGTTAGTCGCAACTCAGTTGTCACGACATCAGGAAGGGAACCATAAAATTGCCCATTCCTCGGACCTCCGGATCGATTCCTAAACGGGGTCCCTTGCTACCTTCTGAGTTTTGTTCGGTCAAGCCAAAATTGCTACCCCAATCGATTAGTCGAATGAAATGCGCTGCAATGTAGTTGCGTCGATGCCAAAAAAAATCGCGAGAAAATGGAAAAGGGCTAGGTATCCACGATAGGCGAAAACACGGAATCGAGGTGCACGGTAATGCTGCTATGACGCACACCGGGCAATGGTTTTCTTTGGCCTGACCAACGTCGGCATTGCCGCTAAACCGTCCGCGCAAAACGCACCGCAAGGACGAGAAATCAAACATGGGACAAAGAGAAGGGGACAGACAAAGAGAAGGGGACAGGTCAAATATCGGGTTCCTCACGATGCCGCGATGCCCATTCCAATCTCGTCTTCTTTACTTTTCCCCCTTATCTGACCTGTCCCTCTTTTGTCTCCCTGGTCATTCCGAATTCCGCCATTTCGACACCGTCATTCCACAGCATCCATTTCATGCTGTACAAGTTTGCCCAGTGAGCCGCGAGGCGTTCCTGGAAATCATCCCGATAGGGGAGATACAGGAATTCCTTTTCTTTCGCGCGCTCCGTCGCGCAACATGGAACCAATCCAGACGATGCTGGCATTTCTTCCCAAACCAAGTGGCTACCACCCCTCGCAATCCATCTTCGCCATCCGACAGGATCCTCAAATCCGTGTCTTGTCCTCGACCGCAGCGTCGGCGGGAATCTTCCATGACGGGAAAAGGAATCTCCTGATGGTCAAGACCAATACTTCATGGGCGAGCGACCTGAGCAAGTCAAACTACCCAAAGTTCCAATCATTCCTCTACTCGATGGACCCCTTCCTTCCGATTGTAAATCTAGGCCAAAAAGACTATTGGGCTCCTAATGCAAATATTGGTTCACTTGCCAAATTTCCTTTGTCTCCTTCGTTCGCCTTCAAGTTTACGTGGGGTAGCGCGCTGCGGCTTTATTTGATCCTCCATATCATCCTCGGATGGATCTTCACGACGCTTTGGGTTGCAGGGTTTACAGGGCTGGTCAGGAAACTGAATTGAAGCACATTGGCATCGATCGAAAGACTCTGCGAAAGTGCCTGAGGCCGAACCGCCGAACCCACCATTTGTAAGCTTCTGGTCTACACTCCAGACTATCTTTTTACCACTTGATCGTCTGGAATGTCGCCCGGAGGGTTTCTTTCAGCTGCCCGAATAGATGTCACAAACAGAACCAGGCAATAGCCGGCGTGGCTAAGAATTCGGGATAAGAATAAGGGAGTTTTCATATAGGGCTTCGTGAGCAAGTCAATGATCGCAAAGTCAACTTGCCCAGTCGGGCTAAGGCCTGTCTAAGCGAGAACAATGACATCATGTGTAGGTACTTCCGGGACATGACGTGGATGTTTATTTTTGGTGAAAAAGTTGTCATAAAGCGGCCTGGATCAACGATCGTTTGAAATTGACCCACCCGTGGACTGGGAGCCACCCGCTTCAATTGGGTGGACGGAATTGCACTTAAATCTAAAATCGTGGATTGCCTGGGAGCACTTGTTCGACCGCCGATCCTACTCTACGACGCCGCCGAGGTTGTGCTCCCCCTACCTGTAGCTGTCTGGTTGGACTTACGCGTCAGCGAACCATATAGGCGGAATTCCGGTAAAGACCCCCAGGTTCTTTCCGGTCCCGATTTAAGTACAGTCCGACACCAGGGGATCGGTTTAGGAAACCTTCGTCCTTTAAAACTGCGAAAAAGTGCGCCAAAAGTGGCTAAGAAGTGGCTAACTAAGATCGATTTAGGTCTAATTTACGAAATTGGCGTAAGCCGCTCGATATCAACAATCTGCCTCGCATGGATTCGAACCATGACAAAGTGATCCAGAGTCACTTGTGCTACCGTTACACTACGAGGCAATGACGGATCGAATGGTCCGGGAGCAATTCGTTACTACGAAACCGAGGGATGTCAACTCCCTAACGGGGTCGAGACTTTTGTTCCGGGAGGCACCGAGAATTCGTAGGTGGAGTCCGGGATGGGCTCACGGCGGACATTCGTGTAGGTGATCGTGAACCTTTGGCCCTTGGAGTCTTCGACCACTACGTGTGCGGGCGACAGATTTTCGTCGAGGGTCAGATCGACGCTTTTCACCAGCTTCCTTACCGATGCTGTCTTTGGAGTCAAGGTTATCTGATACGCGTTGCCGTTCCTCGATCCTTCCACGTTATAGTAACTGCTGATCTCCCGGAAGTTGAGCCCGGCGGTCAGTGCGCGTAACGAATCCTTGATAATCGGACGCTTTTCCAGGTCGTAAATCTCGAGCTGCTGATAATTCGGGTAGTAAATCGACATCTTTTTGCCATCGATAACGGTCGTACTCGGGGTCTTCCCCCCAATCTCACGACGGATTTTGTCCGGCAGAGTAAACCAGACCTTTCCTTCGTTCACGACCGGATCTTTGAGCATGGTCAAATGGCGTTCCTCCCGGAAATTGGCCTGTAAAGATGGGTGATCATTGTGCAGGGCTTGCAGTTTCTGAATCAGTTGATCGATATCGCTCTGCGACATCGGGCTTGCATAGGCGAGGGGAGCGATTCCAAAAAGGGTTAACAGGATCAGTTTTTTCATGGTGAATCAGGGATTCCAGATCGGTACAAAATTAAACCATTGGTCCGGGAATTCTCGAATAATGGCCTGGAATACGTTGGCGATGAGTTGGCTGTTTTCTTCAACTGTCTGGCCGGCAGCCATCTCAATTGGGGGATAGGCGTAGCAGCCGTATTGGCCCGGTTCCAATTGCAGGACGAATGCCGGGACCACGGACGCCTGGGTATGCTGCCATATATGCGCCGCGGCGGCGGAGAAAAGGGTTGGGTGATCGAAAAACCGAACCTGAACACCGCTGTTGAGATAGGGCCGGTCAATCAACATCGCAACCAGTTCGTTGCGGCGGAGCGCCTGCATAATTTCCACAAAGGCAAATTTGTCAGAGCCGACGGTGATCGTCTTGATCCCGAAGCGCTGCCGGTATTTTTGGCGCCATTCATTCAGTTCCTGAGTCGGCTCGGCCATGGTCACGACATTTACCGGGAAACCATCCGAGGCAAGGACCATGCCGCCGAGTTCCCAGGCGCCAAGATGGCCGGTGATGAGAAGGATGCCTTTACCGTTGCTTCGGCCTGCTTCAAGGAATTGGAAACCGCGGCGTTCGCCCATGAGCGCGTTAACGCGTGAGGTGCCACCTTCGGCACAGTCACAGAAATCATGCAACATGCGTAAGAAGTTATGAAAGCAGCTTTTGCAGAGGGCATTCCGACGTATTTTGTCCTGCGTAATGGCGTCCAGATTCCGCAGCAGGGCCGCGCGCCGGCTGTTGCACAAACGGTAGCCCAATTGACCGATCGCCACACCCATCGAGCGGGAAAGCGGTCGCGGAAGATGCCTGATAATCCAACTGGCAGCTTCAAAGCTGAGCGGACTATACCAGGTATTTCGGGTCAGCGTCAGCTCCAGGTCTGGCGGCTGAACTTCGGTCACTATTTGAGGTGCAGTGTGATCCATTCAATTATTGGCCGAAAGTGAATCCCATGGACGTTCGCCCAGCAAACTGCACGTCCGCTCGTAATAGCATACTGCCCTTCCGCTCGAATGTGGCCGACCATCGGCCCGGCTTTTGCGCGCTTGGTACGTTGGTATCAAAATAAGGGAGCACCTCTCTTAGCAGGGCCCAAGATTTCAACTGCCCCGGGGCGTGGGCCAACTCACCGGACCACCCAGCTCGTATCAGGAGGCCGGTCGCGGTCATGCGCGAACCGCGAGTCTGAAATTCCAGAACAGGAACGCCTCCCTTCGAAAAAGAAAGGTCATAATCCCCTTCGGTGAGGTTACGCAGAACGATGTCGCCAATTATGGAGCGACTGCGAGTGACGTACCGCAATTGCCCGATCCGGGTTTTAGCCTCCGGACCGAGCCCGGATATTTCCTTCACAGACTGACAACCGGCCAAGAGGATTGCCGAAAGAAGGATTAGGATTCGGCTCGTCATGAAGTTTTTGGGGTCAGGGTCAGGCGTGGAGCAATTTTGGATGTTCGTCTCTGGAGCGCGACGAGGATGTGAAAGATACAAAGCCTCCAGCGCATCCCGAAATCCCTTATTTCACTCCCGGAAAGAACCGCGCTAATCGTCGGCACGAGTTTAAAAAGTTCTTTTGGATAAAGAAAGACTTCCACGAATTCCTGGGTGTACCAGGCGGAGGCCCACTGCAAATAAACGTCAAGCACGCGGCCTAGCCTTCGTTCGTAATGACGGAAAGCCTTTGCCCGATTCCGGGGCTGATCCAAAACCAGATTAAGAGAATCGGCCGCCTGTTCGCCGGAGAGCAAAGCGAGGTAAACGCCGCTACTGAAGACCGGGTCAACGAATCCGGCGGCATCGCCAGCCAACAGCCAGCGATCCCCGGTTAGCCGCTTATTTCGATAAGAAAAGTCCCCGGTGGCATAAACCTCGGTCACACGACGCGCACTGCTCATCGATTTGTTCACCACAGGCTGTTCTGCGATGCAATGGGCCAAGGCTTCTTGAGGACCCTTTTTCAAGCTTCTGAATTTTTCCGTGTCCATGACGACACCAATGCTCGTCGTCTTCCCGCTTAAAGGGATCATCCAGAACCAGGAGTCCTTCGCCCGAACCATTTTCGTGAGTGTTCCGTCCGGGCCTTCCTCTCGATCGACGTCTTCGTAGTACGCGTAGAGGGAAAACTTGTGCAAATTGGGATAGGGACGTCTTAGTTGATAGCGGTTGCCGATCAGGGAGTTGCGTCCCGAGCAATCGATCACGTACTGAGCCCGAACGACGTGTTTACCGTCTCCGGAATAGAGCGTTACGCCATCGTCATCGAGTTCAAAGGATTCGATCGGAGTTTGTTCTCTGACGTCACAACCGGTTTCGCCTGCGTGATCGAGGAGGATTTTGTCGAATGCCGATCGCAGGACCTGATAGGCTGTTGGACGTTTCGCATTTAAGCCGTTTTTGAAATAGAATCGAACGCTCCGGCCGCAGGCGGAAACAATTTCGCCCCCATATTTGACCAAGAAGTCGCCATTATCGATTTTTTCCTTTACTCCCATCCGTTCCAATGTGCCCAAGCAGGCTGGAAGCATGGACTCGCAGACGCTGAATCGCGG
>Ga0210405_10002964_pt1 | contig 17007 bp, 16 predicted proteins | sample IncBWH11MmetaG_FD_155492 | JGI IMG/M metagenome (GOLD analysis project Ga0210405, IMG submission 155492) | Forest soil microbial communities from Barre Woods Harvard Forest LTER site, Petersham, Massachusetts, United States - Inc-BW-H-11-M | ecosystem: Environmental > Terrestrial > Soil >... | reverse complement strand
GCCGCTCGCTCATCGCGCGGAGTTTCAGGATTGCATCGAGCGCTGCACCCGCTCCGCGATCCGCTCGACGGTCGGCAGCGCCAGATCCTCGAGAAAGTCGGACGCCGGCAGCGGGATGTGCGGCGTCGTGATCCGCACCGGCGGCCCGTCGAGATCGTAGAACGCCTCATCGGCGACGATGGATACGAGTTCGGCGCCCCAGCCGCACAGCCGCGGATTCTCCTCGACCGTGAACAGCCGATGCGTGCGCGCGACCGAGCCGAGGATGGTCTGCGTGTCGAGCGGCACCAGCGAACGCACGTCGACGACCTCGCAGTCGATGCCGTGCTCGGCCTTGAGCTTTTCCGCCGCCGCGAGCGCGCGCGGCACCATCAGGGCGAGTGCGAGTATGGTGGCATCGTTGCCCGGCCGCACGATCTTGGCGCTGCCAAGCGTATCGACGATCTCGCCGTCCGGCACTTCGCCCTTGGTCGCGTAGAGCGATTTGTGCTCGAAGAAGATCACCGGATCGGGATCGCGCACCGCCGCCGCCATCAGCCCGATCACGTCGCGCGGGCTCGACGGCGCCACGACCTTGAGGCCGGGAATCATCATGCACCAGTTCTCGACGCTCTGCGAATGCTGCGCGCCGAAGCGCGCGCCGCCGCCATTGCCGGTGCGCACGACCAGCGGGCACTTGACCTGGCCGTTCGACATGTAGCGGCTCTTGGGGAATTCGTTGGCGATGTAGTCGAAGCACACCGCGATGAAATCGGAAAACATGATCTCGGCGATCGGCTTGAGGCCGGTCATCGCCGCGCCCATGGCGGCGCCGAGGATCGCCTGCTCCGAGATCGGCGTGTCGCGCACGCGCACCGGTCCGAACTGCTCGAACAGTCCGACGGTCGCCTTGAACACGCCGCCCGCCTTGCCGATGTCCTCGCCAAGGAAAACCACGTCGGGATCGCGCGTCATCTCCTGGGCGATGCCGCGAATGACGGCGTCCCGGTAGGTCAGTTCCGCCATGCGAAACCTCCGTCGGCGTAGACGTCCTTGGTGAGAATATCGGCGGGCGGCAGCGGGGCGGCCTTGCATTCCTCGGTCGCTTCGTCGACGCGCCGTTTCACGTCGGTCTCGATGCGGACGATTTCCTCCTCACCGATGCCGAACTGCTTGAGCCGTTCACGATAGATCTTCAGCGGATCGCGCTCCTTCCAGCGCTCGAGTTCGCCCTCGGGCCGGTATTTAGCCGGGTCGGCGCGCGAATGGCCGCTGTGGCGATAGGTCATGCATTCGATGAGCGACGGGCCGCCGCCGGCGCGCGCCTTGTCATAGGCGGAGCCGGCGGTGCGGTAGACGTCGTCGGCATCGTTGCCGTCGATGACGATGCTTGGCAGCCCGTAGGCGGCGGCGCGGTCGGCGGCCGGATGCGGCACCGCGGTCACGTCGGCGATCGGCGTGTATTCCATGTACAGATTGTTTTCGCAGACGAACACGACCGGGAGCTTCCATACGACAGCGAAATTCAGCGCTTCGTGGAAGGCGCCGATATTGGTGGTGCCGTCGCCGAAGAAGCAGACCGAGACGTCCTTGTCGCCCTTGTACTGCGCGCGCCAGGCGGCGCCGCAGGCGATCGGCAGATGCGAGCCGATGATGGCGTAGGACCCCATGACGCCGTGGTCGATCGAGGTCAGGTGCATCGAGCCGCCTTTGCCGCGCATCAGCCCGATATCGCGCAGCATCAGCTCGCCCAAAACCTTGGCGATTGGCACGCCGCGGGCGAGGGTGTGGGCATGGCCGCGGTAGGTGCAGAAGCTGAGATCGCCTTGACGCATGGCCGCGGCGAAACCGGTGGCGACCGCCTCCTGGCCGAGCGACAGATGGCTTGTGCCCTTGACCAGGTTCTGCAGGAAGAGATCGTGCGCGCGCTGCTCGGTCTCGCGGATCTCAACCTGCATACGATACATGGTGAGCCGCTTTGCCTCGCCGATATCGTCATTGAGGCTCGCCGGCGATGGCGGCGCGCGATCCTCGATCTTGGCCATGAAATATCCTCGGAATGCCCGGAAACTGCCTGCGGCAGGTGCAACTTAGCGCCACTTGCGAAGCCGAGGCAACGCCCGCGCGCCCATCCTCGCCGCAACGCACGGCAAGGGTCCGGCTTGCGTGCCGTCCGGCAACTTGCCTAACTGGTCCGGCCGCTCCGCGGTCGGCATGCGGGAGATGGGCGATGCCCCAGGACTATGTTCAGCGCTTCTTCGGTGGGCCGCCGCTTGCGGTCATCGGGCGGCTGATCCTGATGTCGATCCTGGTCGGCGTGATCCTCGCCGCCATCGGGCTTGATCCGTGGAACATCGTCGATTCGGTGCGCCGGCTGATCTGGCACCTGTGGAATATGGGCTTCGATGCCGTGCGCTGGCTCTGGCAGTATTTCCTGCTCGGAGCCGTGATCGTTCTGCCGATCTGGCTTCTGGTGCGGCTCGCCAGGGCGCCGCGCGGGGGCTAGCGCCGGCGACCGCCTTCGGCGTCTCGCGCCGACGCCTGCGGGAGCGGCTCGCTTGCTCGGGAAGGGCTCGGCTCAGTCGTCGCTCGCCCCGCCGGATGGATGCGGGGCGTCGTTCTCGCCGGATACCGCCTGATCGCGCGGCCCGCGGTGGCGGCGACGCCGCCGGTGCAGCGGAAAGCGGTCGGCCGATCCGTCAAAGCCATTCGGGCCATTTGGGCCGTTTGGGGGGCCCGGCCCGTTGGGCCCGTTGCCGCCTTGCCCCTGTTGCGGCGGCTGCTGATGCGCCTGTCCGCCGGTGATGAAGGAGGGCAGCCGTTCGACGTCCTCCTCGCGTTGCTGCGGGAGGTGCTGCGCGCGGGGCTGCGGGTGCTGCGGCTGCATTTGCGGGTGCTGTTGCTCGCGCGGATAGAACAGCTGCTGCTCGCGCGGCGCAAACGGTTCGCCGCCGATCGAAGGCTGCTCGTTGTCGCCGTCGTCGTAGCCGTCGTCGGGAAGATTGCCGCGCGGCTCGCCCTGCTGCTGAAAATAGGGCTGGCTCTGGCGGAACTGTTCCTGGGCGGCAGCGATCAGGCGGAAGTAGTGCTCCGCGTGCTGATAGTAGTTTTCCGCGGCGATCGGGTCGCCGGAACTCTGCGCGTCGCGCGCGAGCTGAAGATATTTTTCGGCGACGTGGGACGCCGTTCCCCTGATCTTCACGTCCGGTCCGTTGGACTCGTACATGCGCGATAATGGATTCTGGTGATGACCACCTTTGCGGTTGCGACCCCGCATGCGCTTATTCTGACCGTTTCTCATGGTTTGCTGTTTTGCCAACCCCTCATCTGCGCCGGCACGGATGCCGCCGTTTCAACTCGCCGAATTTCACCCGGCCCTGACCCATCCCCGATACAGTCTTCCTGCATGGATTGCTCCACGAGCGCGCGCGGCCGACGTACCGGCCCTTCACCGCTCCAAGCCGCTCGTGTGACCTCACGAACCCTCAGCAATCCCAGCCGACGCCGGCGGCTTCACCGCGGGCGCTGCGAACTCTGTGTCATCTGCGCGACATTTCGTACCAATGCGCGCCGAACCGATGAAAATTTCTCGGTCTGAATGTGGCGATCCCGTTTGCAGTCCCGATCCGGCTTCGCTGTTACGGCTTTCGCTCTTCACCTGCACTGCGCCGCCGACCTCTCAAGAGGGGCGCCCTTGGCCTTCAAGGCGGCGCGGCATCATCTCGGGCCGATTCCGTGAGCGCAAGCTAGTCGGTTCCGGCGGATATTCCAAGTGCTTTTTTGCTGCGGTTTTCCCTCAAGCAATGCCTGCCGCTCATGCCCGGTTTCGCGGCCGTTTTGTCGCAGGCAGCGCGCGAGGCACCCCATGAAGATCGGTGCGGGGCGGCCACGGCGCAAGCCCCGCCGCCGCGAACAATGCGGCCGCGGCCGGCGCCTGCCCGGCGCCGAGTTCGACGACGAGAACGCCGTCGGGCGCGAGCAGCGCCGGCACTGCGGCGGCAATCGCGCGGAAGCAGTCGAGCCCGTCGGGCCCGCCATCGAGCGCCGTGCGCGGATCGAAATCGCGCACCTCGGGGGCGAGCGCATCGATGTCGCCGGATCTGATGTACGGCGGATTGGACACGATCAGGTCGAACGGTCCGCAGAGCGCGGCGGCGATGTCGCAGGCGATGAACGCCACCGGCATCAGGCCGAGCCGCCGCGCGTTCGCGCGCGCGACCATGAGCGCGCGCGGGCTCGTGTCGGTTCCGACTCCGAACGCGCCCGGCAATTCGCGCATGAGCGCGAGAAGGAGCGCACCGCTCCCAGTACCGAGATCGGCGATCCGGCGCAGACGCGTGCGTGGGCCCTGGGCATCGATGGCGGCGAGCGCCGCCTCGACGACCGTTTCGCTCTCCGGCCGCGGCACCAGCGTCGCCTCGGTGAGCGAAAGCTTCAGGCTCCAGAATTCCTTGCTGCCCACGATGCGCGCGACCGGTTCGCGAGCGAAGCGCCGGCGCGCAAGGGCATCGATCGCGTCGCGCGCCTCGCGCTCGAGCATGCGCGCGCCAGCCACCGCGAGCGCCGCCTGGTCGAGGCCAAGCGCATGACCGACAAGAACACGCGCATCGAGTTCGGGTGAGTCGACGCCCGCTGCGCGGAAGCTTCGTGCCAAGCTGCGTCGCACCGCGGCAATCGTTGGCGCAGCTGCTTCGCCGTCGCGTGCGTGCGTTGCTGACAAAGCGGCCGGCGATCTCATCCGGTGTCCTCGGCGGCGAGCTGGGCGGCCTGATGCTCCGCGACGAGCGCGTCGACGATCTCGCCCAATGCCTCGCCCTCCATGATCTGCGGCAGCTTGTAGAGGGTGAGATTGATGCGATGTTCGGAGACGCGGCCTTGCGGGAAATTGTAGGTGCGGATGCGTTCGGAACGGTCGCCGGTGCCGACCTGGCCGCGGCGTTCGGCGGCGCGCGCGGCTTCCAGCTTCTGCCGCTCGAGGTCGTAGAGCCGCGTGCGCAGCACGGCGAGCGCCTTGGCGCGGTTGCGATGCTGCGAGCGATCTTCCTGCATCATCACCACGATGCCCGAGGGAATGTGGGTCACGCGCACCGCCGATTCGGTCTTGTTGACGTGCTGGCCGCCGGCGCCGCCGGCGCGCAAGGTATCGATGCGCAGGTCCGCATCGTTGATCGGAACGTCGACCTCCTGCGCCTCGGGCAACACGGCGACCGTCGCGGTCGAGGTGTGAATGCGGCCGGACGCCTCGGTGTCGGGCACGCGCTGCACGCGGTGCACGCCGGATTCGTATTTGAGCTTGGCGAAGGCGCCGCGGCCGCGGATCTCGGCGATGATCTCCTTGAAGCCGCCCATCGAGCCTTCACTCAAGGTCATGACTTCGACCTTCCATCCATGCTTGGCGGCGTAACGCTCGTACATGCGGAACAGATCGCCGGCAAAGAGCGCCGCCTCGTCGCCGCCGGTGCCGGCGCGGATTTCCAGGATGACGTTGCGGTCGTCCATTGCGTCCTTGGGGATGAGCGCAAGCCGCAATAGATGCTCGAGCGTGGCGCGCCGCGCCTCGAGTTCCGGGCGCTCGGCCTCGGCGATGGAGCGCATTTCCGCATCGGTCGACGGATCGGCGATCAGGCTCGTGAGTCCCTCGAGCTCGCGCTGCGCCGCCCGATAGGATTTCACCGCCTCGACCACGGGAGCAAGTTCGGCGAACTCGCGCGAGAGCTTCACGAAAGTCTCGGGCGGCAGCGCGGCAGCGAGATCGCGCTCGAGCGTCGCGTGGCGGACCACAAGCGCGTTGAGTTTCTGGTCTGGAAGCATCGCCTTCGCATCGCCGTGCCCGCCGTCGGGCACTCACGTCTCGTGACGGTAAGTAGAAGAGGCGCCGGGCCGGAACAAGCCCGAGGCACGGCGACCTTTCAGTACCCTAAATCTGCAGGCCGCTGTCGGCGGCGAATTTTTCCAGCTGCGCGCGGATCGAGACGCCGCCGGCCGCCGATTTCTCCATGACTGCGCAGAGGAACGCGGCGGCCTTGCGGCTGTCGAGATCGAGCAGCATTGCCTTGACCGGACCCATCGCGGAAGGCGTGAGCGACAGTGCGCGGTAGCCGATGGCGACGAGAGCAAGCGCGCCGAGCGGCTGCGAGGCGAGCTCGCCGCAGAGCGTCACCGGCTTGCGGTGCTTGCGGCCGGCGTCGGCGATGTCCTTGAGCGCGCGCAGGACCGGTGCCGAGAGCGGGTCGAAGCGGCCGGAGACGCGCGGATTGCCGCGATCGACGGCATAAAGGAATTGCACCAGATCGTTCGATCCGACGGAGAGGAAGTCGACATGCGCGAGCAGTTCGTCGAGCTGGTAGAGCAGCGAAGGCACCTCGACCATGCTGCCGACCTCGACCTCGTCGGGCAGCTTGTGGCCGTGGCGGCGCAAGTGCGTGAGCTCGCGCTCGACCAGGTCCTTCGCCTGGTCGAATTCCGCGACAGTCGCGATCATGGGAAACATGATCTTCAGCGCGCGGCCGCCGCCGGCGCGCAGCAGCGCGCGCAGCTGCGTGCGCAGCAAGGCCGGTCGGTCGAGCCCGAGGCGGATCGCGCGCCAGCCGAGCGCCGGATTCTCCTCTTCGATGTTGCGCATGTAGGGCAGCACCTTGTCGCCGCCGATGTCGAGGGTGCGGAACGTCACCGGCTTGCCGTCGGCGGCCTCGATCACGGCGCGATAGAGCGCGTACTGCTCGCTGGCGCGCGGAAAATTCGGCGCTACCATGAATTGCAGCTCGGTGCGGAACAGGCCGATGCCCGCGGCCCCGGTATCGGCGATATGCGGCAGGTCGACGCTCAGCCCGGCGTTGATCAGCAGAGTGACCTCTTCACCGTCCCTGGTCACGCAGGGAAGATCGCGCAGCGCCTGGTATTGCTGCTGGCGCCGTGCCCCCAGCCGCACGCGCTCGACGTAGGCGGCCTCCATGTCAGGCAGCGGCCGCAGGTGCAGATCCCCGACCGAGCCGTCGACGATGATGGCGTCGCCCGGATCGGCGATACCAGTAGCGTTGTCGATCTCGCCGATCGCCGGCACGCCGAGCGCCCGCGCCACGATGGCGACGTGGGAATGCGGCCCGCCCTCCTCGAGCACGAGCCCGCGCAGTCGCTTGCGGTCGTAGTCAAGCAGCGCCGCGGGTCCCATCGAGCGCGCGACGAGAATGGCGTTCTCCGGCAGGCTCTCGCGCGAGGGCGCGTGATCGCGGCCGGTCAATTGGCGCATCAAACGGTTGGCGAGGTCGTCGAGATCGTGCAGGCGTTCGCGCAGGAATGGATCGGTCTGCCGCAGCATGCGCGCGCGCGTGTCGGACTGGACGCGTTCGACCGCCGCCTCAGCGGTGAGGCCGGTCATCACCGCTTCCTCGAGCTTGTGCACCCAGCCACGGTCGTAGGCGAACATGCGATAGGCTTCGAGCACATCGCGGTGCTCGCCGCCCTCGACCACGTCGCCGTGCTCGAGGAGCTCGTCGAGATGGGTGCGCAGGCTCTCGACGGCGGATTCGAGGTGCTTGAGTTCCTTCGGGATGTCGTCGGCGATGAAATTGGTGACGACGACGCGCGGCTCGTGCAGCACGACGTGGCCGAGCGCGATGCCGTCGGAGAGTGCGGTGCCCTTGACGTGCAGCGATCGCCGCGCGGCCGGCTCGGCGCCCGGAGGCGCCAGCGCGGAAAGCTCGCCGGAGGCGATCATCTCCGCGAGCACCATCGCCGTCGTCTGCAGCGCCTCGACTTCCTCCTCGGAGTAGGTGCGCCGGGCGCGGTTCTGCACCACCAGCACGCCGAGCGTGTTGCCGGCGCGCAGGACCGGCACGCCGAGGAAGGAATGGTAGATCTCTTCGCCGGTCTCCGGCCGGTACGAGAAGGCCGGATGGGCCTGCGCGTTCGACAGGTTGACGGCGCTGGCCTGGCTCGCCACCAGGCCGACCAGACCCTCGTCGGCGCGCATCACCGTGTGGTGCACGGCATCGCGATTGAGGCCCTCGGTGGCGTAGAGCTCGAGCGTGGAATCGACGCGCAGGACGTAGACGGAGCACACCTCCGCGACCATGTTCGCGGCGATCAGCACCACAATCTTGTCAAGGCGCTCCTGCGCGCTGACCGGCTCCGCCATGACTTCGCGCAGCCGGCGCAACAGCACGCGGGGACCGCCGAGCGCGCCACGCATGGCGTGAGATCCCTCGGGCACCGCTTTGACCGGCGCTTAGCCCGCGTCGCGCCGGCCGTCATCGAAGAAGAGTTCGCCCGGGCCGGGACCCGCGGCGACCACCCTCAAGCCTATAGCGAATGCGCCATGCAAACCGCAAGCCAGAGACAAGGATATGACGGCTGCAGACGTTTTTGTGCGCTGCAGCGCGACCGCGGCGGCGATTACGGCGATGCTTTGTCGAGGCCGTACAACGAATGCAACGTGCGGACCGCGAGCTCAGTGAAAGCCGCGTCGATCAACAGGGAGAACTTGATCTCCGAGGTGGTGATGGCGCGGATGTTGACCGCGCGTTCGCCGAGCGCGCGGAACGCCTGCGCGGCGACGCCGGCATGGCTGCGCATGCCGATGCCGATGACGGAAATCTTGGCGACGTCGGTGGCGCTGTCGAGGCGCTGGTAGCCGATCGCCTGCTTCGCCCTGGTGATGACCTCGAGCGCGCGCTGGAAGTCGGTGGCCGGCACGGTGAAGGTGAGGTCGGTGGTTTTCCCGTCGGCGGAGACGTTCTGTACGATCATGTCGACGTTGATGTTGGCCTCGGCCAGCGGGCCGAAGATCGCGGCGGCGACGCCGGGTTTGTCCTGCACTTCGCGGATCGAGATCTGCGCCTCATCGCGGGAGAAGGCGATGCCGGTGACCACCTGCTGTTCCATGATTTCGTCCTCGTCGCAGATGAGCGTGCCCGGCGGGTTGCCGCGCGGGTCGATGTCTTCGGGCCGATCGAAGCTCGAGCGCACGAAGATGCGCACGTTATGCACCATGCCGAGCTCGACCGAACGCACCTGCATCACCTTGGCGCCGAGCGAGGCGAGCTCCAGCATTTCCTCGAACGCGATCTTGGCGAGCCGGCGCGCACGCGGCACCACGCGCGGGTCGGAGGTATAGACGCCGTCGACGTCGGTGTAGATGTCGCAGCGGTCGGCGCGGATGGCGGCCGCCATCGCCACGGCCGATGTGTCCGATCCGCCGCGGCCGAGCGTGGTGATGCGGCCGGTCTCCTTGTACATGCCCTGAAAGCCGGCGATGACCGCGACTTCACTGCGCTCGCTGAAACGGCGGATCAGTTCGGCGCCGTTGATGTCGAGGATGCGCGCAGAGCCGTGCAGATTCGAGGTCAGGACCGGGAGCTGCCACCCCTGCCAGGAGCGCGCGTTGATGTCCATGTCCTGCAGCGCGATGGCGAGCAGCCCGGCGGTCACCTGCTCGCCGGTGGCGACGACCGCATCGTACTCGCGCGAATCGAACAGCTGGCGCTTCTTGAGCGCCGCCTCGCACCAGCCGACGAGCTGGTCGGTGGTACCGGCCATGGCCGATACCACGACCGCCACGTCATGGCCGGCGTCGACCTCGCGCTTCACATGGCGCGCGACGTTGCGGATGCGGTCGATGTCGGCGACGGAAGTGCCGCCGAACTTCATCACGAGGCGGGCCATGGCGGTCGTGTCGTTCCTCGGCGACGGCCTTCTCAGGCTGAGAGCCGGCAGATAAAACGCGCGTATAGATACCGGCCGCGCGCCATGGCTGCAATGTCACGAGACCGCAGGGCGGCGAGAAGATAATCGGGGGGCAATCGCGAGCGATCGCCGCCATCCGATTTGCAGGAAGTCAGGTGTCGATGGCGGCTACGCCGCCGGGTGATCGCGATGGTCCGCTCCCTCAACGCCAACGCGTTGTGCGGACTCCTGCCAGCACGTCGCGGCCCCCATCATGCAAGACCAGAACGCGATCCACATCAGAGCCGGCATGACCATTCTCCATTGCGGATCGAAGCAGACATTCAACGTTCCAGAGTTCATGAAGTTCCTGCACTCTCGGTGGCGTGAACGTCGCCGCAAACAAGGATCGCGTTGGGTTGATGGCATGGACGCTGGAGAACGGCGTTACCGCTAGTACGCAAGGCCGACATAGTTCTCGGCGAATGCGGTTGCCGCGGCTTTCGAGCGGAACAGATAGTCGAGCTCGGCGAGCTGAATCTTGTGATCGAAGGAGTTGTCCGAAATCCGGTGCAGCAGCGTCGTCATCCACCACGAGAAGCGTTCGGCTTTCCACACCCGCGCCAGCGCGCGCTCGGAGTAGCGATCGAGGCCGGCGTCGGATTTGTCGGCGTAATGCTCGATCAGCGCTTCCGACAGATAGCGAACATCGCTCGCCGCCAGATTGAGGCCCTTGGCGCCGGTCGGTGGCACGATGTGCGCGGCATCGCCGGCGAGGAAAAGCCGGCCGAAGCGCATCGGCTCGGCGACGAAGCTGCGCAACGGCGCGATGCTCTTCTCGATCGAGGGACCCGTGACCAGGCGCTCGCGGGCCTCGTCGTCGAGCCTGGGTTTGAGCTCTTCCCAGAAACGCTCGTCCGGCCAGGCGTCGATGTCCTCGGCAAGGCTGCATTGCAGGTAGTAGCGGCTGAGCGTCGGGGTGCGCATCGAGCAGAGCGCGAAGCCCAAAGGGTGCCGGACGTAAATCAACTCCTCGGACACCGGCGGCGTCTCGGAGAGGATGCCGAGCCAGCCGAGCGGGTAGACGCGCTCATGCGTGGCGATCGCTCCTGCCGGCACGCTCTTGCGGCTGATGCCGTGAAAGCCGTCGCAGCCAGCGACGAAGTCGCAGGCGATCTCCAGCGCGGCGCCGCCGGCGCGGTAGGTCACCCGCGGCTGGTCGGTGAAGACGTCGTGCAGGCTGACCTCGCTCGCGGCGTAGACGGTTTTCGCGCCGGCCGCGGCGCGCCCGTCCATGAGGTCCCTGGTGATCTCGGTCTGCCCGTAGACCGTCACCGTCTTGCCGGTCAGCGCCTTGAACGAGAGGCGATGGCGCACGCCGTCGACGCAGATCTGCACGCCGTCGTGCACGAGACCGTCGCTGTGCATCCGGCCGCCAACCCCGGCCTCGTCAAGGAGATCGCGCGTAATCTGCTCGATCACGCCGGCGCGCACGCGGCGTAGCACGTATTCGGCGGTTTGCCGTTCGAGGGTGACGTTGTCGATGCCGTTCCGGTGCAGCAGCTGCCCGAGCAGCAGTCCGGCAGGGCCGGCGCCGACGATGCGACCTGGGTTCGCATGGTTCACGTGCGCGCCGACCGGAACTTTGTCTGGGGTGCCCATTGACGGCGCGTTCAGGGCATTTTTAAGCCTATTTTGTGGATTGGAACCGGCGGCGTCGGCCCCGACCATCGACGGGCGACCAACTCGCCGCTAGTGTGCGCCGGCGCGGGAGCGACCCGCGCGAAAGGGGAACAGACCATATGGGTACCATGCGTTTCGCGCTTCGGCTGGCGTTGCCCGTCGGCGCACTTCTGATCGGCCTCCACGCCGCCGCGGCCCAGGATCGTATGGCCGAAGCACGCCAGGCCTGCACGCCCGACGCGATGCGGCTCTGCTCCGAGTTCGTTCCGGACGCGAACAGGGTCAAAGCGTGCATGATGCGGAAACGGTCGCAGCTCAGCCAGCCCTGCCGCGTCGCCATGGCGCGCGTGGGTGGCGGCCATCATGGCCACCGGCACCATGGGCACAAGCACTGCAGTCATGGGCACTGCCACTACTACTGATCCGTACTGATCCGTCGACCCCACCGCATCGTAAAGCCCTCACGCGCAAACGCTTTTGCGCGCGAAGCGGCGCGGCTTCGCATTTCTTGACAGCGACTTGGCGGGCCGCCATAAGAACCGCGGCGCGTGGCGGGCGGTTGTTGCGGCCTGTCGGCTCGCGCCTCCAGCAGCAACAGAAACGACTGCAAGAAGCTGGTCCGGACCTGCTTCGAGTACCGGGATCGAACACGAGGACAAAAGATGTTCGCGGTCTTCAAAACCGGCGGCAAGCAATACCGGGTGGCCGCCGAGGATGTGCTCAAGGTCGACAAGGTCAAGGGCGAGCCCGGCGAAATCGTCGAGTTTGGCGAGGTTCTGGTCGTCGGCGGCGATAGCCTGACGCTCGGCGCCCCGACGGTCGCCGGCGCCATGGTTGCGGCGGAAGTGCTCGACCAGGCGCGCGGGCCGAAAATCATCGCCTTCAAGAAGCGCCGCCGGAAGAACTCGCGGCGCAAGCGCGGATACCGCCAGGAGTTCACGCTGCTGCGAATCACCGAAATCCTCACAGAGGGAAGGAAGGCCAGCAAGACGGCGCCACCGAAGCCGCAGCGCGCGCAGGCGCCAGCGCCGGCCGCCGCAGAGGCAGAGGAAGGTGCAGCGGAATCGGCAAGCGCGCCGGGAGAGGGCCGCCAAGCGCGGAGCAAGAAGGCGGAAAAGCGGCCATCGAAGCGGCCGGCCGCGAAATCCAAGTAGCCGGCGGCAAAAGGACAAAAAGAAATGATACCGAGCAGTGATGCTTTTGTCACGAATCCGGGGTAGACAGTAGTCAAGAAGGTTGGAGGCCAGGAATGGCTCACAAGAAAGCGGGCGGATCGTCGCGTAACGGTCGCGATTCCGCCGGTCAGCGGCTGGGGCTCAAGATCTTTGGCGGCGAAGGCGTGCTCGCCGGCAACATCATTGCGCGCCAGCGCGGTACCAAATGGCACCCCGGGCGGAATGTCGGCGTCGGCCGGGACCACACCCTGTTCGCCTTGATCGACGGTCGCGTTGAGTTCCGTACCAAAGCCAAAGGCCGCGTGTTCGTATCGGTACTTCCGATGACGGAGGGCGCGGCCCAGTAAAACGGTGGATCATATGAAGTCCGCCGGCATCCAGTCGAACCGGCGGGCCCAATTGGGCTCCGAAAAGGGGGAGACCGGGATGCCGGCTCCCCCTTTCGGTTTTTCTGCAGGAGCCCGTGCCATGACTTCGCTGGAAAGAATTTGCGACGAGACCGCGCGCGAGCGCAGTACTCCCGTCCTCGAGACCGAGCGGCTCATCTTGCGCGCGCCGCGTCGCGGGGACGTAAAAGCGATTGCGTCCCTCCTCGACGACCGCCGCATCGCCGCGAATACGGCGCGCATTCCGCATCCCTACAGCGCCAGCGACGCCGAGCAGTTCGTTGCGTCCGCCAACCGACAGGACGGCGAGGCGACATTCATGATCTTCTGCGGCGACAAGCTGATCGGGGGTTGCGGCATCGATCCGCGCGAGGATGCCCCCGAGATCGGCTACTGGCTCGGCGTCGCCTATTGGGGTCACGGCTACGCCACGGAGGCCGTCCGCGCGCTGGTCGATTATGGGTTCGGCGAGCTTTGTCACGAGACGCTGGCCGCGGGCGCCCGCGTTACCAATCCGGCTTCGCGCCGGGTGCTGGAGAAGTGCGCGTTTCAGTGGACCGGCGTTCGGCTGACCCGCATCCGCGCCATCAATTCCGCAGCGCCGGTCGACCGCTTCCGCCTCGATCGCGGATTGTGGGAATCGTTGAAATCGTGGGGCCGGGTGAGGCGCGTGGCCTGATGGGAGCGTGATCGGAACGGGCAAGCGCTTTTCGCGAAAGTCAGGCCGTCCTGGACAACACCTGCTCGGCGCGATCAGCAGCGATCGCGTTCGCGTTCGCAAACAGGGCGGAGCGCCATCGTTTCAGGCGATGACGCTCCCCCTGTCGCCGCTACTGCCCGGCGGTCGGCGCGGCTGCGAAGAACGGCGCCAGCTTGTTGACCAGCGCCGGCCCGAAATGGCCCTGTGGATTTGACGGCGGCGCGTGGTCCATCATTTCCCAGCCGTAGATCAGGGTGCGGGCGTTGTCGAACGCGCGCTGCAGATCGACGCCCGGCCGCACGCTCTGCCTGAAGAACGCGTCGCCGAAATAGGTCCATTCGCGTTCGGCGGCGCACCCGAACGAGGCATGCGCGGCATCCGCGGCGGTCAGCACGATGGTGTTGTCGTTGGCAAGCGGCGGCACGAATATTCCTGAAAAGCACGCCGACACGATGACGATGCGGTTCTTGATGCCCTCCTTGTCGAGGGTCTGCGCAACTTCCTGCGGCGTCAGCTCGCTCGTGGCCGTGTCGGGCAATCGCAGCACGAAGCCGCTGCGGTCCCCGTGTGACGTCATCAGCAGCAGCAGAACGTCGGCATTCTTGTCCATTGTCGCGCCGATGGCATGCACCGCAGCGGCAAAATTGCGCTGGCTGGCGAGCGGCAGTGTTTTCGCCGAGCGGCGGTCGTTGACCAATCGCACCGTGCGATTGCGGGTCGATAGGATGCGATCAAAAATCGCCAGTCCGCCGTCAAGCTCCTTGAGGAACACATCCTGGTCGGCATAACCGGCGATGCCGACGGCATAGACATTCGTTGCCCCCTTGTTCGGCGGCGCGAGGCGGGCAACCTCGGCCTGCAGGAGCGCGTGCTGCGACCGCTCGAAATGTGCTGCTTCGCTCTCGGCAGCGCCGCCGCGGTCACGCGCGAGCGCATGCGCGTGGAAATATCCGCCGTTGCGCGGAATGAGCAGAGGCGCCCATGGTGCCCATGACGCCCATGCGTCGAGCACCAGGAAGGTGGCCGAGAGCGTGGCCACCCGGCCGAGCGTCGTCAGCTTGAAGAAGCGCCGCACGCCGTATTCTCCGAAAGGCACGCGGGTGAACCGCAGATGCCTGTATCGCACTGCTTTGTAACGCAAGCGCGAGTCTCAATGGAACTCCCCCGTCGAGCGTGGAACCCGTTCGGCCGCGTCACCGGCAACATTGACAGCTCCAAGCCGGAGGAGGAGCATATGATCCGGGTGCGATCGCCTCTGTGCGTTTCGCCCCGCGAAGATGCGGAATGGAGGTGCCATGCCCCCGGGCCAGTCCAGCCGCGATGATCGCCGCCTCACTGTTCGGGTAGCGGCGTAGCGGCACGCGCGAACGGCGCGTCGGGAGCGGCCTAGCGGGCCGCAGCAGTGAGGCAAGGCCCAAACTGGCCCCTCCCGGCGAAGCTCTCGGCTAACCCTCGTTTCTACCGGTCACGCCCACTGCACTCATTGTTGTCGTGCTGCTTTGCGTCGAGCAAGCGAGTTCGGCGGCGATACGCTATATCGCTCTGATGAAATTCCTCGATGAGGCCAAGGTCTATATCCGCTCCGGCGACGGCGGCAACGGCTGCGTCTCGTTCCGGCGCGAGAAGTTCATCGAATTCGGCGGGCCGAACGGCGGTGATGGCGGCAAGGGCGGTGACGTGGTCGCGCACGCGGTCGAGGGCCTCAATACGTTGATCGACTATCGCTACCAGCAACACTTCAAGGCGAAGAACGGTCGCGGCGGCATGGGCAAGGACCGCCACGGCGCGAGCGGCGCCGACGCCGTGCTCAAGATACCGGTCGGCACGCAGATCTACGAAGAAGATGGCGCGACCCTGATCGCCGATCTGCCCTACGCCGGCCAGCGCCCCCTCCTCGCCCGCGGGGGCAATGGCGGCTTCGGCAATGCGCACTTCAAATCCTCGACCAATCGCGCGCCCCGCCACGCCAATCCCGGCCAGCCCGGCGAGGAGCTCACCATCCGCCTGCGGCTCAAGCTCATCGCCGATGCCGGCATCGTCGGCTTGCCGAATGCGGGGAAATCGACCTTCCTTGCCGCGGTCAGTGCGGCCAGGCCGAAGATCGCCGACTATCCGTTCACCACACTCAATCCGCAGCTCGGCGTCGCCGAGACCGACGGCCGCGAATTCGTGCTCGCCGATATACCGGGCCTGATCGAGGGCGCGCACGAGGGCGTCGGCCTCGGCGATCGCTTTCTCGGCCACGTGGAGCGGTGCCGGGTGCTGCTGCATCTCGTCGACGGCACGCTCGCTGACGCCGGCGAGGCCTACAACACGGTGCGCGCGGAGCTCTCCGCCTACGGCCACGGCCTCGCCGAGAAACCGGAGATCGTCGCGTTGACCAAGGCCGACGCGCTCGATGCCGGCGCGATTAGAGACCAGGCGGGGCGATTGCAGCGCGCGGCGAAGAGGCCGCCTTTCGTCATCTCCGCCGTGAGCGGCGAAGGCGTCGCCGAGGTGGTCCGCGCGTTGCTTGCGGTGATCGAACAAACGCGCCGCAGCACGCCCGCGGCCGACGCGGCGAGCGCCGCCTGGCATCCGTGACACGGCGCGGAGGCGGCGCCGGCAGGCGTGGCAGCCGCGCGCTTTGTTTGGATTAGCGCCCGCCGCTCGCTACATTAATGCCATGTTCGGTCTGCCCCGCACGCATTTGCGGCCGCGCAATGTGCGGCTCGATACGCTGGTTCGGCTGCGCTGGCTCGCCGTTTTCGGCCAGTTCGCGGCCGTGCTGGTGGTGCATCTCGGGCTCGAATTCGATGTTCCGATCTGGCCCTGCCTCGGCGTGATCGCGCTGTCGGCCGTCCTCAATCTCGCGCTGCGGGTGAACTTCCGGCACACGCAGTGGCTCGAGCCCGAGCGCGCCGCCTATCTCCTGGGCTTCGACATCGCCCAGCTCGCCGCGCTGCTCTATCTCACCGGCGGCCTGGAGAATCCGTTTTCGTTTCTGCTGCTCGGACCGGTGCTGATCGCGGCGACTGCGCTGCCGACGCGGTTGACGCTGCTGATCGGCGTTTTCGCCATGGTCTGCGCCACCGTGCTCGTCTTTTTTCACTACCAGCTGCCCTGGGAGCCGGAGGAACCGCTCGAACTTCCGGAAACCTACGTGGTCGGCGTGTGGCTCTCGATCCTGCTGGCGATCGGCTATATCGGCGTCTACACGTGGCAGATTGCCGAGGAGGCCCGCCAGCTTTCCGATGCGCTGGCGGCGACCGAGCTGGTCCTGCAGCGCGAGCAGTCCCTGTCTCAGCTCGACGGGCTGGCTGCCGCGGCGGCGCACGAGCTTGGCACCCCTCTCTCCACCATCACGGTGGTCGCGCGCGAGATCGAGCGCGCGCTCGAGCCGCACTCGCCGCATGCCGAGGACGTGAAGCTCTTGCGCGAGCAG
>Ga0210405_10002960_pt1 | contig 17023 bp, 12 predicted proteins | sample IncBWH11MmetaG_FD_155492 | JGI IMG/M metagenome (GOLD analysis project Ga0210405, IMG submission 155492) | Forest soil microbial communities from Barre Woods Harvard Forest LTER site, Petersham, Massachusetts, United States - Inc-BW-H-11-M | ecosystem: Environmental > Terrestrial > Soil >... | reverse complement strand
ATCGGCCACGGCGTGATGTTCATCAACGACAGCTACCCCCGCGCGACCGCTGCGGGCGAAAATCTGCAAACCGAGGCCGACTGGAAGGTCGAGCGCACCGTGATTAAGAAGGGTGCATCGGTGGGCTCCGGAGCGACCATCCTTTCGAATGTCACCGTCGGCGAAAACGCCATTGTGGGCGCCGGCAGCGTGGTCACCAAAGATGTGCCGCCGAACAGCATCGTGGTGGGCAATCCAGCCAAATTTTTGCGTCATATCGAACGAAGCGTGGAGGCTTCCAAGTGAGCGTTTCTACCAGCAATTCAAACAGCATTCCTTTTCTCGATCTGATCACTCCGCATGTCGAACTGGAGCGGGAGTTGACCGAGGTTTTTCACAAGGCTCTGCACACTGCCGGCTTCATCGGCGGCGCCATGGTCGAAGACCTCGAGAAGGCCTTTGCAACATTCTGCGAGACAACTCATTCGATCGCGGTCAGCAGCGGCACGGACGCTTTGCGGTTTGCCCTGATGGCGGCTGGCGTGACGGCAGGCGACGTCGTCGTGACCGTGCCGCATACTTTTATTGCCACCACGGAAGCGATCTCGCAGGCGGGAGCGCTGCCGGAATTCGTCGACATCGATGAGCGCACCTATAACTTGTCGCTGGAAAAATTGCAGGACTATCTCGAGCAGTGCAGCCGCGACAAATCCGGCAAGCTCATCAGCCGCCGCAGCGGCCGGCCCGTGACGGCGATCGTTCCCGTACATCTTTATGGACAGATGGCCGACATGGACGCCATCCTCGGGCTGGCGGAAAAGTACAAGCTCATCGTGGTCGAAGACGCCTGCCAGGCCCATGGCGCCGAATATTTTTCGAAGAAACACAACCGTTGGATGAAGGCCGGTTCCATGGGACGCGCCGCAGCTTTCAGTTTCTATCCCGGAAAAAATCTGGGCGCGTGCGGCGAAGCCGGCGCGGTCACGACCAACGATGCCGCGCTGGCCGCGAAGATCAAGATGGTGCGGGACCATGGCCAAGCGAAGAAGTATTACCACGACATGGAAGGATACAACGGACGGCTGGATGCCATACAAGCCGGCCTGCTGCACGTCAAACTCCTTCACCTGGCGAAGTGGAACGCGGAACGCCGCAAGCGCGCCGCGGAATACAATCGCCTGCTGAGTTCGATGGACGGCGCCGTAACGCTGCCCTTCGAACCCTCATGGTCGCGCGCGGTCTATCACCTTTATGTGGTCCGGAACGCCGACCGCGAAGGCTTGATGGAGCATCTCAAGCAGGCGGGCATCGGCACAGGAATTCACTATCCCATTCCGCTGCACCTGCAGAAAGCTTACGCCGGCATGAACTACCGCAGGGGGGATTTCCCCGCGACCGAAAGGGCCACGGCGGAAATCGTTTCTCTGCCTATGTTCCCGCAGTTGACGGCGGAGCAACAGGCTCGCGTGGCGGAGGAAATTCTGAACTTCACCTCGATGCGCTCCCGCAAGCCCGTCGAAGCCGACACGGTTTCGGTTGCGAGCGCAGGACGGCGCGCCTAGATGAGCTTTCGTTTCGATCGCTTCGCGACGCTGTACCTGGTCAACCCGCTGCGGATTTCTTCGTCGAATCGGATGCCGTCGATTCCGATTCTGATGTACCACAGCGTCTCTGGCGAAGACAACGCCAGCGAGGCTAAACGCGAAGCGGCCGCGCATCCCTACTACCGCACATCCACCTCACCGCAACGCTTTGCCGAGCAGATCAACTATCTTCATGGCAACGGTTACCGGACAGTCTCACTCGCTGACGCCGCCAGCGGGCTGTGGAGACAGTTGCCGATTGCAGACAAGCAAGTTGCGGAGAAGCAAGTCGTCGTCACCTTCGATGACGGCTATCAGGACTTTTATCGCCATGCTTTTCCTGTGCTGAGCCAGTGCGGCTTCAGCGCTACGGTGTTTCTGCCAACCTCTTACATCAGAGAAACTCCAACATCGTTCAAAGGAAGAGACTGCTTAACCTGGGCGGAAGTTCGCGAGCTGAACCAGCACGGAATCCGCTTCGGATCCCACACCGTAACTCACCCACAGCTTCGAGACTTGAGCCCCTCGGCAGTGAAGGATGAAATTTTCAGCTCAAAGAAAACCATCGAGGAAAAGCTTGGCGGAGAAGTCGACTCGTTTGCCTATCCCTATGCATTTCCTCAAACCGATACTGACTTCAGAAAAATGCTGCGTGATCTGCTGTTGCAAGCCGGCTATCGGAATGGCGTCTGCACGATCGTCGGCTTGGCTCGTTCTAAGAGCGATGCATTCTTCATGGAGCGATTGCCGGTCAACTCCTGCGACGACGATGCGCTGTTCCAGGCAAAACTCACTGGCGCGTATGACTGGGTCGCAAAATTCCAGTATGCTTCGAAGATGATCAAGGCCTGTTTGCGGGGGGTTTCGCTGGGGTCTAAATACCGCGTGCCGAAAGACTTTCCCGCAGTTCATGGGGAGGCTGGGAACGGGCCATGTCCTCCTGAGACCTGTTCGCGTCAGCCACCACTGGTTATAAAGGAGACTCGATCATCCAGTAGATCGTGAGCAACTCCCCTACTGGGAACGACTAAAGTCCGACCAGCGGGTTCGCTTGAAACAGCGCACCCAGCACACGATTGGTGGAGGAACGCGTGAACGGTCCCCGGAAATTCCTTCTGATTGTTGCATACCTACTCACATTTACCCCGCTGATGTTCTCTTCGGCAAGCAACATTTACATCACTCAGGATGGCAGCAGCAAAGGCGCCTGCACAGCCAGCCCGCATAACGCTGCCTGGTTCAATAGTTCGAGCAACTGGGGCGGCGGGACGAGCCAAATCGGGCCCGGTACGACGGTACTGCTTTGCGGAACGATCAGCAGCTCGCTGACGGCACAGGGGTCGGGTGCGAGCGGGTCTCCGGTCACGATCCTGTTCGATACCGGCGCGAGCATCACGACGACTTGCAATGGCGGCAGTTGCCTGGCGGTGACCAATAAAAGCTACGTCATCGTAGACGGCGGCGTGCCTTGTGGTTGGATCAACCAGGTGCTGGTGCCGTGCAACGGCACGGTTCAATCCAGCGCCGCGCAGCCCTCAAATTCGCAGTTTGGCATCGACGCTTCGAGCTGCTCGAACTGCGAGTTTCGCAACTTGAATATCGGGCCCCTCTATACGAAGGCTTCCGGAGGAAACGAGCCAGCCGGAGATATACGCGGCATTCAGACGCTGCCATCCTCGGGGAACGGGACGTGGTTAATTCACAACAACATCATCCACGACACTTCGTCAGCGATCGTGTACGTGCCCAACGGGTCGAACGACAACGGATTTCAAGCCTATAACAATGTTACCTATAACATCAATTCGAGCGTGGACATCTCCAATAACAATAATGGCACTTTGACCGCAGCTTCGATCCACGACAATCACTTCGGAGCAACGGGGAACTGGGATAATTCGGGATGCCCTGATCACCACAATTCGCTCCATGCTTTTGCCTACACAACGACCAACTCGGGCATCGATTACTACAACAATCTGATCGATGGCGATTGGGGTAACTGCCCAACCAGCGGCCTGTTCATCGAGGGGAACGGATCGGTAAACCAAAATGTCCGGGTCTTCAACAACCTCTGGCTGATGACGTACCAGCAGGAGAATAACGGCATCGTCAGCATCACCGCCGGCGGCTACGTCCGCTTTTACAACAACACCGTCATCGGCGCAAATTCGAGCGACACCTGTGTTGGCGTCACCGGAAATGCCGGAGCCACGGTTTACATCGAAAACAATATCATCAGCAATTGCACTACGCTGTTCGCTCCGTCTTCGCTTACCGGCTACACGACCGTGGATAACAACATCTACGGTGGAAACAATACGAATCCCTGGACGGATCAGAGCATTCCCGCGTGGTATCCAACTCTGGCGCTGTGGCAGGCGCACTGCAAGTGCGACACGCACTCGAGTTATGGGGCGTCGGCCTCCTGGGTTAAGGTCAACTCCGGGGGCACTTTAGAAACTGGCTCTCCAGCCATCGCGGAAGGCGCGGATTTAACTAGTCTGGGCATTCCCGCGCTTGATTCCGATATCGCGGGGATCGGGCGTCCGGGAGGATCGAGCCCCTGGGATGCTGGCGCCTACGATTCCACCACAAATCCTCCTCCGGCACCGCCCACTGGGCTCGCCGCGCAAGTCCAGTAAAGGCCTGGTAAAGCGCTTAACGCTTCTTGCGGGATTCCTCAGGTATTTCCTTGGCAATTCCGAGTGCCCGACGCGGTCCCGCTAAGGGACCCGATGAATGTCGTTCAGCTATGTAACGAGTATCTCCCGGTGCGCTGTCATGGACACCCACGATGAGAATCTGTTTCCTTTCACACTCTGCCCGGCTGGGCGGCGCCGAGCGGGTTCTGCTCGAAACGATTGAAGTCTTTCAGTCGCAAGGCGTGGAATGCCGCGTTCTGGTCCCGGGCAATGGCGAGTTCTGCAACGAATTGATCCGCATGGGTGTGCCCTTCGCCATCGTTTCCTATCCTTTATGGATGAGCCGAGGAAGACTTGCATGGGTCGATTGGCTCAGATCCGCTGTAGGCATCATTCTCAACACCATCGTCGTCGCCTGGAAGGTCCATCACTGGCAACCCGATTATGTTTATTCCAACACGGCGACGATTTGTGTCGGAGCCTTCGCTTCCCGGCTTACGAGCCGCTCGCATGTCTGGCATTTGCACGAGTTTGGCATGGAGGATCAGGGTTTGTCCTTTTTGTTCGGGCAACGTTCCTCTCTGGCTGTGATCGATCGTCTGTCATTCCGCTGCATCTGCGTTTCTGAAGCGTTGGCTGCAAAGTACCGGCGCTCGATTGAGCCGTCAAAGATCACGGTCATCTATCCGTCCATGCACCAGTCGCTACGAGACGGGACGCGGGGCGGTACGGAGGTTGCTTCACTTGCGCTGCTTGCATCCCCGACAAAGCGATTTCGCTGCGTAATCGCGGGAGCACTGATGGAGGGCAAGGGGCAAGATGAGAGCGTGCGGGCGCTGGTCCAGCTCAAAGATACCGGAGTCGATGCCGAACTGCTGATTGTCGGCGACGGACTGCCGGCCTATCGCCGCAAGTTGGAAGATTCCATCAAGACGAATCAGCTGGAAGGGCGAGTGCATTTCGCCGGCCACGTGGCAGATGTGCTTCCCCTCATGCGATCTTCCGATGCCGTTCTGATTTGTTCGAGGAGTGAGGCGTTCGGCAGGGTGACCATCGAGGGCATGTTTTCGGGAACCCCGGTGATTGGGGCCCGCAGCGGAGCCACCGCCGAATTGATTAAAGAAGGCGTGAACGGAATTCTTTACAACCACGGCGATCCAGCGGATCTGGCCGCAAAAATCAAATATCTTTGCCACAATCCTGCCGTGGGAAAGCAGCTTGGGATGAATGCGCAGCGCTGGGTGCAAAGCTACTTCACGCCGGAGCGATACGCTCGGGAATTGATGTCGATTGTGGAACCGTGCTCCGAGCCCGCAGCAAACCTGGTGAGACCGGCACCAATCGCGTAAGGCCATTGCAACCTGCATCGCACTTCACTTCATTTCCTACGCACCTACAAAAATAATCTGAGTCCACGAAGGAATTTTACCGAGCGATGAGTCTGACACGCGAAATGGCATTTTCCGAAGGCAAGCACCTTGGCGGGCGGCACCTGGCCTGGAACAGCCTGCTGAACCTAGGTACAGCGGTGTTCATTGCGGGCCTGAACGTCATTTTCGTCCCCTTGATGCTGCACTCCTTCGGCACGGAATTTTATGGAGTGCTCTCCGTAACCTGGATGGTACTGGGGAATTTCTCGTGGCTTGATTTCGGGTTCAGCCGGGCCTCGGCCCGATATGTTGCGCAGGAGCTGGGCCGCGGCCGCCCCGATCAAGCGGCCTTGTGGACCTGCACCGCCGTGGTTTCGCAGGCGTTCCTCGGGTTGATCGGAGCCTTTGCAATCTGGTTAGCGGCGCCTTTCATTGTCAACCACATCCATGTGCAGAGCGAAAATCGCGCCCTGGTGATTCTGACTCTCAGATTATTTGCATTCTGCATTCCCATCGACTTCGCCAACCGGTCGATCACAGGCGTCATGCAGGCAGGACAGCGGTTCGATTGGGTGAACGGCCTGGGCGTGTTCAGCACCTTGTCGACTTTCGGAGTCTACGGCATCGGAATTCTTCATGGCGCCAACTTCAAAGTCGTAGTCTACGGACTGGTTGTCATAAGAATCGTCAACCTCCTGGGCTGTTATTGGGGAGCGACTTTCGTTCTGCCGGAATTAAGATCGTTTCGCTACCTTGAAACCGTCACCGCGAGTTATAAGTCTCGAGTGGTTACGTTGGTCAAATACGGATGGTGGGTAGCCTCGGCATCGATCGTCGGGCCGCTTCTTCTGCTTTTCGATCAGTGGATGATCAGCATACTGATTGGCGTTTCACTGCTGCCGTTTTACACCATCCCCAGCAATCTGCTCTGGCGCCTGGGTATGTTCCCCAACAGCCTGACTACCACTCTGTTTCCGGCCTTTAGCGCGATGGAGGCGAAGACGGAATGGAGCCGTATTGAACATTACTTCGTGCGGGCGCACCGCTACCTCCTGACCGCGCTCATTCCGATCCTGTTCGTTCTTTTTGTATGGGGAGGAGAAATCCTGCGGCTGTGGATCGGCGCCTCATTCGCCGCACAGGCCACGCTTCCTTTACGCATGCTGGTGCTGGGATTCGCCATCGGTTTGTTGGCTCCGCTTTCGGGGGCGCTGCTCGAGGCAGTGGGCCGGCCGGATATCCTGGTAAAACTTTATATCGTCGAACTGCCAATAAATGTGCTTCTGGTATGGTCGCTCACGAAGCATTACGGGATCGCGGGCGCGGCGCTCAGCTATTCCGTCCGCACCATCATTGAGACTGTGGTGCTTTGGATTGTGGTCTATCGAATCGTTCCGTTTTCCGGCGCCGAACTGATCAAGAAAGGTTTGCTGCGGCCGGGATTGGCCCTTGTCTTCTTGGTATTTGCCTCGTACGGCTTGCGGAATTGCAGCGTACGAAACTTCGGCCAACTCGGAGTCACTATAGCGTTACTCGCGGCTTACTGCCCCTACGCCTATTGGATTGCTCTAGACGCCCAGGACCGGAAATTTGGTCTGGATGCTTTTCTGGCAAAGAAGCAACGGCTGCTCGAAAAGCTTTTCGGCCCGACGATACCTCTGGCGGGCGCGGAAAACTAGAAACAGGAACCTACACTCACCGCATGAAAGAGAAATCTTCAAGTATGGGTCAGCGCGTTTCCGTAGCGTTGTGCACCTGCAATGGCGGTCGCTTTCTGGCCGAGCAATTGCAAAGCATCGCCTCGCAGACCTCGCTTCCGCAGGAGTTGGTGGTCTGCGACGATTCGTCTACGGACGATACGGTTTCTATGATTCAGGGCTTCAGCCGGACGGCTCCGTTCCCTGTGAAACTGTTTCAGAACGCCGAGCGGCTGGGTCCCGCAAAGAATTTCGAGAAGGCGATCGGGCTTTGCGAAAGCGAAATCATATTCCTGTGCGATCAGGACGATTGCTGGAAACCGATAAAGGTCGAGCGCATGGTCGAGGCGCTGGAAAAACACCCGCAGGCGATGTACGCATTCTCGAACGCGGAAATGATCGACGAGAATGGAAATACACTGGATAGCACTCTCTGGGATGCGGTTGGATTGAGTGGCAGGCTAGAGAGTTTTTCGGGAGATGGCCAGCTGAAGATACTGCTCAAGCACAATATCGTCACCGGAGCTGCCATGGTGTTCCGTGCGTCGTTCCGAGATGCTGCACTGCCGATCATGCCGGACTGGATGCACGACCACTGGATCGTTCTGCTGGCATCGGCAGTCTCTTATGGGGTTCCGGTACCTGAAGTTCTTCTGAGCTACCGCCGGCATGGGTCGCAGGTGTGTGGCTGGAAGAAGCAGACTTTCTGGGAAGTCTGCGTGGAGTCGCTGCAAGCCCGATCCGAGGATTGGACTCAAAAAGTCGCGTATTTCCGGCAACTGCTGGAACGCGTCGAAGCGATCTCTTCGCATTTGCCGTGTCCGCCAAAACGTATGGCGCTTCTGCGGGATAAAGAAAAGCACATGGTCACACGGTCGAGTGCCCGCGGCAGCAACGGATTGGCCCGGATTGGCCGCGTTCTGGCCGAGGCGTCCACCGGAAGGTATCAGCGCTTCTCCGATTCCTGGTACAGCATTGTTCGCGATTTGTAATGAGGCAGCTTTCCCTTGATACCCGACAACTTCTTTCTTCACGGCGGCGCCCGCGAAACCCTGATGAGCCCGGTTGGTGCGGCGCTGATGCTGGCGGCGGTCGCCCTGATGCTGGCGCTGCCGCGAAAGTATATGACCGTGCCGGTGCTGCTGGCGGTGTTTCTAATTCCCGAAGGAGAAGTCGTTGTTATCGGGGGATTTCACCTGATGCCGGTTCGCATCGTCGCCCTGTTTGGACTGATCCGATTAGTTTGGCTTCGCTATTCATCCCGGCTCGTTCTATTTTCTGGTGGCCTCAACACCATCGACAAGGCATTCCTCGGCTGCGCCATCGCCCACTCGTTGGCCTTCATCTTGCTTTGGCGGGAGCCCGCTGCAGTCATCAATCAGGCAGGTTTCCTGTTGGGGGAACTGGGATCGTACATTCTACTGAGATGCCTCATCCGCGACCGGGAGGATGTCTACAGGGTTCTCAAGCTATTGGTAATCGTTGCGGCGCTCAACGCCCTTGGAATGGTTTACGAGAAATTGCGGATTCAGAATCTGTTTGGTCTCATGATCGGCGGCGTCGATCCGGTACCGCTGATCCGCGAGGGGAGAATCCGTTCGCAGGGAGCCTTCGGGCACGCGATTCTGGCCGGAACTTTTGGAGCCATGTTGCTCCCGCTCTTCGTGGTTCTCTGGACCCATGGGAAAGCCAAGCTGCTTGCGGCGATTGGCGTGCTCTCATCGCTTGTGATGGTACTGACCTCGGCTTCAAGTACGCCGCTGATGGCAATCTTTGGAGTGTTGGTTGGAATCTGTTTTTGGCCGGTCCGCAAGAGCATGCGAATCGTGCGCTGGGCGGTTGTGTTCGTTCTCGTGTCCCTGCACCTGGTGATGAAAGCCCCGGTGTGGTTTCTGATCGCGCGGGTGGATATGGTGGGAGGTTCGGCCAGCTTCGATCGAGCCAATCTAATCGATGTATTCGTCAAACACTTCTTCGATTGGTGGCTGGTGGGCACTCGCGATATCGGGAGTTGGGGATGGAGTATGTGGGACCTCAGCGACATGTACGTCTCACAGGGGGAGACGGGCGGTTTGATTGCGCTGATATTTTTCATCGCCGTTATTTCCCGCTCGTTCAGCCGGCTCGGCAAAATGCGGAAGACAGTCAGCGGCAAACAGGAGTGGATCTTGTGGCTCTTCGGGGTCTCGCTCTTCGCGAACGTGATGGCGTTTTTCGGCGTGAGCTACTGGGATCAAACTGTGGTCGCCTGGTTCGCATTGTTGGCAATGACTTCTGTCGTGACCACGCCGAACGTCGCAAAAAAGAAAACGACCGGCATCGAAACCGAGCTGGCAGCAGAACCTAGCCAAGCGCTCGCCTACGGGCCAGAGTCCGAGATATTTGCGGCGAACGCGCAACTGTAAGCAACGTTATTCCTGTAGGCTGCCAATTTCTAAGATGAGAGTTCTTTACAGCTTTCCGAACAAAATCGGCGCCGCACGAATCTGTTACACGGCGTGGGAACAGGTGCGCGGACTGGCCGCGGCGGGTGCGGATGTCACCCTGTTTCCCGGAGCTGTGTCTCGTCCGCTGCCAGTCAATGTTACGGTTCGTCCAACTCTAGCCCGGGGTCGATTGCGGCTCCCCTACAAACTTCTGGGGCGGATGGGCCCATTTGTCTTGCACGACAGAATTGTTGCCCGGCGTCTGGAAAAAATGGCGGGTCAAGTGGACCTCGTCCACTGCTGGCCTTTGGGTTCGCTCGAAACCCTGAAAACTGCCAAACGATTGGGGATTCCGACGGTGCTGGAGCGGCCCAATGCACATACCCGCTTTTGCTATGAGGCGGTTGCTGCCGAGTGCCGGCGCATCGGAGTGGACACTCCTCATTACGACTACAAGCCAAACCTGAAGGTTCTGGAGCGGGAAGAGCAGGAGTTCGAAGAGGCGTTCTGCTTGCTGTGCCCCTCTGACTTCACTGCCCAGAGCTTCATCGATAAGGGCTTCCAGAGCGACAAATTACTGCAGCACGCATACGGCTTCAACGAATCGGTGTACGTACCGGGCGAATCCCGCAGCGAAGAAAAATTTACCGCCTTGTTCGTTGGTGTGGACGCGGTTCGAAAAGGCCTGCACACTGCGCTGGAGGCATGGTTATCTTCTCCCGCCTCGCGGGATGGACAGTTTCTTGTCGCCGGCGAAATTAGCGCCGAATACAAGAAACGATTTGCCGCGCAACTCTCACAACCCAGCGTGACCCTGCTGGGCCATCGCAACGATGTTCCGGCGTTGATGCGCAACGCCGACGTGCTTCTGATGCCTTCGATCGAGGAAGGATTTGCGCTGGTTTGTGTGGAAGCGCTCGGCAGCGGTTGTGTTCCCTTAGTCTCAGCAGCTTGCTCTGAAATTTGCCGTAACATGCAGAATTCCCTAGTTCATGCCGTCGGAGATTCGGGAGCACTGGCCAGGCATATCACGATGCTTTATCAGGACCGTTCCTTGTTACGCCAGTTTAGAGACGAATGCATTCGTCAGCGTCTTAACTATACTTGGACGGCGGCTGCCCTGAAGCTTCTCGCTGCCTATAAGGTTGCGATCGAGAGCCATACTTCCGCCGAGGACACATCGATGAGTAGACCGGTGGCGCAAATTGTCCCGCAGCCAGGTGTATCTGCCGCGAGCCGGGGAGTAAGAATTTGAGCGTGCCATCTACAAAATACGTTGTCGTCACCCCAGTCCGCGACGAAGAGGCGTACCTACCGCTCACCATCGACAGCATGGTGAAGCAGACCGCGCGTCCGCAGGAGTGGATCATTGTCGATGACGGGTCGAAGGACGGGACCAGCCGCATCATCGCCGAGGCGGAGCGGCAATATCCCTGGATTCGCGGCGTACGGCGCGAGGATCGCGGTTTTCGCAAATGGGGAGCTGGGATTATCGAGGCCTTTTACGATGGCTTTCACGCTCTTCGCTGCACTGACTGGGAGTTCATGGCGAAGCTCGACGGCGATTTGTCGTTCGATCCCGATTATTTTTCGCAGATGCTCGCGAAGTTCGAGGAGAATGCTGGACTCGGCATTGGCGGCGGTTTTCTCTACCACGCGGAAAACGGACGAAAGACTTTGGAACAGAGTCCAATGTTTCACGTTCGCGGCGGAGCCAAGATCTACCGCCGTGGCTGCTGGGACGCCATCGACGGTTTGTGGGTGGGTCCAGGTTCGGATACGCTCGATGAAGTCAAAGCCAACATGCTCGGCTGGAGCACGCGCAGCTTTCTCGATCTTCAACTTGAGCATCACCGCTGGACGGGCGCGGCATACGGCCGCTGGGGCGGGATCGCAAAGAACGGCAAGACCGACTACGTTGCGGGCTACCATCCGTTGTTCCTGATGGCGAAAGCAGTTGCCCGGCTTTGGCAGCGGCCTTATGTCTGGGGATCGTTCGCGCTCGTCTATGGATACATTGCAGCCTATCTCGAAAAAACTCCGCGGATCGACGATCCGCAGTTGATTAAGTATCTGCAACGCCAGCAACTCGCGAAACTGTGCGGGCAGGAAACGATCTGGAAGTAACCTGGCTCACTACGCTTACAAACAATAACGACGTTCGCTGATCACCAACGCAATCGCATGGATCTTTCCATCATCTACGTGAACTGGAACTCGCTCGAATATCTGCGCGAGTCGATCGCCAGTGTGATCGAGCATACGCACAGTGTTGCGTACGAAATTATCGTGGTGGACAATGCGTCGCCTGAACCCGGGGTGGATTTGCTGGAGCAAACCTTTCCGGACGTCACCATCATCCACAGCGAAAAAAATTTGGGATTCGCCGGGGCCAACAACCTCGGCTTCCGGCGCTCGACCGGCGAGTTTGTTCTCTTTCTGAATCCGGACACGAAGTTGATGGCTCCGTCGATCGATTTGTTGATCGCCCGCCATAAGAGCCTGCCCGATGCCGGCATCGTAGGCTGCAAGCTGTTGAATACCGATTTGTCCGTGCAGCTAAGTTCGATCCAGACTTACCCAACAATTCTCAATCAGGCGATGGACGCCGAGTATTTGCGGCTGCGCTGGCCGGAGTGTCCGCTCTGGAAAATCGCGCCGCTGTTTTCGGAGAAAGTAAGCCTGATGAAGGTCGAGATTATTCCGGGCGCGTGCATGCTCCTGCGAAGATCAGTTTTTGAGCGGATCGGGCTGTTCAGCGAAGAGTATTTCATGTATGCCGAAGACCTCGACTTGAATTACAAAGTCAAGGCCGCGGGGCTCACCAACTACTACGTGGGAGAAACCGCGATCATCCATCACGGCGGGACCAGCAGTTCGCGGCAGCGAGTCAGCCACTGGGCGACCATCATGAAGTACCGCGCCATGGTGCAGCTGTTCCGCAAGACGCGAGGCAGCGTCTACGCGCTCGGCTACCGGCTGGCCATGGGCGCGGTGGCTACGGGAAGATTGCTGTTGCTGGGGCTGATGTCGCTTTTGGGCAATCTGGTTTCGGATCGCGAGTCGCTGAAATACTCGCGAGAAAAATGGAAGACGGTTTTGAAGTTGACTGCTGGCTGGCAAGACGTAGCCGTCGAACGCCGATAACGCGAAACGAGACAGACGTATTAGGAGGGAATAAGCTACTGTGTGCGGAATTTGCGGCAAATTAAATTTTGATCGCGCCAACCCGGTTTCGGGCGCGTTGCTGAAGTCGATGGCGGATGCCATTCAGCATCGCGGGCCGGACGATGAGGGCTATTACCGCTCCGGGCCCGTCGGCTTCGGTTTCCGCCGGCTTTCGATTATCGATCTCAATACCGGGCATCAGCCGATTGCGAACGAAGACGAGCGGGTTTGGATCGTCTTTAACGGTGAGATCTATAACTACCAGGAGTTGCGGCACGACCTGCAGGCTCGCGGACATGTTTTCAAAACTCAGACCGATACCGAAGTGATCGTCCACTTGTACGAGGAATTTGGCGTGGGCTGCATCGAGAAGCTGCGAGGCATGTTCGCCTTCGCTATCTGGGATGAGAATAAGCAGCAACTGCTGATCGCCCGCGACCGGGTTGGAATCAAGCCGCTCTATTACTGGCTGTCGGGCAAATCTCTGGTGTTTGGTTCGGAGATCAAGGCTCTGCTTGCTGATCCCGAGGTGAAGCCGGAAGTCGCGCCGGAGATGATCGACCGCTTCCTGACTTTCTTATATCTGCCTGGCGAGCAGACTCTGCTGCGAAACGTGCACAAGCTCGCCCCCGGACATTATCTGCTGGCGCGCGATGGCAAAACGGAAATTCGGCAATATTGGAATCTCGAATTCTCTCCGCAGCCGCGTACTGAAGAGCAGGCCAAAAGGGAGTTGCTCGAGCTGTTCGAGGAATCGGTCCGGCTGCACATGATCAGCGATGTGCCGGTTGGGTTCCTTTTAAGTGGAGGTGTGGACTCAACCGCTATGCTCGGCTTTGCGGTGGGTAAAACCGACCGTCCACTGAGCAGCTACACGCTTGGGTTTTCGACGCCGGGCATCATCGACGAGCGCCCCTACGCGACCCTCGCGGCCAAAACTTTTGGCACGGAGCATCATGAAACCACGATCAGCTCGCAGGAGTTCGCGGACTTCCTGCCGCAGTTTGCCTGGCACATGGAGGAGCCGGTCTGCGAGCCACAGGCGGTGGCGTTGTATTACGTTTCGCGCCTGGCGAAGAAATACGTCAAAGTGCTGATTTCGGGCGAAGGTGGCGACGAAGCCTTCGCCGGCTATCAAACCTATCGCGGAGTTCTGTGGTTGGAGCGGCTGAAATCGATGCTGGGACCGTTGACCCCGGCGGCGGCCTCGGTCGCGGCGTATCTCGATCGCAGCATGAATCTTTCCAGGCTGCATAAATACGCGCCTTTGTTTGGAATTCCGTTCGGCAGTTACTACTACGGAAGAACCTACGCGCCGGAGGCGTATTTCAACGCCAAGTCGAGCGAGCTGTATTCGAGCGACTTCGCGGGTTTCGTGAACAAAGTATTTTCGGTGGTGCCGGCTCGCGACCATCTACACAGCGGGCAGGCGAAGAGCGTGCTCAACCAGATGCTCTATGTCGACACGAAGACCACTTTGCCGGACGATCTTCTTCTGAAAGCCGACAAGATGACGATGGCGAATTCCATCGAGCTGCGCGTGCCGCTGCTCGATCACAAGATCCTTGAGTTTGCCGCACGGCTGCCGGAAAACCTGAAAGTCCGGGGCCTGACCACCAAATACATCGCCAAGGCCGCGCTGCAGAATCGCGTTCCGCATGAAATTCTGCATCGCAAGAAGGCTGGGTTCCCGGTGCCCTACGAGATGTGGTTGCGGACGGAGTTGAAGAGCTGGCTGCAGGACGTGTTGCTCGACCGCGAGAGCGTCGCACGCGGATATTTCCGCCGTTCGAGCATCGAGGGCCTGCTTGAGGAGAACACGCGTACCGGCCGCCATTCGAAGGAACTGCTTTCTCTTGCGGTGCTGGAGTTGTGGCACCGGTCGTTTTTGACTAAGAACCCGGCTACGAACGCTTCGAACCCGACTAAAAACGCCTCGAACGAAACGTCCGCAACCCCAGATGCGGCGCTAACGCTGGGTGACTGAATCTTACGCTCATGTACGAAACTGAAGCTAATCGCGCAATCGAATCGCCCGACCAACTGGCAGGCGAGATGTTCGCTCAGCTAGGCGAACTCAAGAGCACGTTGCTCGAACGCACCGTGCTGCCCTGGAGCGAGCATTGCACGGAGTGCGTCTGGCCGACCTGCTATACCACGTGCGATCTTTACAGTCCCAGGGAAGATGGGCGCTGCCGGCGGTTCTCCGACGGAATGGTCCGAATCGATTGCGTCGAGGCGGTGAACTCTTACGTTCTGAAAATTCGGTTCAAGCAGTGGGGCAAGTTGTGGACGCCGGGCAACATCCACTTGCGCTCGGTGGAAGATGCAGCAAAGCTTGAGCGCCGCGATCATTGGATTGGTACGACGCTTTATCAGCTGCCGGCTCCGCCGCTGCGGCATTTTGTCACAGGCAAGCGCTACAGCTTCAAAAAGCGAATGGCCCACGCAGCAGCCTCGGGCGAAACCTTGCCGACGGCTTTCGTGGTCGAGTGTTACAACCCAGCGCCAGAGATGGTCCGGCTGTCGCTGACCATGCGCTCCGTCGATGATCGGGTGAAGATACCGTTCCAGCAGTTGCTGGAACTCGCTCCCGGATTTCACCGGGTTCGCGTGCCCTTCGAGGCGATCATCCGCTTCCTCGATCTGCGTGCGCCCTTCAACATCGAATTGGTTCCGAACGAAGACCAGAGCGAGACCACGCTCTACTTTGGGCTGATGGATTTTGTGCGGGAGGTGAGCCGGCACGTTCAAACCGAAGCAAAGAGCTCGCAACCGAAGGAATCCAAGAAGATCAAGTGCGTTGTCTGGGATTTGGACAACACCCTTTGGGACGGCGTTTTGGTGGAAGACGGCGCGGCCAATCTGAAACTAAAGCCAAAGATTAAGGAAATCGTTAAGCAATTGGACGAGCGCGGAGTCCTGCAATCGATCGCCAGCAAGAACAATCCCGAGGAGGCATTGGGCGTTCTCCGGAGCTTCGGCATGGAAGAGTATTTCCTTTGCCCGCAGATTTCCTGGCAGCCGAAGAGTCAAGGGATTGTGGCAATCATGCGGCGACTCAATATTGGCATCGATACGCTGCTGTTTGTCGATGACTCGGAATTCGAACTGCGCGAAGTGCAGGCGGTGCATCCTGAAGTGCGGACGCTGAACGCCGGGCTCTATGAAACCATTCTCGGCATGGAAGCATGCCAGGTTCCGGTGACTACCGAAAGCCGCGAGCGCCGGAAGATGTATCAGGTAGAAGCGGAGCGGCAGAATATTGCCGGCAACTTCGGCGACGATTACATGACCTTTCTGCGTTACTGCAAAATACGGCTGAATATTCAGCCCATGACCGAGGCGAATCTGAGCCGGGTGCACGAATTGACCCAGCGCACCAATCAGATGAACTTCTCCGGGAACAAGTACGAGAAAAGCGTGCTGCAAGACGTCTTGGCTACGCACCTCGACACCTACGTCCTCAGCGTCGAAGACCGCTTTGGCAGCTACGGGGTGGTGGGTTTCTGTATCGTCGACAATCGCGTTCCGCTGATGACCGACCTGATGTTCAGCTGCCGGGTACAGTCGAAGCGGGTGGAACACGCGTTCCTAGCTTATATCATTCAAAAATATACTGCCCTGACCGGCAAGGATTTCCAGGCGAACTATCGCAAGACTTCACGGAATGCGCCGTCGGGCCGGGTGTTCGCCGACCTCGGGCTCGAAGAAAACGGTGTTGCGGATGGCGTGTCGCGCCTGGTGTTTCCGGCTCGCCGGGAAGTTCCCGACGACGGCATCATCGAAGTGGTTGCGCAGGATGTTGCCGCTGCCGAAGATGTGATGGAAACGGCCCGCTCATGACGCTGCGCTCTCGGGCTGGGGACGTCCGTAGGAAGATTCTCTCGGCGGTCTCTCGGCGGCCGGTTGCGCTAGGTAAGCTCGGTCCGGTCGTAACCTTCACGTTCGACGATTTTCCCCGCAGCGCGCTGACGGTGGGCGCAGAAATCCTCGAAAGCTTTGGAGCGCGAGCCACTTACTACGTGGCGATGTCGCTGATGAATACGGCCAATAGTTTAGGGGAACAATTTCACGAGGAAGATTTGTTCTCTCTGGTGGGTCGAGGGCATGAGCTGGGCAGCCACACTTTCAGCCATCTTTCAGCGCGTCGCG
>Ga0210405_10002958_pt1 | contig 17025 bp, 17 predicted proteins | sample IncBWH11MmetaG_FD_155492 | JGI IMG/M metagenome (GOLD analysis project Ga0210405, IMG submission 155492) | Forest soil microbial communities from Barre Woods Harvard Forest LTER site, Petersham, Massachusetts, United States - Inc-BW-H-11-M | ecosystem: Environmental > Terrestrial > Soil >... | reverse complement strand
CCGACGATCGATCCGTTCTGTGCCGCGGCCTTCGGCGTGAGAATTGTCGCCAACGTGCCAGCGAGCAGTACGGCAAACATCATCGACTTCAGAAACCTCTTCATGCTTTTTCTCCTTTGCCGAGGCGTACCCTGCCCGGCCTGGCTGGCGGGATGTGCCCTATTATCCTCAATCCTAGCTTATTTCCAAGTAGGACAGACACTCCTGTCTGCCGCCCCCAAACTCTCATCGAGGTCCTACGAGCGCGCACCGACCGCCTGCCGGTAAGGTATGGGATCCGCGACTCCGGCCTCCGCAAACGCCGCGAGCCGCAGCAAGCAACTGTCGCACACTCGGCAAGCCCGGTCTTCGTTCTGATAACACGACCACGTCAACTGCAGCGGCGCGCCCAGCTCGATCCCGCGCCGGATGATCTCGCTCTTCTTCAAGCGAATCACCGGCGTCGCGATTTCGATTTGCGTCTCCGGCCGCGTCCCCACACGCACCAACTCCTGGAAAACCTGGTAATACTCCGCGCGGCAATCCGGATACCCGGAACTATCCTCCGCCACCGCCCCAATGTAAACCGTCTCCGCTCCAATCGTCTCCGCCCAGCTCACCGCCACCGAAAGAAAATGCGCGTTGCGAAACGGCACATACGTCACCGGAATCGCGCTCCCATGCGTCCCCGCCGCTCCCAATTCATTTTCCGGCACCGCAATTTTCGTGTCCGTAAGCGCCGACCCGCCAATCGCCCGGAAATGATCGAGCTGCACGACCAGTCGCTGGCGCTGACTCACACCATAAAATTCCGCAATCTCCTCAAACGCCCGGCGCTCCCGCTCCTGCGTCCGCTGTCCATAACCCGCATGCAAAAGCGCTATGTTCGAAGCGCCATGTCGTTCCCGCGCAATCGCTGCGCACACGCACGAGTCCATCCCCCCGCTCAACAGCACCACCGCCTTCATCCCATCCATCTTGCCCATCTTTGCGTCCATGCTCTCCCAGAGACCCGCTCGCCAGCCGAGCACGCTGCCGATCCTTTACTTCCCTTACCTGCTCTACTTCCTCAAACTCCTTTACTCACACTCCCTTCGTCGCCGGGTCCCAAACAAACTTGTGCAACTGCAATCCCAGCCGCACCGGCAAACCGTCCGCAAGGATCCACTCCACCAGCGTTCGGGCCTCTAGCCCGCGCCACTTCCCCGCCGGATCATCAAACACCGGCGAAAACAAAACCTGCCGCACGCGCTCTGCCAGCCGATGCTGCGCCGTGAACTCCCGCGCAAACTCATAGTCTCGCCGCGTAGAAAGCACAAATTTCACTTCGTCCTTCGTATCCAGCACTTCCAGATTCCGCATCTCAAACGTATCCGCTTCCCCCGAATCCGGGCACTTCACATCCACAATCTTGATCACTTCCCCCGGCAGCCGCCCGGTATAGCGCTCGCCGCTAGTCTCAATCATCACGGTATATCCCGCACCAATCAGTTTCTCCGCCAGCGGATACACCTCTTCTTGGAGCAGCGGCTCTCCGCCCGTCAATTCCACCAACGGCACGCTGGCCCCAGCACCGGACACTCCCGCCCCCCGCACCGCAAGCTCATCCACGCGCGCCAGCACGTCCTCAACGCTCATCTTCTCCCCGCCGTGAAACGCGTAAGCCGTATCGCACCAGGTGCAGCGCAAATTGCACCCCGTCAAACGCACAAAAATGCACGGCAACCCCGCCCGCGTCCCTTCCCCCTGAATCGACTTGAATATTTCTGTAATGAACATGACTTTGGAGTGCGGCAGCCCAGCTGCCGCTTTTTCAACTTCTGCCACTTTCTTTAACCACGCCAATCTCCCCCGTTCTACCTCTCGCGCAAGCCTTCCTTGCGCGCCGCCCTCCGCCCCAGCCACCACAAAGCCCCTCCCAGCGCCGCCAAAGGCAGTATCAATCTCCAATAAGCCGGCGAAACTCCCATCGATCGAAAAACAACCACATATCCAATCGCCACCAGCACAGCCGGAATCAAAATAATGGCGAACGCCCGATTCATCGTTTCTTCTCGATTTCTTTACTTCGTTACTTCCTTACTTCCTCGAATCCGAATCGTTCAATTCCCCGGCCGGTACTGCGCACGGCTAGTATCCGTCTCCCACAAAACCACATCCGTAATCCGCGCCCCCGGCGGCAAATCAACCAACCCGCGCGCCACCTCGTCATAAAAATACTTCGCCATATTTTCCGCCGAAGGATTCACCGTTTTAAAAGGCTCCAAATCATTTACAAACTGGTGGTCCAACCGCCCCATAATCTCCCGCACAATCTGTTTCAGCCGCGTAAAGTCCACCAGCAACCCAATCGCATCCAGCTGCGGTCCTTCCAACGTCACGCGCACCCTGTAATTATGCCCATGCACGTTCTCGCACTTCCCCTTGTATCCGCGAAGTGCATGCCCCGCCGAAAATGTCTCTTCCACGCTAACCTGAAACATAAGTAGGACAGACATTCCTGTCTGTCGCCTCTTTCTTTTTTTATGTCATTACTTCTTTATCTCTTCTTCGCCAAAAACTTCGAAACCTCCGCCAAACTCGAAGTCATCCGATACTTCGGCAAAGACTCCAGAAAAATTTTACCATACGCCATCCGCTGAATCCTGCTATCGAGCAGCGCCAAAACCCCGCGATCCGTCTTCGTCCGAATCAATCTCCCAAATCCCTGCTTCAAAGCCAAAACCGCCTGCGGCACCTGAAACTCCGCAAACGGATTCCGCCCGTCTTCCTGCAAAGCCGCCACCCGTGCCGCCACAATCGGATCGCTCGGCACCGCAAACGGCAACCGGTCCACAATCACGCAAGAAAGCTGTTCCCCCGGCACATCGACTCCCTGCCAAAAGCTCGCCGTAGCAAACAAAACCGCTCCCGGCGTGTTTTTAAATCGCTCCAGCAAAACCGACCGTGGCGAAGTTCCCTGCAATAGCAAAGGAAACGGCACCCGCGTCCTCACCCGCTCAAACAATTCGTTCATCTGCGAGTAGCTCGTAAACAAACAAAACGCCCGCCCCTGGCTGGTCTCCAGCAAATTCACAATCTCGTCCGCAGCCTTCGCCGTATACGCAGGATTCCTCACATCCGGCATGCCCGGCGGCAAATACAACATCGCCTGCTTCTCATAATCAAACTCCGGCGGCAACCCGCGTTCCTTCGCGTGATCCAGCCCCAACCGGTGCCGAATAAATTCGAACCGCCCCGCCACCGTCAAAGTCGCCGAAGTCAAAACCACCGTATCGAACTGCTCAAAAAGCCGCTCGCGCAAAATCTGGCTCACATCGATCGGCGTAGCCGCCAGAAAAACTCCCTTGTTCCGCCGCTCATACCAATACACAAAATTCCGCTCGTTCGATTCGAATAGAAAAGTCAGCTCCTGCCGTATCTCAAAGCTACGCCGCGCAATCCGCAAAAGCTCTTCCGGCTTCTGCGTCAAAGCCGCGCATTCCGTCTCAAAGCCCTTCAGCGCCGTCGCCAGTGCATCGTAAGCTTCGCGATTCTGCTCCAAAAACGCTTCTCTCTCGTTCCGTGAAAACGGATAACGTCCATCTCGCGGCGGAAACAGCTCAAAAAACGCCCGGCTCCTCTCGCGAATCCGCTGCGTCCGCCGCAAAAGCGCAGGCGTGCCCAAATGCAGGAGCCGCAAAGTCTGGTCCGCGTCTCGCGCCAGCTCCTCAAACCGAAAATTCGATATCTGCCGCCCAAAATAATCGCTCGCGACATCTTCCATCTCATGCGCTTCATCGAACACAACCGCCGAGTATTCCGGCAAAATGCTTCCAAAATCGTCCCGCTTCAAAGCCAAATCCGCAAAAAACAAATGATGATTCACAATGATCAGGTCCGCGTCCTTCGCCCGCTGGTGCATCCCGGTTACAAAACACGCGTTGAACGACGGACACTTCTGCCCCGAACACGTATCCCGCCGCGCGTCCAGCCGCGTCCACAAATCCGAATCATCCGGCAAAAAAGTTAGTTCCGCCCGATCCCCCGTCTCCGTCAATTTCGCCCACTGCTTGATCTGCTGAAACGCGTCCAGCTCGTCCATGCCCTTCAAAGGCGCCTGGTCCGCCATCTGATTCATCTTCGCCACACACAAAAAATTCGACCGCCCCTTCATCACCGCTACTTTCAAATTGGGCGCAAAATGCTTCTGCAAAAATGGAATATCCTTCTGATAAAGCTGCTCCTGCAGCGATTTCGTAGCCGTCGAAATCACCACCCGCCGCCCGCCGCAAATCGCCGGCACCAGATACGCCAGCGTTTTCCCCGTACCCGTCCCCGCCTCCACAATCGCGTGATGATGCCCTTCAAACGCGTCGTGTACCATCTCCGCCATTTCCAACTGCCCGCGCCGGTGCTCATATCCACCAATCATGCACCGTTCCAAAAATCCCCCCGGCCCAAACACGTCCCGCATCGACGGCTTCTCGCCAGCGCCCTCCTCCGACGCGCCTTCCTCCACCTTCCTGTAGGGGAGGGGCTTGTTTACCCTGGAAGGGCCCCTCCCGCTGCCAATCACGCCGCCCACCCCTCCCTTCTCCAACTCCGCTTCATCCGCGCCAACTCCGATCTCCTTATCCACCGACACATAATCTCTCCGCGGCATCTCAACGACCTTCTCGTCAATCCGCCTCACCCGCGCAGCATCCGGTTTCGCCGCTTTCTTCGCCAAGCGCACCTATCCCTTCGGTTACATCTCTTGAATCCGTAACGATAGCACAGTCCTTTCCCCGCTCCTCGTCATCACCACTTACGGCAAAGTGCTATGCTCTAAACTTGATTTTGCTGTAACTGCAAGGCAGGAAAGAACGTCCTTCTAGTAAGCCTATGTTCAAGCCCTGGCCCGCCATCGGCGCTGTTCTCCTCGCGTTCACCCTCGCGATTCCCGTTCGCGCCTACGACCTCCCACTCACCGAAAATTCCATCCGCGACGCCTACTTTCTCGGCACGCGACAAGACGCCCTGGGTCCGGACCTTATCGCCAAATACACCCACGAAATTCCTAAGCTAAGTCTCGACAAATTTCACTTGTTTGTCAGCCTGGAAACGCCCTTCATTCAAGTTGCCATTTTCTCGAGCAAGAAGCTCAACTACAGCGCGCAAGACGCCGTAAAGGAATTTTTGGGAAAAGCCCTGCTGTTTCGCCTCCGCCTGGAAATCTGCTACATGTACGACGCTCCACCTGACGCCCTCAACGTCAGAATCGTCCAAAACAAAAAGGACCTCGTACCAGACTCTCTCGAGCGCTCCGCCTACTTCCCAGCCTCCGACAAATACTCCTCTCCGCCTCCGATCGGCGAAACCATGCAATTCGAGTTCAGCCCAGACAAAATCGATTCGTCGACTTTAACCATCCTTATCGATACGCCAGACGGCCAGCACGCACAGCTCGATCTCGATCTAGGAACTCTCCGCTAAGAGGCCGCTAGAGGAACACACTCATGAGAGCGCTAAGGTTCTTACGGATTGCCGGCCTGCGCCGCTGCATGGCAGCAATCCCGGAGGTCACCATGGATATCGTGTTGCGCCTGGCCTCCGCTTTCCTCATCCTGTTTCTGCCCCTTCCAACTTTCGCCTACGATTTGCCACTCTCCGAGAGTTCCATCCGCGACGCCTACTTTCTAGGCACGCGTGAAGGCGCACTAAGACCTGACCTTCTTTCGAAATACGCGCGGCATATTCCCGAGCTCAAAGAGGAAGGGGGCGTTTCAACCGCGAGGATCGAGACGCCGTTCCTGCAAGTGGCGGATTATTCCGGCAGGGTTCCCAACTACAGTGCCCAAGATGCCGTCAAGGATTCCTACGAGAAGCCGTTGGTTTTTCGGATCCGTCTGGATATTTGTTATGAACTCGACGCACCGCAAAAGGCCATCAGGGTCAGGGTGATGCAAAACAAAAGGGAAGTGCTTCCGCTCTTATTCGAGAGCTCTCCCTACAGCCTAATCACTGACTTTGGCACGCAGCCACCAAACGGAGAGCAAATCGTCCTGGAATTCACACCCTCCAAAATCACTTCCTCGGACCTGACCATCCTCATCGACACATCCGACGGCCAGCACGCCGAAACCGTCTTCGATCTGCAATCCATCCGCTAAATCGCCCCGAAAATGCCCGCCTTTTTGCACCCGGTCAACAGGCCGGGGATTTAGCATTTGAACAACGCTGCGCGCTTTCGAAACCCTCCATTGGCTAGGCGGCGCTAAAGTCAATCTTGGGTTTCTAAGCGTGTCTGTATCGGGCTTGGAAAACGGGGTTCAATCCGTCGTGGGGTGCCTGATGAAGTTCTATAAAGCCTTTCTTTCCCTGACTGTGCTCGCCTGCCTCTCCTTGACCTCGTGCTATCATTTCACAACTGGCAGCGGCGGAGGCGGTGGGGGTGGCGGCAACAATTCCAACAAAGTCAGCTTTGTGCTCCTCGCCGACACGCCTCCTGCCAACTTAGGTCTAATCAGCTTTCGGGTCAACATCAGCTCTGTCACTTTGACCTCGACCAGCGGAACACAGACTACTCTCACCGTGAATGGCGGGAGTGGGATCACGGTCGACCTTGTTCGCCTCCAATCCGATTCTGCTTTTCTGGGAACAGTTTCCAACGTCCCGACTGGCGGCGTCAGCAGCATCGCCATTTCTTTTTCCAATCCGCAACTCGCCTTCTTCAATGGAACGGGCGCGACGATTACCAACTTGAACCCGCAATGTTTAGCCAGCACCGTCTGCACCGCGGCATTTACCGCAGTCGGTGCGCCGGTCATCACTACTTCGGCTACGATCAATGGCAACACCGGATTCGGAATCGACTTCAACCTGGCCAACGCCTTTACCATTACTGGCACTTCTCTCGCTCTCGATCTGACCAATACCACCACTACTAAGGTCGTCAGTGCCATCACTCTTCCAAGGGCAAACTCCATCCTCGCCACCGGCCAACTTGATCTCATCGAAGACTTCACCGGCGTCGTTACGCTTTCCAATTCGAATGTAACCATTGCCTCGGACTCAAGCATCCGCCGCGGCTCAATCACAGCGGCTGCCAATTCCTCTACCGTTCTGGACGCTGACCCTTCAGGAACTCTTTGCAAAACTCCTACACCGGGAAGCGTCTCCACCTGCGTTTCGAACAATCAAGTTGCGAGCATGGACGCGATTCTCAATTCCGACGGCACCTTCGCCATTCGGGAGATTGAACCGCTTCTAGCCAGCCCCACCGTGGACACCGTCGAAGGCACGGTTTATGGCTTGCCGGGGGGCAATCCCTCGGAATTTCTAATCATCACGACGGATATATTTCCTGCGGCGTCAAACTCCAAGATCGGCGCCTTGACCCTTGGCCAGCCTCTGACCGTGACGATTAGCAACAATGTGGCTACCGGCGGATTTGAAGTGGACACAAAGGGACTCTTAGTCGGTGGAGCCCTCGGCAATTTCCAGGGCGCGACCACAACGTCTGCTATCCATCAAGGCCAGACCGTCGCTGTGCACATCACTTCATTCACCGCTGCGAGCGGCACCACACTCGCCTCGGCAAACACGGACTTGGTGACACTGCGCTGGTCCCGCTTTATCGCCACACTCAACATCGCCAACACTCCTGAGTTCAGCATTAACACTCTTCCTGGTTACTTTGGTTTTCAGCCAGGCATCGTCCTCAATGTTCAGACCTTCGCTGGTACGCAGGGAACCGACGGTATCACTAATCTTGAAGTGCCAAATGGAACGACGGCGAGTTTGCCCAGCGGCCCCGTCGCGATCCGCGCTCTGTTCCTCGAGAACTCCGCCAATACCCAGGATCCCCCCTTCTTCGCTGCCAAGGTTCGCCAGCCCTAGCCCTTCCGAGACTTTACCCGCCTCCGCAAAAGGCAAAGGGCCGGAGCATCCTCGATGCTCCGGTCCTTTCATTTGTACTAACCAAAACCTAATCCGTAAAAACCACACCCACCGCGATCTGCCCCTTCTCAGCTCCCGCATCAATCCGCACCACGTACCCCTTCAACCGCATCGACGACTGCAGCCCATCCTCGCCCGGCGTCTGCATCGTCACCTGCAATTCCGATTGCAACTGCGGCATGTTCTGCAGCGAAATCAAAGCCCCTTGCAAGGAAATATCCCGCACCACCGTCTCTTCCTGAAACTCTTTCCCGCCTTCCGTCACTCCCGTAACTTTCGCGCGGAACTGCGCCTCTCGCCGCAAAGACGTCCGCGTCCCCGGCATGTGCGCCTGCACATTATCTCCCGCTGCTCCCAGCGTGATCACCATTCCTTCGCTCGCCGCAAACACGGAATCAAACTCTTCCCGCGCCTGCCGCAAAAGCGAATCCACCATGCGGTCCGTCGAATCCGGGTCGTGATGAAACAACACCAACGTCTTCGCGCCAACTTCGCGCGCCAGTTTCACGCCTTCTTTCCACGACGAGTGCCCCCAGCCCTTCCGCGTCGTCCCCATCTGTTCCGGCGTGAACTGCGCATCATTAATTAATATGTCCGCGCCCGCCGCCAGTTCCCGCAGACTCTCATCCAGTTTCGGATCGCCAGGTTCGTTATCCGTCGCGTAAACCACCGTCCCCGCCGGCGTCTCGATGCGGAATCCAAGGCACCCCTGCGGATGGTTCAGCCACTTCGCGGTAATTTTATTTTCCCGGATGTTGAATATGTCTCCGCCTTCCACTTCCTTGAACTTCCTCTTCGCGTTCATCGCCGACATGTCCACGGGAAAATACGGCAGCGCCATCTGCGCCTCAAACACTTGCTTCAAACTGTCGCGCCCCAAAAATTTCGACCGGAAACTATAAAAATGGAATTCGTTATTCTCCGCATAAAGCGGCGAAAAAAACGGAATCCCCTGGATATGATCCCAGTGATAATGCGTCACAAAAATATGCGTCTCGTGATTTCCTCCGCCATTTGGCGTTCCCCACCGGCTGCCCAGCATGCGCAGTCCCGTCCCGCAATCCAGAATGAATTGCGTCCCGTCTGGCGCCGTCAATTCGAGGCACGGCGTGTTCCCGCCGAAGCGCCACGTGGCTGGATCCACCGTCGGCGTCGACCCGCGAACACCCCAGAAACTCAATTTTGCAATGGGAACCGTCATGTCCCTCAGCGCACAACCCCTGTGCGTAGCTCAATTCCCGCCGCCAAACACGCAGTAAGGGAAGCTAGTTCGATGTTGGCAGCCGCAAAGAAATGCGTCAATGAATTCACGCCAAGGACGTGTCAAACTTCCCACTATGCAGGCGGCCATGTCGAATCGCCCGTAGGTAGCACGGGCAATCCTGCCTGTGCGTGTTTGCAGTACCTGTAACAAGCCAAAGGCTGCGCGAGTTGCCCCAGTCGCGTAAAATGGGGTCGATGGACCGGATGGACGACCACTCCCACGCTCACGACCGTGAGCATAACCACGATCCCGAGCGCGGCCACCACGACGGCCACGTGCACCACCCGCACCCTCATAGCGGTCACGACCACCCGCCGTTGCGTCCATCAGTTCTCGGCTGGGCCATGGTCGCCACGCTCGCCTTGGTGGTTGCCGAAATTTTCGGCGGCGTCCTCGGCCGTTCCGTCGCACTGCTAAACGACGCGATCCACAATCTCTCCGACGTCCCCGCCCTTGGCATCTCCTGGCTAGCCATGCGCTGGGCCGAGCGCCCCGCCGACACTGAAAAAACCTACGGCTATCACCGCGCTGGCATCCTGGCCGCCTTCACCAACGCCCTGCTCCTCGTCCTCCTCTCCCTCTGGCTTGGTTACGAAGCGTTCGAACGCTTCCGCTCTCCAGTCCGCGTCGTCGAAAGCTGGATGATCTGGACCTCGCTAGCCGCTCTCGCCGTCAACGGCGGCATCACTCTCGCTCTCGTTCGCGGCCGCGGCGACTTAAACCTCCGCAGCATCTTGATCCACAATTTCGGTGACGCCCTTTCCAATATCGCCATCATCGCCGGTGCCATCGCCATTCGAATGACCGGCGCTCTCTGGATCGACCCGCTCCTCGGCATCGCCATCGGTCTCCTGGTTCTGTGGTCCAGCATCGGCATTCTCCGCGAGTCTTCCCACATTCTTCTGGAAGGCCGCCCCCGGGAGATGCGCGTCGAGGAAGTTGCCCGCGCCATCCTCACCGTGGACGGCGTGCAGGAAGTTCACGATGTACACATCTGGTCACTTGGAGGAGGGCACAACGCGCTCAGTTTGCACGCGCGCATTCCCGATATGCACTTGGATCAATGCGAGCGTCTGCTGCGCGCCATTCAGGAGAAAGCAGCGAAGGAATTCAAAATTGATCACACCACCGTGCAGCTCGAACGAGCCGGACTTCCGGCCGTCTCGGGCTACGTTATGCCCGAGCCAGTGAAGAAATAATTTTCAAGCACGAACTCCCCGAGCCGCCCGTAAACCGCAACTCCGCGGTCGAATCGCTGGCCGGAAAAACTCCAAACAAAACTCGGCGCATAGGAGTGAGGCGGATAAGAGGGAGGTTTGTGTTGGTCAGTTGCGTTAATCATTTGTGCCGGTCAGTAGTCATGCAGATTTTTAGGCGGGCAGGTGGAAAATCAGGCCGCGTTGTTCGTTGAACTGTTGCGTGGCGTCCAGGTCGAGCTTGTCGGAAGTGACGGTGCGGCGTAATCCTTCGGCGGTGATGTAGCGAAGCGTGCCGTTTTCCCAAGCGTAAGCGGTCGCAAAAAACACCGTTCCATCGCGCCGCACAAAAACAAACGGCTCGGGTTCTGGCTCGGGAGCAGCCTGGGACATCTGCGCGCGGCTTTGCCGAGGTTCGTAATCGGCGGGCCTGGCGGCCGCCTGCACAGGCTCCTGTTGGCCCGTATCCACCTGTTGTTGTTGCGCTTCTGCCGACGGAGCTTCCTCTACGTCTTCAGGAAAGAGCGGGAAACCAAATCCGCCGCCGAAGAAAAGCGGGAAAAATGCTCCGGAAGACCGGCGATCTCGGTCGCGGTCATGAATTCCATTCGGATGCGTCGCGGCGAAGTGGGGATAATCAAATCCCAGCCCGGGCACAACATCTTGCGAACGCAGAGTCCGGCCAGATCCTGCGGAGCCATTATTGCGAATGGGGCTACCTGGGCGCGGAGCAGGACGAGGGACAATCGTACCAGAGCGGGTCCGCACAAAACGGGGATAGCCGGCGTAAGCGTGGCTGCCAGAACTCACGCGAGTCCCACCGCTAGATGGAGCAGCAGCACGCATAGCGACGTGCGGGGCAGGCGCCGCTACCGCCGGGCGAGCCATGCCGGACATCATTCCTCTATGTTGTGCGGAAACGATCGCGGGAAGAACGGCGAGGGAAGCAATAGTAATCAAGAAGCGGCGCATGTTGAGTACCTGGGTTCCCGGGCCGCCGGGCCTTTCTTGCGCGTACATAAGTAAGGATGCGCCAACCGAGGTAGGGGTTTCAAGGGGCGTGAAGTGGGTAGTGAACAGTGAGAAGTGAGAAGTGAGGAAAAAGTCTGGCAGATGGTTGGAAGGCGGCCCCCCTCCCAGACTCCTCCCCCTGTTTTTTGCAAGAATATGATTCGATTGGAGTTAGGGGTGAGAGGGCGGTTGGGGCGGGGAGAGTGACAAGTAGAGACCGGCGAAACATGGGGAATGCTAGCATCGAAATTTCGGAAGGGTAAAGTGTTTTACAGGGAATGGACGAATTTCGGGGTTGAATGGTGGTTTTGAGGGGGCGAGCGGCGAGGGAGGGTGAACCTCGAAAGAGGGCCGGGTCTCGTAGCAATCGACGTGGAAGAGCGAAAAGAGAAACCAACTCCAAGCTTTTAAGACGGGGGTCGACTCCCCCCGCCTCCACCATAGGGCGAGCGTTCGGTACTGGCCAGGATTCGACGGCCAGCTTCGGACGAGTGAGAATTAGTTCATCAGTTCGCGGATCGCGACTACGTGAAATGTGCTGAGATGATTAGCCATATCAATGCACCCGCTGCTGTACTGGATTCCGCCGTGGCCGCCGCCGTTGGTGTTGAACGTGGCTGTGCCAGGGCCCGGTGTGAGCAACAAGTTGCCAAGGGCGTCGAGCGTCTTAGCTACGAGAATGGCCCCGTTATATACGGAAGTACCACTCGTAGTGAAATTGCCCTGTCCGATGACAAGAATGATGCCATTCCATGTTAAGGTGCCGCTGATGTTAACGTTACCGTTGACGGCTAAAATTCCGTAGCCGGTGACGTTGCCGCTGATGGACACGTTGCCGTTTACGAAAATGATTTGCGGGTCCGTGACAGTCCCATTGCTGGTGAAATTATGGTCAGTAACGTTTCCGTTGAGCACAGGCTGCGTGACGTTGTTTTCAACAGTCGCCATCAAATTTTGCAACGAGGAAACCGTCTGGAGGTTGGCGGGCATCGTGGAAGATACATTGGCCACATCCGGAGTCGTTCCGCCGGCGCCGGTGTAGTTGGTCGGCCGATTGGCGCCGGCACTTACGACGGGAACGTCAGCGTTGTCAGGCACGCCTAAGGCATCCACGGATGGCCCAACGGTAGTGGACCCGCAGCCGGGCTGGTCATTTCCGTTGATAGCCCACTGATTGCTGCTTCCGCCAGCAAACACGTCACCGGTTCCGTCCAAGGTCACAGCGGAAGGTGCTTTAAAGTTGAGTTGGTCTTCGGCAATTTCCGTTTGAATCATCCGCCGCGACCCGCTGGGCGTAACAGCCAGAGTCGTCAAAACGTAAATCGGCAGATTGGGGGCAGTGCAACCGGGCAGCGGATCAGCGTACTCATTCGTTCCGTTCCAACACACTTGCATAGTGTTGGTGCTAACTCCGTTGGTGTAATAAGGCGCAATCGTATTGTTCTGCTTTAGGTTGAGGCGCACCCACTTCCAATCGAGCACCGGCGAAGCCGCATAAGTCGTACTGGCTGTGTTCGTGGTGTACCATCCGCTGCCACTCGGCAAGCCGCTTGAACAGGCTATTGTCGTGGTTTCCTTGCAGATTTCGTCATCAGCAAAATTGGCGGGATTATTGCTCCAAGGAGCAACGGTTTGGCCGTTCAACGGATTCAGCACGTACAGAACGCTGTTGGCTGTTCCGGGGAGCGTGGTTGGCAAGACGCCAGCGGTCCTCAGTGTATTCGGTGCACTTTGGCGCATGCGGTCCCGGATCTCTTCAAAGCCGCCTTTGGCGGAGAAAAAGGCGCGTTGCTCGTCACGGAAGTTCGAGCTGGTGTTGGTTTCCGTATTGGCAAGGACAATCATGCCCGCCGTGATGGCACTAATGAGAAGCAGTGTTATCATGGCGGCAACCAAAGCGACGCCGCGTTGCCGATTTTTGGAATTACGTTTTTGTCTTTGTTTAATCATGTAAGCACCTTAGTTGCAGCTCATTCCCATCGAGTAGGGGGTGACGGCGGCCATCGAGCAATTGTTTAGAGAAACTTCGCCTTCGAACGTGGATTCAATCGGCTGGCCCGTCTTCTGATCCATCACTTTGGGGTTTCGAATCGTAAGGTTGATCTGGATGGTCTTGATGTTGGCGAGTATCTGAGCGTTCGATTGGGTCGTGTAGTCCAGGCCAGTCGTTGGTGGTATGACTTCCGTCCCATCCGTTTGAAAGTATCTGAAAATCACGGGAGCAACCACGTCATTGACTTCCGTTCCCCAGTTGGCGTTGACGATTTGCCCGAGCGGATCCATGTTGTACGTCTTGTCGACTTGGCTCCGCTGCAAACACAGCGTGCACGACCCAGAGCCGTTCAGGGCGTAGATCACGCTTTCCACATTGCCCACGCCGTTCACGGATCCCTCAAACCGCAGTGACGAAGTGCCGATCTGCACCAGCCCCATCGCGAACCGGTTGTCGTTGATATATTTTGAGGCCCATAAGTAGTTGGTTTGCGTCGCGAGCACCGGACTCCATAAAAGGCCTGTGGTATCCGCTATCCGCGGATTCGGATCTCCAATCTGGTTGATATCGCGAAAGAACTGATCGACGAAGTCCCGCGCCTCCTGGAAATCATCGAGCTTCACCCCTTCGGTGGTCATGCGCTGCTGGGCCACACCCATCTGCGAGAACACCGCGCCCGTGATGAGACCCAGGATCCCCAGAACGAGCAATAGCTCGAGCAAGGTGAATCCACGCTGTCTAAGCTGCACGAAATTTCGCCGCATTTTCATGGTGTTATGTTCCCTGTCCAACAAGCGCGCGCACGGTGACGGGCAGCGAGAAGAATTTCAAGTCGCCTCCCGCGTTTTTCATCTTCGACGAAACCGTCACCAACTTGACGTACGAAGATGTCTGCTGAATGTTCCAGCGGATATCGTAAGTGATTTGCTTTCCGCCTGTGCCACAGTCCGTATAAGACATGGAGTAGCTGGCGACCGCCGTCTGAGAAAAATCCACGTCTCCGGAAGTGGTCAACGCACCGCCGCCAGCCGCCGTGTCCACCGTATAGCTATTGCCGACGCAGTCGGTCACTGTGAGCACGGGTGAAGTGCTGGCCTTCACGCTCGAAATTTTCTCCGTCAACATCTGAGACAGAGAAGTGGAATTGCTCTGTTGGCGGTTGCGCCCGTCGCTGCCGATGGAAAGAGCAACCAGCGACATGCTTCCCACTACTCCAACCAGGAGGACGACCAAGGCGATCATGAGCTCAATGAGAGTCATGCCGCGTTCGTTCCGGGCTCCAGCCTTCTTTTTGCGAAGCGTTAATTCCATGACGATCCGCTCCAGAGCAGAGATTTGGACCTTCCAGCCTTGGTCACGTACACCGCCGTCCAACCATTCGGTCTGCCATCCGTAAAGTAATAGACGAAATAGCTGGCCGACGGAGTTGTGCAGGTAGGAGGGTTGGTGTAATTGCAAGGCAACCCTCGCGGCGAGTAAGCCAGAACACAAGTGTTGTCGCAGGGGGTCCCGGAGGTCGTATCGCCGACCAGAGCAAATGCGGGGGGCTGACCGCTGGTGCCGTTTGGCGCACCCGCGGCAGCGGTTATTTGCCTTCCGAGATCAATGTACGGCTCGTTCGCGTCCAATGTGCCATTGTTGTTGAGGTCTATGAAAATTCGTTGCACGCCGTTGAGCACGTTATATCTAATAGAATAGGTAGCGTTGTTCTTCGCTGCTAGCATGCGCGTCCGTTGCATCAGATCGGCAACTTCCGAGGCCGTCGAGCGGAGTTGCATGTTGTACCAGGTTTGAATAGCACTCGGGATTGCAATGGCGGCAATGACTAAAACTATGAGCACTACCACACACAGCTCGATGAGGCTGAAGCCGCCCGCGGAGGAATGTGCGTGGCGATTGCCTTTCTTTCCTCTCATACCAATCTTCCTGCCGTGTACATCTCGTTGCATTTCGTGTTTCCTCGGGTTGAAGGCGCATGCTGTCCGACTGCGCCTGCTTATTTCTTCGCAAGGGGAGTGGCATTCACTGCCCGGCCAGTCAAAGAATGCACGCCATAGACCACCCGCAAACCGCTGCTAAACAGTGTATTTTCAACAAGTACTGAAATCTGCCGTTTTGGGAATAAAAGCGTAATGTAACAAAATGTTACGCATTGGGTCGCCACAACGCCTTTTCTGAGTGTCGCAGCTGTAGCAAGTGACGTTGCTCATGGCGTCTGTGCGCTTGACACGGTCTCGACTGGATGTGCCGCAAGTGGAGTCCGTATCGTAAACGATGAATCGTGCCCCCACACAGGGAGGAGGAAGGGAGTCGCGGCGGAGCAGGGGATACCGCTGCGACAGTTTGTTACCGAGGCGGTCGAGGAGAGGATAAATTGAAGGCGACGGCCGCGGCCGGCCAAAAGCCGTGGATGAAACACATGGGCAAGCTGAAGGACTTGCACAAAGAAACCGAGCCGGTGAACAAAGCGATCGAAGAAGCGTTCGAAGAAGTGGACCCGGAGATGTGGGACTCGGGGATACGCGGTTGATCCTTGACACAAACGCTCTCTCGGCGGCCGCGGAGGAAAATTCAGGCGTGATGGGGATATTGGCCGGGGTTGAGGTTGGCGCTCCCGGTAGTGGTTATAGGGGAATTTCGGTACGGAATTGCGCAATCGCGGCATAGAGCCAGATATCGTCAGTGGGCTGGACGGCCTGATCCAGGACTGCAAGGTGCTGAATATCACCGGGCAGACTACTCATCACTACTCGACTATCAATACTGAGCTGAGACAGGCCGGAAAGCCGATTCCCACCAATGACCTGTGGATTGCGGCGCTCTGCCGGCAACATGGGCTTGCGCTTTTGAGTCGAGGCCGGCACTTCGATGTGGTGTCTGGAATCCATCGACTCGATGGGTGAAGAAAGTTCTGGGATCGTTTGGCGGGGCTGATCCGCCGAGTTCTTCATCGCACCACTTTCCTCGTTGGACGCGAATGGCTAAGATGGTCGGCATGGAATATCCACCTAATCGTCGAAGTTTTCTGATAGCGGGCGGGATGACGGCGCTGGCGTCTAGCCGAGTGCTTGGGGCTAACGACACTTTGCGGATCGGAGTACTGGGAGCGGGCGGGCGCATGGGCGACCTGCTGAATGCGGCCGACAAGGCCGGCCAGTACCAAATCGTGGCAGTGAGCGACGTGTATGGGCCGCGGCGCGATGCCATCAAAGAGCGCTCCAAGGGCATCGCGACTGCCCATTTGGATTATCGCGAAGTGCTGCAGAAAGAGATTGACGCGGTCTTTATTGCTTCGCCTGATCACTGGCATGTGCGCATGGCGGTCGACGCTTTGGCGGCAGGCAAGGACGTCTATCTTGAAAAACCGGTTACGCACACTTTGGAGGAAGGAGCTGTGCTCACGCATGCGGTGCGGGCTGGCAAGCAGATTCTGCAATGTGGTATGCAGCAGCGAAGCTGGAGCCACTTTCGCGATGCCGTTGAGCTGATTCAGGGAGGGAGCCTGGGGCGCGTGCCGCAGGTCCGGACGTATTGGTGGCAGAACTATCAGGCTGCGGGGCAGCGCAAGCCGTTCGACACGCAGGCCCTGGATTGGAAGCAGTGGCTCGGCGGGGCGCCGGAGCAGGCGTTCAGCGAAGAAAAGTTCTACCGCTGGCGGT
>Ga0210405_10002957_pt1 | contig 17035 bp, 14 predicted proteins | sample IncBWH11MmetaG_FD_155492 | JGI IMG/M metagenome (GOLD analysis project Ga0210405, IMG submission 155492) | Forest soil microbial communities from Barre Woods Harvard Forest LTER site, Petersham, Massachusetts, United States - Inc-BW-H-11-M | ecosystem: Environmental > Terrestrial > Soil >... | reverse complement strand
GGGGCGTCGTGGCGCCGGCACGCAAAACCACTGCCTGCACGGCAAGGACGCGGTCATCGAGGACATCGTTGACTGGCGCCCGTTCGACTATGTGACCCTGACGGCGCTGCTGCCGATCCCGGGCGCTCCGAAAATTTTGTTCTCCTATACATTCGAGGAACGCGACGACGGCGGCGCGCACTTCGAATTCCGCGTCGCGACGCCGAAGCCGAAGGATCTGCCCTTTTACGAGCGCGTAAGGCCCACGATCGAAGCGAACTTTACGGCTGGATTCGATATCCTGCGCACAATGGTGGCGGAACGACGGGCGGCTTCGACGGTCGAGAACGAGCCGCCTCTGCCCGTCTCGCGCGAGCGCTTCCTGACGCAGCCGCACCAGACGCGCTAGCGAGCGCGGCGGAAGCGACGAGGCAATCAGTCTTTGATACGAAGCCGGCGCTGCTGGATTATCAGATCGCGGCCGCGCCCAAAACCTGGCGCCAATGCGCAACCCGCTCCTTGAGCGCACGCTCGCGCCCGTAGGTCAGTTGCTCGAGATCGATCTCTTCGAGGATCTTGAAGGTGAAACTTTCGGGCCCATGAACGTTCCAGGCCGACTGAAGCGCCCGGTTCGTCTCGACGCCTTGCCGCAGCGCGAACGTGCGGCGGGTCCAGATCGTGGAAAGATCGGGCGCCGCGCCGACCCATTGCTCGTCGGTCGCCGCGCATCGGATCGCATACATGCCGGCGACCGCCTTGCGCTCTTTGTAGGCCGAGACGGCGGCCTTGCGTTCGCTTCGGTCCATCGTTGCTAGCCCCTCCGTTTCTTCGGCGCGTAGGGATTCTCGCTTCCCGCGCGCATCGACAGGCGGATCGGCACGCCGATGAGGCCGAAGGTCTCGCGCAGGCCGTTGACGAGATAGCGCTTGTAGCTCTCGGGGATCTTGTCGACCAAATTGCCGAACAGCACGAAGAACGGCGGGCGCGCCTTGGGCTGGGTCATGTAGCGGATCTTGACCCGCCGGCCGGAGACAGCCGGCGGCGGCGTCCCGTCGATCACGGGCCTCAGCCAGCGATTGAGCCGCCCGGTCGAGATTCGCAGATTCCAGATCGCGTCGGTGGCGATAATCGCCTCCATGAGCCTGTCGACATGCGCGCCGGTCAAGCCGGAAAGCGGAATTACCCGCGTTCCGCGCAGCTGCGGCAGGAGTCGGTCGGCTTCCTCGCGCAATTCACGCGCATTATCGCTCTTATTGTCGACCAAATCCCATTTGTTGAGGCCGATAACGAGCGCCCTGCCCTCTTTCTCGACCAGATCGGCAAGCGTCAGGTCCTGTCTTTCGAACGGGATCGTGGCGTCAAGCAGAAGCACGACGACTTCGGCGAAGCGCACCGCGCGTAGCGCGTCGGCGACGGCGAGCTTCTCCACCTTCTCGACCACCCGCGACTTTCGGCGCAGGCCCGCGGTGTCGAAGATCCTGAGCTTGCGCCCGTTCCATTCGGCGTCGAGGCCGATCGAGTCGCGGGTGATGCCGGGCTCGGGGCCGGTCAGCAGACGATCCTGGCCAAGGATATGGTTGATGAGGGTCGACTTGCCGGCGTTCGGCCGCCCCAGCACGGCGATGCGCAAGGGTTTCGCGAGATCGAGCTCGCTGCCGTCCTCTTCTTCACCCAAGACGAGCGGCTCGGCCTCGCTCTCCTCGTCCGGATCGAGACGCGCGGCGGCCGGCAGGACTTCGACAAGCGCGTCGTAGAGTTCGCTCAAGCCTTCGCCATGCTCGGCGGAGAAGGCGATTGGGTCGCCAAGGCCGAGACTGAAGGCTTCGTAGACGCCGTCCTTCCCCGAGGCGCTTTCCGCCTTGTTGGCGATGACGATGATGGGCTTGCCAGCGCGGCGCACGGCTTGGGCGAAATGCCGGTCGGCGGAGGTGAGGCCGGCGCGCGCGTCGACCACGAACAGGATCGCGTCGCAATCGATGAGAGCTGCTTCCGTCTGCGCGCGCATGCGGCCCGCAAGCGTTTCCGGATCACCTTCCTCGAGGCCGGCGGTGTCGACGATGGTGAAAGAAAGGTCCGCGAGCCTGCCTTCGCCCTCGCGGCGATCGCGGGTGACGCCCGGCTCATCGTCGACCAGCGCCAGCCTGCGGCCAACCAGCCGATTGAACAGCGTCGACTTGCCGACGTTCGGCCGGCCGATGATCGCAACTTTGGCGCTCATGTTGTTCCAGCCCGGCGCCGCAGGCGCCGCGGTTATTTCGCCGCCGCCGATCGGTTCGAAGCGATAAGGCCGAGCCAACGGCTCGCCGCTTGCCGCTCGTTAGGCGAGACTTCGGGATCGCCCAGCACGAGATCGAATTGCTTCGAGGCGTCGTCATAGTCCTTGCGTTCGAGCGCGAGCGCCCCGAGCGCGAGTGCGGCCAGGCGCCGATACGGTCCGCCAGCGGCCGAGAGCGCGGTCAGCGCCGCTTCGCCCTTCTGCTGCTCGCTGGACATGTCCACTCGCAAGAGCGCAGCGCGCAAGCGGGCGGCGTCCCGCATGAGCGGATCGATCGCGGCGTCGCCGGCGACGGCGTCGAAGGCGCCAATCGCGCCCTGCGGGTCCTTGCTCGCCTGAGCGCCGGCCGCGGTCATTTGCGCGAGCGCCCGATAGCCGCTCGGCCCTTGAGCCGCGATCTTGTCGAGACCGGCCTTGGCTTCGTCGAGCTTGCCGCCTTCGAGCGCGGTCAGCGCCTGCTGGAACTGATCGCCGGCCGCTTGCGTGGCCCTTTCGCGCTCATATTGCCAGTAGCGAAAACCGGCCGAGGCAAGCACGATCAGCACGGCGGCGGCCAGGATCTGATTCTGATATTTCTTCCAGAATTCCGCCGCCTTGTCGCGCCGGACTTCCTCGTCAACTTCCTGAAAGATGTCGCTCATTATCGGGGCGGCCTATCACAGAGGGCCCGCGAAAGCGAGCGGCGGCGCCAGCGGCGCGACAGCGGAACCGTCTAGCGCAAGGGATAGGGTTTCGCTGGGGTCTGCGCCTCCTTCGCCAAGCGCAGGATCACGTCGCTCATGTCCTCGCCGGGCGCGCGGGCCGCGTCCAACTGGGCGGCCAGGCTTTTTGGCATCAATACCGTGTACACGCCGCGTCTTCTGGACTTCGCGGTCACGCCTTCTCGAACCAACTCGTATGCCGCGGCCCTAAGATCAACCTCAATCATCAGTGTCCTTCGCTGCCTTGTTCGCCCGCGCAAGTTAACTGGCGTCCAAAGGCGGCAAGGGTGGGCGCGCCCGCCGAGGAAGTCCAACAATAGTTGGGCCATCCCCGCCCCACATATCTGCAGAGAAGCACGATCTGGGTTGAAGAGCCGATGTGGTTTCAATGACCGGCGTTGTCGCTATATGCATACAGATATAACGTGCGTCGCGACCGCCGTTCGGCCTCGAAAACATGGGGAGAGGGATCAATGCTCATCAGTCGCCAGCTCAACGCGCTCGCCGCGCTGACCTTTATCGGCCTCACTGGACTGACCGGCGCCGCAGTCGCAGCAGGACCCTCCTCGCAATTCGACCTGAACGGCGACGTCGTCACGCCGGGCGTCTACGACTTTTCCAGTCTCTCGACCTTGCCGGCGACGACAGAGACCGTCACCTATAGCGCGGGCGGAAGCCCGGTCATAGACACCTACACCGGGACGGCGCTTTGGACGCTGCTCGGCAACGCAGGCGGGATCGTCTCGGTCCCAGGGGTCAAAAACAGCAGCCTTCTCAACTATGTCGTCGCTGTCGGAAGCCATGGCTGCGAGGCGGTTTTTTCCGGCGGCGAGATCAATCCGATGTTCGGCGGCAGTCCTGCGGCGCCGGACACGGTTGCCTATTCCGACACGGGCGGCCAGCTCGGCCAGGGCGGCCAGACGGATTTGCGAGGACGGTCGTCCCCGGCGACAAGGCTGGCGGACGCTCGTGTCCAATCTCGTCGACCTCACTGTCGGCGAGGCGCCGGTACCGGCCAAAGGCCCGGGCGGCGTGTCGACCCAGTTCACGCTGAACGGGGTCAAGACGCCCGGCGTCTACACACTCTCATCGTTGGAGACCCTGCCCGCCGTGCAGCTCAAAGCAACCTACAAGGCCGGCGGGAACCCGGTTACGGATACGTACACCGGCGTGTCCTTATGGACGCTGCTCAATCAGGCGGGACTGATCACGGACCCAAACATCAAGAACGATGTCCTGCGGCAATATGTCGAAGCGATCGGCAGCGATGGCTATGCGGCGATTTTTTCGCTTGGCGAGACCGACCCTATGTTTGGCAATCAGACGAACCTGGTGGCCTATGCCGATACAGGCGGCCAACTTGGCCGGGATGCGAGGACGGGTTTGCGCGGATCGTCGTGCCGGGCGACGCCACGGGCGAACGCTATATATCTCCAACCTGGTCGCGCTTAAGGTTTTCACCGCGGCGCCCGTTCCGGAGCCTGCGACCTGGATGCTGCTCATTGGGCCGCTTCCCATCCTGGCGTTCCTGCGGAGCCGCCGGCGCACGTTCGCGAGCGGGCAAGCGGGCGGCGCACTAACGAAGTTTGGCGCTGACACAGCGAGCGAATAAAAGCACCGCTTGAGGTATTATGCCGACGTCTTGCGTGGCCCTCTTGGCCGGCAAGGCCGATTGCATAAACGCCCGGGTCTGAATGCGAATGCGGAACAGTGGGAAACTCCGTGCCGGAGTTTCCTTCACACCACCTCGTCCTGAGGCGCCCCGAAGGGGCCTCGATGGACGCTTCAGTGCGCGCCGAACCGGCGTCGCCCTCTGGACCATCCTTCGAGACGCGAGGCTTTGCTTCGCTCCTCTGGATGAGGTTCGTGACGCGAGGTTTCGCCTCGCTCCCACCGTGTCTATGCTTGCGGCCGCTTTGATCGCGCTTCTCCCGGTCCCCGCCATCGCCGACGATCGCGCGCCCGTGGTGTCGCCCGACCGCATCGAGGACGCGCCCTCGATCAAGCCTGACCCCTACCCCGACTTCGACAATTTCGCCTGGCGGGCTTTCATCGCGCTCAACTGGCCCTCGCTGACCGATCCGGCTCATCGCGGCGAACCAGACCGCGCCAAGGCGCTCGGCGATCAAGGGCCCCGCGTCTGGGAGACCTTCAAGGCGCGCTATGAACTGTTCCAGGTTGATCCGGACGGGCGCCCGATCGCGCCTCAGCCCTGGGCGACCTACGAAGCGGCGAACCCGTGCGGAGCGGGTGTCGATAATCGCGGGAAGACGCTCGCGACGTTCACTCCCTTCATGGATTTCAACCAGTCCGCCTTCTTGCCAGGCATCGGCGCTAATCCGCTGGTGGCGCAAAATCGGACCTATACCCGCTACGAAGGGCGCCTCAACGAACCCGAGTATTCGGCGCTGGCGGTTCATGGCTGGAGTCAGGGCCAGAACCTGCCCGATCCGGCCCACCCTGCGGAATTGCCCACAGGCTCGATCGCGGTCAAAGCCGCATGGCGTCCTCTCAATGCGGCGGACACGCCGGCGATGAGAGCGCGCTATTACGTCGTGGAGAACGCCAATGTCGTCGACGTCGCCAAGACGCGCGCAGCTGGGCACGTCGTCTGTTCGAAAGGCGACGTTGCGCTGGTCGGCCTGCACATCGTGATCCGGACGAAGGACCGGCCGCAAGGGCTTTGGGGCACGTTCGAGCATGTCGACAACGTGCCTCCGGCTGGCGAGGGCGAAGCGCGCGAGCCCGACGCTAGGCAAGCGGGCGCGCCCTATTCCTATTTCGACGCTGCGAAGCCCGAGCTCGGCCTTTGGCCGACGTTCGGCTTGCCCGACACCCTGCCGGTCAGCATGGATCATCCCCCCAAGATCGATCCTACACCCATGCAGGTGATCCGCCGTCATCCGATCCATGCCTCGACCATGGCGCTGAACCGGGCCTATTGGGCGCTGCCGGGCATCAAGGGGACTGTGTGGGAGCATTACATGCTGGTCGCGAGCCAATGGCCAACCATTCCCGCCCCGCCAAGCCCGCAAAACGACGGCGGCTATTTCCCCGGGCAGCCGCTGACGGCGGACGCGCCGCGCGAGAATTATCAATCGGCGGACGCGCCCAAGGAAAACCTGGTCAACACGACGATCGAGACCTACTTCCAGGACCCGCCGTCAAGCTGCATGTCCTGCCACCAGAGCCTATCCAACGCGCTCGGGCGCGACTTCGTTGGCATGCTGGGCAGCTTTCGCTAAGGGCGTTCGCTACCCGCGGCGAGGGGGCTCTCCCGCGAAATTGCCCCCTTCGCCTCGTCCTGAGGAGCGCCGGAGGCGCGTCTCGAAGGACGCTCCAGAAGCGCCCGAACCAAGGCGGCACGGAAGCATTCCTTCGAGACGCCTGCTCCGCAGGCTCCTCAGAATGAGGTCCAGGGCTGCCAAAGCGGCCGGCTCAGAACGAGGACAGCGGCCGGCCAAAGCCGATTGACTGCGCGCCAGTTTAGAATCATTCTAAATCGAGTTTAGAAGGTTCTAAACGGGCGGAGCGGTTCGCTGGGGCCGGCGAGCCCGCCTCACGACATGGCCCCATCCTCGGAGGAGGCGCGCATGCGCGAGACTTGCAACACATCTGGCGTCAGCCGCCGCACTGTCCTTCTTGCCGCGGCCGGCGCCGCGCCCCTGCTCGCGCTTACGGGCGGCGAGGCGCAGGCTAAGATCGCGCAGGCGGCGGTCAAATACCAAGCCACTCCGAAGGACGGCCACCAGTGCGACGGCTGCAACTTCTTCATCGCCCCAAATGGCTGCAAGATGGTCGACGGCGACATCGCGCCGACCGGCTGGTGCGCTCTGTGGGTCAAGAAGGCGCCCGCCTGACAACGCGCCTAGGGCTTTTCAGGAAACAACTCGCGGAGCCCTGCTGGGACTGGCTGTTCGGGACGAGTTACCTCCCGGCCGAATTGCCCAAAGATTGCGGGATCGACCAGCCTTTGCCCCAAACCGTGCTTGGCCAAATGATCCATCCTTTCCTGCCGTCGGCCGGTGGTGGCGAACGTCCTTCAATCCGGCCGCAAGCATCGGAAGCGCGCGCGGAACTGACCGGGGAACAAGAGCAGCGCGCCTGAGCGCGAGGCTTCGACTCGGCGCAGCGCCCAAGCAACCCCATTCGAGCGACCGGCTCGTCGTGCTACGCTTTCGCCGAAAGCAGGTTTAAGCTCCGGAGCCACTGATGAAAGAGATGCTTGCCCGCCTCGAGGCTCGCCGCGAGCGCGCTCGCCTCGGCGGCGGCAAGGAGCGCATCGCCGCACAGCACGCCAAGGGCAAGCTCACCGCGCGCGAGCGCATCGAACTCCTGCTCGATCACGACTCGTTCGAAGAGTTCGACATGTTCGTCGAGCATCGCTGTGATGACTTCGGCATGGCCGAGACCAAGATTCCAGGCGACGGGGTGGTGACCGGCTGGGGCACGGTGAACGGCCGCACAGTGTTCGTTTTCGCCAAGGATTTCACGGTGTTCGGCGGCTCGCTTAGCGAGACGCATGCGCAGAAGATCACCAAGATCCAGGACATGGCGCTTAAGAACCGCGCGCCCATTGTGGGCCTGTTCGACGCCGGCGGCGCCCGCATCCAGGAGGGCGTCGCCGCGCTCGGCGGCTACGGCGAAGTCTTCCAGCGCAATGTGCTCGCCTCGGGCGTCATCCCCCAGATCTCGGTGATCATGGGCCCCTGCGCCGGCGGCGACGTCTATTCGCCGGCGATGACAGATTTCATCTTCATGGTGCGCAACACGAGCTACATGTTCGTCACCGGCCCGGACGTGGTGAAAACGGTGACCAACGAAACCGTGACCGCCGAGGAGCTGGGCGGGGCGCAAGTGCACACCACCCGTTCCTCCATCGCCGACCGAGCTTATGACAACGACGTCGAGGCGCTGTTGCAGATGCGGCGGCTCATCGATTTCCTCCCGGCCTCCAACCTCGAACGATCGCCCGCGTTGCCGAGCTTCGACGACCCCGACCGGACCGACGCCTCACTCGATACACTCATTCCGGACAATCCCAACAAACCCTACGATATCAAGGAGCTGATCCTGAAAGTTGCGGACGAGGGAGATTTCTTCGAGATCCAGGAGGCGCACGCCAAGAACATCGTCACCGGCTTTGCGCGCATCGGCGGCGCAACCGTTGGGATAATCGCCAACCAGCCGCTTGCGCTCGCCGGCGTCCTCGATTCCGACGCGTCGCGGAAGGGGGCGCGCTTCGTGCGCTTCTGCGACTGCTTCAACATTCCGATCATAACCTTTGTCGACGTGCCCGGCTTTCTGCCCGGCACGGCGCAGGAATACGGCGGCCTCATCAAGCACGGCGCCAAGCTCTTGTTCGCCTATGCCGAAGCGACAGTACCCAAGATTACGATTATCACCCGCAAGGCGTTCGGCGGCGCCTATGACGTCATGGCCTCCAAGCACTTGCGTGGCGACATCAATCTTGCCTGGCCGACGGCGCAAATCGCCGTCATGGGAGCCAAGGGGGCGGTCGAAATTATCTTCAGGTCTAAACTTAACGATCCGGCAAAGATAGCTGAAAGAACAAAGGAATACGAAGAGGCGTTCCTGTCGCCCTTCGTCGCGGCCGAGCGCGGCTACATCGACGAAGTGACCATGCCGCACGCGACTCGCAAGCGACTGTCACGCGCGCTCGCCATGCTGCGCAACAAGAAGCTTGAGAATCCTTGGAAGAAACACGACAACATTCCGCTGTGAGGGGCTCCCCAAATTGATTTAATGGCTCCCAATAAACCCAGTTGACGCTGAGAATAACCCTACCTTTGACCTGGACGGGACAACCAAGGCGGAGAGTTTTCGCAATTTTACGCTCGAACAACGTCGAGCGAATCGATAGTCATCTGCGAATATTACGCCAGCCCATTTAGAGCCATAGTGTTGTCGTAGAGAGCGGCTACAGTTTTGGAGGAGGGCAAGTATGTCCTTAGAATTAAACGTTAACGGTAAGCAGTTGAGGGTCGACGTCGAGCCGGATACGCCGCTGCTCTGGGTTCTACGGGACGAATTGAAACTGACCGGGACCAAATTCGGCTGCGGCCAAGCCCTGTGCGGCGCCTGTACGGTCCACGCCGACGGCTCGCCCATCCGTTCATGCCAGACGAGCCTGGCCGACGCCGCCAAGATGAAAATCGCAACGATTGAGGGCCTCCAGGGGAAGACCGTCGAGGCGGTGCGCGCCGCGTGGAGAGAGCTCGACGTGCCACAATGCGGCTATTGCCAGTCTGGGCAGATCATGTCGGCGACCGCGCTCTTGACCGGAAAATCCACCCCGAGCGACGGCGACATTGACGACGCCATGGACGGGAACGTCTGCCGCTGCGCCACGTACCAACGCATCCGCGCCGGCATCCACCGCGCGGCCGAGATCCTGAAGGGTTGAACGCCATGACGATTGATCAGTCGCGCCGGACTTTCATCAAGATCGCCGCCGGGACAGGCGTTGGCCTCATCATAGGCGTCGAGTTTCCGTTCGCCTTGGCAGAAGCGGCAACTCCGCCGTTTGCGCCCAACCCGTTCGTGCGGGTCGCGCCCGACAACACCGTGACGGTGCTTATCAAGCACCTCGACAAGGGGCAGGGAATCGCGACCGGACGCTCGTCGCGGAGGAGCTCGACGCGGACTGGAGTCAGCTGCGCGCGGAATTCGCGCCCGCCGACGCTTCGAAATACAACAACTTGTTGTTCGGTTCTGTGCAGGGCACCGGCGGCTCGACCTCCATGGCCAATTCCTTCCTCCAGTATCGGAAGGCAGGCGCCATCGCCCGCGCCATGCTGACGCAGGCGGCGGCTGCGGCGTGGGGCGTTCCCGCCGTCGAGATTGTCGTTGCGCGCGGCGCGCTGACACACAATTCCGGCCGGTCGGGGACCTTCGGGGAGTTCGCCGAGAAGGCGGCGGCGCTCGATGTGCCGAAGGACGCTCCGCTCAAGGACGCCGGCGACTTCGCCTACATCGGCAAAGGCTTCAAACGGCTCGACACCGAAGCAAAGATTACCGGACAGCCAATTTTTACCCAGGACATCCATCTCGATGGCATGGTTGTCGCGGCGATCATCCATCCGCCACGCTTCGGCGGCGCCGCGGCGAAGATCGACGCGAGCGCGGCGCGAGCGGTCAAGGGTTTCCTCGACGCGAAGATTATCCCGCAAGGTGTCGTGGTCTACGCGACGAGCACCTGGCCGGCGTTCAAGGCCAAGGGGCTCGTGAAAGTTGAGTGGGACGAAGCGAAGGTGGAAAAGCGCGGCACGCCCGAGCTTCTTACCGAGTATCGCAAGCTCGTCGCGACGCCGGGCCCCGTCGCGCACGGCGAGGGCGATGTCGACGCTGCGCTGGCCAAGTCCGCACAGACTGTCGAAGCCGAATTTGTGTTCCCCTACCTCGCCCACGCGCCCATGGAGCCGATGAACGCGGTTGTTCAGTTCGATGGCGGCAAGGTCAAGATCTGGACCGGCTCGCAACTGCAGACGGTCGATCAGCTGGTGGCCGGCGCCATATTCGGCGTGCCGCCGACCAAGGTTGAGATCGAAACTCGATACGCCGGCGGCTCTTTCGGACGCAGGGCGGTGCCCAATTCGGACTATGTGGCGGAGGCCGCAATGGCGGCCAAGGCCTGGGGCAAGGCCGATCCGGTGAAGCTGGTTTGGCAGCGCGAAGACGACATGAAGGCTGGATACTACCGGCCATTTTATGTCCATCACGTGGTCGCCGGCCTCGACTCGGCGGGCAATCTGGTCGCTTGGCGGCACCGCATCGTCGGCCAGTCGATTCTCGCCGGAACGCTCTTCGAAAAGGCGCTGGTGAAAAACGGGATTGACGGCACGTCCGTCGAGGGCGTCGCCGACATCCCGTACACCGTGCCCAATCTCCGCGCCGAACTCCACTCGACGACAGTCGGCGTGCCGGTCTTGTGGTGGCGCTCGGTCGGCCACACGCACACCGCCTACGCGGTCGAGACCACGATGGATCAGCTCGCCGCGAAGGCCGACAAGGATCCCGTCGAATTTCGCCTGGCCCTGCTGAAGGACAAGCCGCGCCACGCGGGCGTCCTGAAGCTGGCGGCCGAAAAGGCGGGATGGGCGAACCTGCCTCCGCCCGGAATATTCCGGGGCGTCGCGGTGCACGAGAGCTTCAACACCTTCGTGGCGCAGGTGGCCGAAATCTCGCTGACGAAATCGGGAGGGGCGAAAGTCGAACGCGTCGTCTGCGCGGTCGATTGCGGGATCGCGGTCAATCCGGACGTCATCAAGGCGCAAATGGAGGGCGGCATAGGCTTCGGCCTCGGCACCGCACTCCGAGACGCGATCACGTTGACCGGGGGCGTCGTTGATCAGGCGAATTTCGACACATACGAGCCACTGCGCATGAGCGACATGCCGAAGGTCGAGGTCCACATTGTCGCCTCGACCGAGCAGCCCACTGGCGTCGGCGAGCCCGGCGTGCCGCCGGTCGCTCCGGCCGTGGCCAACGCCGTTTTTAAGGCGACCGGCAAACAAGTGCGGGATCTGCCGCTGGGCTTGGACAAAGTGGGCCACGCCTAATCAATGGCGGGCTCGCCCCGGCCACGCGCCTCGGGCTCATCGCCGCGGTTTGTCAGTTCGGCCACGCAGCACTGGAGGCGAGAGCCCCGGCGCTAGTCTTGTGGGGCCGGGCGGATCGAGTGCTCGCTCAGGATTTCTTGCCCGGCGCCTGCAACGCCTGGCCGGTCGAGCCTTGCGACTTCTTGTAAGTCCAAGCACTTAGCTCCAAAAGTTAAACAAAAATTGATTGCATTTAGGGTCGAAATGGGTCTCCTTGCTCGCTAGCAGCTTGCTCAAAAGGAGTGCTCAAATGGCTACAAAAATTGGGATACGAGACGTTTTGGCGATGCAGCCACATACGATCTTATGGGACTCATTCGTGCGCGGGTTTCACGCTCGCAGGCAGTATGGCGATGCGATCACTTTTGCCGTTTTTTATCGGCATGACAGGATTCAAAGGTGGCAAAGGATTGGGCGCTTCGGAGTGTTCACACCCCAAGAAGCGCGCAGAGAGGCCATACGTGTCCTTCAAGCTGTAGCGTTAGGCAAAGATCCTGCTGGAGCCAAAATAGCTCTTAGGAGCGCGCCTACGATCTCTGAGCTACTGGATGAGTATGTTGCAGATATGGAGGCGCATCGCATCAATGGGAAAAAGGCGTCAACGGTCAAATCGGATATTTCGAGGATCGCGACTCACATAAAGCCCGCGTTGGGGAAGCACAAAGTCGCAAGCGTTACCCAAGTCGATATGGAAGCGTTCATGCACTCGCTGTCGCCGGGAAGTGGGGTGCGGATTAGGGATGGTTAGTCGGCCCATTGCTGGCCTTCCCCTTGGCAGAAATGCCAGTTTCCACTTGAAATACGAACCTCACAAAATCTCGTATGGTGCAGTGTAGAGAACGTATAATAAATCGTAACGCCTACGTTTCCACCACCCTTAACGCTGACGATGGCACAAGCGCGCACGGGGAATTTATCGTCATTTCATCTTTGGACGAGTTAGGCGACGATTTCTCGGTGACGGCCAAGGTTTTTCGGTGAGCCACAAGTGCAAAAACGGTCATTGGGTTGTTCGCCACAGGGCGGAGGGCTCGGCGAAATGGTCACTTCCCTTGCCCTCCCCCTGTGGGTCAGCTACTTACCTGGGGTGTAGTAGCACCGCGGAATCATTTGAGGCCCATTACTCAACGGATACTTTGAGCCACATTACTCAGATATCATGGAAAGCCTTCCCCGTCACAAAATGCATCGTGGCCGTTGCCGTGATCGCTACCCTCGTTGTCTTGAGTATCACAGCCGTTGGTCGAACGGGCCATGGAGCCCGTGCTTACAACCACACTCCCGACGAAAGTAAGAGCGAGAGCAAGTAAGATTAGGCGAGCAATTCGCATTGCCTTTCCTTCCCTGTGGGTGGTTTCTCTCAATGGGCCGTTGCCCATTTCATGAACTCAGGAGAACCACGATGCTGATCCACCAGCGATTTCCGTGCATCGGCGCTCGCAATATGCTCGCTAGATGAGGCACAACAGGCACTATGGCCTTGATTCTATACAGTACCAGGAAGATCCACATTGGCCCACACCCATCACGGTCTAAGGGCCACGAAGCTCGGATGCGCTCCCAGGCACGTTAGGCGCTGAGCTAGGGCCGTTTGCTCGGAGACTATGGTGCGGAGAACTATGGTGGGGAACGGAGGACGGGCGCGGGGCGTGGGTGGGCGCAGAGCACGGGCGCGCCACCATGCTGGTATGGCGAAGAGCGAACGACCATAGTCATAATGGATGGTTCACCATACCATGGCCATAATAGCCACCGTCGTCACCATAGTCACCATCTTTGTCTTTGGATACGAGAGCACCGGCCTTGATGCGCCACCATCACCATCAACAAAGACATTGAACAAAGAGTGTTTCATTATGGGTTTATCGCTATAACATTGTCATTATGACATAGGGTTTGCGCGCTTTACTGTAGCGCCCCCATCCACTTTTGTGGAAGTACTATGTAAGCACGGATTGGCGGCCTACCGCCATTCTACCCCTGCCTTGCAGGGTGGCGCGGGCCAGAACACGCCTAAAAGGGACCGCCAGCATATCATATCGGAGGAGCGCGTCGAGCCCACAATACCGCTCTAAAATCGCTCCCACAGACATAAAAAATCCCGCCATTGGCGGGATGTTGAGGTGGGCGCTACAGGAATGGCGCGCTAGCAAAATGCTCGCTGTGAACAACTAAGCCTTTGATTTAGCGCGTTATTTTTTTCCCGGCGCCTGCAACGCCTGGCCGGTCGAGCCTTGCGACTTCTTGTAGTCGGACACCGAGGCCTTGGGCTTGTCCGACTTTGGCTTCTTGGCTTCCTTGTTATTTCGCATTTGTCCCTTCGCCATCGATTCCTCCTTCTAGCGGCCAAGCGCTCAATTGTGACACAAACGGCTGCGCCCCGCCATCTGACGCCGGTAAGGTTTGATGCAAAGCAACGTCCCGCGCGGGGTCGCCCCCGCGGACGACCGAGGAACCCGGCGAGAGGGGCGACTCCCTCAACCGTCACGGCGCCAGTGGCGCCCCTGGCCGCGACCCATGGATCCCCGGAAAAGCACCGCGAACCGGCGCTTCTGGCCGTCGTCCAGGCTGTCGTAGAGGGGCTTCGCGGCCGCGGCCAGCTTTTGCAGGTCGGCGGCGCGCGCGCTTAGCCGCTCGGAAGCGCGAGCGAGACGGTCGACCGGGCTGATTTCCGCGTCCCCATCCTGATTGTCGTCGCGGCGCTCACGCCAAGCAGCGAACCGCTCGGCTCTTTGCTTGGCGAGATCCCGCATCGCCGATTCGAGCGGGGCCCAATTCTTCTCCTGTTCGGCGTTCAGTTCGAGGCCGGCCTTCAGCGCGGCGATGCGGGCATCAAGAAAGGCGGCGCGGTCCTCCGAACTGAAACGCTCACCATGCTCTTCCCGCTGGGCGGAATCGTCCGCCACGGCAAAGCTACCGCCGATGAACGGCGCCAAAGTAAGCGCGGTCGCCAGCGCGATCACCGAGAGCGTTGTTTTCATGGAACGAATCTCCTCATCGTGCGTTCCGAGACGACGCGAACGCTAGATCAGCGCCGCGTGGAGGTCCAATGACAAGGGCGTGAGGATTTCCTTGATTGTTCGTTAACGCGGCTTTCATCTTCGTGAAACCATGCCCCTTTGCTGAAGCTTAACTGTGCCAACACGCTCTTCGTCACGTTACGCCCTGATTCACTTGCGGGAAAATATTGAGGCGCAGGGTCCCTCCGCGTCCAGACCCGTCGGCGGAGCCGTCGGCCCGGAGAGAGTGCAGGTGCGTATGATGGCTTTCGCGATCGACAGGAGCCGGACGATCATCAGCGCGATGATTCTCGGCCGCCGTGTAACGGCCCAGGACGTCGCCTGGTTGAAGCGGGAAGTGTTCGCCGATCGGGAAGTCTCACGCGAATCCGCAGATGAGCTGTTCGCCGTTGTCCGCGCCGATATGGATAATGCGCCGGAGTGGAAAGAGTTTTTTGTCGACATGATCGCTGAACACGTCGTCCGGCAGGCTGAACCGCCGGGAGTCGTCAGCGACGAGCGGGCGGTCTGGCTTCTGGCCCATGTCGACGGATGCAAGTCGGTTGAGGCTTTGGCCGCGCTGGTCAATGTGTGCGCCGAAGCGCACCGCGCGCCCGACTGGTTCGTGGCCGCAGTCAAGGAGCGAGCCGCCGCACGGAGGTCCGGCGCCGAAGCCGCGCTCCGCGCAACGGCCGGATAGCTTTTCCGGCGCGCTTCCCCAGGCGGCGAAGCGCCTTGCGGCCGCCGAAGGCGCGCGCTATCGGATAGCGGCGGCCGAGAGGCGCCAAGGCAGGCGCCGGGCCGCGATCGAGGGGATTCTCGGCATGACCAAAGCTGCAGCATCGCTCGCCGCCGTCGCTCTTCTCGCGCTCAGCCTCCTCGGTCAACCGAGCGCAGCCAAAGCTCAGCCCTACGGCTACCCGCCCGAGCGGGTCGATTGGAAAGTCGGCCCCGGCTACTTTGGCTTCAGCGGCCACCCGTGGCCTGGACCGCCGTTCGCTTGGCCGGATCTCAGGCCGAGTTATGGCTGCTACTTCACCCGCGCGCGACTTAAGAACGCGTGGCGCGAGGTCGAAGTCTGCTCCTGAAGCTGGCCGGCCGCCGCGCTCCCTCGGCCAAGGGCGAGCCGTCTTGGGTTGTTTACCCGCTTCCGTCGTTCCAATAGAAACGACCGTTGAAGGAAAGCAGGGGGCTTTTCTTGCAAGGGCGCGATGTTCAAGACAATCCTGATCGCTAACCGCGGCGAGATCGCCTGTCGCGTCATCAAGACGGCGCGCCGCATGGGCATCAGGACCGTCGCCGTCTATTCCGACGCGGACAAGGATGCGCTGCATGTCGAGATGGCGGATGAAGCGGTCCCAATAGGGCCACCCGCGGCGGCGGAGTCCTATCTCGCGATCGACAAGATCGTCGCCGCCTGTCTCAAGACAGGCGCCGAGGCCGTCCATCCTGGCTATGGCTTTCTCTCCGAGCGCGCTGCATTCGCGCACGCCCTGGCCGAGGCGGGGATCGTCTTCATCGGCCCCAATCCCAAAGCCATCGAGGCGATGGGCGACAAGATCGAATCGAAGAAATTCGCCAACGCGGCCAAGGTCTCGACCGTCCCCGGCCATCTCGGCGTGATCGAAACGCCGGAACGCGCGGCTGAGATCGCCGATGAGATCGGCTATCCGGTGATGATCAAGGCTTCCGCTGGCGGCGGCGGCAAGGGCATGCGCATCGCCCATTCCCGCAAAGAAGTTGCGGAAGGCTTCGCCCGCGCTCGCTCGGAGGCGAAATCCTCCTTCGGCGACGACCGCGTCTTCGTCGAGAAATTCATCGTCAATCCACGTCATGTCGAAATCCAGGTGCTCGGCGACAAGCACGGAAATGTCATCTATCTCGGCGAGCGGGAGTGTTCGATCCAGCGCCGCAACCAGAAGGTGATCGAAGAAGCGCCCTCGCCGCTGCTCGATGCAAAAACGCGCAAAAAAATGGGCGAACAGGCGGTCGCGCTCGCCAGGGCGGTGCAATACGATTCCGCCGGTACGGTCGAATTTGTCGCCGGGCAGGACCGAAGTTTCTACTTCCTGGAGATGAACACCCGCCTGCAGGTCGAGCATCCGGTGACGGAACTTGTCACCGGCGTCGATCTTGTCGAGGAGATGATCCGCAGCGCCGCGGGCGAGCCTCTGCGTCTCAAGCAGACGGACGTGAAGCTTGCCGGCTGGGCGGTCGAGAGCCGGGTTTACGCGGAGGATCCGACCCACGGCTTCCTGCCGTCGACCGGACGGCTCACGCGCTATCGGCCGCCGGCCGAAGGGACGCATGATGGCGTTACGGTGCGCAACGACACCGGCGTGTTCGAGGGCGGGGAGATCTCGATCCACTACGATCCGATGATCGCCAAGCTCGTCACTCACGCGCCCGACCGGCTCGGCGCGATCGACGCGCAAGCGACCGCGCTTGACGCCTTCGTCA